>OCZT010008211.1_pt1 | contig 10182 bp, 13 predicted proteins | sample 1539031 | NCBI WGS metagenome assembly OCZT01 (sample SAMEA3539308, study PRJEB22396) | soil metagenome | biome: tundra; feature: field; material: soil | place: USA | collected 2010-05 | depth 0.15 m
TGAAGGGCAAGTTCATTCTGTCGCTCAATGACGTGCCAGAGGTACGAAGCATTTTCCGCGGCTTCAGGATGCAAGCGATCCAGCTCGCTTACAGCGCCCAGCAGAAAGTCGGCAGGCGTTATGGTGAGGTCCTCATCAAGAACTTCTAGCTACCAGTTCGCTGAATCGTTAACCTTCGTGATCAATGGGCAGCGAGCTCCGCTCAAGATTCCTTTCTGTGTGGGCTTTGGGCCAGCGGTATACCGACCTTTTTCACCAGCGCTCTAAACTCTTTAATTTTGCGCAGCGGTGCCCAGCGGGGGTCTACCGATAAATGGATCAACCAATCGCAATGTTGAGAATATGCTCGCTCCAGTTCCGCCAAACATTTATCCCGGTTGCCCATCCCGGCATTGACCAATGCCAGGCAGTATCCGGGCAAGTAGCTCAGTATGCCTTCCTTATGCAATTCGGTGAGTTTGTTTAATACACCTGAAGCCGATTTGTGATCACCCGTCTTCCCATAAAGGTGCCCAAGGAAAGCAAGGGTCGCTGGTGCCAACTCCAAATCCAACGACTCCTGGTAGTGCTTCAGTGCGTTGTCGTAGTCGTTGACCGCCTCGTATGCAACTCCAAGGAGATTGTGAGCGGGAGCAAGATCGGGATATAAGTTAACGGCCTTACTACAGAGATCAACCGCCTTTTGTGTCTTTCCGGCGAAGAGGTAGATCCACCCCCAACTCGCAAAAACGATCCTGTCGGTGGAGTCAGCCACCGCCGCCCGATCAATGACGGTCAGTGCCTCGTCTGAGCGTCCACTGGCTACAAGTAAGTGAGCATAAGCTAGCAGCGATCCGGGCTCGTGTGGGTCCAAGGTCAGTGCAGCCTTAAGACCCTTCTCTGCCTGGACCCAATCGTAATCGTAGATCATCGAATACAGGCCGAGAATTCCTAACGCGCGAGCATTGTTTCGGTTTATATCGAGGGCGGTCATCGCCCGAGACTTAGCAATAGGCATCGCGTCGGTGGGAACGGCTGCGCAATAGGCGGACTGACAAAGACCAAGCTCGCAATAGGCCGCGGTGACATACGCGTCGTCGAGCGTTGGATTTATCTTGATAGCCTCCTCGGCTTGAGCCAAGCTCAGCTTCAGCGCTTTCACAGTATGAATTCTAAAATGCATGTCGGAAGCCTTGAGCAGCTCAACGGCTTCTTGGGAATCGTGCTGATATTTGATTCTGACCTCCGTATTCAGCCTGTACCCGCTTCCCCATACAGGCTCAATCACATTCTCCACGCCGTCGAGCCCTTCACGAAGTTTCTTGTTTATTTTCTGGACGCATCCGTCTAGCGGTCGTCCTGGATGTCCCTTAGGCAGGACCGGGAGCTTGGGTACCTTGGTGTCACGCGTCACAATCTTCTGTGGATTCTGCAGGAAGAACAGCAAACCCCCAAATTCCTGTGGGAAGAGTGGGTGCTCAAGTGGCTTTCCGGCACGCAGAACACGCCCGCCGCCGTCAGCGGCAAGGTCGGCGTAGTGCTCCCCATAAAAAAAATATCCCACCGGAGTTGCAGTCATGAGCTAACATTAGTACAGCTATTTACTTCAGGCAAGACCGCACCACAAACCCTCGATTTCTACATTACTTCGACATTTCCAGTCGCGTTCCTGACATACCCTCATGCCAGGGTAAGCAATAACTGTCATGCGCAGAATACTTGAAAACTTATTGGCCTCAGCTTGGAACAGGCTCTCTCGCGGCCCCTCACGGAGGCTTTCAGGCGGTTTGAGCATCGGCAACATTGTACTGGACGGACGGGAGAGCAAACTAGACTTTTTCATCCCTCATATAAAGAGGACGGAACACATTGCCATTGTCGGCCGTACTGGGCGGGGCAAATCTTCTTTGCTCCACAGGATCGCCGTTCAGGATGTTGAGGCTGGACGTGGATGGGCCTTCATCGACCTTCATGGACAGTCCACCGACTTCCTTCTTGATGCAATCGCTGAGATTGGCCGGAAGACCGGCAAGGACTTCAGTTCAAAAACTGTCGTTGTTCGTCCCGGTGACCCCCAATTCGCAGTCGGCATCAACCTTCTTGAAGCGGACCAAGCCAGAAGTCCCTATATCCTCGCCGCTGACTTTACACAGATTCTCAAGCAACGTTGGGACCTGAACTACTTCGGAGCCCGCACGGAAGAGCTCTTACGCAACTGCATTCTCGTTCTGTACCACAACCGCTTAACCCTCATTGAGATAACCCCCCTTCTGACTGACAGCACATTCCGCGCGAAGTGCCTACGCAGGGTTCCGGACCAAGACCTAAAGACCTATTTCGAGCTTCGCTTCGACACTGCAAGTGAACAGATGCAAGGGGTTCTCCGCGACCCCATCTTAAACAAGATATCGGCATTCACGGGTCCTCCGGCTTTCAGGCACATCATAGGCCAGCAATACTCCAGCTTCTCATTAGTCGATTCCATAGATCAGGGTTTCTGGATCATCATCAGTCTTCCCAAAGGAGAACTCGGCGAACAAGCCGCGACGCTCGCGAGTCTCTTTCTATCAAAACTGAAATCTGCATTCTTCGCTCGGAAGTCCAAGAAGCTCTTCACGATATTTGCGGACGAAGTTCAGAATCTGGTTGGCGGTGACTCCGCTATAGAAATCCTCTTCAGCGAAATCAGGAAATTTTATGGCGGAATGGTTACGGCTAACCAATACCTTGGCCAACTTTCCAGCTCGATGCGCTCAGCTCTCTTCTCGGTAGGTACTCAGATCTTTTTCCAGCTGTCCGCAGGGGATGCACACGAGGTGGCCACCGCACTCGATGGAGGTAGGCCACTCTCTGAACTTCTAAAAAACCTTCCACAGAGAAATATTCTCGTGAAGAGCGGCGAATTTGCACCCAGGCATGTAGTTGTGCCAATGCTCGAATCACCCCCACAGTCACACCAGGACCTCTACGAGAAATCTCTTCGCTTATTTGCCAGAGATCGCACGCAGATCGAAGACGAAATCCGCTCCCGTTACCAGTTTGCTGTGACCCCCGAGACCGGAGGTTTAGATGACTGGCGTTAGTTTGCAATTCGAGTGTCAGCGGCGTGACCGTCTCTTGATTAGCGAACTCGCAGTCATGCGGATCGCCCACCGGGACTCTCTGAAGGTTGCCGCCGGGTTCCGCTCAACGACGCGTATCAACGCCCGTCTACTGAAACTCTGCAAAGCAGGGCTTATCCAGAAGTCGAAATTTTCGTTTGCTGGCAGCCCGGCGCTTTACATACTGACCTCCAAAGGGCTCGCCGCCGTAGCTGCCGCAGGAGAAATCGACGCCACAATATTCCGCCCGCTGAAAGGCAGCATCTTCATCGAACACCAGTTGCAGATTAACCACATTTATCTTGCGCTCAAGCACAGCGTATTACCGCAAGGGATTCAATGTCGGCTCTGGAAGAATCTGCAAGAGCCGCTCTCGAAGACCTCCCCTATCGTCCCTGACGGTTATGTCGAGCTGAATATCAATTCGCAAGTGTTCCCTTTGTTCCTTGAGGTCGATCGAGGCACGGAGGGGCTTAAAGAGTGGAATGCCAAAATCGAAAGTTATTTACGATTTGCTCTCTCCGGCGATTTCCAAGAACGTTTCCAGCACCCGCAGTTTCGCGTCCTTGTGATCACGCAAACGGAAGTCAGACTGAAGTCCATTCAGAGAACCATTATCAGGTACACCGATAAGATCTTCCGGCTTTCCACATTCGTCCTCATTAATCGCGACGGCCTCTGGTCAGATGTGTGGCTTCGTCCCACCGGTGACCGGGTGCTGTCGCTTGCGGAGAGTTTATGAAGTTGTGCAACCGTTGTCATCGCATCACGACCGGCGATCCGGTCTTTTGCAATCACTGTGGTGCGAGTTACGACACCAAATATTGTCCACGACAGCATCCAAACCCGCGTGCGGCAAGTGTGTGCTCGCAGTGTGGTTCACGGGAACTTAGCGTTACTCAACCGAAATTTCCGTTTTGGGCAAAGCCATTGCTTCTGCTGTTGGGACATCTTCCGGGATTCTTGCTGCTGTTTGGACTGATTGGCTTTCTTTGTGTTTTTGTCTATCGACTCTTAACTGATCCTAACGGACTGCTAGGTCTCATGTCTTTGGGCCTTGTGCTGGGACTGCTGTTTCTGTTGTGGATGCAGTTACCAATATTTGTTCGCAATCGAGTAGGACGAGCGGCGAGAAATCGCAGGAAGGAAAACAAATAAGGAAGGGACGTGCGGAGAGGTAGGTAGTCAAGTTTGGGATTGAGAGGAAAGTCTGCGGATTCATTAGCGATAGATGAGCTTGTACCTAGGGCAGGCTGCCCTAGGGGTTGCCCTAGGCAAAACCCTAGGCATTAGGAGGAAGGATGAACAGGGACCAGGTCATAACCGAACTCGGTGAACCGCTCTCCATTCGGGAGGTGGCGAAGCTGATCGGGGTGTCCCCGTGGAGCGTTAGGAACAGGCTGTTGCCCAGTGGAATTCCATGTTTCCGCTGCGGTCCAAACGGCAAGCTGATCTTCTACCGCGCCGCGGTGACTGCGTGGCTGATCTCACGACAACAAACGAAAGGAGGACTCAACCGTTGACGCTCTATAAGCGAGGAAGCATTTACTGGGCTTACGTCACCATCGACGGCGTCCGTCACTACCGCACGACGGGCACCGGCAACCGCAAGATTGCCGAGTCAATCGGCCGCAAGTTCGAAGAAGAGCTTGTCTCTCGGGCCGCCGGCTTGACGGAGCTGTGTCCAGAGATGACCTTCGCGGAATTGAGCGCCCGATTCTTGGCTGACGGCGACGTAAAGCCATACCACAAAGACCGCCTCAAGATGCTGCTCCCTTTCTGGGGCGACATCCAGCTGCGGTCAATCACAAAAAGCACAATCCGTGCATACCGGCTAGAACGCCTGAAGCACAAAAAGCTGACGGAGACGACCTTGAGCCACGATCTTGCGGTCGTGCGGCATCTTCTCTTTTGGGCCCTGGACGAAGGGTTGATCGCCTTTAACCCGCTGACCAGGTTGCGGCTCGCCCGTTCACGCAAGAGACGCCGACCACTACTGAGTTGGACTGAAGAACAATCACTGCTTGCCCAGGCTGCCCCACACCTCAACCCAATCATCCTTGCGGCGGTCGATACGGGTCTGCGGCGGGGCGAACTCCTGCACCAGCAATGGGAGGATGTTGATCTCTCACGCGGTCTGCTTTCCGTCAGTCATTCCAAAACTGCGCAAGGTGAACAGAGAGAGGTTCCTCTCACTGACCGGCTACGCTGCATGCTCGCTGTCTGCCCGCAGCCTTCTGGGCTGGTCTTCACCTTCAAAAACCACTCAATCAACCAAATCAAGACCGCATGGAAGGCGGCACTTCGCCGCTCGGGGATTCGCCCTTTGCGTTTCCACGACTTGCGCCACACGTTCAATACCAGGCTTCTCGAACTCGGCGTTATCGCTGACGTTCGCAAAGCGCTTATGGGCCACAGCCTCGGCGACGACCCCCACGCCCTGTACTCACATGTCGAATTGCCAACCAAGCGAAAGGCAATCGAGACCCTCAACGGATGGATTTGGGAACAGATGGAAACAACCCAGTCCGGAGAAAACAACAATGGAGAAACCACCAATGAACCTTCCGTCCACACCGACGGAAACGATTCGTAGTCTTCTCTTCGAGAAGGCTGCGTCGCTCAACCAACAGTTGCTGAAACGGCTGACCGACGTGTCAGACCACATCAGTAGAGGAGAAAACCTGGGCGTCATCGGTGCGCTAGAGGGACTGGACTCCGATCTGGAATCCATCCGAACTCTCATGCGACTGATGCGCGACCACTTCTAGACCGCCAAATTCAAGGAGGAATAAATGACGGCTGACAAGAAAACTGACCACGCCCCGAAGCCGCCGGCTTCGGGACAAGATTCATCGACGCGTAAACCGTGGGTCCCGAAGTCGCCTGTCGAGGTAATCCTCGACCAAATTCGGAAACAGGAAAAAAGGGTTGCCGAACTAGAGCAGCAACTCAGCGCGGAAAAGATTCTGCTCAACAAACTGGCTCAGGCGAAGAAAGTCTTGGAAGCCTAAACCAAAGGGCGCCTGCTTAATAGCAGGCTCCCTTTTTCTTTCGCTCCGGAGAGTTTTCATGCTTCATGTGATTGTCATGATCTTGGCCTTGGCCTCTGTGGTGCTGGCGCTGCTGATCATGGTGCAGGTGATCTCGGTGAAGGACCTGCTCAGCTTTACCAAGCGCGGCTTGGTGACACTGGTCGTCCTGCTAGTGGCGGGCTGCTTGCTGAAACAGTTGGTCGTCACCCTCATCGCGCCGGTGCTGCTGCCAATCGCCAAGGCATCGCTCCTCTCGTCTTTGGTTGCCGTACTCGCAATCATCGCTCTCTTCTTCATCATCAGGCTGCTGCTGGTTGCCGCCGACAGCCGCCGCAACACGTAGTTCAAAAGGAGTATTCCATGTTTTCGAAATTGTTTTCGGAGATTCTTACTCGACGGAAACGTGACACCAGGCACGTAGAAGCCGAGGCTTTTTACCAGGGTGCTCACGGCGTCGAGATTAAGTCCGGCTTGGAAGAAATCCAGGCCAGGTTCGACAAGCAAGGGGCCCAGTTGAACCAACGGTCAATCGAGTACCAGAAGAAATTCGAGACTGTCCTCGACCACGTCAAAGAGCTTTGGACGCCTGTCGAAAAGCTCTGTCTTGCGGTTCGTGAGCGCATTGGCGATCGCATTCCGCCATTCCTCTTGCCCTTGATAGTGGCGCTTGGGGCGGTCTTTATCGGCATCGCCGAGGTGATCTTGCTGGCACCGGCGCTGGACCTACTTTACGTCACGGAATACCCGAAGCAGGTTTTCAGCGCCATCGGGATCGTCCTGATTGGCGGCTTGTCCTATCACTTCGCTTGGGAATCCCTGTCTTCGGAGAAGTTCACAAGTCTGTGGCGCTGGATCATTCGGGTGGTTGCTTTGCTTGTGACCGTCGCCCTGGCCTGCTGGGGCATCCTGCGTGGAATGCAAGTCGCCTTTGCCGCAAAGGTCATGCAGAATCCGCTTGGTGATTTCCTCTCCGAGCACCCAGTCGTGTCGGCGGCGTTTTACATTTTCATCACGCTCGCCGCCCCGGTGATGATCGCAGCCGCCACGCACTACTCCTTCCATCACCTTCGTGACTGGTGGGAGTGGAAGACGGCAAACTCCGAGATGAACCGTCTGATTCGGCTGCGGGTCTCGGCTCAAAAGGGACTTGAGTCAGAAAAAGAACGGCTTATCCACGGCCTGAAGGAGATTGCACACGAGTGCGCGGAATGGAAAGCGACCTACCGCCTAAACCATGAGCGCGGCGGCAAGCATGGTGCCATCCAGGAACCGTACTGGATGGTTACCGTCAAGGCGACGCTCGCGATGCTCGTCGTCCTGGCGTTTTCGTGGTGGCTGCCGCTGCCGCTCTTGGGCATCATCGATTGGGCTGTTTGGATCGCGGCCTTTCTGTACTTCCGCAGACAGTGGCACAGCCCAAGTCCAGAGGAGTTCTTTGAGTTGGAGCACGTCTCGTTTGCTGTTCCTGCCAGAGACCATGCCGATCACAATCCGCTGCTCGCTCCGCTTAGGAATCCGAAGGAGCTCTCTCGATGAAATTCGTGACCTGCTTCTTGTTGTCGCTAGTGTTGGCTTTGGCACTCAGCTCCTGCGCGGGCGGCTACCATCCCCCCGCGCAGATGATTCACCGTGTTTATTTGCTCGACTGCAGCGCCAGCATCGCGCCGAAGGCGCTCGACGATGCTTTCCATCAGGTTGAGTTACAGGCCGACAAAATGCAGCGCGGGGACCTCATCAGCGTCATCCCGATCACCAGCGACTCCGACACCAACGCTCAAGGCAATATTCTGAGAATGAAGGTGCCGCTCAACCGCCAGCCCTACGACCAGGATTTACAAGTGTTCAGGAAAACTTTCCGACAGGCTCTCCACGTTCTCCATGACCATGCCAGGGCGCACCTGTTCGACAAGACCGATATCCTCGGCAGCGTTGATCTAGCTGCCCAGGAGTTTGCACCTGACGATGAGCACATCCAGAAGAGACTGATCGTCCTCTCCGACTTTATTGAAGAGGATGGCATCCTCGATTTCAGAACCGCCCCTGCCCTTGCTGGAGAAACCAGCGCGCGGCAGCTTGCCGCACGGCTCGCCAAGAATATCCCTCAGATTTCTACGGTAAGTGTTTTCCTTGGCAGCCTCCGGAGCAATGAACTGGATCGGCTGCCGAAGGCGAGGCGGCAGGCAATCCGTGAGTTCTGGCTGGAATATTTCAATAATGAAAAAACCCATCCGGTTTTCGCCACGGACGGGCCTGGAATGAGTGCGATTTTCGCAACCGAAGGTCGTTGATGACCGGCGGCTAAACGATTCACCAAATAGAACCTTTAGCAGGAGGCTGAAGTGGCAAAAAAAGATAAGTACTCAGACAGAGCGAAGACGTTGGCAAAAGAGGCAGCAAAGGGAGTCGTCAAGGAAGCGGGAGATATATCGAAAGGAGTGCTTAGCGAGCTCTTCAAAATCGTAACTTTGCAGAAAAAGTAAGCGGAAGGAGACTGCAATCACCCGATGGTTCCTGAGCAGTGCCCAGGTCGCCATTACAACCTTCGTCGCAGCAGTAGACGTGGTGAGGTACCCGAGGCAGTCAATGTATCGCATTCTGACAGAGAACAAGAATGCTGATCAGGTCAAGAGGACGCTCAGCGGCCTCGGCCTGGACTTCACCGTCTACTACGGCGAAGGAACATGGCGTGGGCAACATGAAAACAGTTTGATGATCGAACTGGTGTCAAGGGCGGAGTAAAACTAGACCACTGGGACGGAGTAAAAGTAGACCAGTACAGTATGCGTCGAACGCTACTGGGTCATTTCTGGTGAGCAGCGAGGTGTATTCTGGGAAGTGGCGGAAATGACAAAACAGCAGGCGAACTCTCAAGGAGTGGGAACCGCATGACGAACACGACCAAAAGCGCAGCTTTATCGATATTGCTATTACTCCCTGGAGCCGTGTGGGCGCTCCAGGCCCCAACATTCAAGATCGGCGATTCCGTAGAGATCAGAATAAACGGGATTGGCGCGTGGGACCCGGAACCCTGCACGGTAATCAAGTTGCCCCTGCCGGAGGCACTCTACGGGTCGTATGGCGTCCGCTGCAACAACTCCAACGCAACGGTGTATGTGTATGCGCTTCCGAAAACGATTCGCGCCCACGCGGCAACAGCCGAAGATAAAGGGGTGGAAGCACTCCCTGGAGCCGAGTCGGCGCTCCAGGCCCCAAAATTCAACATCGGCGATTACGTAGAGATCAATCCCCACGGCTCGGGCGAGTGGGAACCGGAACCCTGCAAGGTAATCGAGGTGATCCCACCCGCGCCACTCTACGGGGCGTATGGCGTCCGCTGCGGCGACTCCGACAAAACGGTGTATGCGCTTCCGCAAACGATTCGCGCCCACGCGGCAACAGCCGAAGATAAAAGGGCGGAAGCCGAAACTGCCGCCGCCCTGGCCCGTCAGCCCCGCCCGGGTAATACGCTGGGAGCGATGTACGGCACTCGGGAGCCGAAAACGTGCGCCACCCGAACTGCTCCATCCCGCGGCGCGCCCTCGGCCGATCAGGCGAGGCAGTACTTCATCTGCGATTCGGAGAAGGTGTATGGGACCAGCCTTATCCTGGTTACCAATGTGAAGGTTCAGGTTGCGCCCATATCTCACCCACCCAACGATCTCATCAAGGAGCTGGCGGCTGCGGATATCGACCCGCGAGAGCCGGTTTGGGACATTAGAGGCAGTTTTACGAGGTACCATTGCGGCAAGACCGGGCCGCAGATCGTCAATCCGTTTGTCCGCACGCACAACTGCATCGCCTGGGATCAGCCCGCCACCACGGGGTACTGCTACAAGAACACCTTCGCCGACTGGCACTGCGCCATGGTCGGCGCACTTGCTAACGAACGGCGGGATCAGTTGCCGCCCGAGGGGAACTAAGAGCACAATCAAACGCATACGGCGTCAAGGGCGGAGTAAAACCAGACAACTCGGCGGAGTATCGGTAGACCAGAGGTGCAGGTAGGAGATCGGGGATTGTCGGGGAGGAGGGCGTCTGGAGCGGAGGCCTGCGCCGCCTGCAAGGCG
>OCZT010008213.1_pt1 | contig 10181 bp, 6 predicted proteins | sample 1539031 | NCBI WGS metagenome assembly OCZT01 (sample SAMEA3539308, study PRJEB22396) | soil metagenome | biome: tundra; feature: field; material: soil | place: USA | collected 2010-05 | depth 0.15 m
ATATAGGACACCTATTATGCGGGGTGGTCTGCGTGGTCGCCTGCTTTCTATTAAGACAATATGTCCAGGAATTTGAACTGCTTCCAGCTCAGTGATATCCCTATCCACGTTTGGCTTTCTTTGTGCGAGCCTTGTTAACTTGCTGGTTCTTAGGGAGAAGCCGCCCTTGAATCTCGCCCCCGCCAGGAGGATGCACCAAGATTTGGACGGTTGCGCCCTCCGGTTGTTGGCGTTGGCACGCTTCTCGCGTTCAGAGCCCCAAATGACGATTTTGGCACTGGCAGGTCGGGTGAGGCGCGCGGCTCTCATCGTTCTTCTCTGGGGTGTTTGTCTCACCCTGATCCCCTCACACTCCCTTGCTGCCGGCACAGTAACCCTGATCTGGGACCCCAGTTCGGGCACAAACGTCATTGCCAACTACAAAGTCTATTACGGATCCGCGAGCCGCGCTTATACCAACGTCATTTCGGTCGGCACCGCCACCACTTTGTCAGTCTCCAACCTGGTAGCAGGGACGACCTATTACTTTGCGGCCACCGCCGTCGATGCCTACGGCCTGGAGAGCGATTATTCCACAGAAGCTTCGACCGTCATCCCAATTTCAATCACGAACCAGCCTCCCACGCTAGACCTGTTGGTCAATCTCACAATCAATGAGAATGCCGGTCTCCAAACCGTCAACCTGTCCGGCATTACCTCCGGCGCAAACAGCGAGGTCCAGACGCTGACGGTCACCGCCGCTTCCAGCAACCCGAGCCTGATCCCGACGCCCACGGTTAGCTACACCAGCCCCAACGCCACTGGGTCCATTTCATTCACCCCAGTCCCTAATGCCTTCGGCTCCGCCAACGTCACCGTCACCGTCAATGACGGCGGCATCAGTAACAACCTCGTCTCCCGCACATTCAAGATCACCGTCAACTATGTCAACCAACCGCCGGTCATTTCCGCCATCGCCGGCCAAGCCACTGCCCAGGATACAGCCACCCCGCCGCTCCCATTCGTAGTAAGCGACCCCGACACGGCGGCGTCGAACCTGACCGTCTCCGCCAGCTCGTCTCTGCCGGCACTGGTGCCCACCAACAACATCGTCTTTGGCGGCAGCGACACCAAACGGACCGTCACCATCACGCCCGTCGCGGGCCAGAGCGGATACGCGGACATTACGCTCACGGTGAGTGATGGCAGTTTGGTCTCCAGCACCACCTTCCGTCTCACGGTGACCGCAGGCAGGGTAGATCCCCCGCCGACGGAGACTATTCTGGACCCGATAGCGATTGTGACCCCTCCGGACACCACCTTGAGCTTCTTGGTCGGCGGTTCACTCGTCAACAAGGGCCAGTTGACGTTTAGCTTCGACCCTGGTGCGCCGGCGAACGCTGAGGTCAATCCCACTAATGGACTGTTTTTCTGGAATATCACGCGGGCGGATGCCCAAACGTCGAACTCATTCAACGTGAGAATCATCGACATGAATTCACGCGACCGACAGGTGGTGCAACCGATGAGCGTGGTCGTGGAGGGCTTTGTTGAGGTTGGCCTCGGCGCGGCTGCCGTGCAGGCAGGTCAGAACGTCAGCCTCCCCGTAACGGTGGACTCGAGCGGCGGGGTGACCAACCTGATGTTTACCGTTGGGTGGCCGGCAGGACGTTGCGCAAATGCAACGTTAGCGATTACCGCACCCGAGATTGCGTCGGGCACGCTGCAAACCCAGGGCACGAATTGGGTGATCCGCGTGCAGACTTTGCCGGGACAGGTTATCAGCGGTTCGGCGCAAATTGCACAACTGAGCTTCCAAGCGGTGGCGGGCCAGCGCTCGGCCTTTATGCCGCTGGCGATCAGCAGCGTGGCCGCAATGGACGCCAGCGGCGTGCCCTATCCGAATTATATTCCGCGCAACGGCGAGACGGTGGTCGTGGGTGATGTTCCGCTGCTGCGGGGTGCCCCAGCCAGCGGGTCGTCGCGAACCCTGACGTTGTATGGAAAGGTCGGCCTGAACCATGAGTTGCAGTACAACACCAACGTGCTATCCACGGCCTCGTGGTGGTCAGCGATGAGCTACCTGCAGACGAACACCGCCCAGCAAGTGGTCGTGACTTCGTCGAGCCCGGTGATCTTCTACCGCCTCGTGGCGCACTAGACCGCGGTCTGACTGCATCGATACAGCTAAGGGGCGCGGGACACCCAATTGCTCTCAGGCTTCGGGCTGCTCGAATTGGAGTTGGTAGAGTTTGGCGTAAGTACGCCCCGCTTTGAGCAAATCGGCGTGCGTGCCCTTTTCGACAACGCGCCCGTTGTCGAGCACTACAATGACATCGGCCCGTTGTATGGTGGAGAGCCGGTGGGCGATGCAGATCGTGGTACGGCCCTGCATGAGTTCTTCGAGCGCCGCCTGGACGATCCGCTCGGATTCGGTATCCAGCGAGCTGGTGGCCTCGTCCAGGATGAGGATCGGCGCGTTCCTCAGGATAGCCCGGGCGATGGCCAGACGCTGCCGCTGGCCGCCGGAAACATTGACGCCTCTTTCGCCAACCGGGGTGTCATAACCCTTCTCTTTGTCTTTGATAATAAAGTCATGGGCATAGGCGTGTTTGGCGGCTTGCTCAATCTCGGCATCGGTGGCGCCGGGCCGGCCCAGGGCGATGTTGTTGCGGATCGTGTCATTGAACAGCAGGGTTTCCTGACTCACCACCGCAATGCTGGCCCGCAGGTCGCGGGAGGAGACTTCCCGGATATCGGTGCCGCCGACGCGCACCGCGCCTTTGTCGGGGTCGTAGAAGCGGAGGAGTAGATTTGCCAGGCTGGTCTTGCCGGAACCCGTGCGGCCAACCAGAGCAACCAGTTGGCCGGGCTGGATGGTGAGATCAACGTCGTGGAGCACGGTTTTCTCACCATAGGAGAAGCTCACGTGTTCGAAGCGGATCGGGGCGCCGCGAGCCTGGAGCGGTTTTGGGTGGGCCGGTTCGGGCAGCGTGGTTTTCTCCGCGAGCAGCTCATAGACCGGCTCGACGGTGGCGCGCGCCAGGCTCAATTGGCTCTGGAGACGGCTCAGGTTCTTCACCGGCGCATACAAACCGAAGACCGCGATGAAAAAGGCGAGCAAATCTCCCGCCGGGGCTTGCCCGGGGGCGATGAAAGCAAAATAAGCGAAGATGAGCGCGACCCCCAGCGACCCGATGAATTCAATCAGCGGCCCCGGCAGTTCGCTGGCGCGGACCGAGCGCATGAAGAAGCTGGTGATTGCTTTGACAGCATTGCGGAACTGGTCCACGACTGTGTTCTCGAGGTTATAGGCTTTAATGACACGAATGCCGGTGAACGACTCGTGAAGGACGTTGGCGGCGCCGGCGAATTTGTGATGGATACCGGCGTGCGTCTTACGAAGCTTCCGGCCGTAGATGATCACCGGGACGAGACAGACTGGGAATACGACCAGTGTGAACAGACTCAAGAACGGTTGCATGACGATCAAGGCAACCACGAGGACAATGACGGTAACAGGGTCGCGAACGAGCGTCGCGAACGAGCCGTTAATGGTATTGATTATCCCCATGGCCCCTTCGATTCGCGCCGTCAAATCCCCGGTGCTGGTGCGGCTAAAGAAACCCATCGGCAGATGGATCACATGTTCGAACAACTTGACCCGCAGATCATTGGCGACCCGGATGCTCACCCAACTCAGCATATAAGCGTTCAGATAAGTCAACAGCCCCCGCAGCAGCATCGCCGTCGGAATGAAAGCTATCACCAGCGCCAATCGAGTCCGGGATGGGTTGCCGGTCGGGCTGAAGAAGTTCAATAACCTATCCAGGATTCGCCTTGCTGAGACTGGCAGGGATAGAAGTCGCTTCTCGCTGGCGGGAAACGGGCGGGCCGCTATCTCTCGCGGGTAGGCGTCTTCCAACAGCAGCCGGTTTAACAAGACCAGCTTCTTTCCCTGCGAGTCCTGCTCTAGCAGTTTTCTGGTCTCGGGCCGCAAGTCCACCGTTCGGAACCTGCCTTTCTCATAGATTACCGGACCCGCCGAGGTCTGATTTAGAATCCGGGCCAACGCAGATAGTAGTTTATCCGGATCTGGGCTTGCTCCCGGTCGCGTCACCAGGGCTTCGTGCGCCGCGGCGTCCAGCTTCCCGCTGAGGAAGGCAGAAACGGCATCGGACCGCAGGTTCAGTTTCTGCGCCAGGCTGGGTGCGTCCTTTATGTCACTGGCTGAAAAAGCGCCAACCGCCGTTTCACCGGGGAAAACCGTATCCAGAGCCAGCTTGAGTGAAAGAGGCAAGGTGAACGCCAGCGCGCCCGACAAGAACCCACAAAATACACCGAGCCCGAACCGAAATCGGTAAGGCCTTACCAACTTCAGCACCTTTTTCAAATAGTCTAGCATTCTTCGGACAGAATTATGGAACAGGCCCCGGCCTCATGCGAGCAGTTTATCGGGCGGCGGGCGGGGCGCAGAGGTGCTCTGAAACCGGGCCTAGCCGTTAAATCCGAAGGCCGAAGACCGAAGACCGAAAGAAGGCCGAAATCAGAAATCCGACCAAGCAGTTCCGGGCTCTCGTTCAACCGGCTATGTCCAGCAAAGCGATGACCTGCTCTGGGGTGATCCGGGCCAAACAAAGCGCTTTACCCTCTCTGGCACAGGGAGGGTCTTTCACATTCGCACAGGCACACGGTGCCAATAGATGCTTGTGCGTCTGGCCGCGCGGCAGCCATTCGGCGGTCCCGGCGTAGTCGCGGAACAGAGCCACTATAGGCACGCCCAGCGCCAGCGCCAGATGCAGGACCCCGGAATCCGCACCCACGTGTAATCGGCACCGCTGCAGCGCGGCTGCCAGTTCGCCAATGCTGATGCCCGAGGGCAGCACCATCAGGCGATCGTCGCCCGTGCCCGCGGCCAGCGACCGCAAACGATCCTGCTCGCGCGCGTTGGCGCTTCCGGTGGCGATAATCCGCGCCGCCGGTTCCCTGGCAAGCAATCGCTTGCCCAGTTCAATCCAATGCTCCAAAGGCCACTCCTTTAGCGGAGTACTGGCATTGATCGAGAAATGAATCGCGCCGGCGGGCACTCGCGCCTCGGCCCAGCGCACCGCAGTCTCGGGCAGCCGCAAGTCCCAGCGGGGCGCCGCCAATGCAAGCCCGCATGCCGCGAGCGTCTGCCGCCGTTGCTCATACACCGGCAGCTCGGAGCTGGGGCGCGGAACAAGCTCGCGCACGAGCCAGGTGCTCCAGAAGTGCTTCCTTCCACCGGCAACAGCGATGCGCCACTTCGCTCCCGTCAGCGCGGTCATGAAGAGGGTGCGATCCGCGCCGCTGAAATTGAAGGCCAGGTCGAACCGCTCGCGGCGCAAAGCCAGCAGCAAGTCCCAATGCCGCCACCAGGGTGGGCTGGGAGCACTCAGCGGAAAGGTCCACGACCGGTCCACGCACGGGGCCAATTTCAGCACCTCGGCCCCGACCGGCGCAGACAGCGTATGCAACTCCGCCGCCGGGTACTGCCGCTTGATTTCCCACAGCGCCGGGACGAGGTGAACCGAGTCGCCCAGAAATCCCAGGTCCACGACCAGAATCTTCCGGGCCGCGCGGCTCCGGCTATAGAAGTCTGTTAGGGTGGGGGGTGGCATGAGTCGGCGTACGGCGAGGTTACATAGTTGCAGCGTTACAAGGTTACATGGTTACATGGCCAGAGAAGCGCCAACGGCTGTCCCGATGTAACAGTGTAACCATGCAACGTTGCAACTCCTTTCACCGCCTCATGTATTTCTCGAACCACAGTTGGAACATAAACACCGTCCACAGTTGCTTGCGGTTGTCTTTGACGCCTTGCAGGTGCTCGTTGACCAGCCGCGCGAGCGCCGGGTAGTCAAAAATGCCTTGCTGCCTGATTCGCCGTTCCGAGAGGATGTCCAGCAGCAGCTCGCGCAGCTCGTTCCGGAACCATTTCGCGATGGGGATGCCGAAGCCCTTTTTCCCACGCGCCAGGATGTCCGGGGGCAGCTTATCCGCCATGGCCCGCTTGAGGATGTATTTCGTCTTGAACCCCTTGAGTTTGAGGCCGAAGGGGATCGAATTGACGAACTCGACAAACGTATAGTCCAGGAACGGCGCCCGGGCTTCCAGCGCGCAAGCCATGCTCGCCCGGTCCACTTTCACGAGAATGTCGTCCTGCATGTAGAACTTGCAGTAAAGGTAAATCAGCCGCTCCATCGTGCTGGCGGCGGCGGGGCAGTTCTTCTCCGCATTCAGTATGTCATCGTAACCATCGATCTCCCCGGTATTGGCGAGCAAGCCGCGCTGCTCCTCCGGGGTGAAGGACCCGATCCACACCTGGTCGCGCAGCTCCGGCCGCCAGCCGGCGCCCCGCAGGAAGCGCTTGAGCTTGAAGTCCAGGCTGAAGTTCTCATGCGACACCGGCAGCAGCTCCGCCAGCGGCCGAAGCACGCGCTCGTGCAGCGCCCGCGGCATGCGGTAGAAGCGGGCGGCCTGTTGCGCGGGGAACGTCGGATACCCCGCAAACAGTTCATCGCCGCCGTCACCGCCCAGCGCCACCGTGACGTGCTTCCGCGTGAACCGAGAGAGCAGGTAAGTGGGAATCACCGAGGCATCGGCGAATGGTTCGTCCAGGAACGCCGCCACCTCGGGCAGCATGTCGAGCAGTGCCCGGCCCTGGAGGATGTCCTCGTGATGATCCGTCCCGTAGAACTCCGCGACCCGCCGCGCGTAGCGGGACTCATCAAAAGAGCTTTCCTCGAACCCAATCGCAAACGTCTTGATCTGCGCCGCCGGTCTCAGCTCTGCCATCAACGCCACCACGGTGCTCGAATCGACGCCGCCGCTGAGGAAGACCCCTAGCGGCACATCGCTGATGAGCCGGAGGCGCACGGCCTCTTTGAGCCGTTCGCGCAACTCTTCGGCGATCTCGCCCTCGCTGCGCCGGTCGGGGCCGCCCGAAAACTTGAGGTCCCAGTATTGCTGAATGCGGGTTTGCCCAGATTGCCACGTCAGGGTATGGCCCGCCGGCAGCTTGTGAATGCCTTTGAAGATGCAGTGCGGCGAGGGCACATACTCGTAAGCGAGGTATTTGCTCAGGCTTCGGGGGTCCAGCTCACGAGGGCAGGCAGGATGCTGCAGCAACGCCTTGACTTCGGAACCGAACATGAACTGCGTCGGCGTGGCCCGGTAATACAACGGCTTCTTACCCAAGCGATCGCGCGCCAGGAAAAGCGTCTGCTTGCGGACATCCCAAATCGCCGCCGCGAACATGCCGTTGGCCTGTTTGACACATTCCGGCCCCGTCTCCTCGTAGAGGTGCAGGAGGGTCTCGACGTCGCAGTTCGTGCGGAAATGGTGGCCTCTCTGCTCCAGGCCCTGGCGCAACTCCTGGTAATTGTAAATCTCCCCATTGCAGACGAGCCAGAGAGTGCCGTCCTCGTTCGACATGGGTTGGCGGCCTCCGCTCAGGTCGATAATGGCCAGCCGCCGAAACCCGAATCCCGCCGAGATGTGCCCTTCGCGGGCCTCGCTAAAGTAATAACTCTCGTCATCGGGGCCGCGGTGATACAGGGCGTTGGCCATGCGCCGCAACGCCTCGCGGTCCACAGGGCCGTTTGCCTCCAGAATGCCGGTGATGCCACACATAGACCTGGGTTAGGTCTCCGCGACAGGGGTTTTGACTGGTTCGTGCTTAGCCTGGAGAACACCCTCGTCCGGCCGGTCAAAGTTCTTCGTCTCCCGAATGTGGTAGATCGGCTTGCCTTGCGACTCGTGGTAGGTGCGCACAATCAGCTCGGCGAGCAAACCCATGACAATGAAGTTAACGCCCAGGATAGCGAGAAACACCGCGATCAGAATGACCGGGTTGTTGTGCACATAAACACCGTAGGCGAACTTCTCGTACAACGTCTCAAACCCCGCCAGCACGGCGAGCGCAAACAGCACGGCGCCGAGGCCTCCGAACATGTATAGAGGTTTGGTGGAGAAATCCGCCAGGAACTTCACGGTGATCAGGTCCAGTATCACCTTGAGCGTGCGCCGCAGCCCATACTTACTCTGGCCGAATTTGCGCGCGTGATGCGTGACGGGCACTTCACAAATCCTGGCGCCCATCAGATTGGCCAGCGCCGGGATGAAACGATGCATTTCGCCGTAGAGCCGCGTGCCTTTCAGAATCTCCGCCCGGTAGGCCTTCATGGAACAGCCCGAGTCGTGCAGTTTTACGCCGGTGATCCGTCCGATCGACCAATTGGCCAGGCGCGACGCGACCTTGCGGATGATCTCCTTGTCCTGCCGATCCTTCCGCCAGCCGCTGACAATATCATACCCCTCCTCCAGTTTGGCTATGAGCAGAGGAATATCCACCGGGTCATTTTGCAGGTCGCCGTCCATGGGGATAATGATGCGTCCCTGTGCGTGATCAAACCCGGCCGCCATGGCCGCCGTCTGCCCAAAGTTGCGCCGGAGATTGATGATCTTCACCTGGCCGTCCTTTTCGGCGAGGCGACAGAGGATGCCGTAGGAATCGTCAGTACTGCCGTCGTTGATGAAGATGATCTCGAAGCTCTTATTTAACCCGCGCAGCACCGCTATCAGGCCCTCGTAAAGCGGCATAATGCTCTCCTGCTCATTGAACAGCGGAACGACAATGGAGAGGTCCATGTTCAGGGGTGCTGACATGCTTTTTCGCCAATGACCTCATGGGCGGCCGACCGCCAGACGAAGCAGCCGACCAACGCCAGGAAGACCAGCGTCATGGAAGGGTGCCAGAACAGGGCGAAGTAGTTGCCGAACAGAGGCCGCACGATGTTCGGCAGGAGCCCCATGCTCAAGGCCATGGCCACGATGACCCACCCCAAGCCGCGGGCGCGCTCCGCCTCCGGGCTGAACAGGAAGAACGCCGCCCAGCCTCCGAGCGCAGGGGCCAGGATGCTGTAACTGTTTTCTTCGTTCATCGGGTTGAATAACATCAAGTAGCCGGTCGCCAGCGCATACAACCAAAGACCAGGCAGCGGCTCTCGCACGCGCCGGGCGCCCCACCACCATACCACCGCCGTGACCCCGCCCGCCAGTACCCTGACCAGTTTCGACACCGTTGGGCTAAAGGCAGTGCCGAACGTCCGCAAGATGCCATTGATGTCCGCGAAGCGGTGCTCCGTCACCACCGCGCAAGCTTGGAGATTGCCCCAGGCGGCCTGGTATTGCGAGCACACGTAGTCCGGGCTGGCAAAGAGAAATGGGAAGACCGCCAGGCCCACAAGCGCCACCGGCAGCCGCCAGCGCAACGGGCCGTAGAAAATGGGCGCGAGCAGGAGTAAGACCACCCCCAAGGGTTTGATGGCCGTCACGAGCGCCATCAACCCGAGCGTCAGCCACCACCGCCGGTTCACGAGCGCGACCATCGCCAGCAGCGTCACCCCGCCGAACAGGGCGTTGGCATTGCCGTTGCGCAGCGAGGTCATGCACAGTGGCATGGCCACCACCGTCGCCCAGAAGAACGGACGCTCCGGCGCCGACCGGAACAGCGCGCGCATCAATCCCCAGAGCCCGCCCGCGAGCGTTGCCGCCGCGCAGAACCGCCACAGCACTTCCCCCAGCCATAACGGCACGAAATGAAAGGGGCTGAACAACACTGCGAAATGAGGCAGATAATTCATGCCCGATGGGCCGACATAAAGACTCTTCCCCACCCACCAATTGCCCGCGGCTACATGATAGCTGTCCAGGGTGACGGTCCGGTGCGTTGGGCGCAAGGCCACCATTACCCCGATGACCAGCATCGGCACAACCCACAGCAGCGCCCCCGCAATCAGCGCCGAGCGCGCCTTTCGCGGCCAGAGAGCCGGAGCACTCTCGGTTTGCTCAGGGATCGGAGGCGTCTGCATCATGGCAAGTATTCGAGACAGATAGCGCAAGTCGAGTCCAAAGCGCCAACACCCTGGGGCCCATCTTGCGGGGACCACCACCGAAGGTGACTCTGCTGGAGATGCGCCCGTCCTCGGGTAACCTATTCAACGCTTTAACATTCCATTTCCGCGACCGCGCTCGCCCGCGCGGCCAGGACCCGATCTTCCCCCGGCCAGTGTCCACTTTCTGGACACTTTGGCACGATTCCAACCACGGACAAAGCCACCCAAAAGCTATCCCAATAATGGCCCCTGTATGACTTACGGGCCGTCTAAGGTAGCTTT
>OCZT010008214.1_pt1 | contig 10181 bp, 17 predicted proteins | sample 1539031 | NCBI WGS metagenome assembly OCZT01 (sample SAMEA3539308, study PRJEB22396) | soil metagenome | biome: tundra; feature: field; material: soil | place: USA | collected 2010-05 | depth 0.15 m
CTGAAGAAGTGGCGCTGTACCCCTGATAGAAACTTTGAATTCTTTCATATTTTTATATCATATATTAAATACTTAATGGTACGACCTTTGTGGAGCTACTATAGCATATTTGTTATGTTTTGTCAAGGGGTCTGCTTGAGGTTTGGGAATGTTACCTTCTTTGCCTTATTCCAATCTACATATTCCGTAGAGTCGTGCGTGTCCCAGAACGCTCGCTCCTCATCTTCATCTTTAAAATCCGGGAGTTCTTTTGGGGTCATATCGTTTACAGTCATCGCACTTCTTTTGATTAGGTGCTTTAGCTTCATACTCAAGCGTGCATCTCTCACACAGCTTCTTCCACGTTCTCTTCTTAATGACGAACTGACCCATACTATTAGTTACCCTTTGTTTCTAGAAAACTTTGGTAATCTTCCTGCAGCTTAATTATCTCCTGAGAGCACTTGCCAGAAAGTTCGCAGGCTACATCTACATGCATTTTTATAGCTTTCATTCCAGCGTCAAGACGACCCAATCTTTCTATAAACTCAATATCAAATATTTTTTCCATATGTATGTTTTATTATTTACCCATATAAACCAACTCGTCAACGACCAAAACTTCTCGATCCCAGGCCCCAAGGATGTAGTCCCAATTACCAAACGGTGACGACACCAGAAGGATAGGATCACGTTTACGCTTCTCTACCTTAGGGTCATTGTCAGGAACAATGAGGCGTACCACTGGCGTGTCCTTTCTAATCTTCTTACAGATTGCCTTGAACTTAGCGAGCTCTTCAATGGCCTCAGCAGGCATAGTTCCTGAATATTGAGACACGGGTACTACCTTAAGCTTATAAGCCTTGCACAGGTCTTGAATGCTCTCTTCGTTGGTGGTTGGGTAGGAGAAGAGATCTTTGTGCTGTTCGTATTTCTTTCTTGCCTCAAGCCATCCTATAACGTCATGCTCTGTCCGAAGGTCATAGCTTGAAACGTGGTCGCTTAGTACCTGTATACGAGTCTTCACCATTTTTATCTTGTTATCTAGGTCGCTTGTATCAACCACGGGCTCTGTGTTGTCTTTAAGGAGCTCCCATACGTCTACAGGCTTCCTATCCTCTCTAGCGTCAACTTTCTTAGCAGGAGTCACGATGGTTCCGTTAGGATCAGAGAAAGATATAAATCCATCAGAGTTATTAATGAATGAAAAACCACTATCCTGCATGGATCGGTAAGACCCTGGCTTCTTACCCTTTACCATGTTTTTTATATTGTTGAATATGCTCATATGTTTTATTCTTTAGGATAAATATAGCCCCATGGCTCTAAGTGGGCGCATTCGTGCTGCCACACCTCTGCATCTGTGCCCTTCAGTTCCATAATCTTTACACCTGACAGCTTTCCATCCTCCATTAACTCCTGGTATTCAGCTGTTATTTTGTAGAACCTAGGAACCTCTATTCTTTCTCTGTCAGGGAAAGTCATGCACCCCTCCAGTTTAGGTGAAGAGAACTTGGTATGACGCACGATAACAGGATTAATTACTACTTCTTTACCAACGGTGACGAAGAATCTCAAAGGATCTTTATCATCAATCTGAGGATGAGCCACTGCATACCCGCCGGAATACATTCCCACCTTCGTATAACATAGGTTGTACATGATATGAGCGTCCTTAATAACCCTCTCAATATCTTCCTCCGTAACCTCTCTGCTCCTCTTATCGTGGGGCTTAACATAGTGCTGTAGAAAATCTATAGGTTCTTCTGGCTTTGTTATCTCTTCTGCCACTCCATCCCCCAGAGGATCTCCATGGCCTGTATACATGAATGTTTTTTCTTCTTGCACCGCTGAGTAATCCGTTGTTACTTCTTCTTCCATATTACTAGTTATTAATTCTCATAAATATTTCCGGTTATCTTCAAGTGAGTCATTTCGGGTTTTTTCCACGATAAGATGGAGTTATCAAGGTATACTATCTCTCCGGCTCCTTCTAAGGTACTTGTTCTGTGGGCTGCCCACCTTCCCGGGAAGTATTTGACAACCTTATCTTCTATCTGGTCGCCCTCGTATATTTCCTTCCCATCTATATCGTACATTCCTGTGAACTGCATGATGTGATATTCCTCTAGGTTCATGTCCTCATGTATACGAAACATCAACTGAATATCTTCCAGGCTTCCCCAGTAGTCCATGTAGGCCTGGTCTTTGGTGAGCTCTAACCAACTACCGTCCATTTTCTTTAACCTGTACTTAAATCCACGGAATTTAATGGGTCTCATAAAAATTTCCTATTACTTCTAGTTGACGTGCATTATTTTTTCTCAGAGACCCGTAGGAGGCTAGGCTATCGTGCCACCTTACCGTGAATATATGGCTATTATTTTTTACAACGTCTAGCTCATAAATGTCATTACCGTTCTTATCTTGTAGTCCTGTCCATTGCATCATATCGTAGGGATGCAATACGCCATCTTGGTATACATTACCACCTAACCATGTCATTAGTGGTTGATTACTATCAAACTCAGATGGAATTATCATCACCCTGTTAATCATGTCCCAGGCCCGAAACTTTATCTCCCTCATATAACTCTGCTTATGCCGTGCTCTCTTACAATCTCTATGCTGTCGTCAAAGACATCTTTGATCTGGCGCATATGAGAAATGCAGAACACCTGCTTAAAGTTAGTCTTAAGTTGGTCTAGAACCGCTACAAATCCCTCTGTAGACTCTTCATCGAGTCCTACGAACGTCTCATCGAATATACGGAAGCTGCACTTCTGGAGCGATGCTAGGGCCTCAGAAATTGCGATGGTGACCTTTAATCGCTCTCCACCTGAGTAGTTGTCATACTCATATTCCTCGCCAACGTCATTTAAGATGTTAATCCACAACCCTTCTACCATAGACTCACCATCTGCGGACTGGCGTTGTGTATCAAGACGAATCCTGAAGTCAGACAACTGACCAAGGATCTCATTAATCTTATCTTCTAATCGAGGGATAAGGTTATCAATAACCAGCGTCTTTATTCCCTTAGGACCAAATGCCTCTTTGATTAAGTTGAGAGACTCTACCTTCTTAATTGACTGAAAGTTTTTCTCACGCAACTCAATAAGATCCTTACTCACTGTTTCCACTATATTCCTAGCGTGCTTGGCGAGGGCTAATCTCTGTCCTATTATCATCGACTCAGACATTGATGACGTTAATAGGCAATTAAACATAGCCTCATCGTCACCATTAGAATCTCCGTATCCTATATCTAGTATTTTAGTGAGAGATTCAAGGTCAGCCACTATAGCCATCCTTGTTTTAATGCTCTCGTCGTATTCCTTAGATAGAGACACGATCTCTCCTTCCAAATATGTTATCTGTAAATCAGCTAGATCCATTCTTGTCTTTTCGCTTTCATAAACCACAAGACCTTTAAGAGCGTTAGCTATCTCTATATGACGTCCACTAGGCGTTTCAATCTTTCCTATAACATTAAGGCGTGCCACATAAGCCTCTAGAGCTTCTTTCTGTGCATTGCTCTTGGCAGTTTTTTCATTGATCTGATTCTCGATGTACTTTATCTGAGCACGAGAAACCTCTTCTAGCTTAGGGCAGTGGTCATGCTTAATGGCGCACTGCTTTGAGCTATCTCTCATAATAGAGATAATCTGAGCATTGAGTGAGGCTATCTCACCGTCATAATCAATCTCTTGTGGCTTGCCTGCTACGGTGTAGTTCCACCTATTCTGCTTCTCTGCTATGTCGGAAGCTATTTTCTCTTCTTTTATTAACTCGACACGAAGGCTTTCTAGCTTGTCGCACATCGTAATAATATTCTCTCGGTCTATGTTCTTAAATGATTTAATCTTTTCCATTCTATCCTCAATATCTTCCTGCTTCTTTTTTGAAAACTTTTGTGACATCTCTAGGTTCTGCTCCATGAAGGCTATTTTCTCTAATACGATCTTCTTTTCACCGGCTCTCTTGCGAGCAGCCTCAAGAGACAGAGAGGCTGTTTTAACAACTTCACTGATTTCTTTGTGTTGCTTTTCTAAGTCCTCCATCTCTAATGATGCAGGAGTCTGGCTATCCAGCGTATATTCTTTCTCGCCTATCACGGCCGTGAGTCTTGTTCGCTCCTCCATGGTTAGATTAAGCTCTTCCTTAGCACGAGCGTAGTACGTCTCATAGTCACCAACATTGGCGATCTCTAGGAGCATCTCCTTGCGCTTAGAGGCGGTCTGCTTAACAAACGTATCAACGTTCTCCTGTAGATAGATGATGGAGTTAATGAATAGTGTATAAGAAGACTTCAGTAGGGATTTCTCAATCCACTCCTGTTTTTCCTTCAACCCCTCTACTTTAACGAGCTCAGTCTCCGTACCACTCTTGAGGAGCATGATTTCTAGCCCTGTTTTCCCCTTCTCAGAGGTCTTACGGGTAATTCGGTAGCAGAGGTCATCATCATTCAATTCAATCGCTACAGAGGCAATTTTAGCCCCTTTCCTGATGATGTTTCTGTTCTCTACTCTTCCTTTGCCATATAGTGCCCACAGGATGCTTTCTATAACTGCAGACTTTCCTGAACCACTACGCCCTGAGACCAATAATTTTTCTATTTCATTAAAAGCAAGAAACGTATCCTTGTGGGAAAGGAAGTCGGTTATTTTTAGACTTTTAATAATTATCATATTTTTTTCTTATATATTTTTATGGGAGTTTCTAGTGCCCTTTCTATACTCCATCCAGACCTTAACCTATATCCCAGAACCTTGCCGGAAAATCCTAGCTCATCTGACCATTGTTGTAGTGTCTGTTTTCTTCCCTTATGTTCAACTATCTTATTAAATCTTGTGTTATTTCCTTGCTCCTTTTGAGATGACCACTTGATATTACCCCTCTCGTAGTTACCGTTATTATCAATCCTATCTATACTCAATCCTTTAGAATAACCTTCTTCAACATCCCTCCAAAAATTTTCAAAATCATGCCAATCTTCAGAAATTTTTATTCCCCTACCGCCGTAATTACGATAATCCTTATCCTGTATCTTTTCACATCTAGCTAACATTCCTTGCCATATCCTATATGGTCTTGTTTTTGTCATTCCGTGTGTAGGTTGGCGTTGTCTCTCCAAGATCTCCTGTCTTAAACATCCACATGACATGACGTGCTTGCCTTTTAAATTTCCCCCTGATGCTTTTGCTTCATTTCCACAATCACATCGACACAACCAAACCACTGATCCCCCTATTCTTTGGTCGGTAATATCAACAACAATTAGTCGTCCGAATCTTTGACTAATTATATTTTTGATATTTCCGTTCATATGACTCCACCTAATCTTGTTACTGACTGTCTAAATTCTTCCATGACTACTTTATGGCACTTAAGGCATAGAAGCATGCTGTACATAGATATCATGGGTCTGCCACTTCCTATATACCTATTAGACGTATCAGTAGACCTAATAGAAAGCCTGCCGTAGTCATCCACCACCTTATAGCAAAGATGACAGTGCTTCCTTTGTTCTTCCTTTTTGAATCTATCTAGTACGTCTTTTTTCATATGTTTATTTTATCTTTATAAAGCCTTTGTAATACGCCTCTCTTAAGATAAGAGCTACCCTATAAAGGTTATTCATAGAAGCTTTTTTTGCTCCCATAGCCAAGGTGAATTGAGTGCTAGTGATATCTTCCTTGAGCCAAGCAAGTGCTAATTCAATTTGCTCATCGCTTATATCGTTTCTTCTTGTTTTTTTTGAGACGATAGACTTAGCTTTTTCCAACAATGTCATATGGTTATTTTATATTCTCAATAATCTTATCTACGTCGCTCGGTCCGAAGATTGTATCCTCTTGCTCTATCCACTTGATGGCTTCCGTAATACTTTCTGAGTTGACGTACTTAAGAGCCTTGATTTTGTCTATGGCTGTCTCCTTAGCTCGGTCTATATCAACGGGAGTGATAATACCAGTGACCATCGTTGGTATCGTATTAAGCTCTACGTATATATCCTTACTGCAATGGGGGCAGATGTAGGGGACGATAGACTTGATGGTATTATCTTCCATACTTATTTCTTAGCTGTCTTTTTGACACCAGCTGCTACGCACCCACCAAAACGAGGCTCAGCTGCTTTCTTAACTGATTTGAAGACATCCTTCTGAGCAGCCAAGAAGCAAAGTTGTTTATTCACCGCCTTAATGAACTTCCTTGGAGTCGATGCCTCGCTTGAAAGAGCAATCGCTATGATAACGTCTGTAATTGCTTTTTCTTGTTCTGGACTAAGTAATTCTATTTTATCTTTCATATACGTGTTTAATTATTTTTAAGTAGAGCAACCACTTCCTTCTGGAAGGAGGTGAGCTTTATGTCTTTGTTCATTAATGCTTCTGCTACACGAGCTAATGCGTAACCGTCTGCGAGATTATTGTCAGTAAGGGTAACCCCATACTTTTTATAAATATTCATCATGATTACGTCTTTAGGCCCGTTACCTTTTCCCGTTATATATTTCTTCAATGTTGTAGGAGCAACTATCACGAATGGAATCTTGTACTCATACAAGAGCTTTCTTACCATGTAGTTTAACCCAGATAGCTGTATCAGCGCAGAGCTGTTCCTAGATCCAAACGATAGACCCTCTATGGCTACCATGGCGATCTCACGTTCTGACAAGATATCTTCTATCTTACTTACTATAGACATAAGCCTCTCTAGCTCCTTAACATGTGTCTTTTCAGCCGTTGGCTTAGTCTTAATAAGCAACTTAACTTCTAGGTGACCGTCCTTTAACACTACGCATCCGCTCGCTGTCATGCTCAAATCCAAACCAAGTACATTCATAGCTATATGTTCTTAATAAAGTTTTCAAGAACGCTTTCAGCTATGCGCTCTTCTTTCGGTACAATCCTGATAAAACCAGAATCTGCTAGTGCCCTCATAAACGTATAGATCATCGTGGTGCACTCCTTTAATGCTGATTCGTCCTGTTCCTTATTGATAGGCATCTCTCTAAATAATGATAGCTTTAGAGATAGACCAATCTGCTCAAGTCCGTTGAATAAATCTTCGTCAGTATTCTTAATTTTATCAACCTGAGCGTGCATTTCATCTTTCAACATCTCTGGACTTCCTGCCTTCATCTTGAACTTTTTTAGAACGTCTTTTCTCATACGCCTTTGATTAGGTTAAATCCTTCCATGAGAATTTTGTTGTCTATCTTCTTTTCTTTCGCATAGATAGACAGAAGATTCTCTATGCTGAAATCTACTAAGGTTTTTTGATTTTTTGTTTTAGTTCTCTCGCTTGGGTATTGCTCACTGATCACTACAGCGTCATAACCAACCATAGCTTTCCTGAGCAACGGTACGTTAATACTCTTATCGGTGATGATCACCTTAGCTATGGTGCCAGATACGTCTACTAGACCTATATCTAGAATACTAGGATTCTCAAACTTCTTAATCTTTCTACCGGGGAGGGGTACTTCTTGGTATGACTTATCCTCTGGTTTAATCTTCCATATAGCCTTATATTCTTCTCCTACTTCATTGTTGAATACGCTACCAGATATGATGGTCCTACCGTAAGATTTTGGCTTATGAATATGCCCACCTACCACGAGCTTAAATATCTTTTCTAGCTCAACCTTTGGCAAGACTATTTCGTCAAATATGTTGGTTGATAGACCAGACTGCACCAACGTATCAGAGATAGCGAAGTGACAGAAGAAAATATCAGCACTAGGACTGTGTATGTTGATAATATTAGTACGAACAGAATCAATCCAAGCTGTAATTTTAGCCAATCCTTCATCGTTATCTTTCGCATTTAATTCAGCTTTAGTGAAGTAAGGACAGAATACCATCCCGTCTATCTGAACGATCTCGTTAATAATGACGTGCAGGTTTGGTTTCTTAAGTTCTGCAAGAAAGTCTATAGCACTCCTACCATTACCTTTCTTCTCATGGTTTCCTGCGATTATATAGACTTGCTTATCATCAAACCTTTCAACGAACTCTACAAAAGCCCTAATGACCTCTGACGTATTGTTTCTAGCATTGAGCTGATCTCCAAGAAACACGACCTTATCGCAGTCCTTCGCGGATTCTACGATAAAGTCTAGTATCTCTTGTCTCTCGTTCTCACGCTTATCTTCGAATAGATCAGAATATCCGAGGGATTCCTTGAAGTGGAGATCGCCGATGGCGAGAATCATATTAGGAGAGCTTTTCGATGATAGCGTCTAGATTTGATTCAATGAAAGCTAAGCCAGTCGTCTCCATAACCTTCTGCTTAATCTCGTTAGCATCGGTAAGACCGAACTTTACTCCTGCAACCTCTACGATCTTAACGATCTTTTCCTCTGGGGTTACGAAAGGATGGTCTGCAAAGAGATCAAATCCTGGCGTAGAAGGGCTGTCATCATCTTCTGTAGGCATAGGTGCCTCATCTGAGTGTGCAGAACCCTGTACGGCTGCTGTAGAGCCTTGTGCCTGAGCTGCCAACCACTCGTTGTTAACAATCTTTGGGTCAGCCCAAATCTTTAAAATAACTGCATCCTGGCCCTTATCGTTAGGCATACCTGCCGTGTACTTAATACCGATAATCTGACCGAAGCGGATGTTCTTCATTTGTTCGTGAAATGGAACCTTAGAGTCACGTACGCCAACGAGAACAGTATTACCGATCTCATCCATAAGCTCATAGATGGTCTGGTTGTTCTTGTAGCTATCAATGCCCTCTCGTTTACCGATATAGGTTCCCTGTACCTCATCTCCAATATTCTGAAATTTAGCCCAACCTGATTTTACTTCTCGTCCTTGTTCAAAAATATTCATATGCGTTCTGTTATTATTATTAATTCTTACTTTTTAATTCATAGAGTTCTCTAGCTAAAATTGCTATTGACTCTGTTAATTCTTCAACCGAACTTAATATCTCTTTCTTTGTCACATGCCGTGCAAAGGCTAATTCTGCGAGTTCTGTGGTTAAGACGTGCGCAAACTCATGGATAAGGGATGAAAGGAGGAATTCCTTGTCTCCTGCAACCCACGCATCTTGCGCCAGTTCATAGACCGTTAGATTAATACATTTATAAGTTTTGTCATACATGACGCTAAAGACCATCATAGCTCCATTTCTACCCTCTTTGCTACTTCTGACCTCTCCCGACATGTTTACTGCCATCTTACCCAATCCGTATAGATTAAGCAGTTTTGGGGCTAGAGACTGAATCCATCCCTCTAGCTCGTTCTTTGGCTTATCGCTATACACTATATATTTGGGGCTTTTCAGCACCTTTAGTTCTTTTTTATTCATAGTGTATTTGTTATTTTTAGTCCCCCTACTATAGCACACTTTTACCCACTTGTCAAGTGGTTAGTGGTGAAGGAAAAAATAAGGGCTGATCAAGCAGGAAGGGGTAGCGATACCATGTCCTGTGATCAGCCCAACTTGTTACGGCGGCTCAATAGGGCCAGTCTTTTTGACGTGGCGATTAATGAGCTCACCTATCAGCGTCATCTCCAGATACCCTTTTGGTGAGCACTTCTTGACGCACGTTAAGCACACCAAGTAGCTTTCTTTTACTGCTAGACAATGCTTCTTGTTTAGACCGCAGCAATTACACCTTGTTGTCATGCTTGATTTCCTCCACCAAGGCAACGAGCGAATCTGAACTTCCAGCGCAAGCGTAAACATCACCATTGGTTGTTTCTTTATTCCTTTCACAATTACCGCAGAACAGTAACCCACCATGCACATGATAGGTTTGGTCGCGGCCACTGCACACTGAACAATGCCCCATTAGCCTTCTCCCTTCTTGTCTCTTAAGGCTTCCTTTCTTTTGAGCTCTCTCTTGAGCTCAACGAGCTTGTTGTAGAGATCCACCGAGTCTCTTAAGCAAACCGACCTCCCCTTTAACTCGATGCAGAGGCCGAGGATTTCTCCTCCACAGATGGCGCAGAACGTTCTGGTTCCAGACATAGTTCCACCTCTTTCATACCATTGGAGCAGGTACAACACACGAGTTGTTTTCCTATCCTTATGTACGAATGAGCGACCTTCTCGCAGTAAGGACATTCAGCTTTTCCCATAACCGGATCCTCCATTACCCCCTCTACCTGGGGGCCAATAATACGACACAGCCGCCACGATAATTACAAAGATAACAACCACGGGGGTAGGAATCATCG
>OCZT010008215.1_pt1 | contig 10181 bp, 18 predicted proteins | sample 1539031 | NCBI WGS metagenome assembly OCZT01 (sample SAMEA3539308, study PRJEB22396) | soil metagenome | biome: tundra; feature: field; material: soil | place: USA | collected 2010-05 | depth 0.15 m
GGCTTCGTTCAGGAAGGCAGAGATGTGGTCTTCCAGACGAATGCCCTTACGGTCAGCGTCCGCGATGAGATCGCGCACGATCCGTCCGGCACGCTCATCCAATTCCTTTGCCATCTCGTTACTGATTGGCACTCGGTTCTCCCTGATATGCTAGTTACCTACAGGAGGAACAATGGCACAGTCAGGAGAGGTTGTCAAGTGCGGATTCTAGTACCGTCAGCCGATATCACGACGGACACTGGCATCCTGACTCGCCCCGCACCTGAGACACGCGCAGCCCTGACGGCGGACGGTCGCGACCCGGAGTACGTTCGGGTAGGGCCGGGGACAGACTCAGCCTATTTCGAGCTTCTACGCGCCGTCTGGGCTAAGGGCGAATCCTTCATCGTGGTCGAGCATGATCTAGTGCCCTACCCCGGCGCAATCGCCGAATTGGAGGAATGCGACCAACCGTGGTGCGGCAAACCATATTCCTTATCGACCGGGGTCGCGGGAAGCTGCCTGGGATGTACTAGGTTTTCAGCAGAGTTGCTGCGAGCGGAGCCCGATGCAATAGAGAAGACGGTCATCCTGAGGCAGGACGTAACGGCTAGATTCCACTGGAGCAGGCTCGACAGTAGGCTCAGGGAGGTACTAGAGGAAAGGGGCTATTTCTTCCATAGCCATTGGCCTGCCATCGACCACCTAAACCCTAATCAGGTGTTTCATGGCGCGGTAAACTGTGTTCAATGCGGGGCTCCATTCTCAACCGAAACGATGATGACGATGCCACCGCCTTACTCTCACGAATGCTCGGAGGAACAATGGATACCACAACCGCCGATAGTGGAGCGACAACCCAACGACGGTACAAACACTATTCTCGTCTCGAACGCCTAGTTCTCTATGCCCGCTGGTGGCCACGTATCTGTTCATGCTGCCATGAACCTCGACTAACGTGTAGGTTCCCGCGCTATTGGGCAACCTCGGGGTGTCATCTAGTTTGGAACATCGGGTGAGCGACGGCTATACCGCCTCCTACAAGACAGACACAATCAAGAATTGGTGCATGGGTCTCGGGCTTCCATATACACCGCTGATACCGGCACGACGCGGGTTCACCTATGCCCCTTCGTATGACCGTTTCGGTACCGGCCCCGCTACGGAATTCAACGTTCCAGAGGCATACGTCGCGGAGATACCGAATTGCTCTGTCATCGGTGGATGGGGCGTCGTGTTCCCCGGCGATGGTCGTGCGCTGTGGGATGTTGCCCAATGTGAACAGGCGGATCGGTTCTGTCTCATAAGCACCGAACTTCCCCATGTTGACCGCCAGCGTATCGAGGCAGGGTTTGTCTCCGTATCCGAGACTCCGATCCCTACGGGCATCCTTCTACAGTCTTGGTTCGCCTCCAATTTCCATCATTGGCTAATCGAACACCTCCCACGACTGAGCCTGATTGAGCAAGTCGGCGTCCCCGATGGTGTTCCGATCCTTGTTGACTCGCGAGCGATGGACATTCCCCAACTTGTAGAAGCATTGGCCGCATACAATCCGCAGGGACGACAGATCATCCCCTTGCAACCGGGTGTGAAGTACAACGTCGGGAAACTCTACGTCCCGAGTTGTCTGTTCGGTACAGGACCAAATTTGCGGCCGGGACTCAATGTCGAGATCGGGGACGTGACGCTGCATCGCGAAGCAATCACATGGCTTCGGGAACGGTTCGCTCCTGTTGAGCGTCCCGGTACGCGCCGCATCTACATCGACCGTCGCGCAAAGATGGCCCCTATTCGACTCAGCAACGGCGCCGATGTACAAGCCGTGTTCGAGGAATTCGGGTTCGAGACGGTCCGCCCCGGAACAATGTCATTCGCGGAACAGCGCGACTTGTTCGGGGATGCTTCGATCATTGCTGGCGAATCCGGCGCGGCCCTGACCAACATCGTCCTAGCGCCGCAGTCAACGAAACTGATAGTCATGCAGGCGTCGAGATGGGATTTAAACGTCTATGGGGATATGGCCGCATACGGCGACCAAGAATGCCTGTTCGTTGTGGGCGACATTATCCGTAATGCGTTCTCCGCCTTCATGCCCTACCAAGCGGCGTTCAACATGAACCCCGACAGCCTTAGAGCCATTCTGGCGGATATCCTCTAGCCATGTATGAGGACGAATTGGTCTCCGTGGTCATCCCGACCCTTGACCGAGCCGAGCTTCTACTGACGCGTTCCATTCCGTCTGTCATGGCACAAGGTCACCAGAACTGGAGGCTGCTCGTTGTCGGGGACGGGGCTACGCCGGAGGTTGAGGCGGCGATGGCGACCGTGACTGATCCTCGGGTGTCGTTCACGAACCGACCACAGCAGTTTTACCCGACTGATGGATTCTGGAAGTGGAACGTCATCGGTGCCGACGCCATCAATTACGGGCTCGATCAGATCAGTGACGGCTGGTGTAGCACGCTCGGAGACGACGACGAGTTGATGCCCGACTTCATGGATCACCTGCTTGGACTAGCCCTTCAACGAGATTGGGATATGGTCTACGGGCGATCCGAAGTGGTAGGGCATGGGTTCCTCGGCAACGGGCAGCCTGCCTGCGGATCACAGACCAACAGCATGCTATGGCGTATCTCGGAGATACGTCAGGACCCCGAGTCCTACAAACAGCGCCTCCCGGCTGATTGGGTTCTAATGCGCGATATCATCGCTTCGGGTGTGCCGTGGGGGTTCAGTGGGGCTACGGTACATCGCTACTACCCGGCCCACAGCATTCCTGGGACTTCACCATCGTGACCGCGAGGATCATCCGGTTTGGGACGGTCCACGATGACTCAGGCAACCTAACTGCCTTCGAGCGGACGGGGGTCGGATTCGACGTATCGAGAGTCTTTATCCTTCACGACGTGGTAGAGGGAGGCAGTCGAGGCGGGCACGCTCACCGGGTTCTGCAAGAGTTGATCGTCGCCGTCTCGGGGTCGTTTACCGTGACTACATGGGACTCGGAGGGGGAACACCAGCAGCACCTAAACCGTGCCTCCGAAGGTCTCTACGTTCCGCCGATGGTCTGGCGCCGCCTTAGTGACTTCAGCGGTGGCGCGGTGGCCCTAGTCCTAGCAAGTACTCCTTACAATCCTGAGGACTACATCAGGGATTTTGACGAGTTCACAAAAGCCTTGACCGGGGACTGACGAACCGACTATGATCGAGCCATGGACATTCGAGTACCTTTCCTAGACCTGACTCAGGCAAACTCTGCCCCTGAGGTAACCGCCGCCATTGCGCGAGTACAAGCCAGCGGGCACTACATCCTCGGCGAAGAGGTTGAGGCGTTTGAGCAGGAGTGGGCCGACTACATCGGCACGACAGGCTGTGTCGGCGTAGGGAACGGGCTGGACGCTCTGACCCTAGCTCTACAGGCGATGGGGATAGGCCCCGGTGATGAGGTGATCGTTCCGGGTCACACCTTCATCGCAACATGGCTTGCGGTGACTCGGGTAGGTGCAACCCCGGTCCCGGTGGACATCCGACCCGACACGTTCAACATGAACCCCGATCTGATTGAGTTCGCGATTACCGGAAGAACGGCAGCCATCATCCCGGTTCACCTATACGGGCAACCGGCTGAGATGGGACCAATCATGGCTATTGCAGCCAAGCACAGTCTCTACGTGCTAGAGGACGCGGCTCAGGCTCACGGTGCCTTCTACGGGAGTGAGCGTGTCGGTTCCATCGGACATGCGGCAGCGTGGAGCTTCTACCCCACCAAGAACCTCGGAGCGATGGGCGACGGCGGAGCGGTTACGAGTAACGACCCATCGTTGATCCAGCGAATCAGGGATATCCGTAGTTATGGCGGAGACACCTACCAGGATAGAGGTGTCAATTCCCGACTGGATGAGATGCAGGCCGCGATCTTGCGGGCGAAGCTGCCCCACCTTGAACAGTGGAACCAAGCGCGCAAGATAAATGCCCGAGCCTACGGGGACCGCCTGCCACTTTCTATGTTGCACACCAACCACGCCGGAGAGGTCTGGCACCAATTCGTGGTCCGCTCCACGAGCCGTAACAGCTTGCGCAGTCGGTTATCCGAGGCAGGTATCGAAACGATGATCCACTACCCACGACCGATCCACTACCAACAGGCATTCCGTAGCTCGTACCGAAGCCTGATCGAGACAGAGTGCGCGGCGCTGGAAGTGCTTAGTCTTCCGATAGGACCCCACCTGACAGAGGCACAGATAAAATACGTGTGTGACGTAGTTAGGAGGGAAGCATGACGGGAGAACCGATGGGGGAACAGAAAGAGTTGAGTAGCGACTATCTGGACGGATGGCGCGAGGGGGTCTGTGCCTACTTTGTCGCCATCGTTTCTCTTGACTCCGGCGGCTTCATAGAGGCCAAAGACAAGGATGGTAAGGTCGATCAGTTCCTCCCAGTGAACTTCCTCATGGGGATAAGCACCGATCTTCGTCTGCACCCCCATGCTCCCCGGATACGTCACGACGACAAACTAGACGGTCCACGATGAAGATGCCTTCCTACTTCATGGTGCCGCCTAAACTCGTACCTCACTGGCACATCCCCGCTTGGCTGTGTGGGCTCAGAAGACACGTACGAGGGGTGCGGATCATAACCATGATAGAGGCGACGGACTTCGCCATCATGTCCGATGGTCATGTCTCGCTTGGTTTTATCGCGACGGAATCACACTACGCCTGTAAGCGATGTTGGAGGACGGTAGAGTGAGTTTCCACCCCTCCTACCATCATCTATTCGTCACCGCTCCTGGCATAGAGCGTACGAGCATCTTTCGTCTAGCCTTTGGGTTAGAGGTGTCCTGCAATCGCGTCGGCGGCTGGCAGCTTTGGAACACCTACGGCCAAGACCTCGTTGCGGGCGAATACGACGGCCCTGAAAAGTGGCTCATACTGGATGTGGCTGGTCACGAGATAGTCAACTCGCGAGATGACCGGGAGGAAGAATGAGGGGCAAGGTCGTTCCCGAACTGATCGCCTGCGCTACCGATGCCGGTCACGAGATTGTCAACTGGCGTTGTAAGTATTGCCTGAGGACGCTACAGGAAATCTTCCGTGGCGGCAGGCCGGAGATGTGCCAGAGTCCTGATCAAGATAATCGCTTCCTGTTCCTGGGGGGACCGATGCATGGCGAGTGGATACACGTACCGCCAGAGTCAGGCGGACATCTGCGCACCACGTGGCACGTGATGGTCCGCCGTCCCATGAGGGCCAAGGCATGGCAAGAGGACAACGTCGAAGAAGGTCCGACCACGGAGGAATTTCAGTACCTAGTACACCATACCTACCACGACGTTGGAAACCACAAGTGGTGGCCAATGATCGTCTACGCCGCACCTGATTTGATTGAACGGAGAAACAATGCCTGAACCCAAGTGGGAGCCCGTAAGCCTAACCGAGATGATGAACGCGGGCGTTCTAATGAACGTCAACGAAACCCGTCTCTGGCCGCTTGGATTAGCTCTCGTATGGACCTACGATCCCATAACCGGCGAGGCGGTGGACCTCCACATTCGCGAGTGGCAGTGGGAGGACGGTCACCACGAGGCCATCGAAGAGGCTGCCGACGATCCGATTCTGCTAGCACGTAGGGACGCCTATAGCACCTACGTCAAGGGTCGAGCCGCTACGATGCCGCCCAATGAGAGCGCCGATGCACTTCTGTTGCTCGATTGGGCAGAGGGGTGGGACCTGATGGACGAACCTGAAGTACCGAGCGGAGGTCCAGATTGAAGCCACTCGTGGGCAAATATGTCACCTTGCGCCTACTCTCAGTTGGGGATGCCGAGGTCACACAGACCTGGCGCACGGGTGGACGCGCCTTCTTGCTGAACCGGGGGGCTCAGTCGGTAGAGGAGCAACGTGCCTGGATCGCCTCGCGCCCGTTTGACCCGACACGCGAGTTGAATTTCTGCCAAACCCTCACTGCCACTGGACAGCCGGTTGGCATGATCTCCCTAGAGGATATCGACCTCACTCACCGTCGAGCACAAGCCTCTCACTTCTTGATCGGGGAGGAAGACGCGGTGCGCGGGATGCCGGTCGCATTCGAGGCATGCAAGCTCCTGTATGAGTTGGCCTTTGACACGCTTGGGCTACAGCGCATATGGGGGCCTATAGCCTCTGAGAATAAGGCCATGATCCGATTCCACAAGTACTTCGGGTATAAGGAAGAGGGACGACTGCCCCGGCACTACTTCATCAACGACACTTGGATGGATGCCATTATCATTGGGCTGTCAGAGGCCACCTATCGGACGGTGACCCTTCCCAAACTGAACCGATTGATTGGAGTCAAGTCATGAAAGCAGAACAAGTCGAAGAAATCATCCTCATGGCAATTGATGAGGTCAACGAGCAACGCATGGAGGATGACGGCCCCGAGTATGAGGCTCTGCCGGGCGACCTGTCCGTGGTTATCTCTGGCACAGATGCCGCGTTAGATAGCCTAGACCTCATTACGTTTGTGACCGCCGTTGAGGAAGCCCTAAAGGAAGACGGCTTCGATCTTGACCTGTCCGACTTCCTAGATGTCACGGCAGACGAGACGGCTGAGACGCTGCGCGATTTCGTCCTCGAACGACTAGCGTGAACTACACAAACCGCGTAGTTGTCGTAACGGGCGCTAGGGAGGGAGTCGGGCGTATGATCTGCTCCCACTTTCTTGAAGAAGGGGCAGCGGTTATCGGGCTATCCCGGGGAGAGTCGTCCATCGACCACCCTCGCTATGTCCACATCCCTACCGACATCGGGCGCAACGATCAGGTACGAACCACGTTCGGCACCATAGGTAAGGCGTTCGGCAAGGTGGACTACCTCATCAATTGTGCTGCCGTTTCCTCGTCTACGTTCGCACTGATTATGCCAGTGGCAGGCGCCGAGGAAATGGTTGCGACCAACATCCTAGGGCTTCTCTACGTCTCTCGCGAGGCTGCGAAACTCATGCGGCGAGAGGGCGGACGGATCGTCAATATCGGGTCGATCCACTCGCAGATTGCCCCCATCGGCGCGTCGATGTACGCTGCCACAAAGTCCGCTCAGGAGACGATGGCCAAGGTGCTATCCAAAGAGTGCGCGTCGTGGGGCGTCACCGTCAACACCCTGGCCCTGTCTCCAATTGAGACTTCCATGCTGCGGAAGTCAGGTACGCCAGAAGTCGTCAAGGCCGTGATCGACGGACTGACGTTCCCCCGACTGGCCGAGCCTGAGGACGTATTTGCAGGGCTTGATTTTTTCTGCTCAGACCGTGCGTCCTTCTTCACCGGGCAGTGTCTCTATCTTGGCGGGGTTCACGAATGACCGGTAAGCAACGTCCCTTCGCCCACCTCCCCAGAGCCGTAGACGAACCTGCACAAGTACGGGCACTCCTAGACGCCGTAGGAGCGGATTGGGAATACATTGGGCGATCTGAGATAGGGGCGGTCTACTCTATGCACGAGTACCGTGAGATGATGCGGGCAGCCCTAGAACGGCCCTTTGAGCCCCGGGACCAGCCGATTACGGCAGCCGAGATAGAGAAAGCCGTTTTGGGGACGGATGAGGTACGCCCGACTCTGCCTCCCGTAGTCGGTCCTGCCGACCCATCCCGACAACATCGGTTCATTCGGATGTACGAACCCGGTGTAGACACGACAGAGGAATTTGACACCGACGTAGGCGGAGGCGAGCCCGCTAGGGGTTATCGTGTGAAGCGGCGTCCCATCCGCGAGATCGCGCAAGAGCATGGTATCCCTGAGCCGTCAAAGGAAATCCAGCAGGCTCGGGTTGACTGGGTGACTCGTAAGCCGATGGGGAACGAATGAACGGCATATACGGTCTGCCCATCATCACGAGCCCCAATCTCCCTGAGGGAACGGTGCTTATCCTGAACCCCGAGTGGTCACACAACAAGACCTCAGGGCTTCGGGCCTATGTGGCAGCGTCTCGGGACTACGACCGAACCGCCCCCGCCTACCGAACCGATCCTGATGCTTTCGATGCTGCTTGCCGCAGTCTCAAGATCGCAGCGCGTCATCCTCAGGTCAAGGCTGTGAAAGCCGCTTGGGCAGCCAAGTAACAAAGAAGCCTCGCCCCTCTAGTCATGGACGGGGCTTTCTGCTATTCTGAGCCAATGGACCTAACGCACGCCTCATTCTTTTCGGGTGTGGGCGGAATGGACCTTGGGCTTGAACGCGCTGGCTGGCGAACCGTCAGTTTCTCGGAGATAGAACCCTATGCCTGCTCAATCCTCGCGGAACGATGGTCCGAAGTCCCCAACCTCGGTTGTATCAGTGCCCTCACAGGCGAACGAGAACCCCATGGGCACGGCTACGCCAAGGGTAAACTCCAGTGTCTCGCCGACAAACGAGTTGAGTTATGCCCTGAGTGCGCGGGCGTCGATGGACCGCCCCGCTCTCGGGGCGGTCACGTTGATCGTGGAGCAGCTGGTTTGGGTGACGAGCGGAGACGAGATGATCGACGGCTCGGGCTACCATCGGGAGCATCTGGACTTCCAAGTGACGCGGACCCTGAACGGATACAGCCAACCGCTAACGGGGAGCCTGACGGGCGGGGGAACGGACGCGCCGCAGTCGGGGAGGGTGTACGGTCAGGACGGGGTGAGCCCGAGTCTCCAACTGCCCTCATCGGGGATCGACCACGTTCCAGCGATACTGATTGGCAGCGAGCCTCCCTCTGGACGGCCGGATTCCCATGCCAAGATTTGTCCGTCGCCGGAAAGAGAGCAGGAATGGGAGAGGGAACCCGAAGCGGACTCGCCTTCGCCTTCCTCAACCTTGTGGAGCGACACAACCCCCCCCTCATCCTCCTCGAAAACGTACCGGGACTTCTCTCTAGCCATGGAGGGAAAGACATGGCAGTCCTCCTCGGTACGATGGTCGAACTCGGGTATGGCGTGGCCTACCGGATACTTGACGCTCGCTACTTCGGAGTGCCGCAGCGACGACGACGGGTGTTTATCGTTGGAATCAAGGCTGACGGACGTGATGGAGCAGAGCGCGCCGCGAAGATTCTATCTGTCGGCTACCGCTGCGAGAGGCATCCTAAGACGGGCTGAAAAACGTGGACGGTCGCTGCCAGCGGAATTGGACACAGCGTTACGGGCTCTAGCGGCAAGCGACACGACGCCGACACAGACACCCTCATCGCCCACCCCCTCACCGTCCCCAGCCAAGACAACCTCGTCGGTTCGCAGACTTTCGCCGACAGAATGCGAGCGCCTGATGAGCTACCCCGATGGCTGGACGATCCGAGGCAGGACACCAATCGCTACCGATGCTGCGGCAATGGAGTCGTCTCTAATGTCTCAGAGTGGATCGGAATGAGACTCGCGGAAGAGGCAGTAGACCGTGACTGAACAACTGGACGAACCTGAGTTCTCCCCTGCCATCGAAGAGGCACTACAGAAGTACGAGGCGCGTTACCCCGGGCTACGCGAGGCGATGGCTGCCTTTCTACTCTCAAAGGGCAGAGACTACCTTTGGGAAACGGAACTCATCACGCTCATGCACGAGGGCCAAAAGTGAGCGTAACTATCCTCGGCGCCGGGAAAGCCCTCGGGAGCATCACGCAACCCAACTGGGAAGTAGAGGACGCTACCCACCAAGAGCGCGGATGGATTCAGAGATGAAAGACCCGACCACAGGGAAGCGTGTGTTTACGCCGGAGCAGAGAGCGATTCGGGCTACTCACTCCAAGGTTTGGTACGAAAATCACCGGGACCTTGTGAGGGAACAGGGTCGGTCTATAGCCAAACTGGGGGCTAGGCGGGCGAACTACCTAGAGCATCGAATCGAAATTCTGGCTCAAAGAGCGACCTACTATGCCAACAATAGGGATGAGATTCGAGCCAGAAGAGCCCTTCGCCCTCGACCCGATATGAGGTCCCCAGAGGACGCCCTGAGGCGAATGCGCAGACGGCGCGAGGCCAAAGCAAACGTCCCGCCCTACGCTCGCATGGACCCGTGGCCTACTGATTGCCAGTGCTGCCATGAGGAGATAGATTCAACCTTGCGTCACACGCAAAGAACGCGCGAGCGCAAGGCTCTCTCCATCGGACACGAACCGCCCATTGCGTGGGCGCGAGATCACCCCGAATACCGTGGTCCGTATATCCTTCGGCCGGAGCATTTCTGGTGTAACTTGCATAAGACCAACCGTCCA
>OCZT010008216.1_pt1 | contig 10179 bp, 23 predicted proteins | sample 1539031 | NCBI WGS metagenome assembly OCZT01 (sample SAMEA3539308, study PRJEB22396) | soil metagenome | biome: tundra; feature: field; material: soil | place: USA | collected 2010-05 | depth 0.15 m
TATTGAGGAGGAATCCAACTATTCCAAGGTGCCTGTGGTGGAAGACCCTTAACTTGAATCTCTTTTGTCAACTTGTCCTTTTTCTTCTTTGCTGGTTCTGGCCTACAAGAGAAGTACATAATGACCATGACTCCTATTATACTGATTATAAATTCTATTCCCATATTATTGTCCTTTCCATCCATCACCTTCATTTACATCCGGCATCTTCTTTTCAATAAACTTAATAAGTTGTTGAGTAGAAGATTCAACCGGTATCCTAAAGTACCATCCAACTATTTCTTTAGCTATAACCGTAATGTCATCATCCCAAACCAAAAAGAAATTTTCATCCTTTACTGAGTTTTTTTTACTTTCTCGAAGTAAATCGTTAAGTTCTTTTTTCTTATCTTCTGAGGTGCGAACCACCACGAAATTTCCACGAAGTAGAATTACACATTCTAATTTTTTCATATTTATCTAAGATCTTCTTTTAAAAGCTTCCACCTATCACTTGATAATTTTAATATTCCATCATCAATATATTTAACGGTGCTGATAGCTTCCTCAATAGTATTATAAATATATTTATGAGGCAAAACACCCATTAACCACAAAGGACAAGCTTTTTTTCCTTTTGGGTCATCAATCACAAGAAATACTGGTTTTTTCTCTTTAACCGCAGTTATTATCTCTTCTGCACTTCCCCAAGATGCTATTTGGGGTTTAATAACAGCTATAAACCAATCAGATACATCACAAAGACGAAGGTCATATCCTCTAACTCCCCACATTCTCTGTTGTACTAAATCGTATTGTTCTGTTTCCATCCAATGAGACATTTCTTTTCTAGAATTCTCATCTTCAGGAATATCGTGTATAAAGGGTTTATGATAAGGATCAAAAAAGGTGATATTTCTTCCACCCAATTCTTTTTTTAATTCTTCTCTCCAACCTCTACCATCCGAATATTGCATCGATCCTATTAAATAGCACCGAGTGCGTTTAAGAGTATTAGGCTTTTCTGCCTCTACTTTCTTGGTGATCATGGATATTATTGATTTCCTAAAACCTTCCACTCAAGACCGATCTGATATGGATGAGCCCAGGCGATTATATCCTTCATTTCTAATGTAGGAAGATATTCAACTGTAGCTTCAACGGTTCTTCTCATTTGAGTTGGATGGTTAACGTAAAACTCGGCTCTTACGAACCATTGCATCTTAGCAAACTTGTCATAGAACTCTCCTAGGATTTTTCTGTCTTCTGCTGCCTTTGGTAAAAAATTTGGTAGATTCATAATTTATTTCTTTCTTTCTTTTTATTTCTTTCTTTTTATTAAATAATAGATTTACTTTTATTTAATATTTCATAAACTTCTCTGGCTTCGTTCCCGTATAAATACACATCGCCTCCTGAAATGAGTAAATGTAAAGATTCGTTTGTCTTACCACTTAATGATGATGTTATTTCTTCTGAGTTGTAACTATAATAATCAACATTTGATAAATTAATCATTTTATTATTATTTTTCCATATTTTCATAATTTTTTCTTTTCCTAATATACACTACTCTTTTAAATCAGTCAAGATATTATATATACATGCCAAGAATGGAATATCTCTAACCTTAGATATAAGAGCAGACGAATCCTTTAATCCCTCTGCCAATCTTAAAATAACCACAGAGTCTTTTCCCTTAGAATATTCTTCTACATGGTCCAGCAAATATCTGAATGCTGGTTCCAAAGAATCTGGAGTGGCATGACTACATATTAACTGTCGAACTTCGGTTACTGAAGATTCTGGATTACCTGGATTCTTTAAAATATCTATTATCTTATTATAGAAATCTAAATCTATAACATTTTCCTTTATAATCTTAATAGTTCCATTAATATTAGATTGTTGTGCGAAATTAATCACCTTCCTAATATCAGGATAATATGTTTCTACAATAAATTTAAGATCATCCTTATTGAATGATACTTTCTCTTTATTAAGAATGGATACCAATTTTTTAGCTATATCTATCCTACCTAAAGGTTTAATTTCAAAGGTTTGGCACCTTGACACAATAGCAGGTATTATCTTTTCAACGTAATTGCATGTGAGAATAAATCTAGTATGAAGAGAATACGTTTCCATCATATTACGTAATATCTTCTGTGCATCAGGTGTTAATCCATCGCATTCATCAAGAATAGCTATTTTTAATGGTTTAAAACCAGCTCCTATGGCAAAGTTTTTGAGTTTTACTCTTATAGTTTCAACTCCATTTTCATCGGATGCATTAACATACAACTTATCACAATTGATATTACTTGCTAAAATCTTAGCGAGACTTGTTTTACCCGTGCCAGCAGGTCCAAAGAAAAGAAGGTGAGGTATATCTTGTTTTTCTATATACATTTTGAACGACTCTTTTATAGAATCGCTACCTATATAATCGACAAGATTTTCAGGTCTATATTGTTCACACCAGATTGGGTGAACTTTCTTTTCTACTTTCTCTTCTTCGATAACAAAATCCATATTATTTATAATAGTCCGAAAGTTTTAAAGGTCCTCTTCCACAATCTGGGCAATAAAAAATAGCATCTTCTTTTAAATCTTTACGATGAATATATAATTCTTCTTCAAATTTTCTTTTTACTTTATCATTATCTATAGAATCTAAAAAATCATTCACAGTTTTAAATAAACTATTACAATACGGACATTTATTTTTCATTTCCTAAATTTTATAAAACCACGCTTATCCGACCTAATATTTCTATCAGGAGGATAAGCGCATTTTATTAGCTAACCTTGCGAATCAAAACTACGCTCTTCAGCACCTTGATAGCACGAGCCTTGACAGCCTGAGCCTTAGGAAGAGTGGTGAAAGTTTGATTGCGATATGGGCCTGTGAACTGGCCGTGGCTCTTGTAGAACAATCCGTAACTTACCGTATTCTTTGTATTAGTCATTTGTAACTCCTATTTGTTTGTTTGTTTGTTTAATCTTCCACCGGAATCTTGATCATATAATATCTGGCCTTAAAGTCATCATTGATGAATTCAAGATATGCTAATCCTTGTTCAGATACCTTTAATACAGCATCTTTTACTTCGGAGTTAGCAGCCAATATCTCTTTCAAGACGTTAGCGGAAAAATTGATTGGGGCCTTAAGTGTGTCTTTTCCTTCGACAGTATCTAAGCCTAGAACAATTCTATCGGTATTATTATTACTACTATAACCTAAAACCATTTCTAGTTTGTTCTTCTTCTTACTCATTATAAGAGTAAATAAATTAACATCAGATAGAGCAGCCTTGGATTTCATGAATCTTCCAACAAATTCCTCGGTTAGTTTAACCTCTACGTCATAAGACGGAATGTTATTAACTTTAGGCTTGGGTGGAAGATGTTCACTATCTCCTGTTTGATATTCAGATTTCAATGTTTCATCGGCAATATACATTTGAACGATTCTATTAACATCGTCATCACCGGAGACAAGTTCAATAGTAATGTTTTCGGAAAGTGGGGAAATCATTGCCTTAAGTTTGCTCGTGTCTTTAATCACGAATTCAACATCTTTAAATGCATCAAACTTACTCATCTCAACGTAAGTCATTAACTTCTTATCAGAAGTCATTTCACTAACAGTGAGGGTTCCATCCTTGGAAGTCCAACGTATTTCATCGTGGAGGCCACCGAGGAAATATTTCTTCATAAATGTTTCAAGTTTTGTCTTTGTCATAAATCGTATTCTAATTTTGTATTGTACACTAATCTATATTCTCTATGTTGTCTACTTTTTATATCAAAATAATTGTTATGTCTCTAAAATCAAAATATCACGTAGTTTTTCTAACTCTTTCTTTTTTATAGTCATTTTAGCAAATTGTTTTCTTTTAAGAACAATATTACCATCCTTTGTTCTACGATAAAATAATCCATTTGTTATTTGTATAAAATCTTTCATATTACTTTTCTATGGGAAGTGGTGTCATTTGTAAAGGAATGTATGGTTTATAAATGGCTATATCTCCTATAAATATCCATTCTTCTTTTGTGGAACCAAATGGATATTCTCCGGTTTCGTCTATTTGTTTTTTCATAGCCCGGCCACCATCGAACAATTCTTGAATTGTATGACTTCCGGAAAATTTCATTCCTAAACTTTTCTGATAATCTAAATCATTATAAATCTCACTCATGTTATCCTTGTTCTGCTTTAACTACAAAATCATTTTTTAAGGTAAATGCTACTCTACATTCATTTAAGGAAGATGACATTGGATTCATTATTCCATCTCTATAAAGAATATGACAATCAAAAAATCCGTCTTGTTTTGCGTGATTTATAGCATCCATTTCATTAAGACCAATATATTTCGTAGTATCTCTTGTTATAAATTTCATACTTCAAAAAATTGTGTAAGATCAAATTCGGGTTTCTTTGGTGCTCCATCTGGTATACAGAGTTTAATGTCTATATTAAATTTATTAGAAAAATTAGATAAATCTTTTTCTAATAGATTTTTTATTTCTTCTTTGCCTGGAGGCGGAGTCATTCCCGGAACCTTACCGTATGGTCCCCGTCTCCCATTCATGGCACCCATTAAGGGCATATTGACAGATTTTATATCATTCTCTAGAACCACAAGTTTTAATGATTTTATAGAATATTCCATCCACTCCAACGTTCCCCAATATCGCCAGTCATTTTTAACTGCTAAACCTAAAAGAAATACGTGGTTGTCATCATCCCAGTAGGTATAACAATCTCCAGGACGAATCAATTTCTTCTGACATTGAATCTTGTAATCATCGAACATCTTTGGATATCTATTCTTAAATTCCAAAGCGATACCAGCACCCATTGCACCCGTGCAATTTATCGTATTGATAAAGGCATCTGCTGGAGTATCGAACACTGATTGATTTACTATTTTAAAACTCATGAAAAAAATGTGTGTACTTCTGGTTGTCTATAAACAAATCCCACTTCGTTACCAAACGATGTCCATCCTGGTCTAGTATTCCTAGCATACATTTCCAACTTTTTTTGGTTTGGAAAGGCACTTTCAATCCATCGATATACGCAATCTGGTTTCTTTGAATGTCTTCCCCTTCTTTCGTGAAACATACTTGATACTGTATTTTTATCATCCGGTGTAGGAGGCGATCCTTTTGTACCAACAAACAACAGTTCATGTTGCCCTCGGAACCAATATCCCATGCCTATCTTTACTTTATCCCATATAGCATGAGTTTTATACTGAAATCCCCAACCCTTCATTACCTCTAAACCTTCCAATAGTTTTGGTGCTGTTGCCCACATAAATAATACACTATCATCCGCCGAATCTGGTTTATGAGATATAATAGTGGGAACATCGCATGTAGGATAATGATTTTCTATTTTTCTCGATTCTGTTTCAGAAAAATCATATCTCCACGGGCAATCGGCATAAATTATATCAAACTTTTTATTTGTTTGGTTTAAAGATATCATAATCTTCTATAAATTTACTCCACATCAATGACCTTTTTCTTCCTGATGAATAACTTCTTCCAGAATTTTCTAATTCTCCATTTACGCGACTTCTAAATTCCATACAAGTTTTCACTTTACCTTGCTTACCTACCATTTGAAATATTGGAATATAGGCAATTTTTTTAATATCTAAAGCCGCAAAAGCATAAAAATCGACCATTGCTTCAGTGGGATAATGTTTTCCAAATTTTCCTGATCTAGTTCCAAATCTATAAATATTATTCATATTTGTATAATTTGATCTACCACAACTTGCTCTCACTTGAATTTTATATAAATGACCACAATCAACAATAATATCATATGGCAATCCCTGATCTGTCAAAAAAGCATTATATCCTTGTGTTATTAAATCAAAACAAACAAAATGTTCACCTGCTTTACCTATTTGTAATTCATTTGATAAATTACATTTAAATAAATTATTTGCCCATTTTTTCTTTTCTGTCCAATTTGGATCATTCGTAATATTTACTAAGTTTTTCTGCTCTAATTCTTTTACTATATTTTCCATATCATCCAAAAAATGGATTTTCATTACAATATAAACCATTCAAGTCCAATTGTCTACTTTTATTAGATGTCACATTTAGTTTACAAAAAGTCATTTCTTTCCCTATATTTAATCCATTGGTAAACCAAGCGGTCGCAAACCAACTTCCCATTCCTTTTCCATCTGGAGTTTCAAAATTTATCCTTTTGTCAAAAAATATTATTTCCAATCCATATTTTTTAAATAATTCTTGTCTCTTTGGAGTTTCCAATGTTGTAAGAGGCAATAAAAATGCAAATGGTTTTCCAAGTAAATATGACCTTTGAAGAAATTGTTGTTTAAGAGAATAGGGTGGATTGGTTATTATACAATCAAACTCTTCTGGTTGATAAACAAGGAAATCACGGCCATCTATAATATCTGTACCAATGGTATTATACCCTTCCTCTTTCAGTTTATTCACCAAATTTCCTTTTCCACACGAACACTCCCATATAATCCAATTCTTTTTAAGATATGGATATAATGGTATTAGTGATTCTACAGGTGTTTGAAAATCATTAGGACTCCCATGTTTAGAAGGAGGTTTCATATTTCAAAAATTTATACCGTTTCATAATGTATGATAACACATTTTCAAAGATGTGTCAACTGATTTTTCTCTTCATTACACCTTCTCAATTATTTTAATTATATTTGATAGATCTTCGACGGTTGTTGGAACATCGTAAGTTTTATTTAAAACTTCTATGATGGCTTTCTTACAATCTTTCCAACCACGGTCATATTCTGAATTTAATTCTTTTTCTATTACAAGAGAACGTTCCGATGAGCGACAATTTGGATTTCTTCCCATATTATTTTCCTATCTTTATTAACCACATATATTTTTATCGTGAAATAAAAGATTATCACGACACATTTCAAGTATTCCTATTCCTGTTTTAGTATTTTCCAATCCAGCCGATTCTAAAAGAGTTTTAACACTTTTTAATGAATTTAAATATTGTTTTATTTTTTCTTCTTCTTTAGACATATTATTTTCCTATTTTTACTAACCAATCATTACATTTTTCATGTATATCCATACCGACATTAGTATTCTCTAATTCGGCAGATTCCAAAAAATCTTGAACCTTTGTAAATAACTTTGCCAATTGTTCCACTTCTTTTTTGTCTATTATCATAATTTTTTTATTATTACCTCTATACACATCAAAACATTCAACCTCAACCGTCATTCCATTACCAAGTTCAACAATCATAAGTTTTAGGTTTCATAGATCTTATTGTTTGTATCCTATTATCATATTCCAAATCTACTTTTATAAAACCACAATCTCTACACCACTTTACAACTTGAGCAGAGTCATCCCATGAATGGTGACTTAATATAACTTCAAAATCATGATTACCTTTTTTACAATCTTTTTTAATCATATTATTATATCTTTATTAAAATCCATGTTCCTTAACAATATACGTTTCACACTTTATTTTGTCAAATGATAATGCCATTGGAATTAACCAATTTAGATTTGGTATAATATCCGTAGGTAAACAATTAATATTATACCAAATTACTTCTTCATCTGTCATTGTTTTTGGTTCCATATCAGAAAAAGAAAAATAGCAGTGAACTTCATATGTTTCTTCATCAGTCAATATACAAAACTTTTTCCAATCTAAAATTGTTAAACCTGTTTCTTCGTTAAATTCACGAGTCATAGCAGTCATTGTATTCTCATTTTCTTCAACATGACCACCTATACCATTAAGCATTCCTTTTTGCCACTCTGGTCTAGCTTTTCTTATGAGCCACACGATACCTTTATTATCAAATAAAAATCCTAAAACGTATATTTTCATAATATTGAAAATAAAATTATTGATCCAAATAAAATAACTATACTTCCTAATAATATTATCCACTGCAATAAACTAGGCATCGGCATCTGGTCATAATCAGGGTATCCATAGTAATAATAAATTGGGACACCGTCAATAATTCCTAATAATTTTGGTTCCCCTTTCATATAATCTTATATACCTCGCAATCTTGTGGAATGAAAATCTCATCAGCCAGCATAACATTTGATGGACTATGTTTCTTAGGGCGAAGATTTCGACAATGTAAGGATATAATCCTTCTCCTATCTTTAATCTTAAACTTCTTGGAATATTCCTGACATTCTTCTAATGTAGGAAGAACATGGAAACCGGCTATATACTTGGTTCCATTTGTTCCCTCAGAAGCAATACACTTATTGGCCTTTATCCAAGTCTCATTAGGTATATTTCTTCTTCCATTCAGAACCGAATGGAATAATGACTTAAAGTTCATGCTTTCGTCTATATCAACTATTCTGTAGTATTTTTTCATAATTAAACCACTCTATAAAATTTATTCTTTTCAGGAATAAAATTATAAATCCTTTCAAATCCGTTTATATCATTAACCAAAACCACTTGTAATTTATTGTTTTTTAAAGAGTTAAAAATATCGTCATTTCTTAGATCTTTTAAAGATCCGCCTCGTTTATATAATTTATAAATCTGTTCGTATGTTAATTTTTTCATATTGATAAATGTACTAATAAAGCAAACTCATAACCAGGTAATCCAACACAACGCCAATAACAAGATCCTTTTATTCTTTTATAAACATCAACCGATGTATCATCTAACCACATCTTAATATAATTTGGTTTTATTACAAAATCTCTTCCATAATAATGCTCACCCGTTTTCTTAAATATTTTTTCTTTTTGTTTAATAGGAACTATTGTTATATCTAATCTATTATTATAATCTTTTTTCATATTATCTCCAATAAAATCTCCAAAAAAATGTATCTAATCCACATTTACTAAATCTAAACCAATAGGAATTACATGTAGAATAAAAGAAAAACTCCCATCCAAGTAGTTCTAAATGTTTCCTATTCCACAAATCATTCCATACGAAACCAATAAAATGTTTATGACCAATATATAATCTATTATTTTCTCTATATATTTTCACATCAAAAACTAAAAAACTGTTCAGCTATCTTCATTGATTCATTTGGGAACTCCCAATGAAACACATTATAAAAATCTATAAGTTTACTTTTAAGTTCATGTTCAAACATGGCAGTTCTATCAATATATGCCTTAGCATACTCCATAATCTTCTTTGGATCTGTTCCGTCGGCCTTAAAAGCAATAGCCTCAACATTATGAGGATTTTGTTGAAGGTAAATCCACTTGATCTTCTGAGAGTGTCTTATAGGTTCATATTGTTCATCCAATCCCCATTTCCTTAATAGATCATTATAAGCCAAAGATGCTTTAACCTGAGCAGGAGAACCACTAATAATCTCAAACATTCTTCTGCCTTCAGGATTGTAATTGGTTCCTGATTTTTTACTCACAAACTTAACCGAAGTATTCTTAGCTAATTCAATAACATCAAGTGTAGGAATTTTAGCTTTAAAATCAAGAATAATTTCATCTAATTGTTTCTGAGGACAATTAGTGAGAATCTTCTCAAGGAACAATTTCATAAATGCTCTAAAAGAAATAGGGAATGAAGTTCTGACCATATCAATCCCTTTAACTTCCAATTCGGGTTTATCAAGTAAAGCACCTTCTTTATGAATAATCCATTGAGCGTATCTCTTTTTGGCAAGCCAAAACGAAGTCTTAGAAATAACTTCTTGCTTAGCATCAAACGTATGAGTTTTCTCTCCAAATCTACGTTCGGTTAGATTGAATATATTAGATGCCATTATATCATAGAAGTTGTTCACATACTTCTGAACTTCTCCTGTGACTACCATAATAGCTTCGGTCATTGCCGCGTCATTATTGAAATCAATATCGGGAAATCTTTTCTTAATAATAGGTATAGCATCTACGAAACATGAATCTGTATCTGTATAAATTACATAATCCTTTGTTTCAGTATTACCCAAAGCCTGTTTATAGTATGAATTGATTGCCAAAGCAGTTGTCTTGATGATTGTGACCCCTGTTGTGGTGACAGCCTCGGCGTTATCCACATCATAAAAACGAAATATAGGCAATCCCAATACACCATACATGGAATTGAGCAAAATCTTCCACACTTGTTGTCTTTGATTATTAAAGACATATCCAGCATTATCTCCAGA
>OCZT010008217.1_pt1 | contig 10179 bp, 9 predicted proteins | sample 1539031 | NCBI WGS metagenome assembly OCZT01 (sample SAMEA3539308, study PRJEB22396) | soil metagenome | biome: tundra; feature: field; material: soil | place: USA | collected 2010-05 | depth 0.15 m
TGCCGGAGTAGGGTAGATGCGGGTGATTCGGCGGACTGGCCGGTGACCCGACCGCGTTCCGGCCCTGCGTGCGGTCACAATTTCTGCGGTAAACTTACACAGTGAATAGTTCGCTGTTGAACCGCCCCGTTTCCAAGCGCCCTGACATGGTTCGTCTCCAGGGTCGCATTCTTTTCCTCACCGAAGACCCCGAACTCATCAAGCGTCAGCTGGCGGGCGATGATCTTCCCTGGGATACACAGCATCCGGAGCGCAATCCCAAGCTGCGCGACGATATCTCCACCGACGAAATCACGCCGGCGCACATCTGCTTTTTCTTCGATGAGACGCTGGGGGAATTTCCCTACACCGGCCTGAAGTGCGGCGACGAGCTGCCGATCAAGCGCGGCGACGTGAAGCACGGCGGGTTCGTGTGCGCGGTCAGCGGTAAGCGTCGGGGCAAAGGATCGAGCCGCGAGCAGTCGCCCTATGCCGAGATGTCGGCGGGCATCAAGCTGGTGATTGCGGAAAACATCGAGCGCATTTACAAGCAGAATTGCCAGAACCTCGGCGTGCTGACCGCGACCGACTTTGGCCTGATTGACAAGGTCCGCCGGGGCGAAGAAATCCCGCTGACGGAGTTCACTCGGGGCGAAGACGAGATTACCCGCCAGGTGATCGAATACGGTGGCCTGTTCCCATTCAACGTGGCGCGCTTGCAGGGCAAGGTTTTTCTGCCGCCCATCGACACCAAGCCGCGGCCCATGACCATCGCAGAAAAGATTTTCGCGCGTCACATGCTGCACGGCGCCAATCACGTCGGGGTCGAGGCGGTGAAGCCCGGCGACACCGGATTCGCTCGCACCGATCTGCGCTTCAGCCATGAATACGTCACGCCCATGGCAGCGATTTTCTTCGAGCACTTTTTAGGCAAGGACGCGCCGGTCACCGACGCCAGCACCGTCCTGTTCTTTCGCGATCACCTCACCTTCCTCGATGAAGTGCTCTCGGAAGAAAAGCGCAAGATGGGCCTGTTGGATCTGGCGACCCAGTTGAAGTTGAAGCAGGAAGACTTCGCCAAGTCGCGCGGCATCAAGTTGCACGGCGAGTTGCGCGATCGCAAAGGCTCGGAAGGCATCTGCCATTCCATCGTGACCGAGAGCTATGCGCTTCCCGGGCAACTCAATGTCGGCTCCGATTCCCACACGCCGCACGTCGGCGCGATGGGGTGCGTGGCCTTCGGCATCGGCACCACCGATGTCTTCAATTCCTGGTTCACCAAAGACGTTCGCGTGAAAGTGCCCGAGTCGGTGAAGGTCCTCATTCGCGGCCAAAAGCGGGAGAACGTAACTGCGAAAGACTTCATCCTGAAGCTGCTATCGCTGGAATACATCCGGAGCGGTAAAGCGCTGGCCAAGGTCATCGAATATTCCGGCGAAGCCATCGAGGCCCTGGGCGTGGATGAACGCGCCACCATGACCAACATGGCGGCGGAGATCGGCGGATTTACCGGCATCGTGGCGCCCGACCAGAAGGTGGTTGATTTCCTGATGGAGCGGCGCGGCATGAGCGAGAACGAAGCGCAGACGCTGATTGAGGGCTTGTATAGCGATCCCGACGCGCACTACGCGCATGTGATCGAGCTTGACGCCGCGGAAATCTATCCCATGGTCGCGACCCCTGGCGATCCCGGCAATGGCAAGTTCGTGCGCGAACTGAACACGCCGGTCCCAGTGGAGATCGCCTACGGCGGCACCTGCACCGCGGGCAAGAACGAAGACATGGACATGTACGCGCGCGTGCTCAGCGATGCCTTACGGCAAGGCAAGCGGGTTGCAGAAAATTGCAAGTTCTATCTCCAGTTCGGATCGCAGGAGACGCGCGAATACTGCGTGCGCAAGGGCTATCTCGACGTCTTCAGCAGAGCTGGCGCACAGGTGATTGAGCCTAGCTGCGGCGCTTGCATCAACGCCGGACCAGGTGTTTCCACGCGTCCCGACCAGGTGGTAATCAGCGCGCAGAACCGGAACTTCCCGGGGCGCAGTGGTCCGGGACAAATGTACTTGGCGAGCCCCTTGACCGTGGCGGCCAGTGCCGTCGCGGGCTACATCGTCGAATACGAACCGGCGGCCGAGCGCGAACCCGCACCCGTGGCGTGATTGGGCGGCGTGCGCACGAGTCCCGAGTTTCCTTCGTACTCGATCAGTGGAGCTGGACGCCACGCAACTGGGATTTTTGATACTATCGTTGTTACTATTCCAGCCGGGATTGCTCCATTCGAGAGAGTTTAGAGGAGACACTGTTTTATGGCTTATGTGATCGCGGAACCTTGTATCGGCACCAAGGACACGGCCTGCGTCGATGCCTGTCCGGTGGACTGCATCCACCCCAAGAAGGACAGCGACAAGTTCGCGACCGAAGAGATGCTGTACATCGATCCGGTCGAGTGCATTGATTGCGGTGCCTGCGTGCCTGTCTGCCCGGTTTCGGCGATTTTCGCGCTCGACGATCTGCCCGAGAAGTGGAAAGAGTACACCGAGCGGAACGCCAAGTATTTCGGCCGTTAGCCGCCGTCCAATATCGCAAAAAGGGCGCACTACGCAGGTGCGCCCTTTCGCTTGATATGCATCAATCAGCGCCACGTAAAACGCTCCGCCTGAACACGGCGACCGAGCTAGCCTGGATTGTTCATCTGTTTCGGCGGCTGAAGACAACAAGCTTTGAAAGGCGCGGCTTCAGGCGCGGCTTCAGCCGCGCCGCCTGTGCGTGGAGAGTTGGGCTTCAGCCCCTGAGGGGACTCGCACTTCGTCGCAACACCGAAGTCCCTCAGTGGCTAAAGCCACCATAATGACAGCAGCTTACGGCACGGCTGAAGCCGTGCCCCTTCAAAGCGTGAGATCCTCATGAATAATCCAGGCTAGGGCCGTTCCCCTCCGGAACGAATCTTCCACAGCATTTGTCGCAGCATGCCCAGCCAGAGTTCGGCGTCTCCGGCTTGCAGGCTGAGGCGGCGCACCAGGCGGCGTACCTTGTCCTCGGTCAAAGCTTCGGCGCGCGGATTGACATACCCGCTGGCGCGCAGGGCCTCCAGCAACACTTCACTGATGCGCTCGACTTCGCCCGCGCTAGCGCGCTGCAGTTTCTCCGGTTGCTGTGCTGCTTTGGAATCGCGGCCCAGTTCGTATAAGCAGACCGCCACTGCCTGCCCGAGATTCATGGAGATATGTTCTTCCCGCGTAGGAACTCGCATGAGCCAGTGGCAGTGGCTAAGGTCTTTCGTCGCCAGGCCAAACTTTTCCGTGCCGAACACCAGCGCCACCCGGCCGGAACCGAGGTGTTTGCGAATCACACGCGCCCCCTGCTCCAGCCGCTTGAGTGGATGTTGCAGGTCGCGATGCCGGACTGCGGTGGTGCCGACCACCAGCGTGCAATCGGCAACGGCTTCGGCCAGGCTCTTGTACTCCTCGGCGTTGGCCAGCAACTCCGAGGCGCCGACGGCGGAGCGTGCCTCGCGAAAAGCGACCTCGTAGGGATTCACCACCCGCAAGTGGAAAAAACCGAAGTTGCTCATGGCGCGGGCCGCCGCACCGATATTAAGCGGGTTCCGCGGGGCAACTAAGACCACGTGAAGCTGATCGAGATCTGCTTGCATTAGGTCAGTTTAGAACGCATCGGAAGCATTTCCTCGGTCATTCGTTCAGGGTTCGGTGGATAATGGTCAACGATAGTAACGCTTGCTTATGAACAGCTTCCTGCAATATGTGATTTTTGGCTTGCGGCTTATCCGCAAGTCGCCCATCTTCTACCTGATTGTCATCCTGGTGCTGGCGCTGGGCATCGGCGCTAACACTGCGGTTTTCAGCGTCGTCGATGCCGTTCTTCTGCGCAAGCTGCCGTTCCGCGATCCCGATCGTCTGGTCATGGTCTGGGAGAAGAACCCGACGCTGGGCGCGATGGTGGGCGACCGTGTGCCCACTGCTTATACGAATTTCGTGGAATGGGTGCGACAGGCCCGCGCGTTTGACGGCATGGCTGGGTTCGAGGATGTCAGCCTGAACCGCACCGGCACGGGCGAGCCGGAACGCATCGCTGGCGCGCGTGTGTCCCCTAATTTTTTCGGCGTGCTGGGCGTCGCTCCGGAAACCGGCAGCAGCTTTGACTACGTGGAAAGCGATCCTTCGCACAACCACGCGGCCATGCTGAGCAACGGGTATTGGAAGGGCCACTTTGGAGGAAGCCCCAGCGTCATCGGACAAACGTTGACACTGAACGATGTGTCCTACGTTGTGGTAGGTGTGCTCCCTGCTAACTTCCACCTGCCCGCGACCCGTGAAGGTTCGGAGCAACGCAAGCCGGACATCTGGATCCCTTACGAACCACCTGCGCAACGCAACCAGGCGGAGCTGGACCGGCTCAAGATGCAGGTCTTTGCCCGGCTTCGTCCCGGCGTTTCTCTGGACCAAGCCCGCCAGGAAATGGACGTCATTGGCAAACGGTTGGAAGAGCAGAACCCCGCGCTCAACGCCGGATTTGGCACCAACGTATTCCCGGTCTACGTGGAAGATGTGGGCAAGGAACTGAGGCGCAACTTGATCGTTCTGCTGTCGGCGGTTGGACTCATCCTGCTGCTGGCGTGCGCAAACCTTGCGAACCTGATGCTGACCCGTGCCACGGCGCGGCAAAGAGAACTCGCCATTCGCAAGGCCCTGGGAGCAAGCCGGGCCCGCCTGATTGTGCAGATGATCGTGGAGGGCCTATTGCTCAGCTTCTTCGGGTGCCTGCTTGCAATCGTAGTCGCGTACTTCGGAATCCAACTGCTCCTGGCACTGAAACCGGCAGATCTGCAACGTCCCGAGCAAATCCACCTGAGCGTCGGCGTGCTGCTGTTTACCATGGCGATCGGCATTGTCGCGGGAGTTGCCTTCGCAGCCATACCGGCGATCTACGCTTCCAACACCGACGTTAACACCGTGCTGAAGGATTCCACATCCAACCAGCGACACCCCGGCAGAGTGCGAGCCGCGCTAGTGATTGGCGAAGTGAGCCTGGCGTTCGTGTTGCTGATCGGAGCGGTATTCATGATCGGCAGCCTGGTCTCGGTGTTGCGCGTCGATCCCGGTTTCCGCGCCGATCACCTGCTCACCATGAACTTCAGCATGCCGCCCTCGCGCTATTCGAAGAACGAACAATTCGCCGGCTTTTGCCAGCAGGCGCTGGAGCGGGTGTCGGCATTGCCGGGAGTAAAGTCTGCCAGTTTCTCCGACGGGCTCCCGATGACCCGCATCCGCATGATGAAATTCACAGTCGACGGCCAACCGCCGCCTCAGCGCGGCAGTGAGCCCACGGCCGATATGCGCGGCATTAGTTCACCGGCGTACCTTCCCACGCTGGGGATACCGATCTATGCGGGGCGAAACTTTACCGCCGATGAGATCAATAACAATTTGCCCGTGATCGTCGTGAATCAGACGCTGGCGAAGAAGCTATGGCCCAACGAGGATGCTCTCGGCAGGCACCTCCACGCCGTGGCGCGGCCGGGCGTGGAAGCGCGGGACCTTACGGTGATCGGGGTCGCCGGCAATACACACCAGGTTTCGCTGGAGAGCGGAACTCGTCCGGAAGTACTGCGGCCCATGGTTGACTACACGTACCTGAGGCTGGCGGTGCGCACCACCGCCGATCCGGGTTCGCTGACCTCCGCCATTAAGCACCAGGTGTCGCTGCTCGACAAAGACCTTCCCGTCTATCAAGTCGAGACCATGGACCAGGTGGTGGAAGACAACTTGGGACAGCGCCGCTTTGACTCGTTCCTGATGGCCATCTTCGGCGGGTTGGCCCTGCTGCTCGCCGGAGTTGGAATCTATGGCGTGCTTACCTCGACGGTCCAGCAGCGCACTCATGAGATTGGAATTCGCATGGCGCTCGGCGCCCGGCCCGGCAATGTGGTGCGCATGGTCATGGGATATGGACTCAAACTGGCGCTCGCGGGGATGGCGCTGGGACTGGCCCTGGGATTTCTCTTGACGCGCTTGCTGGCGAGCCTGCTCTTCGGAGTGAGCCCCACCAACCCTGTCACCTATCTTGCGGTTTGCGCGGGATTGGCTTTGGTTGCGGCCGTCGCCTGTTACTGGCCGGCGCGCACAGCGGTGAAGGTGAATCCGGTACAGGCCCTGCGGGCGGAATAGCGGGCGGGCAGTTTCTGGACCAAGCCACCACTCCAATCCCACAAAAGTCGAATTATCCTGTGATCCCCGAAGCTGCTACGATATTAGCAAGTGCCTGCAGCCGCCTACGCGGCGCGGGACACGGAGAGGAACCAATATGAGGTGGATGTTACGTTCGAAAATTCACCAAGCCACAGTTACCGACGCCGATCTGCGATACGTAGGGAGTATTACGATCGATGAAGAATTGATGGAGATGGTAGAGTTACTGCCCGGCGAGAAGGTGATGGTGGTCAGCAATACCAGCGGCGCGAGATTGGAAACCTACACTATTCCGGGGCCACGCGGCTCAGGTGTTATCTGCATGAATGGAGCCGCCGCTCATCTGATCAAGAAGGGCGAAGAGATCATCATCATGGGCTTCGAGCTGGCCAACGAACCGATCACGCCCAAACAGATCGTACTGGGGCCGAGCAACGAGTTTGTGAAGTGGATCGGGGATTTGCAACCCGATCACTCCCCGCAACTCTGCGTTTGACGGACGCCTTCAGCAGTGTTATTTTGCTTCTACACTGGAAAGGAGGGTGATCCAAATATATGAAGATTGATTGTCCGTGTAGTATCCCAAGTGAGGTGGCTGAGGCTTAGGGCTTCCGCTCTAAATCCTCGCAAGACTCGCATAGCTGTGAAGTCTGCCGCTGGGGCCACATAGAGTGGACAGCCTCAGGCCAATCCCAACAGCTAACCGGAAGGACCCGCTGGCGCCATGCGCCGCGGGTCTTTTCTATTGGTCGACGCTGGCCTTCACGCCCGCTCTGTCTGCGGAGTCCATACCGACTCAGTGGTAAGATGACGAGTCTAAGACAGGCTCCGGATTCGCCTCATGTACGCCAAACTCCCGACCTCCGTCCGCTACGTAAAAAACGGTAGGGGCGGCCAATGGTGGCGAGCAGCCAAGACGAATGCACAGGTGCATCTCGGATGGAAGACCATTCCCCACAAGCTTCTGCTGAGGCCCGACTTTCTCAGGATCGAGCAAATGGTGAAAGCAGAGTACGGAGCGAAGAACGGCGCCACACAGGATTTCAATGCACTGCGCGACCTCCTAGACGCCCCCAGTAAACACGTATGGATAACATTCGAAGACGGTTGCATGTGGTGGTGCACCGTCCTCGATGGCGCTACCGTTAATCCTAATGGAGAAAACCTTGAAATGGGCAACTTCTGGCTGGTTTGCGAACACCCGTGATCCAATCGCTCAGTCAAGGGAAAGCTCCTCGCCATCTCAGATCTGCCGGGGACAGTTACGACCACGGGGGGATTCAAGGCCACGGTCTGCAGACCGACGGATTGGCAAGCAGTACTTCGTATCATTCAAGACGAGAAAGACCCTGATGCGGCGAAGGTTGCCGATGCTCGCCGCGACTACGAACGGGCTGTCCACAGGCTAGTCAAACGGCTTTCGTGGAAGGATTTCGAGCAACTGATCGACCTCATCCTGGCTCGGACGGGTTGGGCGCGCATTTCTACTTTGGGTAAGACGCGCGAAGGAATCGACGTGGAGGCGGAGAATCTGATGGCCGGTGAAATTGCGTTTGTGCAGGTGAAGAGTTCTGCTACTCAGGAAGTGTTAAACGACTATGTAGAACGGTTCAAAGAACGGCGCGACTTCTACGCGCGGATGATATTTGCAGTCCATACCCCGAATGGGAAGCTCACACCGCCTGCCGATCTTCCGGCAGTGCAGTTGTGGACAGGTGATCGAGTCGCCCAGCTTGTGGTGCGATTGGGGTTAGGAGAGTGGGTAGAGAGCAGACTTGCTTAATCCAATGTTTCACAATCGCCAACGCCGGGGCGTGCTGCGCTGAATTGGTCACCGCCTTCGCGGCCCGCTACGACCTGCCAAACCCGCTCAAGAGTTCCGAATAGGTACAGAGTCTATGAATCGATGTGGCAGAGTTCTCTGCTCATTGCGGCGGGGTATTGTTGGACGGCAAACCGTGCGGCCCCACCGGAGCCTCCCCCGCCTTCAATTTGCGGCAGCAGCCGCTTACCATGTCGCCCTGCGGCAAATTGACCTGCGCTGAGTAGGGGAACGTTTCCTTGCGCATAGGATCGGTGCATGAGGCTTTCCGGATGGTAGCCGACAGCGCATATCCGCCGCCCATCGGAGCGAGGCCGTTTTTCCGCTGCCACGCCCAGACTTTTTGGTCGGGTACCCAGAAGAATCCGCCGAGGAAATCCTGGTCCGGCTGATTGATGCCGAGATATCTCGCGCCCCACGAGACGAATTGAATGCTCCACTTGGGCCCTTCGCCGAAGCAAACCATGTCGGGGGCTTTCGGTGGCGGAGCTTGACTCTGCGGAGTCGCCGGAGCTTGCTCCAAGGGGTTCGTCGTGTATTGCGCCTGGGCCGAAATCACGGTGAACAAAAGGAGCGAGATTACGATACAGCCAACAAAGATCCGCGACATTAAATCCTCCGGAAGAGGAATGGTCTCCGCAAGACCCACGTGGCGTCAACTGGTATTTTGTGAGGCTCCCAGGAAGCCCTTGCGCACGACCTGCTCGATGGACTCGCGCAAACTCATCGCTGCCAAATCTTTTTCTTCCACCCATTTGACCTCGCTGACGTCGCTTCCTGCTTTGGCTTCTCCGGAGACAGCGCGGCAGATATAGTCGATTAGGACGTAGTGAAACTGCGTGCGTCCCTGCTCATCCCGGAAGATGCTGTCGAAAACATCTAGGACGTCGCCGGGTTCAACATGGAGCCCGGTCTCTTCCAATACCTCCCGGCGTAAGCCATCGTGAAGTTTCTCGCCGAGTTCCAACATGCCGCCGGGAACGGACCACTCTCCCTTGAGCGGCTCGGTCGCGCGGCGCACCAGGAGCACACGGTTCCGATCAACGATCACTGCGCCAACTCCGATGATCGGCTGCTCGGGATAGTCGCGTTTCATGGCAGTTATCTGGCCTCAGGCGAAAGGCGCTGCTGTCGCCTCATTCAGGCTGCGGAAAAACCGGGGAACGCTTTTGGTGGGAGCCCCCTGCTTCAGCAGGGGGGATCTGGACTTTTAAGTCCAGCGGGAAAGCGTTCACTCCTAAAATTGGCTTTAGCCGCCGGGTTTGCCGAGGCCAGCGCTAAAGCGCAGGATCAAAGTCGAAACTTTTCCGGAGCGCTAAAGCGCTCCTTCCCCCCGCATAAATGCGGGGGCTCCCACCGAGAAGTACACTCCTTAGGATTTCGTACAGCGTTTCTCCGCAGCCTTTCATTGGGCAAAGAAATCGGCGGGGGCAAATCCTGCCAGCCTCCAGCCCTTGCGACCAAGGGTCAAGTGGAAGCGCATTTGGGTGTTGCGCCGCAAGGTAACCTGCGACGAATCCGCAGGCGTCGCCTCCATCTCGATCTCGGCAACGGCGGATGCGTGGTTCTTATCGGATGTAACCTGCAGCAGCTGGTAACGGAACCGGATTGCATCGTACTGATCGAAAAACGCTCGCACCTGGTCGCGAAGCTGCGCGTAGTCGGGAGTCTCCTGCTGGTCGAAGATGGCCAGTACCTGATAGAGATTGTGGCCCTCCATTCCCCGTTGCAGGGGCCCGAACACGTCGCGTATGACCTGGTCACTGAGATCCAGCTTCTCTTCGCCCGGGGTTTGTGCCTGGTCCGGCGCGGGGGCGGGAGGCGGCCGATTCTGCGCCAGTAGCTGTGCCGTTCCCGCTCGACCAGATTCGATATTCCAGTCAACCCCGCGGGGAAGCACCGTAGTGTAAGGGCCCGATCCACTGGGTCTTTCGGACCGATCTTGCCGCATTTCCGCAACCGTGGCGAAAGCCGAGGGAGCAGCCCCGCACTGCCACGCCGCAGTCAGAAGAACGACAGGCAGCAGCGTGAACCAGCCAATAAACGACATGCGCTTTTGCCTCAAATGATTACCGGGGTGCCTGAATTTGGCCACTCATGCATAATACTGTTAAGTCTGCTGTGATGCAGCAGGTTGCCACATGGCGATGGACGAACCCAAACGCAGATCGG
>OCZT010008218.1_pt1 | contig 10178 bp, 8 predicted proteins | sample 1539031 | NCBI WGS metagenome assembly OCZT01 (sample SAMEA3539308, study PRJEB22396) | soil metagenome | biome: tundra; feature: field; material: soil | place: USA | collected 2010-05 | depth 0.15 m
GGTGCCGCCGCGTCCCGACCTTGCCGCCAGGCTCGCGCCGTCAAGGCCGGTCATGCCGGCGCAGCCCGCGTCGCCGCGGCCCGGAGTTCCCAAGCCGCATGCCGCGCCGGTTCCCGGACAGCCGATCTATCGCGGTCCCATCCGTCCCGGCCAGCCAATGGTCGCCAGGCCGGGAGTTTATCCGGGCGCGCCTAGCCCCCGGCCGGGGAGCGGCCCCAGGCCGCAACACCCCACCTCGCAGCGCGGCGGCCGGCTGGAACCCGGTCTCGCCCCGCCTCCCGTGGACCAACCGCGCGGACGCCCGGGCGACAAGCGTCCGGTGCGACAGCAGCGGGAGCGTGTGGAGGAGGAAAGAGTCCTTCGCCCCGCCCGGCGGCACGTGGAAGCCGGCCCGCCGCCCATCAGCCGCGAAATCACCATTTCGGAAGGCATCACCGTGAAGGAGCTTTCCGAGAAGCTGGACGTGAAGGCCGCTCTGCTCATTAAGAAGCTGATGGATCGCGGCATTTACCCGGCCATCAACCAGACGCTCGATTCCAAGCTGGCCACCGACATGGCGCGCGAGTTCGGCGCTTCCACCGCCACCGTCAGCTATGAGGTGGAGGCCATGCAGGCCGTGGAGACCGCCGAGGACGCCAAGGATTTGCAGAAGCGCGCGCCGGTGGTCACCATCATGGGTCACGTGGATCACGGCAAGACGTCGCTGCTGGACGTCATTCGCGAATCCAACGTGGCGGCGCGGGAAGCCGGGGGCATCACGCAGCACATCGGCGCCTACCAGGTGGAATTGGACGGCCGCAAGATCGTCTTCATCGATACGCCGGGCCACGAGGCGTTCACCCGCATGCGGGCGCGCGGGGCCAAGGTAACCGACATCGTTGTGCTGGTGGTGGCGGCGGACGACGGCGTGATGCCGCAGACGCTCGAAGCCATCGACCACGCCCGCGCCGCCGGCGCGCCGATCGTCGTGGCGATCAATAAGATCGACAAGCCCGGGGCGCAGCCGGAGCGCATCAAGCAGCAGCTTTCCGACCGCGGCCTGCTGGCCGAGGATTGGGGCGGCGACACCATCATGGTCCCGGTCTCCGCCAAGACCCAGCAGGGCCTCGGTCTGCTGCTGGAGAATATTCTGCTGGTGGCCGACATGCAGGAGCTCAAAGCCAACCCCAGCCGGCCGGCCATGGGCTCCGTGATCGAAGCCCAACTCGACCGCGGACGCGGCCCCGTCGCTACCGTGCTGGTTCGCAATGGGACGCTGCGGGTGGGCGATTTCTTCATCTGCGGCTCGGTGTTCGGCAAGGTACGCGCCATGCAGAACGATCGCGGCCTGCAGATCCGAAAGGCGGAGCCCGCCACGCCAGTGGAGGTGCTCGGCCTGGAGTCGATGCCCGAGGCGGGCGACGACTTCCAGGTGGTCACAGATACGGCCAAGGCTAAGCAGATCGTCAACTTCCGCGACCAGAAGGCGCGCGAAGCCGCGCTGGCGAAGTCCAGCCGCCTTACCCTGGAGCAACTGCACAAACAGATGTTGGCGGGCGAGGTCAAGGAACTGCCCCTGGTCCTCAAGACGGACGTGGGCGGGTCGGCCGAGGTGCTCACCGAAACGCTGCAGAAGCTCTCGAACGAAAAGGTGAAGGTGCGGGTGATCCACGCGGGCGTCGGGGCCATCAACGAGTCCGACGTGCTGCTGGCCTCCACCTCCAACGCCGTGATCATCGGGTTCAACGTACGCCCCGAGCGCAAAGCGGAGGCCGTGGCGGAGCAGGAGAAGGTCGAGATCCGCCTGCATACGATTATTTACAACCTGAGCGACGAGATCAAGAAGGCCATGAGCGGGCTGCTCGATCCGGTCTTCCGGGAGGTCTACAGGGGCAAGGCCGAAGTGCGAGAAACGTTCCGCATCCCGAAAATCGGCAGCGTGGCCGGATGCGTGGTGCAGGACGGCCAGATCGCACGCGGCTCCGAGGTACGGCTGTTGCGCGACAACGTGGTGGTCTACACGGGAAAGATTGGCTCTTTGCGGCGATTTAAGGACGATGTGAGCGAGGTCAAGAGCGGCATGGAGTGCGGCATCGCGTTGGAAAACTATGCCGACGTGAAGCAGAACGACATTATCGAGGCGTTCGTCACCGAGCGCGTGGCCACCGAAGTTTTCGCCTGAGGCCATGGCATCGGTCGGCGTTCTTACCTTGGAATTGCGGCTGGAGAACTCGCATTCGCTCAAGGACAAGCGCCAGGTTGTGCGGAGCTTGAAGGAGCGGCTCCGCAACAAGTTCAACGTGGCCGTGGCGGAGATCGGCTACCAGGATCTGTGGCAGCGTGCGGCCTTGGCCGCCGTGACCGTGTCTTCCGAACACGAGCACGCGGAAAAGGTCCTGCGTTCCGTGGAAGACGAAGCCTCCGCGCTGCTGGGCGAGGCGCTGGCCCAGGCCACAGTGGAGTGGCTGGCGTGAGAAAAGAAGCTGTCAGCCATCAGCTTTCAGCTATCAGCTTTGGGCCGGCGCTTCGCGCCTCGGCCTGAAGAGCTGGTGGCTGACGGCTGATGGCTGACGGCCGATAGCTGAGTTCATGGATGAACGGCGGACATTGCGGGTATCGGAAACCGTGCGGGAGGAGCTTGCCGAGCTGATCGCGTTCGAATTGGAGGACCCACGCCTGGCGGCGGTGAATGTGAGCGAGGTTCACGTCAGCCCCGACGCGAAGTACGCCCGCGTCAAGGTCGCCGTTGAAGGGGACGAGCGCGGGCAGAACCAGGCGATCGCCGCCCTGGAGCATGCCCGCCATTACTTGCGGCGGGAACTGGCGTTTCGCTTGAGCCTCCGGCACGTCCCCGAATTGCACTTCGAGCCCGACCGCAACGCCGGGGCGGACAGCCGCATCGACTTCCTCCTGAGACGGGCGAAAAGGTCTCGTGGCGAAAATTAGCGCAATGACCAAACAAACTGTGATAGTTTTGTTTGTGCTGGCCATTGCGGCCGCCTGGGCCGGGGCGGCGGCGGAGGACCCGCAGGTTGGGCCCGATTTGCTGCGGCTCGAGAAAAGCGCCGTCGCCATGGGGTCCACGTACTCCATCGAACTGTATGGGTACGACCGGGTGAGTATGGAAGCCGCCGCGGATGCCGCCTTCGACGAAGCGCGGGACCTCGACGACTTGCTTTCCAACTACAAGCCGGAAAGCGAGTGGAGCGAGGTCAACCAGCACGCGGCCGAAAGGCCCGTAAAGGTCTCGCCGGAGTTGTTCCGGCTGCTTTCGGCGTGCGTGGAATACAGCCGCGAGAGCGAAGGGGCGTTCGATATCACGGTGGGCCCTCTGATGAAAGTCTGGGGCTTTTACAAAGGCACGGGGCATCTGCCGCACCGGGCGCAGGTGGCTGCGGCCCTGACCAAGGTGGGTTACCGGCACATCCGACTGGATGCGGCGGCCCAAACGGTGAGTTTCGACCGTCCCGGGGTGGAACTCGACCCTGGCGGCATCGGCAAGGGCTACGCCGTCGATCGAATGGTGGATGTTTTGAGACAAAAAGGCGTTACGATCGCTCTCGTTGCAGGGTCGGTCAGCAGTATCTATGGAATGGGGGCTCCGCCCACGGAGCCGCGAGGCTGGCGGGTGGACATCAAAGACCCCCGGCATCAGGATAGGACGATCACCGAGGTTTTCTTGAAGGACATGTCGCTGTCCACCTCCGGCAGCTACGAGAAGTTCTTTCGGGCGGAGGGGCGGATTTACGCTCATATCATGGACCCACGCACGGGGTACCCGGCGCAGGGCAGCTCATCGGTTTCGGTCGTCGCGCCGCGCACCATCGACAGCGAGGCGTGGGCCAAGCCGTATTTTGTGAACGGCCGCCAGTGGGCGGCCAGGCATCAGCCAAAGGAATTTCGCGTGTACTTTTGCGAAGACAGGACGGAACAGCCATGCGCGTGGCTCCAATGACCAGCCGATTCTTGGATGCGTGCCGCCGCCGTCCCACCGATGTGAGACCTGTGTGGTTCATGCGGCAGGCGGGGCGGTACATGAAGCAGTACCGGCAGATTCGGGACAAGCACGGCATTCTGGAAATCTGCAAGCGGCCGGACCTGGCAGCCACGGTCACGCTGCAGCCGGTGGAACTGCTGGACGTCGACGCCGCCATAATTTTCGCCGATCTTCTGCTGCCCGTCGAACCGATGGGACTGAAGCTTCGGTACGCGGTCCGCGAAGGGCCGGCCATCGATAACCCGGTGCGCACCTCCGAGGACGTGGATGCGCTCTCCACCGCCAACACCGACGACCTCGGCTACGTGGGGCAGGCCATCCAACAGGTGGTGCGGGCGCTCGCCGGGAAGGCCCCGGTGATCGGATTCGTGGGCGCGCCATTCACCATGGCCAGCTACATGATCGAGGGCGGCGCGTCGCGCAATTTCATCCGCACCAAGAAGCTGATGTACAGCGACGAGACGCTGTGGCGGCGGCTGATGGGCAAGATCGTGGACGTGCTGGCGCCGTTCGCCCAGTTGCAGGTCACTGCCGGGGCGCGCGCCATCCAGGTGTTCGATAGCTGGGTGGGGGCGCTGGGATCGGACGACTACGTGCGCTTCGCCGCGCCGTATTCGCGCGCCCTGATCGAGCGCATCCGCTCCACGGGCGTCCCGGTGATTCACTTCGGCACGGGCTCCTCTGGTTTCTTCAAGGAGCTGCACGCCGCCGGCGGCGACGTCATGGGCGTGGATTGGCGCATCAACATCGACCAGGCCTGGATGGAAATCAGCTACCGCTCGGCGATCCAGGGGAACCTCGACCCGGTGGCGCTGTTCGCGCCGCTGCCCGAGCTGCGGACCAAGGTACACGAGATGCTCAAGCGCACCGGCACGCGGCCCGGCCACATCTTCAATCTCGGCCACGGAATTCTGCCGGAAACGCCGGTGGAAAACGTAAAGGCCGTGGTGGAAATGGTCCGGGAATTCCGGCCATGAAGCAGGGGCTCCTGCTGCTCGCCCACGGAGCGCCGGAACGCCTGGAGGATGTCGAGAGCTACCTCTCATTAGTGCGTGGCGGCAGGCCCGGTTCCGCTAAGGTACTGGAAGAGGTGCGCAGGCGTTACCAGGCCATCGGCGGTTCCTCTCCGCTGCTCGCCTGGACGCGCGCCCAAGCCGAGGCGCTGGAGGGCGCCATGGGGACGCCGGTGTTTTTCGGCATGCGCAACTGGCATCCATTCATCCGCGAAACCATGGATCGCGTGCGCGCGGCCGGCGTGGAACGGATCGCCGCCATCGCCCTTGCGCCGCAATATTCGGAATTGAGCGTGGGCCTGTACATCCGCCGCACGGAAGAGGCGGCGCGCGCAGCCGGCGTGACCGCGGAGATCGTCTGGGCGAGGAGTTACCACGACGAGCCGCTGCTGATTGAATCGTTCGCCGAACGGCTGGGGCGAATCCGGAACGGCCAGAGAGTCCTGTTCACCGCCCACAGCCTCCCTGAGAAAGCGCTGGCCAACGGCGACCCCTACGACCGCGAGTGCCGCGGCACCGCCGCCGCCGTGGCCGCGCGGGCAGGCGTGGCCGAGTACGATTTCGCCTACCAGAGCCAGGGATTCACGGACGACCGCTGGCTCGGACCAACCGTGGAATCCTGCCTGGACCGCTACGAGGCCGAGGGCGTCCGCGAGATTGTGCTGGACCCCATCGGGTTCGTATGCGACCACGTGGAGATCCTGTACGATATCGATATTCTGTTCCGCCAGTACGCCGCCGAGCGCGGTATTTCCCTGCTCCGGCCCGAATCCCTGAACGGCTCCGCCAAGTTCACCGCGGCGTTGGCGGAGGTTGCGAAGCGGTGCTTGTGAGGTTGGCCGCGAACCTGCATGCTTAAGATCGTTATCATTGGCGGCGGTATCTCCGGGCTCTCCGCGGCTTACTACCTCGCTAAGGGCGGCGCAGCTTCGACGATTCTCGAATCCCGGCCCCGTCTGGGCGGCGTGATTCAGACGGACTTCGTCGAAGGCTGCACCATCGAAGCCGGGCCCGATAGCTTCCTTTCGGCCAAGCCCGCGGCCCTCGAACTGATTCGCGAGCTGGGCTTGGCGGACCAGGTGATCGGATCGAACGACCATCTCCGCAAGACCTACATCCGCAAAGGCGGCCGCCTCATCCCCATGCCCGACGGGCTGATGATGATGGTCCCCACCAGAATTCTGCCGCTTCTCACCACGGGTCTGCTGAGTTGGGGAACCAAGATCCGGATGGGGATGGAGTTGCTGCGCGCGCCCAAGCCCCGGGCGGACGACGAGTCCGTGGCCGAGTTCATCGAAGAACATTACGGCGCGGAGGCGGTGGACTACCTGGCCGACCCGCTGCTCTCCGGCATCTACGGCGGCAACCCCAGCGTGTTAAGCGTAACCGCCGTGCTGCCGCGGTTTGTGGAGTTGGCGAACCGCCACGGCAGCCTCACGCGCGGCGTGCTGGCGGAGCGCGCCAGAGCGGCGCACGCGCGGCCGAACAGCCCTCCGGCGCCGCTGTTCCGCACTCTGAAAGGCGGGCTCGGCCAACTGGTCGATGCCATTACAGCGTCCTTCGGCGGCAAGGTGGAGGTGCGGCAGTCGCGGGCGGAGGCGGTGGAGCGCTTCGGCGCCGGGTTCCGCGTCCGGATTGACGGCGATTGGCTCGCGGCGGACCGGTTGGCGATCGCCTGCGAAGCGCACAGCGGATCCCCATTGCTGAGCGCCGTGGATGCACGGCTCGCCGGGTTGCTTGGGGCGGTGCCTTACAGCTCCTCGATGACCGTCGCGCTGGGCTACGACGCCGCGGATTTCGGCCGCCCGCCCGACGGATTCGGGTTCCTGATCCCGAGGAAGGAACGGCGGCGGCTCATCGCGTGTACCTGGGTGGGCACGAAGTTCCCCTACCGGGTCCCCGAGGGCAAGGTAGTGGCGCGATGTTTCCTGGGCGGCACGGACGACGCGGCGGTTCTCACCGAACCGGACGAAGCCATTGTCGCTTCCGTGCTGTCCGAATTGCGGGAGATCGCCGGGGTCCGGGCGCAGCCGCGCTTCACGCGTATTTCCCGCTGGCCTCGCTCCATGGCGCAGTACATCGTGGGCCATCCGCGACGGCTGGCGGAAATCGAGGCGCGCACCGCCGCTATCCCCGGGCTTTTCCTGGCCGGCAATGCCTACACAGGCATCGGCATTCCCGATTGCATCCGCATGGGACGGGCAGCGGCTGAGAAGATACTGAAAGGGGCGGTACAAACGGGCGGGTAGGTTCCGCGCCGCCGCTGCGCCGGTGTTGACGAGCGTGATGGTGGTGTTCCAGAGGCCCCCCGAAGCCACCTGCGCCATCGAACCGCCGGAAACGAGCCGGTCACAGTCGCGCCCGCTTGCTCGACGGTAAAGGGAAGCCCGGCGACGATAAGGCTGCCAGACCGCGCGGCCCCGAGGTTAGCCGCCACCTGGTAAGCGACCGAGCCGCTGCCCGGGTGGTGGTAACGGTGACGGACGCGGTTCCCCCCGCCGCCGGAGAATGGGTTGCTGAGTGACCGGAACCGCGACTCCGGCAATGGAGACGGTGGCCGTGCGCGGTCCGCCGGAATTTGCTGCGACACTGAGCGTGACGTTGCCGGGACCGGTTCCAACAGCGGCTCCGGAGAACGTAATCCAGCCCGGCAGACTCTGAATCGCCCAGGCGCAGGACGGGCTGGTCCGAATGGTGACGGTGAGGTCCCCGCCCGAAGCAGCAGGAGACAAAGCGAGCGGGGCGACGGAAACCGAGCAGGAGGCGCCGGAGGGAATCAAGACACGGATGCGATCGTTATCCGTGTCGGCGATGAACAGGTTACCGGCGGAATTCACGGCGACGCCGTCAGGCCCGTACAACTGGGCGCCGGTGGCCGGGCCGCCGTCGCCGCTGAAGCCTCTCTTCCCGTTTCCGGCCACGGTAACGATCACCCCATTCGAAACCTCGCGGATGCGGTCGTTACCAGGGTCGGCGATATACAGGACGCCGGCGGAATCCACCGCGACGTCGCAAATCCCGGACAACTGCGCGCTGGTTGCCGGGCCGTTGTCGCCGCCGCTTCCACCACCCGACACGATAGTGATCACCCCATTCGACACCTTGCGGATCCGGCCATTCCCAGGGGAATAGCCATTAAAACCGTTTGAGTACAGAACATCGTCGGCGATGTACAGGTTGCCGGCGGAATTCACGGCGACACCTCCAGGCCCGGCCAACTGGGCGCTGGTGGCCGGGCCGTTGTCGCCGCTGTAGCCTTTTATCCCGTTCCCCGCCACCAGGGTCAAGACAGCCGTTGAGGCGTTCCATCGCAGGACAACATGGTTTGCATCCACGAAAAAGAGGTTGCCTGCCCCGTCCACCGCAACAGAACTTGGGTAATCCAGGCTGGCGGACGTTCCTGGAATGTTCACCGGCAACCCGCCGCCAGCGAACGTCTGAATGGTGTAGGTCTGGCCAACTGCGCAACAGGAAACGACCAAGGTGAGAATCGCGGCAGCGAACGGGCGCATGACAAACCTCCCAACGCCAGGAATATCTAATAATAGCAGATACTCAGGTCCTATTCTAAATAGGGCATGAACGGGTCGTTGAAGGTTCGGCGGCGATTCAGGGCAACGGGTTGTTATTCAGAGGCTGCTTCACGAAAAGAACGCGAATCAGCAGGACTTCTTGTACGAGGATCAGTACGATCACCACGGCTGTCAGCCCGAAGACGATCGGAACGGGACCTAGTGCGACTGAACCGAGGTTGGCGCTCAGCGCATCGAAGTGGGACCGGTATAAGATCGCAATATCGCGGAGGGAACCGCGGCCCTCGTATCCGGCGTACAGTGGAATCAGCCTGAAGACATACGTAACTGCCAGCACATACCCAAACAGAAGCGGGAGTAAGGCTGCTAACACAAGACCGGCTCGCCGACGCCGGGCGGCTCCCAGGAGTGAGAGTACTAACATCGGAGTTACTAACACTTGTGCATACCATGCGCTCGGCGTTGTCGCCGCGCCGCGTGTGTATATGTTGGTCTCGATGTCGGCATAGACGAGAGCCAGTAAGAAAGCCGCGCAGTAAGCTGCAATCACCCGCTCCGCCAGGGTGTGGCGGCTGAAAGCCCAGAGAAGAAGCGATGCCACGCACGCGACGATCACGATGTTCAACGTCGCCATGGAGAAGGTGCGGAATGTGTTGTTCGCCGTCCAAAGCGCGAGGCGGACGCTGTCCAGGACGACCTTCGGCCAGTTCATGGTGGGGGCCGCGTGGAGAATCGCGGAGACGCCGATGCCGGCGCGCGCTTGCGGCATGCCGGTAACGTCGCCGTATAGACGGTGGGCGCGCACGTACCAGGGCCCGGCGCAAATCGCCAGGATGGCGGCGGAAACCGCGAGGCCGCGCAGGCCCCGGCGGAATGCGCAGATGCCCAACAGCACGGGTACGAGCGCGAGGAAGTAGGCCTTCGTCAGTAATCCGGCGCAGAGGACCAGCGAGGCAGCGGCAATGCGGGCCGTGGTGGTGGGGGCCGCCGCACAGCGGATCAGGAATACCAACGTCCAAATTGCGAGCGGCGCCGCCAGCCAGTCGTTGGCAATGTGCGCCAGGGTGGCCCAGGTCATCTGCGTGGCGAGGACGCAGAACAGCGCGATGCTCCGGTGCGGCTCGCCGAGCCCCAGTTGGGAGGACAAGGAACTGCCGCCGGCGTAGAGAAGCAGAGAACCGGCCAGCGCCACCAGGATTCGCAATATCAGGACCCGCGAGGGAAGCGGCATGGCGGCAAGCATGCGCTCGGGAACGGCCAGCAGGATGTATGCGAGCGGCGCCTGGTGCGCTTCGTAATTCTGAAACTCGGACGACTGCCAGCGGTATTCCGGGGAAATTTCGCGCAAAGACCGTTGTACCTGCGATCTGCGCTCGGATGGCCAGGAGAAAAACTCCGAGTAAGCGACCACCTGGGGCAAATTAGCTTTCACCCCTTGACTGGCGGGCGCGCGCAGAATGGAAACGGCGACTTCGCGGGACAAGCGCTCGGTCCGAACGTCGGGAAGGCCGCGGCCATTAGCCAGCCGTTGCACGTAGCCGAAGTGAAACGGCTCGTCGAACCCTTCCCACAACGGTAGCAGGGCGCTGTAGAGGACGGCGTTCGCCGCCGCAAAACCGATGAGAAGGTAACCGGTCTTCATGCGAGGTTACGGGT
>OCZT010008219.1_pt1 | contig 10177 bp, 8 predicted proteins | sample 1539031 | NCBI WGS metagenome assembly OCZT01 (sample SAMEA3539308, study PRJEB22396) | soil metagenome | biome: tundra; feature: field; material: soil | place: USA | collected 2010-05 | depth 0.15 m
AAAGAGAAACAATAATCTGGCCCATGAAGCGCGGCAGGGAGCGGAGATGGCCCTGGCGGCCAACCCTCTACGCCAGGAAAGGAGAAAGGGGCAAACCGGAGGTTGGCCCCCTTTCGATCATAACGCCCCTCCCAACCTCCGGGTTGACCCCTTCCCCGTGATGTCGCCCACCTCAAAAGTCGCGCCGGTGGTAAAGAGCCGGCAGCTGAGTCGGGTCTGGGACTGATACTCAACCGCTTCCTGCGTTGGTCGGTTGCAATAAATTGGAATCCGCAGCTTCTCACTCAGCATCGGCAGACTCTGCACATGATCCGAGTGCTCGTGCGTGACCAGAATCCCGGTCAGATTCTCGGGCGCCCGGCCAATGGTGGCGAGGCGCTGGCGAATCTGGCGCAGGCTGAAGCCCGCGTCGATAAGCACGCGGGTCTCGTCGGTCTCCACGTAGGCGCAATTGCCCGAGGAGCCGCTGCCGAGGATGGTCAGGCGAACAGGCACAGCCTACCCTAGTGGCCGTGGAAAAAGGGGGCAACGCTTTAATTGACTGTGTCCGGGACAGCACCTTGCCTCAAATTAAGTGACACCAATGGAGGGTCAAAAACAGAGAGAAAAACCAGCCTGTTTGAGAAGGTGGCGGAAGCGGCGGACCTGCTGTTTGTACTCATCCAAGTCCATCGCTGACAAAGAATCCCACAATCCTCCGGGTTCTTAAAAACAGATGTGCCGAAGCAATTGGAGGTTTCCAGCTATTTTTTGAGCAGGCTTTCGCTCTCCCTAAACGGCATCCGTGTGGTTCAATCAGCGCTTCACACCAATGGAATATTAACCTTCAGTTCGCTCTTAACCCGCGCGTGAAGCGATACAGGAATCACCAACCAAAGCGCCCGACGGAGCAGAATCTGCTGTGCCCCCTGTAGTAACTCGCAAAAGAGGGTCGTCATTAGGAGGTTCAATCCACAGAGTGTACGCTGTTCCCTTGTGCGCCACTGCCCCAGGCTCGCGGGATCAGCCTTCCAAAAGGAGGTGCCCTGCGGGTTAGGGGTCATCCGAAAACTCTTCGCGGATGCATGGACTGCGCGCGAAAGTGTTGCGTATTCTTCCTTGATCGTGGCCAGCCCGGTCACCGGCGAGTTTCCAAGCGCAGATACATCTGGGTGCTGCTCCAGATAAGTATGGATCTCCGAGAAGGCTGGCCGATGCCTCCCCGACTCCCACAGCCTAAGCTCAATCGCATGATCCATGTAGTAGAGGCAGTAGCACGTGTTCTCAACGCAGCTCCGCAACGACATTAGCGCTGAGCGCCAACTACCACACCGCGCAAGCACGTGCGACACCAATGCATCATTCAGCGCCTCCGCGAAAAACTCCATGCTCCCGGCCGAGACGCGGTTTGCTAAGAAATTCCCCCGCCAAGCATTCATGGAAACAATCCGTGAATAGCTTCGCAGAAACTCTTCCCGCCGAGGGTCAAGCGCGGCTATCGAAACCGGCAAGCTGCCCTTCCAGGACGCCGTGAAGGCATCGAAGTTGACCTCGATTTCCCCACGCGTGCCGCTCATTTCGGTTCCCGGAGCAAGGAGGAGAGCGCCTTCATCAGCTCCGGAGAAGCCTGTGCCCCCTTTGCTGAAGCCTTCGTCTTAAGTTGCTCTCGGGCTGACTCATTGGTCTCGAGATACGTTAGGAGCTTGCCGAGGATGTCCCGAGAAGCATCTCTCGCCCGAACTTCGATTGGAAAGCCCAATTCCTTTATGAAAGAAATCCACTGCTGCTTGTCAACGCGGGACAGCTCGACAAGCGTGCTCAGGCTCACAGCGATTTGGCCACTGCTTAGTTCTCTGGCTGCCCTGGACGAAACCACAGTTTGCTCCAGCGGCAAATCAGGCGCACCCTCCAGCATAGTCGCCAAAGCCCGTAGGCCATTGGCTAAGTCATGAGTTTTCATACATTTACTCCTATCCGTTTCAGAACCTCGCGGCTCATGGCGTTAAACTCCTCCACCGCGTCTCGATCGTTCATCTCATAAATCGGTTTGTGCTTAGCAGCCGCTTCGCTCACGGCCGTGCGCTCTTTGATCTCCGCAGCGAGTACCTGGGCGCCAAATGTCTTGCGCAGAGCGGCGACCGTCTGCGACCGGAAAAAGGCAGGCCGTCCGACCCTTGAAATAACGATACCCGCCAGTTCAATCGAGTGATCCAAGTCCTCAGCTAGCTGTTTAACGCGCGTTATGAGCAGCGCAACGCCAATCGCCGACAGGTAATCGGGAGAGATTGGTACTAAGTAGTGCGTACTCAGCGACAGCGCATTTTGCGTCGGAAGCGTCAGGTTCGGCGGGCAATCGCAAACGACGATTTCGTAATCACCAAGCAATGGACGAAGTGCTTTCTGGAGCTTCTTCTCCCGGGCAGGAGCGGCGGCAAGATCAAGATCGATCGTAAACAAATCAAGGTGAGATGGAACCAAATCCACATTCACAAAGGCATTCCGATGCAGAACATCTTTCGCCTCTTTCACCCGACCCTCTGCATTGGTATGCGAGCGCAAGCCAAACAAATCCGCGACCGATCCATGCTCTTTCGCGTGCTTCTCCCAATCGTCCACGTCCATACACGAGAACGTCGCATTGGTTTGGGGGTCAAGGTCAACAAGTAGCGTCTTCTTTCCAGCCCGCCCACAAAAGGCGGCGAAGTTCGTGGCAATGGCTGTCTTCCCCACCCCGCCTTTCAGGTTTACGCACGAGATGATTTCCAGCGCTTTTTGCGGAACGGCCACCGCGGGCGCCGCCAGCGCAGTACCCACACCAGCTTTTGTTGTCATAATTCTCTTCGAGCCGCGCCCTCGTCCGAGCGCACGGTTTCGGAGAGTCTGTTCTCTCTGAAGCAATTTGCAAGGCCGGGATTGACCGGACCTGAAGGGGCCAGTCCATGAAAATGCCATACTTCCACCCCCGCCGAAACCTTGACCCGAAACGGTCTGGAACGGAAAGTCTAGAGTCTTGGATCTAAAGTCTAAAGCCGTCAAGCCGGTGCACGGGGTGCCTCATGCAGTTTGAGATCACCCCCCCGACGATGAATGTCTGCCTCCGCGCCGGGTGCTGGTTGTTGCCTCAACGGGGTGCGGGAGCTTTTGGCAAGTAATCGCCAAACGGCACTCCGAAACGGTGACTGGGCGGGCTGGCTTTGAATTCACGGTAGGCGCCGTCGTGCCAGACGATCAAATCCAGTTCCGGCGTGATTTTCAGGTCCCGGCCATAAACATATTGCTGGAAATTATGCATGCGGACACCGTAAACTGCGACAATTACATCGCCCGCCTTAAGGCCGGCAGACCGCAGGAGATCGTTCTGCTGTTCGATCAAAACGCCGTCGGTCGGCGGAGATTGAAAATCATTCACGGAAACCTTCTCGATCCCGTTGGGGAATAGCGTGTGAATGCGCTTTTGCACTTCAGGATCGAAGCGGCGATCGCCGGTCTTGGCTTTGTAACGAAGGCAGAAATTGAGCACGGGAGCGGATTTGTCATAACGCTCCTCGATCTTGGCAAACCACTGGAAGGCATCGTCGTAATTGGTCGTCGCTTCCAGGAATTCCCCTTTGGCTTCCAACCCCGCGAAGGAATAGACCTCGCACCCCTGGTCGGCGACCTCGCGCGCCTTGTCGGTCTGGCCCTTCTTCAGTAAATACCACACCCGCCATCGGGCATGGCTCGCAACGCGGACAGCGTCGGGGTCGGCGGCACAGGCTTTCTCCAGGTATTCCGCAGCCTGGTCTTCCTGCTTACGACCCAGGGCATAGTCGCTCAAGGAGTAATAGCAGGCCGGGTTGAGTGCGGCGGCCTGGAGCATGAATTTTTCATACTGCGCGGGCTGGTTGGTGACGGACCAGGCGACCCTCTCCAGCGCACCGGCGGAGTAAGGCAGCAGCGCCCCATACAGGCCCATTGCCTGGTCATAAGTCGGGTGATCCTTGTATTTCCGGGTTTGGAGCTGGCTCGCAACGGTCCAGTCGTAAGGGGCCAGTTCGTGGAGGTGTTCGAAGCGCGCGAGGACATCCGGGCGGTTCACCAGGCTGGGATGATTCAGACGCGGACTCAGATCGTACACGGTTCCCGGCGGCGGGTTGTGGTTATGCCACTCGTTGATATGGGGGTTGGGATTCGGAGTGTACAAGGGTGCAAAGCGGACCTTGTAACAAAGCTGATTCCAGCAACTCACCGGGACCAGATGCGGTGTGGCGACCGTCACCATGAAGCCGTCATCCACGGACTTGTGGTAGCTCTCGATGTCGGTGCAATTGAACCGCCGGACGAAGGGATACAAACGGAGCGCGCCGAATTCGCGGTCGCACTCCGCCGCAAACTTCCTGGCCTCGTCAGGCACTCCCCACTGGCGATTGATGAAATGGAAGTTCTGCTGGACGGCATGGCAGAGATGCCGTTGGAAGAACATGGCCCATTGGCCCCAACCGATGACGCGCACGCGAACGTTCCCGCCGGTTTCGGTGAAGCAACGTTCCGGCAGGTCGTTCAGGTTCTTCGCCACGTCGCCGCGCTCCAGTTCCTGGTGGTGCGATAGTTTATAGACGGCGCTGATCTCCTGCAGCTCCAGCGGGATGGAAGCTGCCAGCAGTTCGTGCCCGATTTCAACCGAGTAGCCCAGCGCATTGGCGGCGCGGACGAAATCTATGGTTTGCTTCTGCTCACCGCTGAGTTTCTCCCACGCCGAGGAGGTGCCGGTGTAGAAGGCCTCGTTCCAAAACCGTGCGGCGCTCTCAATCGCGGAACTGTTCGTGACCTGCTCCAGGGGACGGTAATCGCCGGTATTCACTGTCCGCAAAGCGCGAGCCATCGCCGCCACGGCGGCATCATTGGTGGCGATAACCTTCAAGTGTTCCAGCGCCAGGGCCTCGTCACCGATCATGGTCAGCAACACGGCTTCAGCCATGCGCCCGTTCATGCTGCGGGGGCCGGTACCGCGCAAGAACTGCGCCAGGGCCAGGTGCGCTGTCATGCGCGAGAGAGGCGATCGGATATCGTAGAAATTCCCTGAAGCCTCGCGGAGCGTAAATGCGCCGAGCAGCATTGCCGCGTCTTCGTGCAAGCCAGGGTTGCGAAAGTCCTTCTCCAGGGCCGCCGATATAGCCTGGTTTTGCTCCTCGATGGTTTCGGCGCTGCTGTCTATCAGTTTCGACAGCAGGGCGGTGTCATTCGGCTTGCCCGGGTTGTTCCCGCCCAGCCCGACTGCCCGGGCCAGTTCCCCGGCCAGCGCTTCGTAAACAGCCGGCGACCAGATCGGACCGTTGATGCTCACTTCCGTCTTGAGGTCGCGCTGATTCGGAGCCAGCCGGACCGACACTTCATACACGGGGGCATCCAGCGGGGAGCCGGGCTTTTCGGTGGCGGTGACCAAAAAGCGCTTCTTGTCCGGCAGCCGTTTGGATGCAGCATACGACATCTGCTCTGCCAGATCGGATACAATCGCCTCCACAATGAATTGAGACTCGCTCTGAAAGGGGATCGCGAAATAGCCTGATGGGCTGCCCGACCCGGCTAACTTCGGTTTGCAGCCGGTGGCAAGATACGCTGCCAGCAGGCTGAACGCTAATAAGAGATGAGGACTCCTGGACATGCCTAAGACAAAGTTAAGTTTACTACTCGCTCACAACACTACGTTCTACACCTCCCTGGAGCAATGGGAAAAGTGAGGCACTCTGATGCACGCGGATGGCGCCGAAAACCGCCTTGAACTGGGAATCGTATTTGCCCTCCAAGTCGGCCAGTTTACGCGTGAGGTCGGCGTTGGACAGGAGCATTTCGCGCAGGCGGACAAGGGCGCGCATGATGACGATGTTAACATGTACGGCGCGGGCGCTGCGAAGCACGCCGGATAGCATGGCCACCCTCTGCTCGGTGAAGGCGTAGGGGAGGTATGACCAGCCCCGGTGTTTCCGGGAACTCATCACAGTTTGTGACGAGTTCGATGGCTCGCCTCTTGAGAGGCGAATGCCGAAGCCGGCAGGAAACCTAACAAGAATCCTCTATTGGGGCGCAGCGCTGGGGCTGGCGCTGCCGGTGCCACTCGCTTCACTGCCGCCAGGAGGCTGCTTGCGCCGTGGGCGGTACTTTGTGCCCGGTTTTGGCCCTCGGACGTGCTCGCCCCGGCGGTAGGCCCGAGCTAACCAACGACCTTGCGAACGGTACACGTCAACGTACCACTCACCACCACACAGGCTGGTCAGTTCTGCTTCCAAGTGCGCCTTGAGCGCCTTGGCGCCTTTTTTATCCAGATTTGCTGCGATTTTCACCGTTTTCTCACCGGATACAAGCAGGATGCACACCGGACACGCGCCGGACACGCGCCGGATACGCGCCGTGGATAACTTTCGGCCCCCCGCAACCTTCAAATAGCCGTTTGGCTCGTATCCGGTGTGCAAAGCTGCCTATAGCATATCGGTACACACCTTAAGCACCTGATATTTAAGAGCTTGAAGACTCACGAACGGCATTGCGCTCAGCGCAGCAGTTTCACAGCCTGGGTGGCAAGGTTCAGCAGGGAATTCGGGAAGATGCCGAGGTAGATCATCCCCGCGATGCAGCCGTAGATGGAAACACGCATTGGCCAGGAGACTTGGATGGGCGACAGATCCGTTGGGTCGTTGGACCAGTAAATGGCGCGGACGACGCCGAAGTAGTAGTAGAGGGAAATTACGACACCCGCGAGGGCAGTGAAGGCGAGACAGTAATAGCCCGGATGGAGGGGACCTTGCTCGATGACGGCCTTGAGGAGCAGGAATTTGCCAAAGAAGCCCGCTAACGGCGGAATGCCCGCTAACGAGGCCATGGCCAGCGTCAGCGCAGCCGCCAGCAAGGGCGAGCGCCGGTGCAGGCCCGCCAGCGCGCTTAGGTCTTCGCCATCCGCTTGCCGCAGCACCAGGCAAATGACAGTGAAGGCGGCGAGCACAGTGAACAGGTAGCCGCTGAGGTAGTAGAGGACGGCGGATCGGCCAGCCGCGCTGAGGGCGGCGATGCCGAGGAGCATATAGCCCGCATGCGCAATGCTGGAATAGCCGAGCAACCGCTTAAGGTTGTGCTGTGGTATGGCGCAGAGGTTGCCGTAGAGGATCGAGGCGGCGGAGATAATGATGAGCAGATTGGACCAGTGGGCTGTGATGTCCGGCACGGCGATGAACAGCACGCGAAGCAGCAGCGCGAAGCCCGCAGCCTTCGAGCCAATCGCCAGAAATGCGGTTACGGGGGTAGGCGCTCCCTGATAGACATCCGGAGCCCAGATTTGGAAGGGAACCATGGAGATCTTGAAGCCAAGGCCGACCAGCACGAGGACGAGGCCAAACAGGAAGATCTTGTTGCTGCCGAACTGCGCCGCCACTCCGGCCAGTTCACCGAAGTTGAGCGTATGCGAGATTCCGTAAACCAAGGCGATGCCGAACACGGTGAAAGAGGTGGATAGGGCTCCAATAATCAGGTATTTGACGCCGGCTTCGAGCGAGGTAAGCACGCCGCGCTGGAAGCTCGTGAGCACGTAGAAGGTGACCGTGATAAGTTCGAGCGACACGAACAGCAGGGAGAAATCATTTGCAGAGGAGGCGAACATCATGCCCGAGAGCGCAAACAGGATCAGCGCATAGAACTCGGCAATGCCGGAGGCTATGCGGTCGGCGAATTCGACTGACATGAGAAGAACAATGAGGGCGGCCAGCAGGAAGAAGCGTTTGAAGAACAGCGCCAGGCCGTCGAGCGCGTACATTTTACCGAAGGCGTACTGCACCGGTTGGCCAGTGGGGGTCTCGACCCAGAACAAGCTATAGAGCAGGATCAAGCCTACGCCGATGGCGGCAGCGTAGCCGAGCTTGCGCTTGACGGGAAGCGGCAACCACAAATCCACGAGAAGCAGCCCCAGGGCCAGGACCAGGACCAGCAGTTCGTGACTGAGCAGAAGGAGGTTCATCGGCTTTGCGTTGTAACGACAACCTTCTCGCCCACACTCCACTGGATTTTGTCCGTGAGCAGCTTGGGGAAGCAGCCAAAAACCAGGAGACAGGCCAGCAGCAGGATGAACGGCGCTTTGCGCCAAAGGTGGGGCGCGTCATTCAATGCGGCCCATTGGTCGGGCAGGGAGCCATGCAACACGGCGCGGACCGCCCGCAGCATGTAAACCGCCCCAATGATCAAGGCTCCCCAGCAGGCCAGGATCGTCACGAATGGAAATGCCTTCCAAGCGCCGAAGAAGACGGTGATTTCGCCCGCGAAGTTGGCGAAGCCCGGCAGGCCGCAACCGGCGAACGCCGCCATCATGAGGGCTGCGCCGATGAACGGAAGTCTGCGGAGCAGTCCACCGAGCCGGTCCATTTGCAGTGTGCCGGTTTGCTGGTAAAGGTAGCCGCTCAGACCGAACGTCAGCGCGGCGAGGAAGCCGTGTGCGATCATAACCAGCACCGCACCGGTCACCCCGATGAGGTTCAAGGTGGCAATGCCCAGGAAGATGAAGCCCATATGGGCGACGCTGGAATAGCCGATGAGCCGGTTCAGGTCCTTTTGGCGCATGGCGACCCAGCCGCAATAGACCAGGTTGCCCAGGCAGAGCCACGCGAGGAGGTGCATCCAGTGGTGCGCAGCCTGGGGAAGCAGCGGCAGGGCGATGCGGATCAGACCGTAGAGGCCGAACTTCTTCAGCACCCCGGCATGGAGCATGGCAGTGGCCGTGGGAGCGGAGCCATAGCCGAGCGGCGCCCAGGTGTGAAACGGCCAGAGCGAGACGAGAATCCCGAATCCGAACAAAAGCAGCGGGAAGATGAAGTTCTGTGCGCCTGAAGAAAGGGGGTTTTGCCGGATATGGTCAGCAAGTTTCGGAATATCAAATGTATTCGCGCCCGACTGCAGGTAGAGCGCGATAAGCCCTACCAGCGCGATGAGCGCGCCCAGACTCAGGTACATAGTTATTTGGAACGTGGCGTAGTTCTTCTGCTCGCCGCGGCCCCAAACGCCAATCATAATAAACGTTGGCACCAGCGCCAGCTCATGAAAGAAGTAGAAGAAAAAGAGGTCGAGCGAAGCGAAAGCGCCCAGAATGCCGCCCGCCATAAGTAGCAGAAGGATATAGAACTCCTTCTCGCGCTCTTTGACTTCCCACGAGACACAGGCCGCTGCGAAAGCGACGATGGCGCCCATCAGGATCAAGCCGACGTTGATGCCGTCCACGCCGACGTGGTAACTGATGCCCAGGCTGGTCACCCAGGACAACTGATCCTCGAACTGGTAGCCCGCGACGCCGGTCTTGAACTGAAGGAACATCTTGAGTGCCAGAAGCGCCGAAATCAACGTGGCCAGGAGGGCTACTGCGCGGATCACCGGGCGGAAGTTGCGCGGCACCAGCAGCAGCACAATTGCTGCGAAGAGCGGCCAGGCGATGATGTAGGTTAAGGGCGACATGTCTATTTCAGCGCGAGGTACAGCACCAGCGCAACGCCCAGCGCGAATAGCAGAGCGTAGGTCTGCAAGTTGCCCGTTTGGAGCAGGCGCAAGGCCCGACCGGTCAGCTCAGTGGTGCCATGCGTCCCGCGCACGGCGACCCCGGCAATGATCCAACGATCAAACCAGTCGGCCACTGCCGCTAGAAAATCGTGGAACCGAATGACCGTGGCCTGGTAAAGCTCGTCGAAGTAGAAGCGGTTTCGCATTGCGCGGGAGAGCGCGCCCAGCTTCTCCGGCAACGGGTCTTTGCTCGCTTTCGCATAAATCAGGTAGGCGGCGGCAAAACCAACAAGCACAGCCAGCAAACCGGAGCCGGCCGCAAGCGGCGCGTGCAGGAAGGGAGCGATTAGTCTCGCGGGAAACGGAGTGGCCGCTTCAACGCCCGCAGTTGGGAATTGCGTTGCGTAGAGTTGTTCGACGCCAAAGAGTCCGGCGATCACGCTAAACACAGCCAGAATTCGCAGGGGCCAGGCCATCGCCGGCGGGGATTCCTGGGCGTGGCCGGCGGCTTCGGACCTCGGCGCGCCAAGCAGCGCGACGAACACCAGCCGGAACATGTAGAACGTTGTAAGCACCGCCACAGCAAATCCCAGAACAAAGAGAGGCAGGTTATGTTCGGCGGCTTGCGCCAGGATGCTGTCCTTGCTGTAGAACCCGCTGAAGGGGGGCAGGCCCGCAAGCGCCAACGTGCCCACCA
>OCZT010008220.1_pt1 | contig 10176 bp, 9 predicted proteins | sample 1539031 | NCBI WGS metagenome assembly OCZT01 (sample SAMEA3539308, study PRJEB22396) | soil metagenome | biome: tundra; feature: field; material: soil | place: USA | collected 2010-05 | depth 0.15 m
AGTATTCAAAAGATAGGACTTAGCATTGAATTTTGCTGTTTGGCGTGCACTTGCGAGTGTGCTGACCGGGGCCATATGTTGTCAAAAAGCGGTGAAAAGTTTGCGGCCGGAAATGCGTTCGTCTCTGGGGACTGGCGCAGTTCTCGATGGTGCACTGTCGAGGTATCTTCGCACCGATTGGGGAGCAAGTCTGTGATGGCTCGTACATTGCGTTTGTGATGAAAAAGGTCAGCGGCCCCACTCAAGCCAAAACCAGGCTTGAGTGGGCCACCCGCCGCCCGCCTTGAATGCGCCACCCGTCCGGCTGTTTTAGGTCTATACTGGGCCGCTTATGAGCGGATTAGCACTTCTTCTAGGCGTTGCCCTCGCGATTATTGTCGCGACGCGCCCATCAGAAAAACTATTGTTCAGCGCGACGTTGAAGGTCGTTATTGCGCTTATCTTTTCGATATTTGCTGGCTTCATATTTTTTATCGCGATGCACTCACCGAATACAGGGTCATATCTCATCGGGCAGGTGTTCGGTTGCGTCATAATTGTCATGATCTGCGTAGTGATTGGAAATGTGATCCGCAAAAGGAAGGGCAAAAAGTAGGTCGTTATCCCGCCCAAGACGCCTTCCAATGGCGGCGCGGGGGCTGGCCCACCCTTTCCTCATTTTAATCCTCGAGGGTGCCCCGCTCTTGTCGCGTCTTTTGCGACAGGGCGGGGATTTTGATCTCCGTGAGTTGAGGATGCCAAGTCAAGTTCCCCGCCCTGTCCCTGCAAAGAACGCAGGGACAAGGACGGGGCAGCCGCTGGATTTGAGATTTTATTTGGAAAGGATGGGCCAGCCCCCTTGAGTGGGCCACTCGCGGGGTGAGTTAGCCTCAGAGGTCGCGTTTGAAGTAGTTCCGGAGATACGACTCTGGTGGGGTCTTTTGTTCAATCACAAGACGAACGACACTGTTGACGAAATCGTTGGTTGCCTTAACCCAGTCAATGACGTCCAAAGCAGAAATCGGTTGCATCTCATACTTCTCAGAAATCTTGCTTCGCACCTTGTCCCCGCGATGGGCGATCGAGTGCCGCCGCTGGATCATCTGGTTGAGTGTTGTGAGATCGCTATCCACTTTGATTCCTAACTTCGCGAGGAATTGCATTACTTGAGTGCCATTGTTAAACGTGTAATTGTCCAGATACTCGTCCGCTGATTCTTGCACTACCTGCTCTACCGCCTTGTCAAGGTGGCGCATTAGACTCCCCAGAAAAAATTTCTGAGCTTGCCTTCCCGTCCCCGTTAGGGGGATCTCGTCTAAAACCTCCTTGCTTGCAAGTGGGAGAAGTGTTCGGCCTAGCATCCTCAGGAAGTCTTCTAGGTAAGCGTGGGTGAGAATGACAGCGGCGCGAAGTAGATCTTCGTGTTCATCACCTGTAGCAGGGATTACTCCAACACTGTTCCCTAGAATACTCGGATTCGTCTTGATGGCGTCAGCGACGGAGATGAGCCATCCAGTTCTCCTCAAATTATCGTTGATATGTTCTAAATATACGATTAATTGTGCGCTGAGATCGTGCTCAGATGGGTCAGGCGGCAGTGCGGAAATTTCGTCCGGAGATTTCATTTATTGTCCGACTGTCGGGTAAAGGTTAGCACTCTTTCCAGTGCAATCAAACCGCCTGCCGTTTCGCCCGGGCGTTTGTGATGAAAAAGAGATGAGGTATTTTCGGGCACTTCGAGAGATTGCAACATCAACGAGCCCGCCCAAGCGGAGCTTGGACGGGGCACCCTCCGGATTTTCAAATGACGATGGTAGGGTGGGCCACCCGCCCTCTCGCCACGCTCTCGTTGGGGGAGTATACTGATTCGATTACTTAGTATCAGAATGGGGGATTGAGCTATGGCCCGAAATGTTGGATTCGCTTCACGTTCCGCTGCGGCCGCGGGCGCAGCGCTATGTGTTCTTGCGGCATTGATTCTCAGTGGGCCCAAAGCAGTAGCAGCTGCAGGTGATGGCTGTGCGCCTTACAAGGATTCGGTGAGTCATCATCGAGTTTATGTTCCCGGAAATACTGGGGTTACAATTTATTACACAAGGGTAAGTGGCCAAGAGAAATCAAATCTTACTATCATGCAGTTGCTGGACACTGGCGGTTGGGGTAACATTTGGGCTCAACAAGACATCCCACCAGGAAAATGGCCCGACAATAACGCCACGGTGCCACCGCTGAAGGCTTCGGGTAATGATCGTTTTTTCAGTGCAACTGCCGACTTTTCGAATCCCAACAATGGACAACCGCTAGCACCCAATTTCGGGCAGTACTGCGTTAACCTGGACGCAGCAACAAACTCGGTGACGTCGGTTGAGTTGTGGTTAAGCCCTCATTCAGAAACGGGAACTGATCAGGTTAATACCGTAGTCAGGTTTGTCTACTCGCCGTCTATTCCAAATGATAAATTCAAGAAAGACTAGGCGCTGTCCAGTCGTGATTCCTCTCCGCGACTCCCCCATGTCGTGGCCAACGTGAACTAGCCCGCGATCCTCAAGGGCGGCAATCCGCGAGCAGTTTCTGTGGACGGCTTGAATTCATTCCCCATTCCGCGGCCAGATCATGCCAATGAGGATTTATCCCTTCGACAAGCATTTCATTGAGGGTGCCCCATCCTTGCGTTTCTTGCAAGAGCCTGCCCTGAGCGGAGCCGAAGGGGTGGGCGGCGATGTTGCGTGTGCTATTTGATTTTGTTGTGGACGCGTGATCAAACCCGCTGGGCGGGGGCTGGCCCAGCCTTTCCTCATTTTAATCCTCGAGGGTGCCCCGCTCTTGTCGCGTCTTTTGCGACAGGGCGGGGATTTTGATCTCCGTGAGTTGAGGATGCCAAGTCAAGTTCCCCGCCCTGTCCCTGCAAAAAACGCAGGGACGAGGACGGGGCAGCCGCTGGATTTGAGATTTTATTTGGCTTCGCTTGGGCGGGGCCAATGGAAAATCCTTATTGCAGTAGCTCGTCGAGCGCTCTTGCGACCTGCGCACCGGTGAACGGTTTCGGGACGAGCAAGACTCTACTGGCGTTCCGGGAACGGAGGCTTGCGTCAGCCAGCTCCGGTGTGTCACTGATGATGACGACGGGCAGTTCGGTGTGATTCGGGTGATGCCGCACCGAGTCGAAGAGCGATTCGCTCATCTCGAAAGCGGAACAGTCGAGCACGAGGGCGTCTGCGCGTTGCTCCAGAACCAGTTCGTTGACGGCAGCGGTATATCCCGATGCGAAGACCTCGTAGCCGCGGTCACGCAGCGCAAACGTCAGCAGCTCGGCAATCTCCGGCGTGTCGTCGATGAGGAGGATGCGTCGCAACAGTGCCCCTACTTCTTGACCCGGTGGTGGGTCAGATTGAAAGACACATTCCCCCAGCGGCTAAAGCCGCGATTGATTTTGCTGCAGTTACGGCACGGCTGAAGCCGTGCCCCTTCAAAACAAGATCAAAATCCGAGTTTTTCCGCAAGCTGTGAAGCCGTGCCCTTTCAAAGCAAATCCCAACTGACCCACTACGCTTGACCCTACTTCTTGCTGGCTCCGGCGCCAGGCAGCCGCGCCTTCTTGCCTGCCGAGGGCTCCAGATCCATGACCCACACGCGCCCGCCGGCCGTGTAGTAGGCACGGTGGTCGTTCTCGATCATCGCGCCCCAGGCCTCCAGCGTGCGCATCGCGAACGTGTAGCCCTCGAAGTTGTTGCGCGTATGATCGAGCACTTCATTCGTGTGCCAGTTGTCGGTGAGGACCGCGTCGCCAGCGTGTACGCGCAGCACGGTGTAGTAGCGGTCGAACGCCGCTTCCGGCCGCACGTCGCGCGTCGACCCGCGCTTCTTGCCTTCGCTGACGATATAACTTTCCTGCGGTTCTGGAGGAGTTGCCTTAGCATTCATACAGTCTCCGCAACGGCCACAGCCTCTGCCGCAGCCGCCATGTTGGCCAGGTTCTTCGCATCGGCGGCCTGGAGCAAGGGCTCGGGCAGCTCGACACCCATCATCCGCCATTGGTCGTTGGCAAACTTCTGCAAATTAGCGATGTGCTCGGCGTGGAGGTGGCCGAAGCGTCCTTGCAATTTCAGGTACTCGGATACTGGCCGCATGCTTTGCGGGCGGAAGCTGTAATCATACGCACGCTTCTCGGGGTTCCACTCCCAGATCGGGTAGAGTCCGCATTCGACGACCAACCGGCCAAGGTCGATAGAGCGCGGTGTCTCGTACACAAATCCCTTCTGGCAGGGGGTGTAGATCATCAAGTAGGCAGCACCCTTGTGGTTGAGTCCCTTGCGCACTTTATTCATCAAGTCGATGGGGTAGCCCACGCTGGCCGTCGCCACATAGCAGTGCGGATGGCCAGCCGCCATCATGCGGGCGAGGTCCTTGGGATACAGCTTCTTCGCCTCCGGAACCATCGGGCCGGGAGGGGAGAAGGTCGTCATGCCGCCATAGGGCGTGCGCGACGACGCCTGGATACCGGTGTTTGCATACTGCTCGTTGTCGTAACAGATGATCAGGCAATCGTGATTGCGATAGAGCGCGCCGGAAATCGAGGCGAGACCGATGTCGGACGCGCTGCCGTCGCCCGCCTCGCAGATAATGTTCGGATAAGCGCCCTTCCATTTGCCCTTGCGGATCATGGCTTCATAGGCGGCGGCGACGCCCGCGGTGAAGCTGCCCGCGCTGCCAATCTGCGTGTGCGCCCAAGGCACGTTGTAGGGCGTACACAAATACGAGCTGTTCGCGACATACATGCAGCCTGTCGGTCCGACCAGGATCGTATTGTCGCCCGCTGCTTTGCTGGTCATCCGGTACTGGATAGACGGCCCGCAGCCGGCACAGGTGCGATGGCCGGGGACAAACGGCTCGCTCGACGGTAATTCGGGGTTGTAGAAACGCGCTCCCTGATTCGGGCTGTCGAGAATCGGCAGCAGCTGCCGCTGAACTTCTATTGTTGCCATGTCAGTTCCTCCTTGACCGGGCGGGCCGCCCGGCTCTCCATCGCGAGAATCTTTTATTCTTCAAATCCGACCCAATGTGTGCGTTTCTCGATTTTCCCGCGTTTCTGCGCTTCCGTCATCTTCTGAGTCATCCAATAGAATTCCTTGAGCACGATGGCCTCGCCGCCCATTCCAGCCATGAACGAAACGACGAGCGGGCGCTGTGGGCTTTCATAAAGAGCTGCGCAGGCCTCAGCATATAGCACGCCGCCGCTGCTGACGCTGCCGAGTCCCATGTTGGTCTCGATCACACCGACCACTTTGAACTTGCTGAGGACTTCCTTTACGCGATCGGTCGGATATGGCCGGATCGTCCGCAGCCGGACCAGACCAACTTTCAGGCCCTTATCGCGCATGTGCTGAATCGCGAAACGAGCCGTCACCGCGTGGCCGCCCTGCATGAAAAAGACGACGTCGGCGCCATCGGTCATGAACTCTTCGACCCAGGGGTCGTAGCGTCGGCCGAAGATGTTCGCGAACTCGTCGTGGACTTGCTCAATGACCGCCATCGATTCTTCCATGGCCCGTGCACGCTCCAACTGCAGCGGCGGACCCTGCTCCGGCATGATCTGCGGCCCGTGCGACACGGGATGCCGCGGATCGAGCGGATATGGGTGCTTGTAGGGTGGCAGGAATTCCTTTACCTGGCCCGGATCGGGCAATTCGACGTCGCTGGTGATGTGCGAGACGAAGAAACCATCCTGGCAGACCATTTGGGGCAAAAGCACGCGCGGGTCTTCACCGATTCGATAAGCCATCAGGTGATTGTCGAATGCTTCCTGGGCGTCGCAGGACCAGCCCATGAGCCATCCCATGTCGCGCGTCGACAGCGCGTCGGTATGCTCGGAACCGAAATCGCCGGGCGGATCGAGCGTGCGGTCGGCAATCATCATCTGCACCGGCATACGACTGCCCGAGATCGGCGAATAAAGCTCGTAGGCGAACTGCACGCCGACACCCGAGCTGCCGGTGAACACGCGCGCGCCGCTTGACGCCGCGCCGTGCGCGATGCTCAATTGCGAGTGCTCGCTGTCGGCCACGATGTACTCGGCGTCGAGTTCTCCGTTGGCCACCATTTGCGCGAGCGCCATCATCGTCGCCGTGTAAGGCCGGATCGGGTAGGCCGCAATCACATCGACATCGGCGTACTTGGCGGCCTGCGCCGAAGCGACGCAGCCGTTTATCCGGACCGTTTTCTTTTTTGTTGCGGTAACCGTTGGCATAATCTACCCCGATTTCTAACCTTCCGCTTCTATTAGATGTTCTTTGCGGCTCGCTCGCCCAGATTCCTCAGCTCTTCCGCCTGCCGTCCGTGCAGCCCCGGCGAGATGGCGAACGCCGTATCCATGCGCACGACGCCGGTATCGAAGTCGAGTTCGGGCACGCCCTCGAGGCAGCCCGTCGGACATTCTTCGATGCACACGCGGCAACCCTTGCAGTAGTCGACCAGAATCTTGTAGAGGCCGTTCGAGCGCGACGGACGCGCAATGCACGGCTCGGGACAAACTAGATAACAGTTGTCGCAGGCGTTGCAGGTGCCGCAGCTGAAGCAGCGGCTGGCCTCCTCGACCGCCTGCTCTTCCGAGAACGCATGAATCACTTCCTCCTGCGTTTTGCGCCGCTTTGCCGGCGGCACCAGCGTTTGCTGGACGCGCGGGAAGTGCGGGAAATACGTCATGTTCATACGGTTCAAATCGAAGATGACGTCGACGGCAATCGTCCGCGGCTGCAACGACTCGCCGCGCAGCACTTTGTCCAGATTGAAGGCGACGCGCTTCCCGTCGCCAACCGCGTTCACCACCATGAGCGGCTGACCGGAACCCAGCTGAACGATGTCGCCTGCCGCAAAGATGTTGGTGTCGCCGAGACGTCCGAAGCCGTCGATCTTGATCGTTCCGCGATCGGTCTTGAACTCGTCCGGCAACCAGCCGAGCGACGCCCGCTGTCCCACTGCGATGATCACGTTGTCGACGTGGAAGCGCTCGGCGGGGAGCTCTCGATGGACGTCAATCGGCGAGGCGTTGATGGCGCCGGAAAAGCGCGCCGGATGCAACTGCAAAGCCTCTACCTTGCCATTACCGAGCACGGCGGTCATTGCCCGCCCATGCACCAACTCCACCCCTTCTTCGAGCATGTCGTGGAGATCTTCCGGCGACGCTGGCATGTCCTCAGGATTGTGCTCCACCGTGATCATGGTTACTTCCACGGCACCTTGCCGCAGCGCTTCGCGAGCGCAGTCGATCGCGGTGTTTCCGCCGCCGATGACGGCGACCCGAGCACCCAGCTTGACCTTTGATGTGCCCATGCCGATATCGCGAAGGAACGGCAGTCCATAATGCACGCCGTCCTTACTCTCACCTTCGGCCCGCACGCTATTGGGCTCGGTGAGGCCCACAGCCAGCACGCAGGCGTCGTAGTTCTTTTTCAAGTCGTCCCAGGTGACGTCTTTCCCGACCTCGACGTTGGTCTTGATCGTTATCCCGAGCTCAACGAGGCGCTCGATCTCGCGATCAAGCACGTGCTGCGGCAGCACCCAGTCCGGAATGCCGCCGCGATTGAGTCCGCCTGCTTTCGGCGATTTCTCAAGGATCGTCACTTTGTAGCCGAGGCGCGCCAGTTGGTAGGCGGCGCTGTGGCCCGCGGGACCCGATCCAACGACGGCGACTTTCTTGCCGTTGGGTGCCCCAGCTTTAACCACGTCGCGCGTCAGTGCCTGTCCGAGATCGCCGAGAAACCGTTCGACCGCGCGAATTGAGATAGCCTCATCGTACTTCCCACGGTTACAAGCTTGCTCGCATGGGTGGTAACACACCCGGCCGGTGACTGACGGGAAGGGCATGTCTTCCTTGATCAGCGCGTAGGCGTCCAGGTACTTGCCGCGCTTTACCAGGTCGAGATAGCCCTGGATCTTTTCGTTGGTTCCGCAAGCATTGTTACAGGGTGGTAACTTGTCTCGATACACCGGTCTGATCGAACGCCAGTTGCCGGTGGGGAACAGGTCCTGCCCCTTTTCCTGCGATGGCGCAGGTGTGATGCCTGCGAACGGGATCTTGAGGCGGTCAGGGATGCGTGTGCCTTTTGTCGACATGTGATCCTTTGATCCTTCCTATGCAGCCACTGGATTCAGCTTCATGATGTGCAACCGGTCGAGTGCCAGTTCGAATGCCCGCTTGTTCGCGATCATCGGTTCAATCGTCTCCATCTTGACGATGCCCGTAGTCTTCACGACGGCGGCAATGATCGGAGCGGCGATATCGGGCGCGACGGATTTGTTGCGCTCGGCGGCTCCTTCGGTCGAAAGGCGGTCGAGGCCGAGCTCTCCCAGCCGGTAGTAGAGCCATTTGTGGTCGGCCAGATGAGCGGCATCCACACAGACCAGTTGGGCCAACCGCTCGGCACCCGGCACGAAACGAATCATGTACTCCGGGGTGTAGTGCGTGTTGATCACCAGCGTTCCGCCCGGAGGCATGCCGCGCATATAATCCCAACCCTTGACCATCGTCTCCTCGACCAGTACGACGATGTTGGGTTGCTCGTTTTCGTAGGTGAGTTCGTTCTCGAGCACGGCGTCGCTCACGCGGCAATACTTGCGCGTGGGGGCGTTGGTGCGATCGGGATTGTCGACGTAATTCTCCATCGCCTGCGCGAACTTGCCCTCGAGTCGGGCGGAGGAGGAGATGGAATTGACGATGTCGCGGCCCTCTTTGTCCATGATGATGCCACGCGTCCAAACCGTAAGTTCCGTGTAACTCATGATCCACCCTCGTTATGACTTAGTCAGATCTGTCAGGGCACAAATCCCCGACGCTATTGCTTAGCACGTTCACACTCTTCCATTTGTTTATGGCCACCACTTGCTTGGGACTGCCGCGATCGGACTCGAGAACAGCCAGAAAATCGCTCCGCAAGACGACGAAAGGCGGGACGCGAGTGCCGTCCTGAAATTCCGCAATCGCTAATAGTGTCGCCTTCTTGCACAGGCTTTCGATATCGGCGCCGGTGAGCCCCTCCATCCGACCCGCGAACTCCTCGAAATCGAGATCGGGCGCCAGCGGAACGCGCCGACAGCAAAGCCGCATGATGGCCGCGCGTTCGGCAGCGTCGGGTTTTGCGAACGGGAGTATGTAGTCGAAGCGCCCGCTGCGCAAGAGCGCCGAATCGATCCGCTCGGGACGATTGGTGGCTCCGAGCAAAATCACCCCTTTGACGTCACGCAAGTTGTCGATCTCGCGCAAGAGCTGGCTAAGAATCCTTTGATAGACGTCTGTACCAAACTGATCGGCGCCGAACTTGGGTGCGACCGCGTCAATCGTGTCGAAGAACAGGATGCAGGGCGCTGCCCGCCTAGCCTTTTTGAAAACTTCGCGCAGCGCCCGCTCGGATTCGCCCAACCACTTCGAGTACAGCTGCGGACCATCAATGGCGATGAGCGGGATCTGCTTCTCACCCGAGAGCGCGCGCGCCATGGCGGTTTTCCCAGTACCCGACGGTCCTGTCAGCAGGATGCCTCGCGGCGGCGCCAGTCCAACCTGCTCATAGATCTCGTCGCGCATGTGAGTATGCTCGAAAACGGCATCGAGCAACCGTTTCACCTCGTGGAGACCTCCGAGAGATGCGAACGTCGACGCGCTTTTCTCAATAAAGAATTCGCGAGTCGCGCTGGGCTCGACTTCCTTCAAACCGGCGAGAAAGTCGTTGCGCGTAACCTGCAGCGCCCCCAGTTCAGCAGACGCGGCATCGGTCTCGAGTGGGGCAGCGGAGAGGAAGCGGCGCAAGGCAATCATGCCGACTTCTTGCCCCAACGCTTCAAGATCAGCACCGACGAAGCCGTGCGAATGCTCGGCGATTTCCTGGAGATCGACGTCAGGGGCGAGCGGCATGGCGCGCGTGTGGATCCGCAGGATTTGCAGCCGGGCTTGAGTGTTCGGAACGCCGATTTCGATTTCGCGATCGAAACGGCCGGGACGCCGCAACGCCGGGTCAAGGACCTCGGGGATGTTGGTGGCACCGATGACGATGACCTGGCCGCGCGCGACAAAACCATCCATCAAGCTGAGAAGTTGTGCCACAACGCGCTTTTCGACCTCGCCGGCCACTTCGGTGCGTTTGGGAGCCACGGCATCGATCTCGTCGATGAAGAGGATCGCCGGCGCATGGCGCGCCGCTTCCTCGAAGA
>OCZT010008221.1_pt1 | contig 10176 bp, 9 predicted proteins | sample 1539031 | NCBI WGS metagenome assembly OCZT01 (sample SAMEA3539308, study PRJEB22396) | soil metagenome | biome: tundra; feature: field; material: soil | place: USA | collected 2010-05 | depth 0.15 m
CCCCCGCGGTCGCGGCACCCAGGTCAGACTGATCGACCGCGTTCTGCACGGCGGTAACGAGGATCTGCATAACGAGACCCAACCCGGCGCCGAGCACGAACATATCGATAGCCATAGTGAGACTTGACGTCGATTCGTTCACGGTACTCATCAAGACGAGTCCCAGCGTCATGATGGTCGTGCCAAGTATCGGGAACGGACGATAGCGCCAGCCCTTGGACACGAGTTGGCCCGCGATGATCGACGCACCAAAGAGCCCGACCATCATCGGCAACAAGCGAACGCCCGACATCGTCGGTGAGACTCCACGGACGTCTTGAAGGAACAGCGGCAGGAAGGTCATGGCGCCGAACATCGCGAAGCCAACGACGAAGCCAATCGCCGACCCTGACCCGAAGACACGATTCTTGAAGAGATGGGGTGCGAGAATTGGTTCGCTCGAGCGGCGCTCGATCAGCATGAAGACCACCGCGAAGACGATGCCGGCCGTCAAGAGGCCGAGCGACTTCGCCGAGCCCCACGCGAAGGACGTGCCACCGAGCGACGTGAAGAGGATAAGCGCAGACGCCGAGATCGTCAACGTGATGATGCCGGCGTAGTCGATCACGTGCTGCTCTCTCGCGCCCGCCTTCGGCAACGCCGCCGCCGTCACGATCAAGGCCACGATGCCGAAGGGCAGATTGACGAAGAAGATCCATCGCCACGACCAGTACTCGACGATGACGCCGCCCAGCAACGGCCCGAGCACCGTTGCGGCACCGAACGTCGCGCCGAAGAAGCCCGCGTAGCGACCACGATCGCGTGGGGGGACGATGTCGGCGATGACGGCCTGGGCGCCGACCATGAGTCCTCCACCACCGAGTCCCTGGAACGCTCGAAAGAGGATGAGGGCCAGCATGCTGTGCGCGAGTCCGCACAGCATGCTGCCGACGAGGAAGATGACGATGGCGGCCTGGAAGTAGATCTTGCGGCCGTGGAGGTCGCCCAACTTTCCCCATAACGGAGTACTGACGGTTGAGGCGAGCAGGTACGCGACGACGACCCAGCTCAAGTGGCTCGCTCCGTGCAGGTCGCCCACGATGGTCGGCAGAGCGGTCGCCACGATGGTGCTGTCGAGCGCCGCGAGCAACATGCCGAGCATCAGCGCGCCGAAGACCCAGTACAGATCGCGCTTGGGCATGGTGCCCGGAATGGTGTCAGTCATGAACGAGTCCTCTGTGGGCGACCTCGGCAAGATTGATGTGCCCGCGTCGCTTCGCTCAAGACTAGTTGGACCCTCGGGGCTTTCGTCACTCCTTCGGTAGTCTCTTGAACAATGACTCGGGCTACGTCGCGCACGATACGGGCCCTCGACCACGACTACAGCGCCGCGGTCACGCTCGTCGCCGGACTGGTGATCGCACTCATTTGGTCGGCCAGTGGGTCGGGTGCGTATCAACGCGCTCTCAACGCCGACTGGTTCTCGTCGAGTTCACCCTTGGGCCAGATCAACTCGTTGCACAATCTGGTGGTCGCCGGCCTCATGACAATCTTCTTCTTCGCGATCGGCCTCGAGCTCTCTCGTGAAGTGGCGAGTGGCGCCTTCGCCAAGCCGTCGCACGCTCTCCCACCGGTCTTCGGGGCCCTCGGCGGCATGGCGGGCACCGCAGTCTTGTCACTCGTCGTCGGTACGCTCGCCCACAGCGCCCCATTGCGCAACGGCTGGGGTGTCCCGATGGCCACCGACATTGCCTTCACGCTCGGCGCCCTGGCACTGGCGGGACGTCGGCTTCCCCCCACCCTTCGCCTCTTCCTCTTGATGCTCGCGGTCGCTGACGACGTCTTCAGTGTGATCGTGCTTTCCTTCACCGGCACCGAGCGCGTGCACTACCTCGAGCTCGTCGCCTTCTTCGTCCTCGTCGTGCTGAGCCGCCTTCTGAGCCGCCGGTTCCACGGCGTCGCTTGGCGACTCGGCGTGCTCGGGCTGCTGTGGCTGGGTCTCATGGGGGCGCACGTCGAACCTCCCCTCGCCGGCGTGGTCGCTGGCCTCGTCGTTCCGTTCCGTCTCCACGAGAGCGTGGCGCTCGAAGATCACGTGCGGCGTTGGTCGACCGGACTCGTGCTCCCTCTGTTCGCACTGGTGTCGTGTGGCCTGCAGTGGAAGGTGTTCTCGGGACACGCGGTCGAGACCATAGTGGTGGCGACCGTCGCGATCCGTCTCGTTGGAAAGGTCATCGGCATCACCGGCGGCGTGGCCGTGGCGCGCCTCATTGGCTACCGATTGCACGCTTCGATCACGTGGCGCCTGCTGTCGCCCTCGGCCCTGCTCTGCGCCGTCGGCTTCACGGTGCCCCTGCTGTTCGCCGGGGCGCTGTACTCGAATCAGAGCCCCACCTACGGGGCCTTCACGCTCGGCCTCTTGATCGCCTCGGTGCTGGCCGGCGCGTCCGGCATCGCTCTTTTGAGAATCCAGTCGCGACCTCACTAAGTTGGGCGCGAGGAAAACAATGAAAACGAAACTGACAGAACTGCTGAAGATCGAGTACCCCGTGATGTTGGCCGGCATGGGTGGTGTCTCCTACAGCGCGGTGACCGCTGCCGTCTCCAACGCCGGCGGCTACGGCTGCCTCGGCGCGTCGACAATGACGAGTGAACAGCTCGCCAGTGAGATCGCGGCGACCAAGTCGCTCACGTCCAAACCCTTCGGTGTCGACCTCCTGACGGCCTTTCCCAACGACCTGTTGCGCAACGTCGAGCTGCTCATCGAGGGCGGCGCCTCGACGTTCGTCGCCGGACTCGGCGTGCCGCGCCAGGTCATCGACCTCTGCCATCAGCACCACGTTCTGGTGATCTCGATGTGCGGCAAGGTCGAGCACGCTCGGCGAGCGCTCGACGCCGGGTGCGACGTCGTCGTCGCCCAGGGGACCGAAGCGGGCGGCCACACGGGCACCGTGGCGACGTTCCCGCTCGTACCGTTGATCGTCGACGCGGTCGACGGCGCGATTCCCGTCGTCGCGGCCGGCGGCATCTTCGACGGACGCGGTCTCGCGGCGTCGCTGGCCCTCGGCGCCGACGGCGTCTGGGTCGGCACGAGATTCATTGCCACGCCCGAGGCACGCGCGGTACCGGGCTTCAAGGAAGGCATCATCGAGAGTCGCGAGGACGGCACCGTGATCTCGCGCGCCTACACCGGCAAGACCATGCGAGTGCTGCGAAACGAGAAGACCGACCTCTACGAGGCGACGCCGTCACTCTTGAAGCCGTTCCCCGATCAACTCGGGGTGTCGCTCAGTGACGGAACGTTCCATCTCGGTGGTGACGCCAACACTCCGGGGATCGATCCCGACCGCGAAGGCTACCCCGCCGGACAGGCCGTGGGGGCGATCTCGACCTTGATTCCCGCGGGTGACATCGTGCGCAGCATGGTCGCCGAGGCCGAACAGATCATCGCCGCACTCGCGAAGAACTAGAGGATTCGCGCGCGACCCGAATTGGGTGGCGACGTAGTCTCTGATCGTGCCCGTACCGCAGAACACGCTCGACGAGATCCTCTCGGCCGTACACGGCGCGGCGAAGCGCGTGACCGTCGCTAAACGGACGGTCGCCGAAGTACTGGTGACGACGAACCGCCACCTGACGGCCGACGAGATCACGACGTTGGTGCAGGAACGCGAGCCCGACGTCAGCCCTTCGACGATCTACCGCATCCTCGAGGAGTTCGAGAGCCTGAAGATCGTGGTGCACGCGCACCTCGGTCAGACCGCGGCCGTCTACCATCTCGCCGGCGCCGTGCACGGGCATCTCACGTGCGAACACTGCGGTGCCACGTTGGAGATTCCCGCCGCCCACTTCGACGCGCTGAGCAAGGATCTGCAGCGCTCCTACGGATTCCTCCTCGACCGGCACCACGTGGCGATATCGGGAACGTGTGAAAAGTGCCAGTCAGCGTCGCGAACGTAGGGTGAACGTTCGCTCGGTCTTAACCGGTTCTTAATGGATCGTCGGGAATAATAACTAGAGTCGAAAGCAACGCCATGCTCAAAATCGACCACCTGACGAAGCATTACAAAGACACCGTCGCACTCAACGACCTCTCCTTTGAGGTGAAGCCGGGCGTCGTCACCGGATTCCTCGGACCGAACGGCTCGGGAAAATCCACGACCATGCGGATCATCCTGGGCCTCGACCACGCCAACAAGGGACGAGCGACGATCAACGGGACCAACTACGCGGACCTCAAGGCGCCGTTGCGCGAGGTCGGTGCACTGCTCGACGCCAAGGCCGTCCATCCGGGACGCACCGCGCGCAACCACCTTCGTTCGTTGGCGGCGTCCAACCAGATCAAGATGTCGCGCGTTGAAGAGGTGCTCCAGTTTGCCGGCATCAGTTCGGTCGCCAACAAGAAGGTCGGTGGGTACTCACTCGGCATGAGCCAGCGCCTCGGCATCGCCGCCGCTCTCTTGGGTGATCCTCAGGTACTTATGTTCGACGAACCGGTGAACGGTCTCGACCCGGAGGGCATCCGCTGGATTCGCGAGTTCTTCCGATCCCTCGCCAACGAAGGTCGCACCGTGTTCGTCAGCTCGCACCTGATGAGCGAGATGGCCGTCAGCGCGGACCAGATCATCGTGATCGGACGCGGAAAGTTCATCACCCAAGGTTCCGTTGACGACCTGACCGAGACAGCGGCGGGTTCGGTACTCGTTCGCTCCACGGACCCACAGAAGCTGACGACCGTCCTCGAAGGACTGCGCGGCGTCGTCGAGGACGTCAACGACCACGCGATGAGCGTGAGTGGACTCACGTCAGACCAAATCGGTCGCGCCGCGTTCGACGCGGGCGTGACGATTCTCGAGTTGACACCCCAGCGCGCCTCGCTCGAAGAGGTCTTCATGGATCTCACCGCCGACGCGGTCGAGTACGGCGGTTCGACCTTGGAATCGACGCACCGTGAGTAACGACGTGACCCTGATGTCGACGACCCACTCCGAATGGATCAAGTTCCGTTCGGTGCGCTCGACGATCATGGGGTTCCTGTTCACGTTCGTGCTGACCATTGGTCTCGGCGCGCTGATCACCGTCGCGATTCGCGGCCACTGGAACCAAACCGGTGTGGCCGACCGTCTGACCTTCGACGCCGTTTCGACGAGTCTGGCCGGCACGTACTTTGCGTCCTTCGCCGTGGGCGTCATCGGCATCTTGTTCATCACGAGCGAGTACTCGTCGGGATCGATTCGCACCACCCTGGCGGCGGTCCCCAATCGAGTCCGCCTCATGCTGGGCAAGTTGATCGTCCTGGCGTTGTCGATGATCATCGTCAGCGAGATCGTCTGTTTCATTACGTTCCTGATGGGACAGGCCATCTACTCCGGCGTCGTGCCGACGGCGTCACTCGGCAACGGTGCCGTGTTGCGTTCGGTCCTGCTGGCCGGACTGTATCTCACCTTGCTGGCGGTGCTGGGATTCGCCATCGGCATCATCCTTCGACAGAGCGGCGCCTGCATCAGCGTCTTCACGTCGATCCTGCTCATCATCCCGCTCATCATCTTCTTCCTCCCGCAGAGCTGGCAAACGTCGGTCGCCAAGTACGAACCGTCGGCGCTCGGCCGAGCGATGATGTCGACCTCGCCGCCGAGTGCTGATTTCGGCGCGTGGACCGCGCTGATGGTACTGGTGATCTACGTCATCATCGTCCTCGGCGTCGGGACCACGATGTTGGTTCGCCGCGACGCCTAGCGAACGGCGTCGTCCTAGGGTGTCGCCATGGACCTGAGAGAGACACTTCGAACGACGGGCTCGATTCGCCAGTTCAGCGAGAAACCAGTCGACGACGAGGTGCTCGCCCAAGTACTCGACGACGCGCGATTCGCTCCTTCGGGGGGAAATCGCCAGTGCTGGCACGTCATCGTCGTGCGAAACGCTCAACAACGACGAGCGGTCCGCGACCTCTACCTCGACGCGTGGCACGACTACATCGCGCACGTTCTGGCGGGCCTGATCCCCTTCTCCCCCCTTGCGAACGACGACGATCGGCGGGCTGCGCTCGCACAACGCTCGGCCGCCGAAACCGTGTCACGACCCGACGGTTTCCCCGAGACGATCGACGAAGTGCCCGTCATGCTGGTCGTCTGCGCGGACCTGCGCGTGCTCGCCGCCACGGACCGCGACCTCGACCGGTACCAACTCGTGGGCGGTGCGTCGATCTACCCGTTCATCTGGAGCATCATGCTGGCGGCACGCGAACGCGGACTCGGCGGCGTCATGACGACGGTGGCGACGCGAAACGAAGAGGCACTGCGCAGCGCCCTCGCGATCCCGCCGAACTACGCCGTCGCGTCCGTCGTCGCGCTCGGCTATCCGCTGCAGCGACCAACCAAACTCACTCGCAAGTCGGTCGCCCAGTTCACGACCATCGACGCGTTCGACGGTCCGGCGTTCGACGTCACCCCGTAGAACCGCGTCGCTACGTACCAAACAATTCGTCGGTGTCCTCGCCGAGTCGTCGCGGTCCCCTCCGAAGGGCCGGACGCACGCCGTCGACCAGGAGCGGCGTGCGCATCGCGAGCGTCGCGCCACCGGGCGTCTCCATCGTGCCCAGGAAGTCGCCGTCGCGGATCTGGGGTTGGGCGAAGGCGCCGGCGACGTCGTAGATGGGACCGTGGGGCACCCCCGACGTCGCCAGTCGTTCCAACCACTCGACCGTCGAGTACGCGCAGAAGATCCGGTCGAGCGTGGCGCGCAGTTCGTCCAGTGCCGTCACGCGCACCGCGTTCGTTCCCCACTCGCGGTGTGTCGTCAGTTCCTCGTCAGCGAGCACGTCGACGAGTCGAGCGAACTGATTGTCGGTGCCGACAGCGAGGAGCAGGAACCCGTCGGCCGTCGTCACCGGTCCGTAGGGCGCGATGCTCGGATGGTCGTTGCCCAGGCGCTGCGGATTCTCACCCGTCGAGAGATAGCCCTGCGCCTGGTTGATCAGAGCGCTCATCGTCGATTCGAGCAGGGGCGCTTCGAAGTGGCGAGCGCCCCGACCCGTGGCCCTGGCGTAGAGCCCGGTGAGCAGCCCAATCGCCCCGTAGAGGCCCGTGACCACGTCGGCAATGGGTGAACCGACCTTCGTGGGTTCACCGTCGGCCCGACCGGTGACCCCCATCAGCCCCGAGCGCGCCTGAGCGAGGAGGTCGAACGACGGCTGGTCCGCGACCGGCCCTCCCGACGACGCCGGCGTGATGCTGATCCACACGCACTCGGGATTCTGGTCGCGTAGTCGGTCAACGCCGAGCGAGCGGATCTGGCTCGGCAAGAAGTTCTCGACCACGGCGTCGGCCTCGCGTACGAGCGCGGCGACACGGTCAAAGTCGGCGGGATCTCGCAGATTCGCCACGACGTTACGTCGGTGTCGATTGACCGACAAGTAATACGTCGCGTCCTCGCCGAATCGTGGTGGCGCCAGCGCCCGCACGGGGTCGCCGTCGGGACCTTCGACCTTGATGACGTCCGCACCCAGGTCGCCGGCGATCATCGCGCAGAGTGGACCCGCGAGCACGCGAGAGAGGTCCAGCACACGCACGCCTTCGAGCGGCAAGCCAGTGCCGACGTTGGTCGGGTCAAGACGCCACACCACTACAGAACTTTCGACAGAAAGTTCTTCAGTCGTTCCGAGGTCGGATTCACGAGAATCACCTTCGGATCCCCCGACTCCTCGATCACGCCGTCGTCGAGGAAGTAGACCGTGTTGGCGACCTCACGGGCGAAGTTCATCTCGTGGGTCACCACGATCATCGTCATGCCGCTGTGGGCCAGGTCCTTCATCACGTCGAGCACCTCACCGACCAGTTCGGGGTCAAGCGCCGACGTGGGCTCGTCGAAGAGCATCAACTTGGGCTCCATCGCGAGCGCCCGGGCGATCGCCACGCGTTGCTGCTGGCCACCGGAGAGCTGACTCGGGTAGTTCTTCTCCTTATTATCCAACCCGACACGGGCCAAGAGTTCGCGGGCCTTCACCTTGGCGGCCTCGGCGCCGACGCCCTTCACCTTCACTTGACCAATCGTCACGTTGTCGAGCACGGTGAGGTGCTGGAAGAGATTGAAGCGCTGGAACACCATGCCGATCTGGGAGCGCTCGTGGCAGATCTGTTTGTCACTTCGTTCGTACAGTTTGCCGTCGCGGGCTTCGTACCCGACGAGGTCGCCGTCGACTCGTAATTCCCCCGCGTCGTGTCGTTCCAGGTGGTTGATGCAGCGAAGCAGCGTGCTCTTGCCCGATCCCGAGGGACCAATCAGACAGGTCACCTCACCGCGCACCACCGTGAGATCCACTCCCTTCAGCACCTCGACGCCGGCGTAGGACTTTCGTACGCCGTGGGCGTGAACCATCGGTGACGTCATCTCGAACCTCCCAGTGCGCGGTGGCCCGTGGGGAACTTCGCCACGATGCCGCGCACGTCGTGACGGAACCGTTGGATCGGGGTCATCGGCGGCGTGCGCAATGCGCCTTTGGCAAATTTTCGCTCGAGGTAGAACTGGCCAATGGATAACACCGTCGTCACGATGAGGTACCAGAGACTGGCGACGATGAGCAGCGCCATCGTCTCGAAGTTCGCGGCGGAGATGTATCCGGTCACGCCGAGCAGTTCGGCGACCCCGATATAGCTGGCGAGCGACGTGGTCTTGAGCATCGAGATCACCTCGTTGCCGGTAGGCGGCAAGATCACTCGCATCGCCTGAGGTAGCACGACGAAGCGCAGCGTCTGGCCACGCGTCATTCCGAGCGACGTCGCCGCTTCGGACTGGCCCTCGTCGACCGCGATCAACCCGGACCGGGCAATCTCGGACATGTAGGCCGCCTCGTTGAGTCCGAACGCGACGATTGCGGCGCGAAACGGCGTGAAGATCGAGACCGAATGAAAGCTCCAGAACGTCACGTGGAAGAACGGCACGCCGAGGGTGATGTAGGGAAAGAGGATCGCGATGTTGGACCAGAAGATCAGTTGCACGTAGACCGGAGTCCCACGGAAGAACCACGTGTACGTCCAGGCCGTCGAGGACAACAGACGGTTGCGCGAAAGTCGCATGACGGCGATGAGCACGCCCAGGATGATCCCAATGGTCATCGAGAGTGCGGTCAGTTCCAAGGTCACCACGAGACCGTGGAGGACCTGGGAGGTCGTGAAGTACTGAAAAACGAAATTCCACTGAAATCGCCACCGAACAGGGAACGCACAGACCTGGTGCGCGTTGACGAGGTGACACACCTTCCTCGCCGTCGTATCGGGCACTTTTGAGAAGAGCGTGTGCACCAGCATCGCGATGAACAACAGCGCCACGCCGGCACCAACCCACCGACCGACATGACGGACGGGGACGACCTTTACCGTGTCGTCCCCGTCCGTAGCCATGCGAATTGTTCTACTACAAGTATCTAGGAGAGAGCTCCGTTAAGAATCATCTTCGAGGAGGGGATCGCCCCCGAGCTCACGCCCCACTTCTTCAAGATGGCACTGTAGGTTCCGTTGGCGACCAAGGTCTTGAGCGCCTTTTGGATCGCGGTGGCGAGTCCCTTGCCGGCGGCGGACTTGGGCGTCTCGACGCCGTACGGCGCGACGTTGACGGATTTGCCGAGCAACTTGAACTGTCCCTTGGCGACGGACACGATGTACCCGGCGATCTGACTGTCAACGAATCCAACGTCGGCCTGGCCCGACAGGACGGCGGTGTTGGCCACCGTCTGCGTGGGGTACGAGAGGATCGTCAACTTCTTGCTCGCCGAGCACTTCTTGGCGGCGGCCTGCGCGTCGGTCTGCTCCACGGTGCTCGTTTCGACAGCGACCTTAAGTCCACAGAAGCTCTTGAAGCCTTTGAACTTGGCAGTCGACGACGAGTTCGCGTAGACGCCTTCGCCGGCCTGGAAGTAGTCGACAAAGTTGACCTGCTTCTCACGGGCCTTGGTGTCGGTGAAGGACGAGTTGCCTATCTGGTACTTGCCCGAGGTGACGCCGACGATGATGTTGTCAAAGGTGACGTTGTTCTCGGCGACCCTGAGCCCGAGGGTGGTGCCGATGGCATTAATCAGGTCAACGTCGAAGCCGACCATTTTGGTGCCACTCATCGACTCGTCCGGCGCGTACGTTGCGTCGGTCGCCACCTGGAGCGTCGTGCCCTTGTACGTCGACGGCACGGCGCCGGCGTCGGCCGCGTTGT
>OCZT010008222.1_pt1 | contig 10176 bp, 3 predicted proteins | sample 1539031 | NCBI WGS metagenome assembly OCZT01 (sample SAMEA3539308, study PRJEB22396) | soil metagenome | biome: tundra; feature: field; material: soil | place: USA | collected 2010-05 | depth 0.15 m
GCCCCAGCCGCCGCAGCGCGTCGGGCGTGCCCCAGCGCAGTCGGATGCGCCGGTCATCGCTCGGCGCGTTGGTGACGACCTGGAACGGAAATCCGGGAGCGGGCAGCACGACCGGCGCGCCGGGCGTGAGGGTGACGCGGCCCAGCACATCGCCGGCGACGCCGGTGGCAAGGTTTACGTCACGCACTTCATAAGTGGTCGTCGTGGCAATCTGTTCGGCGAACGCCTGGCCGGCGCAAAGTTTCAACCCGGGATGCAGTTGCGCGAGCAGCAAAATCGATTGCCCCATCTGCGGATCGCTGCTGGCGAGCGAAAATGCGGTGAGAACCTTTTGCGCCAGCGGTAGACTCCCCGCGCCGGCAACGTTGTGCAGCAGGGTGCTGAGTGTGTCGTTGAGCGAGCTCAGATCTTCGTTCAGCCCCGTGGACTGGTTTAGTAGATTATTGATGGAGCTGGCGTCGGTCTGCTGGAAAATGGTTCCGCGCAGCGTGAAGGCCCCCGCGTTGGTAGGGAAACCGGGTTTACCGTAAATCGCGAAGTGTTTGCCCGCGAGTAACTGCGGCTGTGGCGCGCCGATGAGGACGTAAGTCCAATTCTGATTCGGCGGATTGCTGATCGTGGTGCCGGCGGTAAAGATGAGGTCGTTGAGCGGTTGGGCGGCGGCGAACAGCGGCAGCAGCAGGACCCATCCCCAGGCCAACATCCGGATGACGAAATCCGAATGCAGCACAAAGCCCCAATGACTCCGGCCGTGGCATCGGTTTCGCGTTTCGGATTTCGGAATGATCTCGGAATTCGTCATTCGGCTTTCGGGTTCGTTAGTAATTAATAAAATAGTCAATGCCGCCAGTGGTCAAAACGCCCGTCACGGTAATGCCTTTGCAGCCTTCGATGCAGAACGGGCAGGGGCCGATGCTCCCGCACACGTTCGCGTTTGCGCCGAGCGTTAACTGGCCGGCGGTGAGTTGAATGAACGTGGCCCAGTCCACGTGCCCGCTGACCAGGCAGAGCAGCGAGACGTCCACCGCCATCTTCTGCCGCCCGCCGATGGTGCCAAAGCGCGGGCCGCCCTGGTAATACATGGCCGTCGTCACGGTGGCTTCGACGTCGAGGAGGCAGGACGAACCCAATCCCAGAATTTCCGAGAGCGACACCCCGCCGCCGTATTCGATGTAAATGCCGCTAAAGCTGGCCGGGTTGTTCAGCACGTCGCCGACTTCGGGATCAATCCACCTGAGCGGGTCCAGCGTGCAGGCTTGTCCGGCGAACAGTCCGGCCTGCACGTCCACCGGGATGCCGAGGATGATGATCGTTCCGGCGGCCTTGGCGGCAAAATAGTTTTCGATCTGGCCAATGGCGAGGGTTGCGCCGATTTCCTTGATGGTGCAGCCTTTGAAACCAGCCTCGCCTTTGATGGCAATCAGTCCGCCGATGCCCAGCACCGCGCCGCTTTGCAGTGTCCATCGCGCCTCGATCGTCAGCAGCAGCGGGTGGCCGCCGGTGGACGCCACCCCCAGCCACTCCAGCGGAATGTCCTTCGCGCCGAGCGTGACCTCCGCCGCCGGCGCGCCCGCCGGGATGCAGTCCAGCGGCACGGTTTGCGAGTTCAGTTCCTTGATGTCCAGGTAGGCGTTGAAATTCATCTCGTCGGGCACGTTCAACTTGATGGCGGAGTCGAGATGAATCTTGCGCAACGAATCGCCATCGAACGTCGGCGCGCCGCGAATCTTGGCCGAAAGCAGTGCCTGGCTCAGGAGGCCCGCACCCTTCATGTTTTGAAAAACCCCGTCCGTCGCGCCGCTGATGGACGAGGACAGCCCGTCGCGCACGGTGCGGTTGATCTGGTCGAACAACGTGTCCATGAGTTGGTTGAGCGCGAAATCCTTGTCGTAAAGAAATGAGCGAAACGTCTTCTGATAATTGCCCGGCAGCGCGGAGGCGAGGAACGCGGTCTCCAATTGCTGTCGCAGCGCCCTTCTTGCCGCCGCCGGATCGCCGGTGAAATAATCGCCCGCCGGCGTGAGCACGCCGGCCAGGAAATTCGTCACGCCCGTGCCGGCGGACTGGAGGAACTGCCCCATGCCGGTCGCATCGTTGAGGGCCGAAGCCAGTGCCTGATTGAAATCGCCCGAAACACCGCCCAGCCCGGATTGCACCTGCGCGACCTGATTGCTGACGTCGTTGATCTCGGTCTGGATTTCGGCGAGCGACGGATCGAGACTGGCGAGCAGCGGGTTGATTTGCGCGTCGGCGAGCGAAACGGCGAAACCAAGTTCAGGGCCTTGATCCTGTACGAGTTTCTCAACGATGGTGCGGACGACGTGGCGGTGGCCGCTGTCGTCTTTCCCCAGCACACGGTTGAACAGGCCGGCGGTGTCTTCCACGCCGGTGAGCGTGTGGTTGAGTTTCCCGATCACGCTGTTGGCGTCGCTGGTGACGCCGTTGAGGTTGCCGATGGCGCTCGGCAACGGCCCGACCTTCGCGGTGACGATTTGATAGACGTTGCTCAGAAACGCCGCGCGATCCGTCTGCGGGAGCGCCGCCAGTTGCGGATAAAGATTGGTGCTGATCAGCGGATCGAGCACCGCGCCCAGCACCGGGTCGAAGAAACTCTGCGCGTCCTCGCGGAGCATCTTCGACAGCTCGTTCAGGCCGGTGGCGTCGAGCGCCTCGCCGAGTTCCTGCCGGATGGCGTTGGACACCGTGACCAGCGGGCCGATGTTGCCGTTGAGCGCGTCGTTGACGAAATCCAGCACCTTGACGCGCGGCAATTGCAGGGTGATGTCCTGCGCGAAATCAAAATCCACCTTGCCCGGCGCGAGTTCCTTGAGTCGGCTGTTCACGTCAATCACCGGCAAAATCACCTTCGCGTCCTGGAATCCCTGGAACTTGTGCAGCACATCGTTCCACAACAGGGGATAGTCGAACACCGCAACCTCGATCCAGTCGCGCTGGGCGCGCGGATGATATTTGCCGTCGGGCGTAGTCGCCTGCCGGTAGTCCTTGAGCAGGACTCCCTGCGACGCCGGCCAGCCGTCGGAGCGCGGATCGAACTTCGCCTGGTTGAAATAGTTGCTGGTGCCCACGCTCCAGCCGAGGTCGGTCGCAGTCGAATCCGCCGCCGGCCAGCCGCCCATGACGTTGATCTGCGCGCTGGCGGCGCTGATCGGCGTGACGTGCAGATGCGTCTTAATGTCGCTGAAAAACGGCACGCGCACCTTGCAGGCGAGATTGTAGAAACCGGCGTCGGGCCGGCCGGGTGTTTCCCAGTTGTTGAAGTAACCCTCCGCCGCGGTGGACAGCGTGAAGAATGTTGCGCCCGGACCTTGCAGCGAAAGTTGCGCGGGCACCGGGAAGCGCGAGTCCACGTTCGCCACGTTGTCCGCCGGTTCGACGAGATTGCCGTTGGGTTTGAAACCGAGCGCGGCATGCAGCGCGTTGGGAATGAACGCCAGCTTCGTCTCCACGCCCAGCACGAGGAACCGGGCCGAAGTCGCGCACACGTCGTTGTTCGTCGGATGAAAATCCATGCTCAACGGCTTGAAATCGGCGTTCCAATAATTCAAATGCTTGCTGCCGATGGTGGTGGGAACCTGCGCCGGCCCCAGATCGCCGCGGCAGGTGATGAGCAGGTTGGCAAACTCCTGGGTGAACCCCGCCGGCTGGGCCGGAAACGCTATGGCGCCGTCGGTGCGCGATTCCCAGTTTTCGCTGTCGAGGTAGGACAGACCGTAGCTGGTGAACGTGAAGCTGTAGCCGTAGAGCGTGAGGTTCGTCGGGAAGGATGCGGCCTGGTGGATGCCGCTGATGCCGCCGAAGCGGGCGTAATATTTTGACACCGGATTCAGCGGATACTGGCCGGTGTCCTGCTTGGCAAGATAACTCCGGCCATTGGCGGGCGCGCGGAAATTCACGCCGGCGTAGTTCGCGAAACCGTTCGGATAATTCGCGTCGCCGGGCCGCTCCAGATAATTCGGATTGCTCGCGTCGCCGAAGCCGGCGAACAAAAGCGCGGCGGGCAGTTGCACGGCCGGCAGCAACGACTGGTCGCCGCGAAGAAAAGTTCCAGCCATGCAAAACGCGCCGTTCTGCACCTGCCCCGCCGTTTGGGCAAAATGCGTTCCACTGACAAAGCCCCACGCCAGATTTGCCGGCGGCACCGCGCCGTATGCCAGCAGCCCGCCATCTTTCGTGAAACCGACTTGGCCGGCGACCGCGGGCGTGAACCCGAGACTGGCTGGACCGGCCTGGCCAGAACTACAATTGGTCGCGTCCTCGCAATCGCGGGCGTAGCTCACCGGCACCGGCACGGTGATGTTGAGGAAGCTGTTCGACGGATTGATGAGATTGTCCGCCACGGCGAGGATGCCGCCGGGCAGAGTTTGAATCTGGTTTCCGGCCGCGCTGCCGGCATACGGAAAATGTGGGCGCAGTTCCGGCGGGTTCAGCGTAAGGGTCGTCGTGACGCGCGCCACGCCGTTCGCGTCGGCGAACACCGCGAGCGTCCCGCCGGCCGCGGCGTTGCGGAAATAGCCGTCGTTGGAAATGCGGTTCGCTGCGCTCGGCTCGACCAGCCCCGGCTGAAGGCTGGTGAGCAGGGCGTCCTCCTCCTGGCGCACGAATACGCCGCCGGTGACGTTGAGCAAAATCTCTCCGCTGTTGACCAGCCAGATCGCCGACGGCGCGGCAAACCAGAACGGCAGCGTTTCCTCAACGCCGTAGAGCGGGCCGGTCGTGACGAGCGAACTGCTCGCTGGCCGCAGGTTCGCGTCGAGCGGCGTGTTGACGTATTCCAGCACGCCCACAGTGACGTGATTGGTCGGATTGATGCCGAGGCTGAAACCGTACGGCAGCGTCATCACAAGCGAACCAGCCGCGCCAGCCGATGTCAAGTCCACACTCGTGCGCTGGAAACAAATGTTTTGAATGCATTCCACGTCCGGCACCGGGCCGCTGACATGCACGGTCGACGACGAAATCGCGTCGCCGTTGCTGAGGAGCACCGCGTTGATCGGCGTGCCGTCGCCATAAGTGTGATCCGGTTTTGTGACCAGATAGCCGGAGTTATTGTTCACCGCCAGAACCGTGCTGATACCGCCGCCGGTCAGTGCGCCGCGGGCCGGCACGTTGGCCAGGGAGGAGAACACGGTCGCGAGAGAACCGAAATACAGATTGCCGTCGAAGTGCAGCAACTGCACCGGAGCCAGGGTGATGGTTTCCCCGGTCAATGTCGGCCCGCCGTTCACGCTGTATGCCTCGGTGACGCCCAGCAGGAACGTGTCGTTCACGGAATCAAGTTGGGTGCCGGGTTGGGGGTCGATATTGACCGTTGGGCGCAAGGTTACCCCGCCGACAGTCGGCTGCGGGGCGGCCGCGTTGTAGGCGGTCAAAACGAACACGGATGGCGACGAGGTGTTGTTTGTCAGCGGCACGGGGCCGGCGACCACGCCTTGAAGCGCGCTCTGAAGGGTCACGGTGACATTAGTAATGCCTCCGGGTGCGCCAAAATCGTCCAGCCGCCGCACCCAAAACGGCGCGCTGGCCGCGAAACCGCTTTCGCCGGGAATGCTTTTCACGGCGAACTGCCGCGTCCATTGCACGGCGCCGAGCGTGGTGCGAATGACCGATGTGCCGTCACCCAGAAAAGCCGTCGAACCCGTCCACACCGGGCCCGGGCCATTGAGGAAGTTACCGGTATGACCATGGCCAGTGGCGTCGGCCGTGCTCGTGCCCGCCCCTTCGTCGAAGCGCCAGTAGGCGACCAGGCCGGTTTCGGCGCCGGCCAGTCGAAGGTTCTTGAACGATTGGACTTCGGTCGCCAGCAGCGCACGGTTCCATACGGTGACTTCATCGATGTCGCCCAGAAAGGGAGCTGCAACATTGGAGAATTTGCCAATTAGAAGCGGGTCAGTGGAAGTGGGGCTACCGGCGGCACCGGACCAGGCGCTTTGCCCGACCACGGTTCCGTCCAGAAAGAGTTTTCCTCCGGAACCATCCACCACCAGCGCGGCATGGTGCCAGAAGCCATCCGCTACGAAAGCCGCCGAGGTGGCGTCAATAGCATTATTGGCCGGGTTCCCATTAATACAAAAAAAACCGCGCAAATGCCCGTTTTCCACACAGAGGGACCAGCCATTCATGAAGCCGTACATAGGTTTGCTCACAATTCCTTGCTGGACATTTGCCGCATTGGTCGTCCGAAACCACGCCGTGGAGGTGAACGGGTACGAGTTGAGATCGTTGGTATGTGCCACCTGCACGTAGCCGTTGACGCCATCGAACTTGAGCTTATTTCCCGCGAGCTGGTTGAATACCAATGGCGCGGTCGAAGTCACCCACGCTGGGCTGTTCACCAGCGTTCCGGTGTATCCGTTGCCGGTGGCATCAGCCGCTGTCGTGCCCGCGCCCTCATCGAAATGCCAGAGCGCCAGCAGGCCGTCTTCGTTTCCGTTCAGATGCCGGTGTTTGAGGTAATTGATTTCGGTGATTCCCAGCGCACGGTTCCAAACTGTGACCTCGTCAATGTCACCAAGAAAACGATTTGCATAATTGTAATATCTGCCGATGAGGAGCGGCTCGGTGCTCGTGGGTGCGCCGGCGAAACCATACCAAGTGGTCGATCCCACCTGAATGCCGTCCAGATAGAGTTTTCCGCCGGAAGCATCCACCACGAGCACGGCGTGATGCCAGAAACCATCCGCCACGGATGTCGCAGAAGTAGTGTCAGAGACGTAGTCGAAAGAACTTGCGTCGCGATAAAAAAATCCTCCCAAATGCCCGTTTTGCAGCACGAGCGCCCAGCCGGTAAGGTAGGGCATGTATTTGCTGACGATGCCTTGCACCGCCGCCGCGCTATTGGTAGTCCGGAACCACGCAGTAACCGTCAACGGATACGCGTTAAGATTCGCGTTATGCGCCACTTGCACATAGCCGTTGACCCCATCGAACCGCAACGCCGAGCCGGGATCGGCCTGCGCGACCACCGGCGCGAGTGCCGCCACCAACACCCAGATAGCAACGCCCCACCCCTGACCCAGAAAGTTTGGCAAACGCTTTATCATCGCAGTAAATCGACGCTGTGGTTTGCATCCTCACAGAGACTAATCAAATGCACAAGATAAATTATTCACCAATTTATCTATGACTCAGACAGCAGGGTGGCGGATATGGGGGATGGCAGCGGACGGCGGCTGAGGCGACAGTTTGAGATGGCGTTGGCTTGGAGGCGAACGCGAAAGCAGTCGCCGCGCCAAATGGGATCGAGTCGCTTACATTGGGCGAGAGTTGGGTATCGGCCTGGAAGAGGCTGATTCTGAGTGCACGAATAGCCTGATTCTATTGGTGATTCAACACTTTTGTGAAACTATTTTGCAGGATGGTTTCACTATGTTTTGTTAGCCATTGTTAGCCGTCGAGGCCGGGAGCTGTGGTCGGGTCTGGGAGGCAATGCACGGGAGGCTTTGCGGAGGATCGCGTTGCCTACGGCGCGCAGACGGGCGCGGTCGTGGGGGCTGAGTTTTTTCGCGATGGCTCCCGCACTGTCCGAAAACTCGCGTTTCCGTTTGGAACTGATGCGGATCCGACTATCCATAGAAGGTTTATGCCCTGCCACAGCAGAATTCCTGGCCAAACTGCAACCCAACTCCGACCCTTGTGGGTGGCGGAAACTCCATCGCAGGTAATGTGCGACGCTTGGTTCGAGCTCGACGGTGTCTCACCCGAGAAGATTTCCTCCCAACAAAAGACATGGGTGAGCTTCGCGCTTAATTCCATGAGCGCAGGCGGGCCATGCTTTTAGTTCGCCTGGCCCAATCCTCCCGAGCATGCACTTTCATGACGATTTGTCTCCAAATCGTTGGTCGGGTGCTTTTTACGACGGTTGGCTATGATCCAAAGGCGGTGCTGGCATGGGCGAGTGGCGGTGTAGCAGTAAAAGAGAAGCTTGCCGCCTGGACAGGCTTCTTTTTAGACGTCCAGTGTCGTGCCAACAGCCCGTGTCGTTGGCAATAATTCCATCCGCATCGAAAATGCTCGGCTTCTGCAGGATTCTGTTGAAGCTCCTATGGTATGCTTTGCTGGCTTAGTTTGGTGCTTCGCCTTGCCGCAGCCGTCCTGAAATCTCGGCGTAATTTGCTTTTCGAGAATGCAGCCTTGCGTCACCAACTCCTGGTCCTGAGCCGGAACGCCAAGCGACCGCGCTTGAGACTCTTGGACCGTGCCCTCTGGGCTTGGCTCTCGCGTGCTTGGAGCCGCTGGAGGACTGCCCTTCGGCTCGTCCAGCCTGATACTGTCATCCACTGGCATCGGCAGGGTTTTCGTCTCTTCTGGAAATGGAAGAGCCGCCCCTGGTAAAGGGGGACGGAAGAGCGTGGCTCCAGACACTATCACCCTCATTCGGAACATGTCCCGGGCCAATCCACTCTGGGGCGCGCCCCGCATTCACGGCGAGTTGCTCAAGCTGGGCCTGTGCGTGGCCCAACGAATCGTCACCAAATACATGGTCAAGCGGCCACCTCGGCCTCCATCCCAGAACTGGAAGAGCTTCCTGCGCAACCATCTCGGACAAATGGTCTCGGTCGATTTTCTCACGGTGCCCACCCTCCACTTCCAAGTGCTCTATGTTTTCCTAGCGAGGCGGTGCCTCAGACCAGCGAGGCAGGAGGATGACACTCCTGAGGGGGATCGCTGTGGCTGCCTCGCCGGTCTGAGGCAAGTTTGAGGGGCGCACGCGCTTCGCGGCGCCGTCCGCAAAACGTCGCTGGCTCCGAACCTCCATCGGCGTTATGTTTAGCCTTATCATAACAGGGCCAGCAGTGAGACCGCTCGCATCATGAGACTAATCCTGCACGCATTTTCTTCGAACCGCGTGACAGCTTCGCTTACGGCTCTCCTGTAACCGGGGAGACCATAGGGCTTATTCTGCCCACCGTCTCGCGAATACGTTGAACTGCTGGCGCTGGTGCCCCGCCGAAAAGCAGCTCCTTTTCGGAGCGCATCTTTATTGTCCAGGTTCATCAAAAAACCAAAACTTGATCTGTCTACATCATGTTTTGAACTTCAAGGACTCTAGTCTTGTCGCACACGCGTCGGAAGGTCCTCCACTTCAACGTGACGGCGGCCCCTTCGGCCCTTTGGGCGGCTCAGCAGTTGCGTGAGGCTTTTCCGTTCGCCTCACCCCCAAAGTACCTCCTCCGGGACCGGGACGGCATTTACGGCTTGGCGTTCGAGCACTGCGCCGAGGCTTTGGGGTTGGAACAGGTCCGAATCGCGCCCCGCTCTCCCTGGCAGTCGCCGTACATCGAACGGTTAATTGGCTCGGTCCGGCGTGAATGCTTGGACCACGTCATTGTGCTGAACCGAGCTCACCTGCACCGCGTTCTGGAAAAGTATTTCGCCTACTATCACGGCTGGCGGACCCATTTAGGTTTGGACAAAGATGCGCCGGAGGTCCGGCGGGTGCAAGCGCCGGTGGAGGGCACCATCGTCGCGTTGCCTGAGGTTGGGTGTACATGGCGAATTCGTAATTGAGGCCCCCCGCAACGGCGATCCGGCTCCCTTGCCCCCGAGTCCAATGCCGGGCAAGCTGCTTGCCCATGAAAAACGCGGTTGTATTGCTGGTGCATCTGTTGGCTGGACTGTCCCTTCTCCTGGGAAATGCCGGAACCCGAGCCGTTCTCGCTGAGAATATCCTCTTGAAGCAGCAGCTCCTGGTCCTGCAGCGCTCCCGCCGCCGAGCGCCCAATCTTCGCCCCGCCGACCGCTTCCTCTTCGGGTTTTGTTCCCAGTTCCTGAGCCCTCGTCGGCTCATCCGCACGGCCATCATCCTCAAGCCCGCTACCCTGCTGCGCTTTCATCGTGGGTTCAAGGATTTCAAATATCGATTCCTCTACTCCTCGAGTCCGAAGAAAAAGCCAGGTCCAAAAGGGCCCTCACCGGAACTGATCCGAGCCATCTGTGAACTCAAGCGGCACAACCTCCGCTTTGGCTGCCCAAGGATCGCGCAGCACTTGGCCAAGACCTTTGGCATCGACATCGACAAAGATGTGGTCCGTCGAGTTCTGGCCGCACACTACCGCCCCGAAGGCCGTGACAATGGACCCTCGTGGCTCACGCTATTGGGCCATAGCAAAGACAGTCTCTGGAGCCTGGACCTGTTCCGGACCGAATCGATCCTGC
>OCZT010008223.1_pt1 | contig 10176 bp, 9 predicted proteins | sample 1539031 | NCBI WGS metagenome assembly OCZT01 (sample SAMEA3539308, study PRJEB22396) | soil metagenome | biome: tundra; feature: field; material: soil | place: USA | collected 2010-05 | depth 0.15 m
TCGCTCCGAAGAACTACCAGTGGGCGGTGACGGCCTACACGTTGACCTTCGGTGGTTTCTTGTTGCTCGGCGGTCGCGTGGGCGACTACCTGGGTCGAAAGAAGGCCTTCATCATCGGACTCGTCGGCTTCGCCAGTGCCTCGTTGTTGGGCGGCTTCGCCCAGAACCAGCAGTGGCTCTTCGGTGCTCGTGCCCTTCAGGGTGTGTTCGGCGCACTGCTCGCGCCGGCGGCGCTGTCGCTCATCTCGGTGACGTTCACCGATTCGAAGGAGCGGGCCAAGGCCTTTGGCGTCTACGGGGCGTTGTCAGGTGTGGGCTCCGCCATCGGACTGATCGCCGGAGGGCTCTTGACGCAGTACCTCTCGTGGCGGTGGTGCCTCTTCGTCAACACGCCCATGGCGATCTTCTGTCTCGCGTTGGCGATCCCCGAGATCCGCGAGTCCAAAGTCGAAGGTCATCCCCACTACGACGTTCCCGGAGCACTGAGCGCCACGATAGGCATGGTGAGCGTGGTCTTCGGCGTCTCCCAGGCCTCGACGCACGGATGGGGATCGACCGATTCGTGGCCCTATATCGCGATCGGTGGGGCGTTGCTCTGCGTGTTCTTCGTCATCGAGCACTACAGGAAGCAACCGCTGCTGCCGCTTCGACTCATCACCAACCGTGTGCGTGCGGGCTCGTACCTGACCATGATCCTTGTGGCGCTGGGCATCTTCGGCATGTTCTTGTTCATGACCTTCTACTTCCAGAACGTCGACGCGTACTCGGCGGTCAAATCGGGTCTGCTCTTCATGCCGTTCTCGGTCGGCGTCATCGTGTCGGCGGGTGTGGCGAGTCAACTTCTGCCCCGGATCGGGCCCCGACCCCTCGCGACGATCGGCTGCTTCCTCGGGGCCGGCGGATTGGCGTACCTGTCGTTCATCAAGCCCGACTCCACGTACCTGACCCACGTCATGCCCCCGATGATCATCACGAGCCTCGGCCTCGGACTGGCGTTCGTCACGTTGGCGTCGACCGCGTTGTTCAACGTCGAGCCCCGCGACACCGGCGCGGCGTCCGCAGTGCTCTCGACGGCCCAGCAGCTCGGCGGATCGTTCGGGACGGCGATCCAGAACACCATTGTCGTGTCGAGCGCGACGGCCCTCATCGCGACCTCCCTGCACCATTCGACCTCGGCGGCGGCCAAGCTGCTCGAGCACAACCGCGCGTACGTCCACGGCTACGACATGGCGTTCCGCTTCGGCGCACTGGCGTTGGCGGTGGCGGGTGTCTGCTTCTTCATGATCGTCAACATCGACCGTCACCACCTCGGCCAACACGACGAAGGGGCGGTTGCGGCGGTCTAATCCTCGATGAACGGGCAGTGACGACAGCCCCGCTCACAGCACTCGCCGCGTTCGAGGTGCGTGGCGATCGTGAGGACCATGAAACCCGTCGAGGGATCGCGATAGCTGGGTTCGCCGTCCAACACCGCCTGCGCGTGGGCGCGCAGAATCGCGTCGTAATCGTCGCGCGTTGGTGCGCAGCGCGAGGGATGCGGCGGCGGGACGGCGATCACGTTGTCAAACTAATGCTGCGTCAATCATCGACGCGCAGCACGACCTTGCCGAACTTGCCGGGCTTGGCGAAGCACGCGTAGGCCTCGTCGACCTCGGCCAGTTCGAATGAATGGTCGATCGGCATCCGCAGCTGGCCGCTCGTCCACAGCGGCATCATTGCCTCGCCGACCCGGGCGATCACCCGGGCCTTCTCCTCGCGCGGGCGCGATCGTAGCGTCGAACCGGTGAGCGACGCGCGCCGTCCCATGAACGTCATGAGATCGAGTTCCACCCGACCTCCTCCGCCACCGACACCAATGACGACGACGCGCGCGAACGGAGCGAGCACCTTCTGGGCCTGGGCCAGGTTGGCGGCGCCTACGAGCTCGAGCACGACGTCGACGGGCGCGAGCGACGCCACCTCGTCGGTGGTGATCGTCTCGTCGACACCCATCGACGCCAGTCGCTGGTGATGTTCACTCGTTCTCGTGACGGCGATCACGTGGGCGCCGAGCGCGTGGGCGATCTGCACGGCCGCGAGGCCGACACCACCCGCGGCACCCGAGATGAGTACGCGTTCGCCGGCCGCCAGGTGGGCCTGGCTCACCAGGGCGTCGTGGGCGGTGCAGAACGCCTCGGCGAACCCGCCCGCTTCGAGCCACGAGACGCCCTCGGGCACGAAGAGCAGGTGCTCGGCCGGCACGGCGCAGTGCGCCGCCTGTGCGCCTCCCCCGACCAGCGCGCAGACGCGCCGTCCGAGTAGCGTCGGGTCGACGTCGCTACCCTCCGCACTGACGACACCGGCTAGTTCCATGCCGGGAATGTCGGCGGGCCAACCGGCGGGGGCGGGATAGAACCCCTGACGCTGGAGGAGGTCGGCGGCGTTGAGGCCGGCCGCGTGCACGGTGACGATCACGTCGCGCGGGCCGGGCTCGGGTGTCGGCCGCTCGAGCACCTCCAGGTTCCCTTCACTGATGACGACGGCGCGCATGGACGCAGCCTACGGCAGACACCAATTACGAATTCACCGTTAGCGTCACTGGATGACTCTTTACGACATCCCCGTCCACACGCTCTCGGGCGAAGCGAGTTCGCTCGCGGCGTTCGCCGGCAAGCCCCTGCTCGTCGTCAACGTCGCCTCCAAGTGCGGCTTGACGCCCCAGTACGAAGGGCTCGAGAACCTCCAGAAGACGTACGGGGATCGTGGCTTTCACGTCGTTGGCTTCCCGTGCAACCAGTTCAAGGGTCAAGAGCCCGGCAGCGCCGAGGAGATCCAGACGTTCTCCTCGACGACCTACGGCGTCACGTTCCCCCTGTTCGAGAAGATCGAGGTGAACGGCGAGAACCAGCACCCGCTCTACGCCGAGCTGAACAAGAGCACCGACGCCTCGGGCTACAGCGGCGACGTCCGCTGGAACTTCGAGAAGTTCCTCGTCGGATCGGACGGAACGGTGCAGCGCTTCGCTCCGTTGGTGACGCCCGAGGATCCGGCGCTCGTCGCCGCCATCGAGGCTGAACTCAGCTAACCGGCGCCGATCGTGCGGTGCAGGCGCACGTAGGTGGGTCGAAATCCGTAGGACGTCCAGAAGTGCTGTGCCTGGCGGTTCGTGACGCGCCAGTTGGTCTCGACGTACCGGAAGCCCTCGGCGAACGCCTCGTCGAGGGCCGAATTGACGAGCGCGGTCGCGACGCCGCGACCGCGATGGGCTGCTCTCACGACGACCGCACTCAGGTGCAGCGTGTCGTCGAAGGATCCTCGTCGATCCGGCAGCGGGAAGGTGATGCACTGGCCGACGGCTTCGCCCTCGTACTCGACGAGGTAGTACGCGACCTCGGGGTCACTCAACGTCTCGAGCAGGTCGTCACGTTCGGACTCGGTGTTGAGGTCGATCGAGAAGCTCGGACCCTTCTCCTGAGCGAGGTTGAGCTCTTCGTCGAGCGAAACCGCGACGTCGAGATCGTCAAGCGTGCCGCGGCGCAGCGAGTAGACGTCGGCCAACTCGTGGCCCCGCAAGGCGTCGAGGGTGAGAACACCGCGCGTGTGCATCCGCGCGAAACCCAGCTCGTACCACGGCTGTGTCGACGATCCGTCGTCGAGCACCCAGACGTAATGCTCGAGCGCACCCCGCTCGATCCACTCCTGACCCGCCTGGGCGTAGAGCTCACTCAGGACGTCGGTTCCGTCGAACGAGACGCCGTCGGGACCAATCCAGACGCCGTGACCGTAGACCGCGCTTTCGAGCAGGGCACCAAAGAGGTGTCCGACGAGAACGTCGCCGTCGAGAGCGACCCAGGTCGACGACGTGGCGTCGGCCAGGGCGCTCGCGAACTCCTCGGTCGAGATCTCGGGACTGACCAGATCGTTGATCTGCGCGTCGTGACGGAGTCGCTGTTCGACGCGACGCACCACACCGTCGACGTCGCCGCGGTCCAGTTTTCGCACGTCCACCACGTCGCTACCGTAGCGACTGAGGCGTGTGCCAGAGTTGCGTGGTGACGTTGCGCGCGACCCTGTTCGACATGGACGGGCTCTTGATCGATTCAGAGATCCTCTGGCACAAGGCCGAACTGGAGATCTTCGGCGACCTCGGTGTGCCGATCTCGGACACGGGGAACCGTTCGACCAAGGGGATGTTCGTCGGCGAGGTCGTCGAGTACTGGTTCGAACGCTATCCCTGGTCGGGGCCGAGTCGCGAGGAGGTCGTGACGATGCTCCTCGCCCGCGTCGGCGACCTCGTCGAGACAGAAGGTCGGACGTTGCCCGGCGCGCGGTACGCGATCGACCTGTGCGCGAAACACGGTCCGCTCGCGCTCGCCAGCTCCACGCCGTTGCAACTGATCAACCGGTGCCTCGACCACTTCGGGTTGCGTGGGTACTTCCAGTCGGTGCAGTCCGCGGAGTTCGAGCCGTTCGGCAAGCCGCATCCGGGCGTGTTCCTCAGCGCGGCGGCGTCGCTCGACGTCGCCGCGGCCGACTGTCTCGTCATCGAGGACTCGGCGGCGGGCGTGTTGGCGGGTGTCGCCGCGCGCATGACCGTCGTCGCGGTTCCGACGCCCGAAGACGCCGACCAGCCGGCGTTCGCCAAGGCCGACCTGATCCTTCGTTCGCTCTACCAGTTGACGCCGGCGTGGATGGACGAGCGCTTCGGCCGCTAGAGGAGCCGGGTGAACCGACTCGCGACGTGGTGCGTGAAGGCGCCGGGCGGGAACTCGTCGACTTTCTCCCAGCCGATCTTCGGGTAGAAGGAGAGCGCCTCGGGTTGGGCCGGGCCCGTTTCGAGGTAGAGCCGCACGTAGCCGAGCAACCGGGCGCGCTCTTCGACGTCGACCATCAAGGCGGCGGCGACGCCGCTTCGTCGAAGGTCGGGGCGCACCCAGAGGCGCTTGATCTCGCCGAGGCGTGTCTCGGGCGCACTGATGGAGCGAAGTCCCACGCCGCCGACGGGGTGTCCCTCGACACGCGCCACCAGGAACACACCGAGTGGCGCAGCGAGTTCGGCGAGACCCATGTGCACCTGGTCGGCGCCGTCGCCGTAACGCCGATTCAGTTCATCGATCGCGGCGTAGAAGACGCTCAGCGCGCCGCTCGAGGCGATGGGTTCGTCGGAAATTGTCAGGGATCGCACCCGTCCACAGTAGGGGCCGGACGAGCGGCGTCCTTTCGCTCGGTACGATGAAGGGATTCTTTGAAGGAGACCCGTGTTTCGCCCCGTCAGCGCCGACCTTGATTTTGTGACCATCGAGGAAGCAGAACTCGTCCGGTGGAAGGCGAACGACGTCTTCGCCCGTTCGATGCGCCATCGCGAGGGCGCCGACCCCTGGGTCTTCTACGAAGGGCCCCCGACGGCGAACGGCATGCCGGGCCTGCACCACGTCTGGGCCCGCGTCTACAAGGACCTCTTCTGTCGCTACCAGACCATGCGGGGTCGATTCGTGTCGCGCCGGGCCGGCTGGGACACGCACGGTCTGCCCGTCGAGGTCCAGGTCGAAAAGCAGCTCGGCATCTCGGGCAAGAAGGCCATCGTCGAGCAGATCGGCGTCGAGGAGTTCACGCGGCTGTGCCGCGAATCGGTGCTCACCTACGTGGGCGAGTTCGAACGCCTGACCGAGCGAATTGGCTACTGGACCGACATGGAGCACGCGTACTACACGTTCCATCCCGAGTACGTCGAGTCGGTCTGGTGGCACCTCCAGCAGCTCTTCGACCGGGGACTGCTCTACGAGGACCTGAAGGTCATCCCGTACTGCCCGCGCTGCGGCACGGCTCTGTCGAGCCACGAGCTCGGCCAACCCGGGGTCTACTCCGACGAGGTCGACGAGAGCGCGTACGTGAAGTTGCGCGTCACCGACGCCGACGCGCACGACGGGCTTTACGGCGCGACTCACCTGGTCGTGTGGACGACGACGCCGTGGACGCTGCTGTCCAACGTCGCGGTCGCGGTCAATCCCGAGATCACCTACGCCGTCGTTGACGGCATGGTCGTCGCCGCGTCGCTCGTCGAAGCGGTCTTTGGCGAGGGGGTGACGCCCAGCGCGACGTTCGCCGGAACCGCGCTCCTCGGCGTGCACTACGAACGACCCTTCAGTGACGTCGAACTGCCCGACGGCGTGGACGCCTGCTACGTGGTGGCGGGCGAGTACGTCACGACCGAAGACGGCACCGGCCTCGTGCACCAGGCGCCGGCCTTCGGCGAGATCGACCGCCAGATCGCGCGCGAGAACGCTCTGCCGACCGTGAACCCCGTCGGACCCGACGGGACGTTCACCGCGGCGATCCCCTGGCTCGAAAGTCAGGGTGTGCGTAGTGCCAACCACGCGATCAACGACGAACTCGAACGCCGCGGCATTCTGCTCCGTCGTCTCGCCTACACCCACTCGTTGCCGCACTGCTGGCGCTGCAGCACGGTACTGATCTACTGGGGACAGCCCAACTGGTACGTCGCGACCAGTCAGTTCCGCGAGAAGATGCTGAGCGAGAACGCCACGATCGATTGGCACCCCACCCATATCCGCGATGGTCGCTTCGGTGACTGGCTCGCCAACAACGTCGACTGGGCGCTGTCGCGCGACCGCTACTGGGGCACGCCGCTGCCGATCTGGCGTTGCGCCGACAATCACTTCACGTGCGTCGGTTCGCTCGCCGAGCTGTCCGAACTGACGGGCCGCGACCTGAGCGCTCTCGATCCACACCGTCCGGGAATCGACGAGGTCGTCGTGCCGTGTCGCACGTGCGGCACTGACGCGCGCCGCGTTGAGCCGGTCATCGACGCGTGGTTCGACGCCGGTTCGATGCCCGCGGCCCAGGTGGGCTACCCGCACGTCGCGGGCTCCAAGGAGGCGATGCAGTTCCCCGCGCAGCTGATCGCCGAGGCCATCGACCAGACGCGCGGCTGGTTCTACACGCTGCTCGCCGTGAACACCCTCGTCTTTGGTGAGAAGCCCTACGAGCACGTGCTCTGTCTCGGCCACATCGTCGACGAGAACGGCAAGAAGATGAGCAAGTCGGTCGGCAACGTGATCGACCCGTGGGAGGTGCTCAACACCCGAGGCGCCGACCCGCTTCGTTGGTGGATGTTCTCCCAGGGATCGCCCTGGACCTCGACGCGCGCGGGACTGAACGCGATCGACGCGTCACTGCGCGAGACCCTGGCGACGCTGTGGAACACCTTCAGTTTCTTCAGCACCTACGCCTCGCTCAATCAGTTCGACCCCGCCGACCCCGAAATTCCGACGGTGCGCGAACGTACGGCGATCGACCAGTGGATCCTCTCGCGCGTCGAGGACGTCACCGTCACGGTGACGAACGCGCTCGACGGCTACGAACCGCTCGGCGGCACCGACGCGTTGGCGAAGTTGATCGACGACCTGTCCAACTGGTACGTGCGGCGCAGCCGACGGCGGTTCTGGCGCACCGACCCGAACGCGCCACGTTCGGATTCGCTCGCGGCGCAGGCGACGTTGCTCGAGGTCCTCCAGCGCGTCACGCTGCTCCTCGCGCCGTTCTGTCCCTTCGTCGCCGAACGGCTCTACCTCGAGCTCTTCGACGTCGACGAGACCGACTCGGTGCACTTGGCCGACTGGCCCACGGGCAGCCCCGAGCATCGCCACGTGGCGCTCGAGGAGTCGATGGACGTCGCGCGACGGCTCACGTCACTCGGTCGCGCCGCGCGCGCCGAAGCCGGTGTCAAGGTTCGCCAGCCCCTCGCGCGCGCCCTGGTCTTTCTGCCCGTGGGTTCACCGGTTCCCCCCGCGGGCGTGGTGGAGGACGAGCTCAACGTCGACGTACTCGAGTATGGCTCGGAGCTTGCCCAGGTGCTCACCTTCGATCTGGTGCCCAACTTTCGAACCGTCGGACCGCGACTCGGCGAGGCGGTGAAGGAATTGAAGCCGGCGCTCACGGCGCTCGACTCGGTCGCTGCTGCACAGACACTCGAAGCGGGCGGCACGGTGTCGCTCACACTTTCGACCGGCGTCTTCGAACTGACCAGCGACGACGTCGAGCTTCGCGTGAAGAGCCAGGGTGGATTCGCGGTGTCGCGCGACGGTAGTGAAGTCGTGGCGTTGGACCTGGAACTGAACGACGAACTCCGCCGACGCGGCTACCTGCGCGACGTCGTTCGTCAGATCCAGGACCTGCGCAAGAACTCCGGTTTTGAGGTGTCGGACCGCATCATCGTGCACGTCACCGGCATCGACGATCTGGCGGACGGTTTCGCGCTGTTGGCGAGCGAGGTGCTCGCGACCGAGATCATCGTCGGCGAAGGACTTGGTGAGGGGACGCCCCTCGAGCTCGACGACGGACGGGTCGCGCGCGCCTGGGTGACGAGGGTCTAGCGCGGCGCGTTCAGTTTGGTGAGCAGCGTGGTGAGTTGTGCCCGCTCCTCATTGCACAGTCGACTGGCGAGGCGTTCGTCGAGGTAGTCGAGGTGGACGCTGAGGGCGTCGTCGAGCTTCGCGTTACCCGCGTCGGTGATGGCGACGTGCACGGCACGTCGGTCCGTCGGGCACAACTGGCGCTCGACGAGACGCGCTTCCTCCAACCGGTCGATCAGCCGCGTCGTCCCGCCGGTCGAATGGACGATGGCGTCGGCGATCTTGTTCATCTTGAGTCGTCCGTCGGGGGACTTTCGAAGCTGCAGCAGGACCTCGAACCAGGGCAGGGGGAGGTCACACTCGGATTCGAGGTGTGCGCCCAGACTGCGAGCGAGGCGGGCGTTGGTCTCGAGCAGCAGGCCGAAGAGCAGCACCTTTTCGTCACCCGAGGGGCAGGAAGAGGGCAGATACGACATGAATTTATTTTATCACATTCTTAGTAAGACAATTATTGTTTATCAAATAATTGCTTGACAAGTAGTTGTATATGCAACTATACTCGTAAGTGCACAGATAGTGCCCAGAGATTTTAGGAGTCCCACAATGAGCAACCTCCCCGCTCCCGGCGTTTACAGCATCGACGCCGTTCACTCAACCGTCAGTTTCGTGGCCCGTCACCTCGTGGCCGCCAAGGTTCGCGGAAATTTCACCGATTTCACGGGTGTCATCACCATTGGTGACAGTGCCGAGAACTCGACCTTGGAAGCGACCGTGCAGGCCGCCAGCATCACCACGAACAACGAGATGCGCGACGGTCACCTGAAGACCGCCGACTTCCTCGACATCGAGAACAACCCCACGTTGACCCTCAAGTCGACCCAGATCACCCCCAAGGGTGGCGACAACTACCAGATGGTCGCCGACCTGACGGTCAGGGGCATCACCAAGTCGGTCAACTTCGACCTGGAATTCCTGGGCGCCGGCCCGAGCATGAGCCCGGGCGTACTCGCCGCCGGATTCGAAGCTCGCGGTGAGATCGACCGTCGCGACTTTGGTGTCAACTTCGAGGGAAGCCTCGAGAACGGCAGCCTGGTCGTCGGCAACAAGATCGTCCTGGAGTTCGCGGTTGAGGCACACAGCGAAGCTCTGGTGAGTGCCAACTAAGCGGGAGCAACACTCGTAACGCCAAAGCGCCGGGGGCTTTTTGCCCCCGGCGCTTTGGCGTTACGATGGTCCAATGGCCGACAAATCCAAAGCCAAGCCCCCCGTCAAGTCGACTCTGGGCGCGCTGGGCGCGCTCGCGACGATCGTCTCGGTGTGGTGGTTCGCGCTTCGGCCAATGAAGAAGAAGCGCGACCAGGACCAGTAGCGTCGCTCGCCGACTCGTCCGATTCTTTCGCCACGCGGTCGAGCGACGTCGGCTCGGGATTCAGCACTGACAGTTTCAGTAATGGTGGCTTCAACGCCGGTAGTCGTTCAGACCACGCCATGTCAAGTCACTAACACTGCACCCGGAAGTACCAGTTGCACCCAGCCACCCGGCGCCCTCGAATGGTGAGGGCGCCGGGTGGCCGGTTTTGACTGGTTCGCTGCGCGACCTGTCGCGAGGAGACAGCCATCGTCCGCGAGACGCCAGGCGCGGCGGGGAGCGACCGTTAGCGTGGCAGTACATGGCCTCCGCTTCATTTTCACCACTCCGTCACCGAAGTTTTGCGCTGTCGTTGATCTCGTCGTTCGTCTCGTCGACCGGCACGTGGATGCAGTCAGTCGCGCTTGGAGTGTTCTTGACCGTGACGACGCACAACGCGATCTGGTTGGGCCTCCT
>OCZT010008226.1_pt1 | contig 10175 bp, 8 predicted proteins | sample 1539031 | NCBI WGS metagenome assembly OCZT01 (sample SAMEA3539308, study PRJEB22396) | soil metagenome | biome: tundra; feature: field; material: soil | place: USA | collected 2010-05 | depth 0.15 m
GAATGTTCGTCGAGTGCTGATTTGCTGTCCTGATTTCGAAATTGGAGGATTCAGTTCCCACGCGATCAATTTTGGCCGTGCCTTTCGCAGATTGGGTTGCCATGTCAGTTGTTTGGTTCTGGAGCCATTCGGCAAGTTATACGACGAATTCCTTAACAGTTTCGATGATATCATCATCGTCCGGCAGGGATTACAGTCCCGGAACAAATTTTTAAGACAAGTTATTCAGAGGGTTATGCAGTCGCAGCCCGATGTTATAATTAATAGCGCTGTTCCATTCGTCCAAGCGGCTTTTCCCTACCTGCCTGTCGAGATAACCAGAATTTCCGTAATCCACGGCATGTTAGAAGGCAAATATGAACACGAGATTGATATTGCATCAGCCAACGCAGCTTGGGTTGATGCCGTCGTTGCGGTTTCTGAAAACATTCGAACCGTCGTTTTGCGACGGAATCTAACGGGGTTGCGGGTTGTAACCATACCCGTTGGCATGGTTGAGATTCCGCCGCTAATTCCGCGAGTCACAGTTGCAAAGCCATTGCGCTTGGTTTTTGTTGGGAGACTCGTGCGCCAAAAAAATCTTCCAGGATTACTCCGGGTTGCGCAGCAACTATACTCTATTGGCATACCATTTACCCTCACGGTCGCTGGAGACGGGCTTGAAGCCGCCAAATTCCGGCGCTCTGTTTTAGCCTCCGGCCTGATTAATCAAATAAAGATTTTAGGTCCCCTCACGCACAATGAAATTGGAAAAGTGTTTGCTCAAAACGACTTTTTCCTGATGACATCCCATTATGAAGGAACGCCGCACACCCTGCTTGAGGCGATGGCTCATGGTTTGATTGTATTGGCTAACCGCCTTCCCGGATCAACCGATCAAATAATCGCTCACGGAATCAACGGGTTTTTGTGCAACGCTGCGGAGCCAAGCAGTTATATTGATACTATGCAACAGTTAATTGGAAACCCAAGATTATTTGCAGCCGTTTCGGAGGCTGCCCGGTTGACGATAGTTAAAAAATACAATGCTGATGCTTTAGCAACCGATTATGCCTCGTTATTTGGCACTATGAACACAGACCCTTTGCGTCAGTCCCCACATGTTTATCCCTGCAAAGATTTTAGGGTCGCAGACTCCCTACGCCCATATTGCCCCGGTCTGGCCCGGAAAATCAAACATCGCATAGTCGGTATCTGGGCCTGCATGGCTTGCGGCAAGCGGTCTGTTACACGCCGTTAAGCGCGCTTTTTAAATGAAATTCAGCCGCAAAAGCAGTTCAGCAGATTTATCCTTAATGGATTGGTTTAATGGGCGTCGTTTCCCGATTATTGAAATCGTTCTTGGAGCCGCCGTGGTTGTGCTCGGCTGGAAATACCAAGGTAACATCGACATCAACACGACTCCAAGGTTGTTAATGGGATTGGTTTGCGCCATGGTGGTGGCATACGGACTGATATCGCCACTTGCTCCGATTTACTGTTGGGCGTTTATCGCTCCATTATATCCAGCCTCCAGCACCAGTTTAATCCTGTTCTGCGGAACTATATTCACATTAGCACAGCCAAGGAATCGCGGGGTGTGGCGCTGGAATTTCTCAATCGCCGGCGTTTTATTCTGTCTATGGGGAATGGCCAGTGTGCTCTGGTCGGAAACAATAGATTTTAGTCCCGACGGATTCTTTATTATTTCTTTTCCAGGATTCATTCTATCAATCCTGGTCGCGGGAATTCGTGAACCAACTTTTCGACGCAACCTGACTTTTGTTTTGATTGTGGCGGCTGTTGTTGGCTGTATTGTAACATACAGTAATTGGCTGCATGGAACAAGTTATTCAGAGAATCCGCTGTATGCTGAAACGGGTCGCTTTAAATCATTCATTCAGCCCGATGTTTTTTCCTCCTGGTGTCTGTTCGCGGTTTTAAGCTTATTGGTCATTCTTATCGAAAGAACGAAACTCTTTTCAAGAGCATGGTTATTGTGCCTGGCTATGCTGTTGTATTCTGCTTCTGGGATCGTGCTTTGTGGATATCGGAGCAGTATTCTGGCAATGGGAGTGGGCGCAATTGTAATGCTCATGATCACAAACCATAAGAAACTCGCGCTCTTTATGATTATGGTTGCGGTTGCGTTGATGGCAGTCATTTCGTTCGAGTTCGGAATTTTTGACCTGGTTGGTGACAGGTTTGCGACCATGCAAAGTGACCAGGGATCGGGCAGGTTTGAAATCTGGAATTACGGATGGAAACTGTTCCTGCAAAATCCGCTCATCGGGATTGGTTGGGATGGTTATAAATTTGCCATCGAACAATATTACGGAGTTCCAGAATTGTCGCATAACCTCTATTTACAAACGCTTGTGGAATTGGGAATAATCGGGGAGTTGCTAATGCTGATCTGGATATATGTATTAATTAAAAAGGCCTGGAGCGCGAGGGACCGCACCTGGATCTTGCCGATATTAATCGCCTTTTTGTTCCAAGGCATGTTTTTGGGGCAGTTTTTCTATATCTACTTTTGGCTGGCAGTCGGTATCGCGGAAAATTCCTCAATTGCAAAGGTCAGGAATTGAAGGTCGGCCAGTTGATTTGCCGCAATGAAAAAGCGTCCGCCGATTCTATAATTTGGCGGGAGTTTTCATCCAATCATGACAAAGCTTTAAATATAACCCAAAAAGTGCAAAACCATTCAACAAAAAATCGTGTTTGTGTCATAGCTCCTTATTGTCCCGCCGATCGTGATGGGTTAAAATCGCTTGGTGGTGCGGCAAAAATGTCGGCCGTAATCCAAGGAATGGGTGAAAATAATTTCCAGGTTTTATTGGTAAATTCGGGCCACCAATTGGAAATATCTAAATGCACATCTGTTAAAAGGACTAAAATTGGCAGTCAAAGTTGTATCGAAGTTGAACCGCCAACCATTCGAAAGCGTAGTATTGGAAAACTATTGCAATGTTTTATAGCCCCATTGGTCATGGCGCGGATAGTTTACCGGTGGAAGCCAGATTATTTGTGGATTTACAATTCATATCTGTTTGAAGTAATCTGCCTGTGCGTGGCAAAATTGGCAAGTCCCGGCCTGGTGACAATCTTAGAACTTGAAGATCTTCCCAATGCCAGGCGTCGCGAACGGGAACGTTTGACTAAAAATATTCTTGATAGATTCGCTCTAAAAGTGGCACTCAAAATTGTTAATGGAGCCACTGTCGTGCAAAAGAAAATGACCCCATTTAACGGAGGCCATCAATTAGAATGGTATTTGCCAGTCTTATTAAGCAACGCCGAAATTGACTGTCCGATAAAGGTCAGGAACCCAATTACGATTGGATATTTCGGGGGGCTAATGGAGGAAAAAGGAGTAATTATTCTGATTTCCCTGATACGACAATACCGTGGCTGTTGTCGGTGGGTAGTATGTGGTTCGGGACCATTGGAAAGAGAACTGGAAACGCTGTCGGTTGCGATTCCTGACCGATTTCGCTTTTTTGGTTGCTTGGAAGACCAGCAGTTTAGAGCCGTGTATCGGGAAGTGGATGCTATAATAAATTTACATCAGCCGATTGAAAAATTCGCCGGGAGTCTTTTCCCCTATAAACTATTGGAAGCGGTGGCGCATGGCAAATTAGTGATCTCAACTCCAATGCTAGGATGTCCCGACGAGGCCAGTCATGCAATTCACTGGCTCGACGGCGATCCTTTTGAGGCTGGATTAAATGCGCTTGCAAGAATAGAAGAGATCGAATTAGAAACGCGCGCGGCCCGGAACCAGGCGCAAAAATGGGTGGTCGCGAATTTTAGTTCCCGATCCGCCATTGGCCGGATTCTCCACGATCTACAATCAGTTTCGTGAACATCTGCAAGTAACTCCTGACGCCGCCATAAATGTTGGCGGGTTGGTGACAATCGGGGGCGGGTGAGCCAGTTAAATTTCCAAAGGTAATAAACACAGCGGAGACAGATTGCCGTCGAACCTTCTCAAAAAAGAAGCCGGCGCTTCAAATTTCTAAACTCTTTTGAAGAATACCCAGTCCACAAATAACTGATATGACACCAAAAGAAGCAGTAAGGCAAACAGTAGAATTATTTCCATTCAAGGGGTATATGTCTCCCGCTATGGAGCGGCGGAGTTCTCACTTGAATGTGGCAGAGACCGTTTGCCGCCATCTTCAACCGGGGGCGCGAATATTGGATTTTGGAAGTGGCCCGTGTGACAAAGCAGCTATTCTTCAACTACTCGGTTACAAATGTTCAGCTTTAGATGATTTGCAAGACGATTGGCATAAGCTGCCGGGCAATAAAGAGCGCATACTCGAATTTGCCAGGAAAAGTGGCGTAGAATTTCACCTCGCATCTGAAAGTTCCTGGCCGTTTGAAAAGGAATCATTCGACATGGTCATGCTGCACGATGTTCTCGAACATTCGCACGATTCTCCGCGGGAGCTGCTTACGAACCTTCTCGAACTGTGTAAACCGGAAGGGCTTCTCTTTATCACTGTTCCCAATGCGGTAAATGTGCGCAAGCGAATTGATGTCTGTTTGGGAAAAACCAACTATCAGCGATATGAATTATTTTATTGGTATCCCGGCCGGTGGCGAGGGCACGTGAGAGAGTATGTTCGCGACGATTTATCAAAACTGGCCGAGTATTTGAAGGTCGAAGTATTGGAACTAAGAGGATGCGATCATATGTTGCAGAAAGTTCCGAGTGCGCTGAAGCCTTTTTACTTGTTCATTACAGATATATTTGATGGATTGAAAGATTCATGGACTTTGGTTGTGAAGAAGCCGAAGGACTGGCGTCCGCAAAATCCTACTCGTTCTGATATTGAGGCAAAAATAGGCAAAACTACTACCTATCAATATGATAGTTAAAAGGGCCTTGGTAAATTGTTGTTGCTTTTGAAACCAATGGATATCGAACACATCCTTGGCATTTTTTCGCCGGAGCACGGTGGGCCTACTATTTCCATCGGCAATTTTGTGCTTGGGCAGGCCGCTCGGGGGCACAAGGTAAGATTGCGTGTCTTGGAGGGATATCCCCATACCTCACCTGCGGTGCGGTTGAATTCAATTATTGACCAGCAAGTGTTTCCGGTGGCGAGACCTAGTGTTTCTGGAAGAAGTCCCAAGCTTAGGGCGTTTTTAAGGAATGAGCCATCGCCGCAAGTCTATCATCTCCACGGAACCTGGCTCTTGGCCAATAAATATGGGGCGGACGAAGCACGAAAGAGGAAAATTCCGTATATCGTCGGAATGATGGGAAGCTATCAACCGCATGAACTGGTCCGTAAACCATGGCGGAAGCGGCTGTTTAGAAGGTGGTTTGTGGATAGGATGTTGCATGAGGCCGCTTGCATACATACAAATTCAAAATTAGAAATGGAGCAATTGATAGAGCTGGGATTTCGCGGACCATTTGCGCCAATTCCCGTTGGATTTGACTCCGAGGCGGCCACGGAATTGGAACGAAAATTGAACGGCACGCCTCCTGAATTCGCGACCCAATGGCAAACATCCCGATTTATTCTTTTTTTGGCGCGCGTGCATCCAAATAAGGGAATAAAGATATTACTTGAAGCCTGGGCACGGCTCGCAAAGGATTTTCCGGATGTGCGACTGGTAGTTGCCGGGCCGGGACAGCCCGATTACAAATCAGACTTGGTTGCCAAAACAAAATCATTAGGTGTTGGGCGGATTGACTTTCTTAACTATGTAAACGAGTTGGAAAAAGCGTGGTTATACAAAAATGCTTTTGTCTATTGTCTGCCTTCTTTTGGCGAGAATTTTGGCGCAACCATTCAAGATGCGCTCGGTTTTGGAACGCCGGTAATAACCACACGGCGGACACCCTGGTTGGAAATTGAGAATCAGGGCGTTGGCTGGCTCGCGGAACCAAATGTCTCATCCGTGGAAGAAAAGTTGCGACAGGCGCTTGGTCTTGGCAATGCCGATCGAACTTTGATTTCGGAAAAGGCCCGAAAATGGATTCGCCAAGAATTCTCATTGGAAGAAGCCATTAACAAGCAGATTCAAATGTATGAATGGCTTTGCGGCGGACAAAAACCTGATTTTGTAATCAGTCAATAATACTCACTAAAATGAAAATTCTTATCACCGGCACCCGCTGCGGCATCGGCAATTATCTGGCCCGTCATTTCGGCGCGGCGGGACACGAAATTTGGGGCATCTCTCGTAATCCGCAGACGGATTTTCAATGCGAGTGCGATGCCGGACAAATCGCCTTCCGCAGCCAGCAGTGTGATGTCTCCGACTGGCGTCAGATGGCTGCGTTCCGTGAAGCGGTTGGAAAGGAATGGCAATACGCTGACGCGTTGATCTGTTGCGCTGGCGTCCAAGGACCGATTGGTTCGGCTATGGAAGTTGACCCGGTCGAATGGAGCAACAATGGTCGGGTTAACCTCGATGGGACCTTTTACAGCATTCGCGCTTTCTATGATTTGCTGCGTCTTGCTCCTCGCCGGGCAAAAATAATTTGCTTGTCCGGTGGCGGTTCCACTTCACCAAGAATCAACTTCACTCCTTATGCGTCGGCCAAAGCGGGTATGGTGAGGCTGGTAGAAAACCTTGCCCTCGAATGGACTGGCCTGCCGATTGATATTAATGCGGTTGCTCCCGGTGCAATCAATACCCGGATGACCGATGAAGTGTTGCAGCTTGGGCCTACCATCGCCGGCGAAAAGGAATACGCCACCGCCGTCAAACAAAAGCAATCCGGCGGGGCATCGCTTTCACGATTCGCTGCCATGATCGAAATGCTTTTCTCCCCCCAAGGCGACGGCGTGTCCGGCAAGCTGATCAGCACGCCATGGGATCCATGGGAGACGTTTGCCGCACGCCAGCAAGAACTGGCTCAATCGGACATTTATACTCTTCGCCGCATCGTGCCCGAGGATCGCGGGAAAAAGTGGTGACCCCTTCTAACCGCCGGCCAATTTTTGCAGGCCGATCCGGAGATCGGCTCTCCGCACAAACGGCGCTTACTCAAAACAGTTTGGACTCCGCCGATTATTTAACGATGAAATTGCTTCATATTATTCCTGATATCAGGATTAGTTACGGAGGGCCGGCGGCAACGATGTTTAATATGCGCCAGCTGTGGCTTGCTGCGGGCCATGAAGTTCAGGTTCTAACTATAAGAAAAGAGGGCATTGCCTTTCCATTCCGAGGAGGATTGACGGCTATGGCCCCCAGTTCCCCGGCGCGTTTTGCAAATTCCAACGAGGCGGCGCAATGGCTGGCAAATAATTATTCCCAATTTGATTTGGTTTTAATCCACGGAATCTGGACGGCGATCAGCATGCGCAGCGCACTGTTCCTCCGCCGTAAGCGGCGGCCTTATGTAATGATTCCACACGGCTCCCTGGATCCTTTTGATCTTCAAAAAAAGTCGTTGGCAAAGCGTCTTTTGGGGCCGCTGATCATCCGCAAAGTGCTTGCGGGCAGTTCTTCCGTATTGTGTTCCACGCAAAGAGAGGCGAATCGCCTAGTGGATTATGGGGCAAAATGCCAGATCAAGGTCTTGCCGTGGCCGGTATTGCCCGTGCATTCGCAGATGAGCCGGCAGGAGGCGCGCAAGCAATTGATGATCCGGGATGATGAATTCGTCATCCTTTCCCTTGGCCGGATTAATTACAAAAAGGGCTTCGCAGTTTTGCTGCCTGCCGTCAAACGTCTGGTGCAGGTTAATCCGAAAGCGCGACTGTTTATTGTTGGGCCAGACTCCAATGGCTATACCAAAGTGGTTCAACGCCTGGTCCAGCAACTGGGTCTGCAAGACGCGGTTACTTTTGTTCCCATGGTGGTGGGCGATGAAAAGGAACGGCTGTTCCGCGCGGCGGATTGTTTTGCTTTGCCATCACTCAATGAAAATTTTGGCCGCGTTTTGGTCGAAGCAATGCAACAAGGCCTGCCCTGCGTTATTTCGGATAATGTTTATATTTGCGACAGTTTGGCCAGCGGCGGGGCCGGACTGGTGTGCCGTTACGACGAACAGGAGGTCTTTACCGCGCTGCGGAGATTGTCAGAAAACCCAGAGCTCCGCGCTAAAATGTCGGGAGCCGCAATCCGGACGGCGAGGAGCTTTGAGCCTCAGGCTCTAAAAGAGCAATACCTCGCAATGTTGGAGCAATTGACGAAGCCACAGGAATAAAATGGATCTTTTATGATTGGCATAAAGATTCGCAAACTGGCTTATTGCCTTATGCATCCGCAATGTTGGCAGGCATTGCGAATAGGAGTTGCGCCTTCAATTGAGCACCGGAATGTGCTGTCTAAAATTGATTGCGATTTCATCCTTGATGTCGGCGGAAACCGTGGACAGTTCTCGCTCATTTGCCGGTTGGTAAAACCGGCAATACCGATCGTTGCCTTCGAACCAATCCCGACGGAAGCGGAAATTTTTCGCAAAGTACTTTCCGGGAAAAATGTTCAACTCCATCAAACGGCTCTGGGTGAGAACGCCGGGGAAGCAGAGATTCATCTAAGCCGGAGCGCCGACAGCTCATCGTTGTTGCCCATCGGCGAGATGCAGAGAAAACTGTTCCGGGACACGGATGAAATCGGGACATTGAAAGTTCCGGTGAAAAGGCTGGACGATTTCAAATCCGAATGGGAAAAGCATTCGCGGATTCTGCTCAAGATTGATGTGCAGGGTTTTGAATTGTCCGTTTTGAAGGGCGCCACTGAAACATTATCAAATTGCGCGTATGTTTATGTTGAATGTTCCGAAACCGAGCTTTATGTCGGCCAGGCACTTTACCGGGACGTGGCTGGTTTTCTTGAGCAACGCGGTTTCAAATTGCAATCCCGCGACAATGAAACCATGGTGGATGGAAAATTGATTCAAGCGGATTATCTATTTATACGAATTTGAATATGAATAGCGATAAAAAACTATTGGTGACCGGCTCTTCCGGCCTCATCGGCTCTGAGGTGGTTGCCGCGTTTTCCGGCGATGGTTGGAAAGTTCACGGAGTAGATAACAACATGCGCGCCGATTTCTTCGGCCCGCAGGGCGACACGCGGTGGAACCTTCAACGGTTGAAGGAAAATCATCCCTCATTCCAACATCACGAGTTGGACATCAGAAATCGCGCTGCCGTGCTAGACTTGTTGAAAGAACTCAAGCCGCAGGCCATCATCCACACGGCTGCCCAGCCAAGTCATGATCTTGCCGCCAGCCGCCCGTTTGATGATTTTGATGTCAATGCGGTCGGCACCTTGAATATGCTGGAGGCGGCTCGCCAAGCCTGTCCGGACTCGCCCTTCGTCCACATGAGCACCAACAAGGTCTATGGCGACGCCCCTAACGAAATCCGGCTGAAGGAACTGGCCAAGCGTTGGGATTATGATGATCCCGCCTACCAAGCCGGTATTACGGAGACCTTCCGGATAGATCAAAGTAAACATTCGGTGTTTGGCGCGTCGAAGGTGGCGGCGGACATCATGGTGCAGGAGTATGGCCGCTATTTCGGCATGCCCACCTGCTGCCTGCGCGGCGGTTGTCTGACCGGCCCAAACCATTGTGGCGTGGAACTCCATGGATTTTTGAGTTTCCTAATCAAGTGCAATCTGGAAGGGCGCACTTACAAAATCTTCGGCTACAAGGGCAAACAGGTTCGGGATAATATCCACAGCTATGATGTGGTCCAGTTCATGCGGCGGTTCATTGAAGCCCCGCGTCAAGGTGAAGTCTATAACCTTGGTGGGGGGCGGGAGAACTCGATTTCCATTCTCGAGGCGTTTGATTTGATTTCAGAGATTTCCGGCCAGCCGATGAAACATGAATATATGGAACAAAACCGGCAGGGGGATCATATCTGCTACCTCTCAAATTTGGCCAAAATGAAGGCCCATTATCCCGGTTGGAACATAACGAAAGGATTGAAGACTACATTTTCTGAAATATATGAATCATGGCTAAAGCGCACGGTCAAATAACCGACGGGAACCCCCACGAATGAAAATTTTAATCACCGGCATTTGTGGCTTTGTGGGCAGCACCCTGACGCGAGCCTTGCTGGATTCGGCAGACAATTTGGCGGTGACGGGCGTGGACAATTTCATCCGCCCCGGCAGCGAACTCAATCGTCGCGAACTCGCCAAACTCGGTGTAAAAATCATTCACGCCGACGTCCGCAGCGCCACGGATTTTGAAA
>OCZT010008227.1_pt1 | contig 10173 bp, 8 predicted proteins | sample 1539031 | NCBI WGS metagenome assembly OCZT01 (sample SAMEA3539308, study PRJEB22396) | soil metagenome | biome: tundra; feature: field; material: soil | place: USA | collected 2010-05 | depth 0.15 m
TCGAGCGCATGACGCCCACGCTCTTCCCGATCGTGCAGTACAACATCGAGGGCGGCGATCCGGCGACGCTGTACGACATCGCACGCTACCAGATCAAGCCGATCATCTCGCGCGTGCCCGGGGTGGGGCGCGTGGACGTGCAGGGCTCGGACGTCCGCGAAATCGAGGTCATCGCCGATCCCGCGCGACTCGCCTCGGCCGGACTCACCTACGACGACATCGCGAGCGCCATTCGGCAAGGCATCGCCGTTGACGCCGTCGGGCGCGTCGCGGCGGACTACAAGCAGTACCTCGTGATCTCCGCGCAGGAGGCGCATTCGGCGGAGGACGTCGCCAACGTCGTCGTCAAGGGCGCGCTGCGCGTGCGCGACATCGCGACCGTGGTGCCCGGGACCGAGGATCACGTGCGCATTGTGGCGGGCGACGGGCGCCCCGCGGCCCTCATCAACATCACGCGGCAGACCGGCGGCAACACGGTCGCGATTTCAGACAGCGTGGCCGGGGCGATGGCGGCGCTTGCCCGCACGCTGCCGCCCGGCGTGCGCTTGAAGAACGTCTACGACCAGGCGTCGCTCGTGAGCGACGCCGTGCACTCGGTGCGTGACGCGATGCTGATCGGCGCGCTGCTCGCCGTGGTCGTGTTGCTGCTCTTCCTGCGCCATCTGCGCATCACGGCGATCAGCGCCGCGGCCATTCCGCTCACGCTCACGATCACCGTGCTGCTCATGCGGATGTTCGGGCAAACGTTCAACCTGATGACGCTTGGCGCCATGGCGATCGCGATCGGCCTCGTGATCGACGACGCCGTGGTGATCACCGAGAACATCGTCCGGCACCTGCACCTCACGTCCGACCGGACGGCGGCCATCCGCGAGGCCGTGCAGGAGCTGATCTGGCCGGTCACGACGTCCACCATCACGACGGTCGTCGTGTTCCTCCCGCTCGGGATGCTGGAGGGCGTCGCGGGGCAGTTCTTCGCCGCGCTCTCGCTCACGCTCACGGTGAGCGTGCTCGTGTCGCTGGTGCTGGCGCTCACGATCATCCCGCTGCTCGCCGAACAGTTCCTTACTGCCGCGGACGCCGAGCAGGAGGCGAAAGCGAAGCCGCGTGGACTCTTCGCTCGGATCGGCGAAGCCCTCGACGCGCTCGCCGGCAAGTACGAGCGCGCACTCGGCGGCGCCCTGCATCATCCGCGCCTGATGATCGTGGCGGCGCTGGTGCTGGTCGCGCTCGGGGGCGGCGCGTACGTGCTCGTGGGTACCGGGTTCCTCCCCGACATGGACGAGGGCGCGTTCGTGCTCGACTACTGGAGCCCGGGCGGAACGTCGCTCACCGAGACCGACCGCCAGCTGCACACGATCGAGAAGATTCTCGCCGAGACACCGGAGATCACCGGCACGTCGCGGCGACTCGGCGCGGAGCTTGGCTTGTTCGCGACGGAACAGAACCGGGGCGACATCAGTGTGCGCCTCAAGCCCGTCTCCCAACGGGGCCGCGACATTTTCAAGGTGATAGACGAGGTGCGCGACAAGGTGACGGCCGCGGTTCCGAGATTCCGCGTCGAGTTCGTCGAGATCCTCTCCGACGTGCTTGACGATGCATCCGGGAACGCCCGCCCGCTCGAGATCAAGCTGTTTGGTTCGGACCTCGAGGCGCTGGAGAAATACGCGACGGCGCTCGCACCCAAGGTCGGCAAGGTCGAAGGGCTGGACGATTTCTTCGCGGGCATCGCGGAGCCCGCCGCCGAAATGGAGATGAAGCTCAGGGGCGCGGAGGTCAGCCGGCTCGGCCTCACGCCGCAGCAGGTGAGCACGGAAGTCAGCGGCGCCCTGCTCGGCGTCAGCGCCGGCGAGATACGCCTCGACGACCGGTCCATCGGCGTCCGCGTGCGCGCGCCGGATTCGGTGCGGTTCAACGCGCAGCGGCTTGGCGCGCTGCCGGTGTTCTCGCCGCAGACGCGGCAGGCGGCGCCGCTGGCGACCCTGGCGGATTTCACCAAGGCCGATGTGCGCAGCGCGCACCTGCGCGAGAACCAGCAGCAGATGATCGAGATGACGGCGACCGTCAACGGCCGCCCGTTGAGCGAAGTCATGGCCGACGTGAAGGCGATTCTCGACGCGCAGCCCGCACCCGAGGGAATTCGCGTGGAACTCGGGGGCCGGTACGCGAGCCAGCAGAAGGCGTTCGTCGCGCTGCTCCTGGTGCTCGCGCTGGCGGCCGTGAGCGTGACCGCCGTGATGGTGGTGCAGTTCCGCTCGTTCGTCGAGCCGCTCGTGGTCCTGCTCGCGGCGCCCCTCTCGTTCGTGGGCGCGCTCGCGCTCCTGCTGGTGACGAAGACGGCGCTCAACGTTGCGAGCTTCATGGGGCTCATTCTCCTGGTGGGGCTCATCGTGAAGAACGGCATCATCCTGCTCGACTTCACCAAGCACCGCATGCAGACCGGCGGCGTGGACCTCGAGACGGGGATCCGCGAGGCCGCTCGCGTCCGCCTGCGGCCGATCCTCATGACCACGCTGTGCACGCTCTTCGGCCTGCTGCCGCTGGCGTTGGGCCTCGGCGCCGGGAGCGAGATGCAGAAGCCGCTGGCGCTGGCGGTCATCGGCGGCCTGGCGCTCTCGACGCCCATCACGCTGTTCGTCGTTCCCGTCCTGCTCGTGGCCATCCGCGGCCGCACCTATCGAATGGAGGCGCAATGACGCGCACGAAGACGGCTCTGCTCGCAATTCTCTCAATCGCCGCGGCTGCTACCGGCCTCGCCGCACAGGGCATCAAGGTCGAGGAAAGCAAGCCCGGCCTCCTCAAGAAGGCGAAGGCCACGGTCGACGCGGCAATCGCGACGGCCCAGGCGAAGCTCCCGCAGGCGAAGCTGAAGGCCGCCGAGATCGAGGAAGAGAACGGAAAGCTGATCTATTCGTTCGATTTCGAGACTGCCGGCAAGACCGGCATCGATGAGGTCAACATCGACGCGATCACCGGCAAGCAGGTCGGCAAGGTCGAGCACGAGTCTCCGGCCTCGGAGAAGAAGGAAGCGGCCGCTGACTCCGCCAAGGCGGCCAAGGCCAAGGCAAAGAAGCCGTAGCCCGGCTAGCTTAGGAGGCATGCGCCTTCTTGTTGTAGAAGACGAACCCGAAGTCAGCGCTTTCCTGCTGCGCGTCCTCCGTGAGGCGGCGTGGGCCGCCGACGTGGCGCGCACGGGCGCCCAGGCGCTCAAGGCGCTGGCGTCGCTCGAATACGATCTCGTCATCCTCGACCTCGGACTGCCGGATATCGATGGTTTCGAGGTATGCCGGGTGATGCGCGGGCGCGGTGATCGCACGCCGGTACTCGTTCTCACGGCGCGCGATGCGGTGAATGATCGCGTCCGCGGTCTCGACGCGGGAGCGGACGACTATCTCGCGAAGCCGTTCGCGGTCAGCGAGCTGCTGGCCCGGCTTCGCTCCCTCGCGAGACGCCCCGCGGTCGCGCTGGAGCCGGTGTTGAAGATCGCCGACCTGCAACTGGATCCCTCGACGCGCGGCGCGCGGCGCGGAGAGGTGGAGATCGCCCTCACCTCCCGCGAGTACGCGTTGCTGGAGTACCTCATGCGCAATCCGCGAAAGGTGCTGAGCCGCGCAAAGATCCTCGGGCACGTGTGGAACGACGAGTTTGAACCCGTCGCGAACGCCGTCGACGTGCTCGTCGGGCGGGTGCGGCGGAAGGTGGATCTTCCGGGTATGGCCGCGCTCGTCCTGACCGTCCGCGGGTCCGGCTACGCCATCACCGATCGCGCGCGGAGCGCTCCGAGTGGCGCTTAGCCGGCTTCGGCTGAGGCTGGCCGCCGGCTTTGCGCTCGCCTTTCTGCTCGCGCTGGCGATTCTCGCCGCGGTTGCGCTCGGGTACCTCTGGAGCGAGTCGACCCGACGGCTCGACAAGCGACTCGATGCGTCCGCGGACGCCGTGGCGACCCGCATCGGGCGCCTGCTGCAGGAATCACCGGCGTCGTCGCTCGCGCTCGCCTCGAACGAGGTCGCGCGCGAGTGGCCGCCAAGCGGCGACCTCTTCGTGGTCGTCGACACCGCCGGCGCCATGGTGGCCGGAGTCGGGCCGCGCGAGATCATCGACCGGACGCTCGCGGCGTGGGCCGCAGCGCGATCGGCGCATTTCGACGTGGACAAGCCCCGCGACGATTTTCGCGCCTCCGGACTGCGCGCGACCCTTCCGCGCGCGTCGGGCCCGCCGATGAGATTCGGCGTGCTCGCGTTCAGCTCCGTCGAGGGAATCGACAGCGACGCGCGCCTCCTCGCCGGAACGCTGGCGATCGCCGCCCCGCTCATCCTGCTCCTGAGCCTTTCGGCGGGCTACGCGCTCGCCCGGCGCGCGCTGCGGCCCGTCGACGATCTTGGCCGGTCGATCGCGGGCATCGCGCCGACGGACCTCTCGCGTCGCCTCGACGTGCATGGCCCTCCCGATGAAGTCACCGCGCTTGCCGACGAGTTCAACGCGCTGCTCCAGCGTCTCGACGACGCGCAGCAACGAAACCGCGGTTTCGTTCGCGAAGCCGCGCACCAGATCCGCACACCGCTCACGCTCGTGCTGGGCGAGGCCGGGCACGAACTCGCCGCGACAAATACGACCGCCGACCGGATGCGCGCGACGCTTGGCCGGATTCGCACCGCGGCCGAGCAGATGCGCCGCCGCGTGGACGAGCTGTTCCTGCTCGCCGAGGCACAGGCCGGCGAAAGCGTCCGGCTGGAGGACGACGTGGAGCTCGACGGACTCGTGCTTGAGTGCACGGACCTCATGCGCGAACGCGCGTCGTCGCTGGGGCGCTCGCTCGCGATCGGCCGGGCCGAGCACGTCGTGGTGCGAGGGAGCGCGTCGCTCCTGCAGGAGGCGCTCGTGGAGCTGATCGAGAACGCGTGCCGGCACGGAGACTCCGAGGTGCCGGTCACGGTCTCGTGCGCCTCGGCCGGCGGTTTCGCGTCGCTCCAGGTGACCAGCGGCGGCGAGCCGTTCGCGGCGGTGCGGCCGACGGAATCGGGAGCACCAGGGGGGCTGGGGCTCCCGATCGTCGAGTGGATCGCACGCGCCCACGGCGGTGCGCTTCAGGTCGCGCGAAACGGGTCGCTGAACGTCGTGACAATGACCGTGCGGTCGCCCGGCTAGCGGGCCGTCGTCCTACCTGCCGTTGGCCACGGCCCAGATGGCCGGCACTGCACCGCAAACGAACAAGATGACGGCGGTGATGGTCGCCTTCGACTTGTCGAGCTTGCCCGCGTGCATCAACCCGATCGCCACCAGCACCGTGCCCCAGATCGAGAAGACGTCGGCCTGTGCGAGCAGCTGGTAGAGCCCGTCGGACATCGAAGCCGGATCGAAGAAACGGGCGGCGGACACCTGCAGCTGATATGGCGACGTCATCCTGCTCACGTCCATCGTCAGTCCCTGAACCAGGACGATGACGCTTTCGATGAGCCTGGGGAACCAGGAGAACGCGCTGATCAGCAGCGCCGTGCCGAACGTGAGGGTGCTGCTCATGAAGAAGCGGCCGACGATCCACGTGACGAGGCCGACGATCAGCAGCAGGATCGGCACGCCGATGACGCCGCCGATGGTGATCGACATGTTCATGAACGGCTTCGCCTTGTCCGCCATCTCCTGCGTGAACTGCGGATTCGTCTTCATCTGCAGCGCCATCGCCTTCTGGAATTGCGCGTCGAAAATGGGTTGCAGCACGTTCTTGCTCGCGAAAAAGAGCGCGATCATGACGACGCACACCACCAGGTACGGCACCATGGGGCTCGCCGTCGCCCGCCTGGCGAACACCTTCGCCGGTGACGCGAAGATGTCGACGAAGTCCTCAGCCATGCTGGTGTTGTCTATGGGCGGTGGTACGGCGGCGGAAGGTTCCGTCATCTCGTCCTCGAGTGGGTTGGGGTGGGGCTGTGCAACCCTAACGTTGAGCCATCGGAGCCTTGCGGCGCAAGCACGCGCGGGCGTCCGCGAAACTTCCGAAGCCGCCTTCGAGTATGTCAACCAGCCGCACCGCATCACCGGGACCGCCATTGGCGGCACCTCCGTTTCGACCGTCCCTCGCTAGATTCAAGACCATGTTCCAAAGCCCGCTGCTACACCGTCTCGATGACCGGGACCGGGCGCTTTACCTGCGCTGGGTCATCGGCGAATCGACGTCGCGCGCGACGCTCTTCTTCTGGACCGCCCTCACGCACATGGGCGGGGTCACCGCGAGTGTCGCGTTCGCGCTGGTACCGCTGCTGACCGCCGAGGGCCAGCTGAAGGTTTCGGCCGTACAGGCCGCGTGGACGCTCTCGCTCTCGCTCTTGATCGTTCAGGCGATCAAGCGGCTGGTGGTGCGGACGCGACCGACTGAGCGGGTGAGCCTCAGCGCCCACGTTCACCTGCCGGATCGATTCTCGTTTCCGTCGGGTCACGCCGCCGCCTCGATGAGCGTCGCGTTCATTCACGCGGCCACGTTTCATTCACTCGGGTGGCCATTGCTCGTGATCGCCCTGCTCATCGGCGCCTCTCGCGTGCGGCTCGGTGCGCATTATCCCGGTGACGTGCTCGTGGGCCAGCTCATCGCCATCGCGACCGGCGTCGCGGTGCGAGCGCTCTGGTAGGGCGGAACCTGCGGTTGCCGGATACACGCCGGGCGGCAGGGACCGCGGCCGGGCTCCGGCTTGCGATCTTCACGGACACGTATCCGCCCCAGATCAACGGGGTGGCTCCCACGCTGGGGCGCCTGGTGAGAGCGGTGGAGTCGCGCGGCGGGGCGGTGCGCGTCGTCACCGTCAGCGATCCGGAGGCGGCGAGCGACCCTCAGGTCGAGCGCTGGCCCAGCATCCCGTTCTGGGCGTACCCGCAACTGCAGATGGCCGCGCCGCAGCGTGGCAAGGCGCTCGATCTCATCGAGAAGTGGAAGCCGAACCTGATTCACTCGACCACGGAATTCGGCATCGGCCTGGGAGGGCTCGTCGGCGCGCGCGAGAAGCGCGTGCCGTTCGTCACGAGCTACCACACTCATTTCACGGCCTACCTCCGGCACTACAACCTGAGCGTCCTCGACGCCATCGGCTGGCCGTATCTCCGCTGGTTTCACAACGCCGGCCGCATGACGTGGGCGCCCTCCGAGATCGTGCGCGCCGAGATCGCCGCGCACGGGTTCAGGAACACCCGCGTGTGGTCTCGTGGCGTCGATCCCGGCCAGTTCCACCCGCGCTTCCGCTCCAGCGAACTGCGCTCGAGGCTCGGGGTCGCCGACGATGGCGTGCTCGTGGTGTACGTCGGCCGCATGGCGCCGGAGAAGGGAATAGACGTTGCGCTCGAGGGGATGCGGCGGGTCCTGGCGCGTGGTGGCTCGAGGGTGTCGTTCGCACTCGCAGGGCACGGCCCCGACGAGGCCCGCTGTCGCGCGGCCGCTCCGGAGGGCGCCGTCTTCGTGGGGCGCCTGACCGGCCGCGCGCTGTCCGAGTTCTACGCGTCGGCGGACATCTTCGTGTTTCCATCCATCACGGAGACGTTCGGCAACGTCGTGCTGGAGGCGATGGCGAGCCGCCTCGCGCTCGTTGCGCCCGACTGGGGCGCCACGACCGAACTCGCGACGACCGAGACCGCCCTGCAGTTCCCGGCGCACGATCCGGGCGCGCTCGCCGATCGTGTCGAGCGGCTGGTCAATGACGCGGCGCTGCGGCGCCGCCTTGGCGACGCGGCCTTTGCCGTCGCAGAAACGCGGACGTGGGACTCGGTGTTCGACCGTCTCGTCGCGGACTATCGCGAGGCGGTCGAGTCATAGCCTCGCCGGTGTGAGGCAAGGCCCAGCAGGACGGCGCGGTCGGCGGATGCATGTCATGCAACCCGACCTGTCGCGCCACTGTCTCATCCAGCGACAGTGTCCGGAAATCGAACTTGCCCGGAGGTTCGACCACCTTGGGAACCTTTCGGGTGCTCACAGCGTCGGACTAGAAAGCCGCGTTGTCCGTGAGCGAATCGTCGTGGGGGTAGCCGGGGTGCGCGCGTTAGCCGAATTTGGGATTCCGCGGAGGCATGAGCCGAATGCGAGACTGGCGAGTCAGTGGATCCCGTGGCCGGAGGCCGACCGGACGATGCGCGCGCGCGACGGTCGCGCTGCTCCTCGCCGCGGCCGCGCCGTTCGCGACGGTCCGTGCGCAGGTCGCGGTCCGGACTGCGGCGCCGGACTCTCTCCCGGTCGATTCCGCCTTGGTGACCGCGCCGAACGCCGGCCCGGTGTGGGACATCGATGTGCGATCGTACGAGACCCGCGAGCGCGTGCAGCACTTCGTTGGGCTCTTCACCGGAAAGGTGCGCGAGGAGTTCACGAGAAGTCTTCAGCGCCAGACGCGGTATGGCGCAGTCATCCGGCAGAAGCTGCGCGACGGCGGGCTGCCGGAGGACATGACCTATCTCGCGCTCATTGAGAGCTGGTACGATCCCAGCGCGATCTCCGTCGCGGCCGCCGTCGGCATCTGGCAGTTCATGGCCGGCACTGCACGCGGAGTGGGCCTGCGCGTCGATTGGTGGGTGGACGAGCGCCGCGATCCGGTGCGTTCCACGGAGGGCGCCGTCAAGCTCCTGTCATGGCTGCGAACGCAATTCGGGTCGCTCTACCTGGCCGCCGCGGCGTACGACGGCGGCGACGGCCGCATTTCCCGCGGGCTCGTGCGGTACGCCAGCCGTCTCGACGGCGTCGAGGGGGAGGACCGTTTCTTCTCGCTCGCGGATACGAAGTTCCTGCGGCAGGAAACGCGTGACTACGTGCCGAAGATCATCGCGGCCGCCCTCGTGGGAAAGGAACCGGCGCGCTATGGGGTCACCGTAGATTCGCTGGCGCCCCTCGCGTTCGACACGGTTCGCGTGCCGGGCGGTACACCGCTCGCGGCGGTGGCGAATGCCGCTGGCGCGGGCATGGAGGCAGTGCGCGAACTCAACCTGCACCTCCTGCGGGGGATGACGCCCCCGGGGGAATCGATGTGGGTTCGCGTTCCGGCCGGCACGACGGGAGGATTCGGCGAGCGTTTCGCGGCGCTCGATGCCGGGGAACGCACGGCAGTCCAGAACGTCCTGACGAAGAAGGGGCAGTCGATGTCGTCCATCGCGCGCACGCACGGACTCACGGCACGCCAGCTCGGATGGTACAATCCGAAGGCCGTGCGGCTCAAGAGCGGGAATCTCGCGGCGGGCCAGACGCTCTTTGTGCCGACTCGCGAGACGGTGCGGGCCGCCGCCGATGTGCCCAACCCGTCGATCGAGCGGTATCCGAGGCGCCCAAAGAAGCCGGTGAAGCGGCCTACGACGGGCGCCCCGACCAAACCGGTGAAGAAGCCCGCGGAACAGGTCCGGAAGAAGGCCTCACCCTGAGCTCAGCGATTCCGCGCTCAGCGCGCGCGCCACGCTCCGCTCTTTCCCCCGGTCTTCTCGAGTAGCCGTACGCGTCCGATCACCATCCCCTTGTCCACGCTCTTGGCCATGTCGTAGACCGTCAGGAGCGCGACGGACGCCGCCGTGAGCGCCTCCATCTCGACGCCGGTCTGCGCCACGGTACGCACGGTCGTCTCGACACGAATCCCCGGAAGCCTCGCGTCGATCGTGAGGACGACCTGCACGTCGGTGAGGGGCAGCGGATGACAGAGCGGAATGAGTTCGGCCGTGCGTTTCGCGGCCTGGATGCCGGCAAGCCGCGCGACACCCAGGACGTCACCTTTCTGCACCGCGTTCGACCGGATCGCGCGCAGCGCCGCGGTGCTCATTCGTATCCGCCCCTCGGCGCGCGCGAATCGCGCGGTGGGCGGCTTGGCCCCGACGTCCACCATGCGCGCCTCGCCCTTGCGTCCCACGTGCGAGAGTCTGCGCACGCGCGCGTCCGGCTTCCGCGCGTCCGGCTTCCGGCGTGTCGGTTTCTTCACGCGCCGGCCTCCGACAGCTGCCCGAGCAGACGCGCGGTCAGCAGCTGCGGGCTGACGTTGCCCTCCGCGGAACGCTTCGCCTCCTCGACGATGCGCACCCCGCGCGCGGAGGCGGCGGCCGCGACGCGGTCGCCGGCACGGGCGGCATCGCGAGACCGCTCGTGCAGCAGCACGGTCATCGCGTCGAGCACGTCGGTGAACTGACCACGGGCCTTCGAACTTCCTTGCACGAACGCCGCGCGCATCGCGTGCT
>OCZT010008228.1_pt1 | contig 10173 bp, 11 predicted proteins | sample 1539031 | NCBI WGS metagenome assembly OCZT01 (sample SAMEA3539308, study PRJEB22396) | soil metagenome | biome: tundra; feature: field; material: soil | place: USA | collected 2010-05 | depth 0.15 m
GATGACGGGGCCGAAGATCATCAGGTAGAGCGAAGGGATCATGAACAGCGCCATCGGCAGGATCATCTTGATCGGCAGCTGTGCGGCGCGCTCTTCGGCGTGCAACCAGCGCCGGTCCCGGATCTCCTTGGACAGTTCGTTGAGGATCTGACTGAGGTTCGAGCCCAGCTTCTCCGCTTGCACGATCGCGGTCACCATCGTCGTCGTCGAATCGTCGTTGACGCGGTCGGCGAGCGCGTTGAACGCGTCCGCGCGCGGCCGGCCGAGCCGAATCTCGGCCAGCATCGACGTGAGCTCCGCGCGCAGCGGCCCGTGCGTGGCGTCCGTCGCTTGGACGAGCGCGGCGTTCAGCGCGAGCCCGGCTTGCACCGTGCTGGCGAGAAAGTCGAGAAAGTCCGGCAGATCGCGGCGGATGCTGGACTTGCGCGCTTTCACGGCGCGGGAGAGCATGATGGCGGGGATCCGCCACGCGACGAGCGCCGCGAACGCGCCCCCGAGCACACCCAAGATGTTGCTGAAGAACGTCATCGACAACAGGCACACGACGGCGCCGATTCCGAGCGCTCCGATCCCGCGCAGCGTCATCGCGATCGGCGTGACCCCGTACCAGCCGGCCTCGATCAGTTGCTGCTGCAGGCGTGAATGGCGCTCCTTGGTGACGATGTGGTCGATCATCTTCAGGCGTTGATGAACCGACTTCTCGTTGATGCGCTCCAGCTTCTTGAGACGGGACGCCATCGGGCTGCGCGCCGGGAAGGCCGACGACACGATGAGGAACGCGGAGACCATGCCGCAGCCGGCGACCGCGTACGGCGAGACGGCGATCACGCGTCGATCCTCGTGATGCGGGTCAGCGTGAAGATGGCCAGCGCGTCGAGGCCGAGCGAGAGCGCCAGGAAGAGGTGGCCGACGTTCGTCAGGAGCATCGAGTCGCGCAGCTCGTCCTGCGTGAGGACGAACGCGCCGACGCCGATCGGAAGCATGCCCAACAGCCAGGCCGTCGCGCGTCCTTGCGCGGTGATCGCGCGGACGCGGCGCCGCAGCCGGCGGCGGTCCCGGATCGTCCCGGCCAGACCCTCGAGCACCGAGCCGAGATCGCCGCCGGTCTGCGCTTGCACGCGCACCACACGCGCGAGGACGGCGGTCTCGGTGTTCGTCATGCGCAGCGCGAGCTGATCGAACGCGTCCAAGATGCTGACGCCGAGATTGCTCAGGCCGACGACGCGCATGAACTCGGACTTCGCGGGTTCGCGACTCTGCTCGCTGGTGAGCACCAGCGCCTGGCGGATACCCAAACCGACGCGAACGCCGCCGGCCAGCGTGCGCAGCGAACCTTCGAGCTGGTCGGTGAACATCGAGATGCGCTTCGCGCACCGGTGCTTCAAGTACATGCGCCCGCCGCCGATCGCGGCCGCCGCTGTCACGACGAGCAGTAGCGCGCCGATCAGCGGCCCGGGGCGCACCACCACCAGTAGCACGACCCAGATCGCGATCCAGACGCCCGCCAGCACGAAGGCGAAGTGCTGCGGCTCGATCCGCATTCCGGCGGCTTCCAGCCCGGTCTCGAAGTGCGCGCCGAGTTTGCCGATTCGGACGAACAGCGGGGCCGAGAACGAGTTGAACAGCAGCCCGATCGCCGCGACGGCGCCGAACAGGATCGCGATCGGTGCTACCTCAGCCATGCCGCCTCCGCGCGCTGGATCGGCGACGCCTGGAAGGTGACGGAATCGTATGGGATCCCGAGTTCCTCGAAGCGGGTGAGGCAGTTCGGCTGCACCCCGCACGGCTCGAAGTCGCCGATCACGGTGCCCTGGGCGTCCACGCCACGCTGCCGGTACCGCACCAACTCCTGCATCGTCACGACGTCACCTTCCATCCCGACGACCTCACTCACGCCGACGACGCGCCGCGAACCGTCGCGCAGACGCGAAACCTGCACGATGATGTCGACCGCACCGGCGATCTGTTCGCGGATCGCGCGCACCGGGAGCTCGAAGCCCGCCATGAGGACCATCGTCTCGATGCGCGAGAGTGCGTCGCGCGCGCTGTTGGCGTGGACCGTGGTGAGCGAACCGTCATGGCCGGTGTTCATCGCCTGGAGCATGTCGAGCGCTTCGCCGCCACGGCACTCGCCGACGACGATGCGGTCGGGCCGCATGCGCAGCGAGTTGCGCACCAGATCGCGGATCAGGACCGCGCCCTTGCCCTCGAGATTCGGGGGCCGGGACTCGAGGCGGACGACGTGCGGTTGCACGAGCTTCAGCTCGGCCGCGTCCTCGATCGTGACGATGCGGTCGCGCCGGGGGATGAACGTGGAGAGCGCGTTGAGCAACGTGGTCTTCCCGGAGCCCGTTCCGCCGCTGACGACGATGTTGAGCCGCGCCTCTACGGCGGCGCGCAGGAAGTCGAGCACCGGCGGCGTGATCGAGCCGGCCGCGAGCATGTCGTCGATTCCGAAGCGTTTGGTGCCGAAGCGGCGGATCGTCAGCGTCGGGCCGTCGATCGCGAGCGGCGCGATGATCGCGTTGACGCGTGAGCCGTCGGGGAGCCGGGCGTCGACCATCGGGCTCGACTCGTCGAGCCGGCGGCCGAGCGGCGCGATGATGCGCTCGATCACGAGCCGCACCTGGCCGTCGTTGACGAATTGTTTCGCGGTCTGCTCGATCGCGCCGCGCCGCTCGACGTACACGTTGGCGTGACCGTTGACCATGATCTCGGTGATGTCGGGCTCGCAGAGCAGGCTCTCGAGCGGCCCGAGCCCGAGCGCCTCTTCGATCACTTCGTGCCGGATGTGGGAGGCCTGCTCGGCCGAGGTGACGTCGCTGCGGGAAGCCAGAAACTCGTTCGCGATCGCGTCGACTTGCTGGCGCAGTTCGGCGAGCTTTTTCTCGTCGGTGTCCGCGCGCGCGGCGGCCATGAAGTCGACTTTGCTCATCATCGCCGCGTGCAGCTCGGTCTTGAGCTTCTCGTTCGCATTGACGTCGGCTCCCTGGGGTGGGCTTGCGAAGATCGCGGCATTGCTCGACGAGCCGGGGAAGCTGGCCGGCGCTGCCGCCTCCGGCTCGGGCCGCGGCGCGAAGCGCCGGTCCCCGATCGGCTTGGCGGTCGATGCGCGGAGCGTGGTGAGCGGGCCCGGATCCTGGGCGGCGGCCAGCGTATCGGCGAACTTCGCGAACGCGCGTCCCCAGTTGCGATCGCGCGGCGGAGGAAGCTCGCCCGAGACGGGGATCTTCAGCGAGTCTTGGATCTCTCGCGCGTGCAACTCCGCGGTGTTGCGAAGGTCGAACAGCGTGAAGGCGACGTGCGACTTCGGCATGCCGAAGCGGTCGAGGGCGGCGAGCATCGACTGTGCCGCGCCGACCCCGAGCAGTGTCGGTTCGCTGAGAACGACGACCCGAGCGGCGTTGACCATGAACGGACGTACCGTCGCGGCGAACGGTTGCGGCGCATCGACGACGACCAAGCCGCTCGAGGGCAGCTTCGCGGCGAACGCGTCGACCGCGTCGGCGCTGACGACGAAGCCGTCTTCGTAGGAGCGCGCGAGTTCCACGACGGTGAGCTTGCCTTTGGTCGCGACCGCCGGGGAGCCGGCGACGCGGCCGAGGTCGAGCTCCTGCGCCACTTCGTACCAGACCGCCATGGCGCGGCGGCCTGCCAGATCGGCATCGACGATGTAGCGCGGTCCGTCGGAAGGCAGCGTCTCGACGAGCTTCATCGCGAGCGTCGAGGCGCCGACGCCGCCCTTTGCGCCGACGACGACGAAAACGCGGAGGCTCATCGGTGTCCGTCGATGCGGTCGAGCTCGATCACGGGTACCGTGTTCGACGGTGCGGCAGCGGTCGCGGGCTTCGCAGCCGCGACGAGCGACGGCTGCGCTGCGGGCGCCGGCAGCGGCGTCGGAGCGTAGACGGGTGCGGGCGCAGGCGCCCGGTCGGGGACGCCGAGCTTGAGCGTCTCGGCCGGGAACGCGCGAATCGATTCCTTCGGGGGGCGCAGCGCGAGCCGCAGCGTCGTATTGATGTCGGCCGATGCCAGCAGGTTCACTTGCTTCGGCGTGACCGCGAGCGTCACGGTCGTGAGATTCTGGTTATCGGGGCCCGGCGTCGCGCTGGTCGTTTCGATCGCGTTTCCCATCGCGAGCACGAGCACGCCGCGAAGGATCGCCGCTGCTTGCGGCACTTCGCTGCCGACGCGCGGCGGGACGGCGACGACGTCGACGCGATCGCCGGGCTGGATCAAGCCCGAGACGCCTTTCACGCGGTCGATCGAGATGCTCACGGCGCGCATGCCGAGCGAAAGCCGTGCCGGAAGCGCGTTCGCGCCGCCTTCCCCGATCTTCGAGAGCGTCACGACGCTGCCGGCCGGTATGGTGATCAGCGAATACTTTCCGGCGATCTGCTTGATATCGGAGACGGCGTCGGCGTCGACCTCGGTCGCAGGTTTGGTCGCGACGGTCAGAAAGCCGCTCGACAGGAGTGCCCGTGCCGGCACGTCGCGCGAGGCGACGTAAACGCGTTTCATCTCGACCGCGGACGCGGAGGCGCGCAGCGATGCGAGGTAGTTCAGCAGCAGCACACCGGTCCCGAGCGCCAGCAGCAAGCCGACGATGAGCGGGATGCGACGAGCGTTCTTCATAGGGGCAACCTCAGGACCGGGATGATGGAAGCCGCGACGTACGCGATGCTGCCGCCCGCGATCGCAACGGCGTACGGCAAACTCGCCGCCTGAACCGGCGCGCCGTGCGCCGCGACGGCTGCGGTGCTGCGCAGCAGCGCGACGAGGCGGCCGCGGGCGAGCGCCCAGACGACGGCCAGGACCGCGCCGGCGACGAGCACGTACAGGACGAGCGCGAGCGCACCGGGCCCACCAGCGAGACCGCAGCAGACGGCGACGAGTTTGACGTCACCACCGCCGAACCAGCCGGCGGTGAACGCGAGGGAGGCGACGAGAAAGGCCGCGATCATCGCGGCGAGCGAGAGGAGAACCGCGGACGGCCCGCCGGGGACGTGTACCGCGAGCGCCGCGAGCGCTGCCATGCCGGTCAGCGCATTGGGGATTCTGCGCGTCCGCACGTCGAGCAGCGCCGCCGTGCAGGTGACGAGGATGAGGACGACCGCTGCGAAGTTCATGGGTAGTTCGTCGAGACGTTCTGATATTGAGCGAACACTTGCGAACCGACGAACGCGATCGCGCCGATGCACAGCACCGCGACGAAGCCGAGGATCAGGCCGTACTCGGCGAGCCCTTGTCCCCGGTCGTCGCGGAGCGTGCGAAGCATCGTGAACCCGCCAGGCGTTCTTAGATGCTGCTGCCGACGTTGCTGAGGACGCCCTTGACGTTGCCGCTCAGCACGAGCACGGCGCCGATGCAGAGGATGGCGACCAGGCCGAGGATGAGGCCGTATTCGGCGAGACCTTGGCCGGACTCGTCGCCGAAGATGGACGTGATCGAACGGAATGCGTTTTTCATGAGTCTCTCCTGTGCTAGCGCACGGATGCAGGGATGTCGTCCGGCGGCGCCGGTACGTTGGGGGCGGCGACGGAGACCGTCGCGCTCGCGCCGGCGCCGTCGGGGATCGTACGGACGACGATCGTGAGGATCGCGCCGCGGAAATACGCGGGAGCGGTCGGCAGCGTCGTGTCGTAGCGGCCCGTGGCGTCCGTCGAGATGATGCGGCGGCTCAGGAGCACCGTCGGAAGGTCCTGCGAGAACCTTGCGTAGATCGCAGCTTCCAGCGGCCGCGCGGCGGCAGCGGTCCCGGTGATGCGCACCGCTTCCGCTCCGACCGCGCGCGTCGCGCTCACCGTGATGCCCGTCACCGGCGCCGTGCTCGGAGTCTGCGCCGCGACCGGCGCGCAGAGCGCAGCCACGGCGGCGAAGAATGCGATCGGGAACCGTGTGTCGACGTTCATCGTGGCCGCATCGTACATGGCTCCGGCACCGCTGAAAAGACGTTTCCGGCAGAATTGACGGTCTGTCCACGGTCTGTCAACGCACGGTCAACGTTGTCATCTGGCATACTGCGGACACAGGCTCTCGCTCCCAATCGGGGGAGGAATCGTTTTGCACCATCGTCTTCGTTCGTTTCTTGCGGCCATGTGCGTGACGGCCGTCACTGCGCCGCCGTTCGTGGTCGCCGCGGACACGGCGTCACCGGTGAACCTCCGCACCGGCGAGTCGACGGTCATCGCCACGCCGCACCTGACACGCGTCGCGGTCGGTGACGGAAAGATCGCGGGCGTAATGGCCGTCGGAAACACCGAGATCGTCGTCAGCGGACGTTCGGTCGGGCGCACGACCTTGCTGGTCTGGACCGGGGCGGGCCGCCGCACGTACGACGTGACGATCAGCGAACAGAGTCTGGACAGCCTGCAGCGCATGATGCGGCGGGCGATCACCGATCCCGACGTTCACGTCGACGTCGTCGACCGTTCGATCGTGATCAACGGCGCCGTCGCGACCGGCGAGAGCCTCGTTCATCTCGGCGAGGTCGTCTCGCACTTCGAGCCGGTCGCCGCGGCCGGCAAGTTCACCATCGTCAACGCCGCCACCGTCGCGCGACCGCTCGGGCCGCTGCAGACGGAGCTCGCGGGATCGCCGGCGACCTCCGACGTGCGCGTCGACCGTGATCTCAAGGGCAACCTGATCGTCAGCGGTCAGGTGCCGGATCGCTCGATGGCGGAGCACGTGCTGCAGCGCGTTCGGGCACTCGCCGGACCGTATCTCGCGATCGACGGGAAAGTTGTCGACCGGCTCGAGACGGCGACGATCAGCCAGGTCTCCGTCAAGGTCTACGTGATGGAAGTCGACGAGACGGCGCTGCGGCAGCTCGGTGTGAACCTCCAATCGGCGACCTTCAACGCCAACGGGACGTACGCGCTCGGCAGTCCGCAGTTCCCGGTGGTCGAGTCGCCCAATGCCGGCAGCAATAACGCAGCGGGGCCGATCTTCCCGGGGCGCGCGCTCACGATCGGCGCGTTCTTCCGCTCGATCACGCTCGCACCGACCGTCAACCTGATCCTGCAGAACGGGCACGGGCGGCTGCTCTCGTCGCCCGATCTGGTGACGATGCCCGGCAAGCAGGCCGACTTTCTGGTCGGCGGCCAGATCCCGATCCCGGTGGCGACCGGACCGCAGCAGATCGCGATCCAGTACAAGGACTTCGGGGTGAAACTGGTCGTGACGCCGACGATCCTCGGGGAGGGCAACGTCGAAACCGTGATCGCTCCCGAGGTCTCCGATCTCGATTTCCAAGACGGCGTCTCGCTGAACGGCTTCCTCGTCCCCGCGCTCAAGACGAGCCGCCTTTCGACGGACGTCGTCACCCGCGCGGGCGAGTCGATCGTGATGGGCGGTCTGCTGCGCCGCCAGGAGCAGCGATTCGTCGACAAGATCCCGGGGCTGGGCGATCTGCCGATCCTCGGCAAGCTGTTCCGTTCGACGCGTTATCAGAACTCACAGACCGACGTCGTGTTCGTCATGACGCCGCAGATCCTGACCCGCTGAGGGACCGCCCGCTGGAATGAGACGTTAGCGATGGATGCCGATTCGAACCGCACGTACCGGATGCGCTCGGGAGAACGGGGACAGGTGCTGCCCCTCTTCGCTCTCGCGCTCGTCGTTCTGTTCGGGGCGGCAGCGCTCGCCGTCGACGTCGGCTACTGGCGCTATCAGCAGCGGCTCGCGCAGTCGGCGGCCGACAGCGCCGCGATCGCAGGTGCCGGCGAGCTCGCGTACCCGTCCGCGGCCGACGTCGTCGCCGCCGCGCAGAGCGATGCGACCGCAAACGGCTTCACCGACAACGGCGGCACCACCGTCGCCGTCACCGTCAACAACCCGCCGGCGGCCGGCGCGTACAGCGGCAACGCGCGAGGCGTCGAGGTGGTCATTCGAAAGAAGCTGCCGAGCTTCTTCAACGGCGTCTTCGGGATGCAGCAGTGGATCAGCGTCCGCGCGGTCGCGCTCCTCAACCCCAACGGCATCTACTGCGTCTACGCGCTGGCGGGCAACATCGACTTGCGCGGCGGCGGCCGCGGCGGGATCACCGCGCCGACGTGCGGCCTCATCACCAACCAGGATCTGGTCGTAACCGGTCAAGCCAACGTCGATGCGTCCACCATCGGATACGTCGGGAACGGTCCGGGTGGCGGATCCTATCCATTGGCGCAGCCGATGAAGAGCGTCGCGGTGACCGATCCGTGTCCCACGATCCCCGGCTGCGCGTATCTCGCCGACCTGACGGCGAACCATCCCGGGGTTCTGCACAGCGGGTGCCAGCCGTTTCCGAGCGCGAACCCGCTGCCGCCCGGGGAGTACTGCGTGCCGCTCAGCGGCTCGCTGACGCTCTCGCGCGGTTTGTTCGTGCTCGACCAAGGGATGACGAGCGGCGACGTGACCGGCAGCGACGTCACGATCTACAACGCCGGCACCGGCGGGCTGACGTACAACGGCAACGTCAACGTGATCCTCTCCGCTCCGACGACGGGTCCGACGGCGGGGATCGTGTACTACCAAGACCCGAGCAATAGCGGCAGCTTCACCAAAAACGGCGCGGCCGGCACGGTCGATCTCAGCGGCGCGTTCTACGCGCCCTCGTGCGACTTCACGTTCAACGGAAATCTGCCGTCGATGACGCTGCTGGTCGCCAAGTCGATCCGGATGAACGGCGGCGGCATCTCCGTGCCCGCCACCGGCGGGCTGCAGCGCACCGGGCACGGCGTGCTGGCGGAATGAGATGGTGAACGTACAGACGCTCCGCCGGCTCGCGCGCGCGGATTCCGGATCGGCGATCGCGGAACTCGCGGTGATCGCGCCACTGCTGGTGCTGCTCGTGATCGGTCTCATCGAGGTCGGGCGCTTCGCACAGTACAGCATCCTGGTCGCGAATGCGGCGCGCGCGGGCGCGCAATACGGTGCGCAGAACCTGGGGACGGCGGCGGACTTCGCCGGGATGCAGGCGGCAGCGCAAAACGACGGACAGAACACCGCCGGACTGAGCGCGACCGCAAGCCAGTTCTGCCGCTGCGCGGACGGCACCACATCGACGTGCCTGCCGACCGATTGCAGTTCCAGTCACCGGCTGGTCTTCGTACAGGTCGATGCGACCGGAACCTTCCAGTCGATCCTGCACTTCCCGTACGTGCCCACGAGCCAGACGATCACCAGTCGCGTGGCCATGCGCGTCGCGCAATGAGGGCGGGCGAGCGTGGCAGCGCGCTGGTGGAGTTCGCCCTGGTCAGCACGGCGACGCTGACCCTGATGCTCGGCATCGTCGACTTCGGGCGCGCGCTGTACACCTATCATCTGGTTGCGAACGCGGCGCGGTCCGGGACGCGGTATGCGATGGTGCGAGGCTCGACCTGCACCGTCTCCGGCTGTCCGGCGACCACCGACACGATCCAGACGTACGTGCGCGGTCTCGCGCCGGGGATCGACCCGAACTCGCTGGCCGTGACGACGACGTGGACGAGCGCCGGCGGGTGCAGCGATCCGGCGAACCAGGGACCGGGCTGCATCGTCGCGGTCCAGACGTCGTACCCGTTCCGGTTCATCATCCCACTGCTCCCCGACTTCACGATGACGATGTCCAGCACGTCGCAGATGGTGATTTCCCAATGAAGTGGCTGAGCGGGCGCTGGTCGTGGCTCGTCACTCCGGCGCTGCTCACGGTGATGATCGCCCTCAACCCGCCGGGCGGCCAGACCTACCTCATGGGGGACTTCCGCGCGTTCTACTGCGCCGGGAGCGCCGTCGCGCATGGCGCAAATCCGTACCTCGAAGAGCCGCTGCGCAGCTGCGAAGCGACGGCGGGACCACCCGCCGAACCCGCGTTCCTCCGGCCGGTGGCGCTCCCCGCGCCGCTCCCGCCATATGCGCTGCTGCTGTTCGTACCGTTCGCGCTGTTGCCGTTCCCGCTCGCCGCGCTGTGCTACGGTGCCTTAATGATCGCGTCGATGGCGCTCGCGGTCGCGCTGCTGCAGCGCGTCACCGGCGCATCGGGCGCGGTGCTGAATCTTTCGCTGGCGGCGATCACCGCGACGGTGACGTACTACGTCGGTCAGCCGATGCCGCTCGTCTTCGCCGCGCTGGCCGCCGCCGCGTTGCTGGCCCGCCGCGGACGGTGGATCGCGGCGTCGGCGTGCGTCGCGCTGGCGAGCGTCGAGCCGCACGTCG
>OCZT010008229.1_pt1 | contig 10172 bp, 11 predicted proteins | sample 1539031 | NCBI WGS metagenome assembly OCZT01 (sample SAMEA3539308, study PRJEB22396) | soil metagenome | biome: tundra; feature: field; material: soil | place: USA | collected 2010-05 | depth 0.15 m
ATCCAGCGCAACATCATCGGCGAGCGGGCCCTCGGACTGCCCAAGGAACCCAAGGTGCAGAAGGTCTAGACCACCGAAGCGGCCCGGAGTGTCTCGGTGCTACGCAGATTCTGACGCAGCGTGATGACGAGTCCGAGCGCGGTCACCAGGGTCAGCAGCGCCCCGACGAACAGGCCCATCCGTGGATTGGTGCCCGCGATGATCAGGCCGATCAGCGGCGCGCCGATCGGTGTCGTGCCGAGGAACGCGATGCCGTAGAGACTCATGACCCGTCCACGCATCTGCTGACTCGAATTCAGTTGCAACGTGGCGTTCGCCGACGACATGAAGGCAATGGAGAACGCGCCACAGGGTACGAGCAGGATCTCGGCCCATAGCAACGTGGGGGCGAAGGCCACCGAGGTCATGAAGAGACCGAATCCCAGCGACAGCATGACGAGCAACTTCGGGGTCGGCCGCGAGCGGTGCGCGATGAAGAGTCCACCAATGATGGCGCCGACACCCATGGCACTCATCAAGATGCCGTACTGCGTGGCGGTGCGCTGGTGGAAGGTGGTGTGCGCGAGGAGCGGCAGCGTCGTCGTGAAGTTGAACGCGAACATTCCTACGACCGCGGTCGCGAGGATCACGTTGCGTAAGAGCGGCGTCTGCAGCACGTACTGGAGCCCGAGGCGCAGTTGTCCGCTCTGGCGTTGGACCGTCTTCATGGGCAGGAACTCGCGCTTGCGCATCAAGGCGAGCGCCAACAGCACCGCCAGGTACGACGCGGCGTTGGTGTAGAAGCACGCGGCGGTGCCGACGAGGGCGATGAGGCCGGCGGCGATGCCCGGGCCCACGACGCGACCCGAGTTCATCAGCACGCTGTTGAGACTCACGGCGTTGGCGATGAGGTCACGTCCGACCATCTCCTGGACGAACGCCTGACGGGCGGGCACGTCGAAGAGGTTCACGAGACCCAACAGGAACGCCACGACGTAGACCGACGTGACCGTGACGTGATGGGTCGTGACTAACAGTCCCAGCACGAGGGCGAGGAGTCCCGCCGAGGTCTGCGTGAAGTACAGGATACGGCGCTTCTCGTAGCGGTCCGCGATCAGTCCACCGTAGGAGCCGAGGATCAGCATCGGCAGGTACTGCAGCGCGATCGCGACCCCCAGGTCCACCGACGATCCGGTGAGTTTGAGAATCAGCCAGCCCTGGGCGACGGTCTGCATCCACGTACCCGAGACCGAGATCAACTGGCCAGCGAAGTAGAGGCGGAAGTTGCGTACGCTCAATGCCGCGAACGTGCGCGACGAGAATCGACGCGCCGCACTCACGACTCCTCCATCAGGACCTCGAGGAAGCGAACCAGCTCTTCGGCCTTTCGTTGGTCACCCGTCGAGAGTGACTGCAGTTTGCGCTCGAGGAACTCCGTCTTGCGTCGCCGGATCGCGGCGACCTCCTTGCGCCCGAGGGGCGACAGCTGCACCCGGGTGCAGCGACGATCGTCGAGGTCGGCCGAGCAGGTGATCAGCCCCGCCGCCTCCATGGTTCGAACCATTCGCGTCACCGAGGGTGGTTGCACCTGTTCGGCGACCGCCAGGTCGCCCAACGAAGGGTTGCGAAGATTGTCGATCGACGCCAACATCGAGGCCTGTGCGGGAGAGATACCGCCGAGGGACGACGATCGCAGGCGCCGGTTGAGACGCGTCACGGCCCGTCGCAGCCGGGCCGCCGTCTCGTTCGTCGTCGCGTTATCCATTAGTTCACCTAACTAAATAATAATGGAAGACGCGAAAGTTCGTAACACTTTCTTGGAGATTACAGCTGGCGGAAGCGCGGCACGTAGCCGCCCGAACCCAGCGACATCGAATCCTCGGGATCGATGGAGTCGTCCACTCCCCCAATGACCTCGGTGACCCAGTCCAAACGGTCGGTGAGGATCCGCGTGACGCCACCCTGCAGCGTGGTCGACGAAATCGCGCAACTCGAACAGGCGCCCTGCAACTGAACCTCGACGACCCCCGTCTCGACGTCGGCGCGCAGCAGCACCAGATCGCCACCGTCGGCCTGCACCGCCGGGCGCATCAGGTCGAGCAGGGCGTTGAGGGCCTTCAGCCGCGTCGAGCGCTCGAGGTCGGTGATCGAATCCATCTGTCCAGTCTGCCGTGCGGGCACGCATTCGTGACGTCGCGGGGTCGAATCAATAAACTCACGCCCATGGACGACCTGGTGACCTGGCGAGCCGAGGACATCGATCTCTCCGATCTGGATTTCTGGCGTCGGCCATGGCCCGAACGCGAAGAGGCCTTCAAGGTGCTGCGCCGCGATCTGCCGATCTCATTTCACGAGGAGCCGGTGATCGAAGGCACGTCGGTGGACTTTCCCAAGGGAGCGGGTTACTACGCGCTGACCAGGCACCGCGACGTGTCGACTGCTTCGCGTCACCCCGAGGTCTTCCTCTCGGGACCCGGTGCGGTCTCCCAGATGGACCTGCCTCCCGAGATGGTGGAGTACTTCTCGGGAATGATCTCGACCGACAACCCCAAGCACGCCCGACTGCGGCGCATTGTCTCGAACGCGTTCAATCCACAGAACGTCCGCGCGACCGAAGAGTCGGTCGAACGCGTCGCCGGCGAGCTGCTGCGGCGAGCCCTCGAGGGCGGTACCGGCGACTTCGTCACCGACTTCGCGGCGCCGCTTCCCTTGGAGATCATCTGCACGATGATGGGCGTGCCACCGAGTGAGTACGCAACGGTGCTGCGGTGTTCGAACATCGTCCTGTCGATGGGTGACCCCGAGTACATCCCCGAAGGCCAAGATCCCGTCCTCGTGCAGCTCGAAGCCGCGGTGACGTTGACCGCCATCATGGAAGAGCTCGGCAAGTTTCGCCGGGACAATCCCGTCGACGACCTCACGAGCGCGCTCGTGAACGCCGAGATCGAGACCGAGAAGTTGACCCAGCAGGAGTTGGCCTCCTTCTTCGTGCTCCTCGTCGCGGCGGGCAACGAGACGACGCGCACGGCGATAGCGCACGGACTGCACGTGCTGACCGAGCACCCCGATCAAAAGGCGCTGTTGGTCGCCGACTACGAGTCGCTCGCGAAGACCTCGGCCGACGAGATGGTCCGTTGGGCGTCGCCGGTGATCTGGATGCGTCGAACCCTCGCGAGTGATTACACGCTGTCGGGCTTCGACCTCAAAGCCGGCGACAAGGTGCTGCTCTTCTACAACTCGGCGAATCGCGACGAAGAGGTCTTTGACGATCCCTACGTCTTTGACGTCGCGCGCACGCCGAACGATCACTACGGCTTTGGCGCCCCGGGTCCGCACTTCTGTCTCGGGGCACACCTCGCGCGTCGCGAGATCACGGTGATGTGGCGCGAACTGCTCACCAAGACGCCCAACATCCACGCGACCGGCGCACCGGCGCAGTTGGCGTCGAGTTTCGTGAACGGCGTCAAGCGCTTGTCGTACAGCTTCGACTGATGCTGACTCGCGACGCGTGACTCAGGTCGCCCGGGCGGCCACCGCTTGGTCGTAGGCCCGCAGCGCCCTCGGTCCCCACACGGTGCCCGGTCCCCCATTCATGGAGATCGCGACGCCAATAGCCTCGGCGACCTGCTGACGCGTGGCACCTTGTCGCAGCGCGCCGCGCGTATGGGCGACGACGCAGCCATCGCACTCGCGCGTGATCGCAATGACGAGGGCGAGCAACTCCTTGGTCAGGCTCGACAACGCGCCCTCGCTCATCGCTGCCTTCGACATCTGCGCGTAACCCTTAAGAATGTCGGGGATCAGCGCCTGGAGATCCAGTGCCGGTTGGCGGAGCTCCTCTCGAACCGCGTCCATGCTTTCCATACCCACCTCCACTGGCGAGCGTAGCGAGCGCCAGACGTGATCAGTCGATCGGGTGTCGCGCGGAGCACCACAACCGTCCTTCGTAGAATGAGTCGATGAGCGTCATCGACGACCTCCTCGCCCACAATCGCGACTACGTCGCACGCCACGGCCATCGGGTCCTTCCCACGTCACCGCGCCTCCACCTGGCGGTGCTGACGTGCATGGACTCTCGACTCGACCTGTTCGGCGCCCTCGGACTCGAACTGGGCGAAGTGCACCTCATCCGCAACGCGGGCGGCCTCGCGACGGATGATTCGATCCGGTCGTTGCTCCTCAGTCAGCGCCTGCTCGGCACCCTTTCGGTAATGGTGATCCACCACACCCGATGCGCACTGGAGGCCTTTAACGAAGATGAGCTGCGGGACGAGCTGACGAAGACGTTCGGTGAGCGTCCACCGTTTCGCCTCGGCGCGTTTGGTGACGTGGACCTCGACGTCGTCGAGACCGTCGCCGCCCTGAAGGACTGTCCGTTCGTCAGCGACACCGAGATTCGCGGCTTCGTCTTTGACGTCGACGACGGTGGACTGCGCGAGGTCCTAGGAACCTAGGGACTTCTTGAAGCCCTGGCTGGTCTGGACGTACCCGTTCGTGAGGTAGAAGCGGTGGGCGTCTTCGCGCACGTTGCGACTGGTCAGTTGTGTTCGGTAACAACCCCTCTCGACCGCCAACTCCTCGGCGGCGGCCAGCAACGCCCCGCCGATCCCCCGGTTTCGGACGTCGTCTCGAACATGCACGCTCTCGAGTTCGCAGCACCAACCGCCGGCGTGCTGGAAGTGCTGGAAGACCATCACCTGACAGACCCCGACAACGTCGCCGTCCAGGTCGGCGACCAGCACGTCACCACCGCGGGCGCGCGTCTCGACGACCGCCGCCCAGTACCCATCGACGTCGTCGACTCGTTCGGTCTCGGGCGTGAGCGACCCGTCGCGCACCACAACCGCCGCCACGCCGATGTCGTCGTAGGCAATGGGTCGAACCGCCAGCGTCACCGGTCTACGGTCGCGGGTCGATCGGGGTCAAGACACCGACGGACGCTTCCACCACGTCGGCCGCGTCGAGACACAGGTCCTCGCGAAAGAGGTCACCGATGATCTGCGCCCCGGTCGGCAATTCATTCGCGACACCCGTCGGCACGCAGGCGGCCGGCAAGCCCAGCAGATTCGCGGGCAGGATGAACCGGAACATCTCGACGACCTTCATGGCCGACTCGGCGTCGGCGATGTCGAATCCCAACTCGAACGGCGGCTGGGTCCACGTCGGGCCGACGATGAGCGGATAGGTCACCATGAACTCGCGCCAGGCCTTGGCGAGTCGGTAACGGTTCTGGTGCATGGCGTAGAGCGACGCGGACGTCGCGGGCGGGAATTCCACGTTCGTGAGCTCCAGGAACTTTCGCCCCCCCTCGCCCAACAGACGCGACAATCGCTCCGCGTCAACGGCGAGGCTCGTGATCATCAGTTCGGTCCAGGCGACGTAGACGTCGAACAGCAACGGCGGTTCGATCTCTTCGACCTCGTACCCGGCCGCTTCGAGGGCGCGACCCGCCACACGAACGCCTTCGGCGACCGCGGCGTCGGTGTCACCGCCAAAGGGCGTGGGCACCAGGGCGACGCGCTTGGCGACGGGGCGACCGCGCAACGGCGCGTCGATGGTCTGGGGATCGAAGGGGTGCGCGCCCATCACGGCTTCGAGCCCGACGCGCACGTCGCCGACGTGGCGCGCGAGCACACCTTCAGCCAGCATTATCTGACTGTGAATCCCCAACTCCTCGGTGTCGGTCCGGTTGCCCTGGGGCACGCGGCCGCGCGAGGGCTTGATCGACGCGACGCCACAGCAGTAGGCGGGATTGCGCAGCGAGCCGCCGATGTCGTTGCCCAGTCCCATCGGGCTCATGCCCGAGGCGATCGCCGCCGCCTCGCCACCCGACGAACCCCCGGCGGTGCGCCCGCGCATCCAGGGATTGTGGGTACTGCCGTACAGCGAGGACTCCGCGTTGACGCGCAGCCCCATGTCGGGCATATTGGTGCGCGCGAGGGGAACGGCGCCAGCGAGACGCATCCGCTCGACGGTCGGCGAGTCCGAGTTCGCCATCAGGTCCTTCAACGCCACCGAACCTTCGGTCGTCGCGTAACCGGTGAGGTCGATGTTGGTCTTGACGGTGAACGGCACGCCGTGCAACGTTCCGAGCGGTCCGCCGGCCCGTTGCTTGGCGTCGGCGGCGTCGGCTTCGCGACGAACCTCGTCGGGTCGTACCTCGACGACGGCATTGATCTTCTGGTTGACCGCTTCGATGCGCTCCAGGTGCGCGTCGACGACTTCTCGTGACGTCACGGTGCCGGCGCGGATCATCTCGGCCAACGTCGACGCCGATTCCTGCCAAAGTTCCGTACCCATGTATTACCCCGGTTGTTGTCTTAGGGGTAGTTTGTCACGTCGTCCACGGGGCTCACGACGGGTCGATCAGCCGAACCGACCCTCGATGTAGTTGAGCGTGCGCTCGTCCTCGGGGTTGTGGAAGATCTTCGTCGTTGGTCCGAACTCGATCAACTCGCCGGCGCGGTCCTCGCCCATGAGCAGGAACGCGCAGTCGTCCGAGACCCGAAGGGCCTGCTGCATGTTGTGCGTGACGATGACGATCGTCACCCGGTTCTTGAGTTCCCCCATCAGGGACTCGATCGCCTGCGTGGAGATCGGGTCGAGCGATGACGTGGGCTCGTCCATCAGCAACATCTCGGGCTCGACGGCGAGTGCCCGCGCGATGCAGAGACGTTGCTGTTCGCCGCCCGAGAGGGTGACCGCGTGCGCCTTCATGCGAGTGGACACGCTGTCCCACAGCGCCGACGCGACGAGCGCGGACTCGGCCGCTTCGTCGAGCAACGACTTCTTGCGGATCCCGTTGAATCGCAGCCCCGACACGACGTTGTCGTAGATCGACATGGTGGGAAAGGGGTTGGGGCGTTGGAACACCATGCCAATGCGACTGCGCAGCAGCGTCGTGGGCAGGTTGCCGCGGTAGACGTCGATGTCACCGAGCTTGATGTCCCCAGTCACCACGGCGCCCTTGGTCAGATCGTGCAGACGATTGAGCGCCCGCAGCAACGTCGTCTTGCCCGATCCGGAGGGACCGATCAGTGACGTGACCCGGTTGGCCGCGATGTCAAAGGTCGCGTCGCGCACCGCGGTGCGACCATTGAAGGAGACGGCGACGTTGTGAAGACTCATCGCCACCTTGGTCGGTGCGAGCACCGACGTTCCTCCGGCTCCAGCCCCACCCTCGACATAGTTGTCTTTCATTTCCACGGACTCCATCTAGTGTCTTTCCCTTCTCATGCGTGCTGCGATCAATCGACTGCCGAGGCTCAGGATCATCACGATGACGACCAACGTGAGGGCCACGCCCCACGCGGCGGCGCGCTGACTCGGATACTGCGAACCGGAGTAGTTGTACGTCAGGAGCGGCAACGCCGCCATCTGGTGCAGTGGATTCCAGTTCCAAGAGCTCGACGCGCCGATCACCAGCAGCAACGGTGCGGTCTCGCCCATCGCTCGAGCCAGTGACAACAAGACGCCCGTGATCACGCCGGGCATCGCCGCGGGCAAGATGACGCCCCGCGAGACGCGCGAACTGCGCGCGCCGAGCGCCAGGCCCGCTTCGCGCAACGTCGCGGGAACGCCGCGAAAGGCCAGTTCGCTCGCCTTGGCGATCACCGGGACCATCAAGACCGCGAGCGCCACGACGCCGGCGAGGCCGGAGAACGACTTCAGACGAACGACCACGTACTCGTAGGCGAACACGCCGAGCAGGATCGACGGCAGACCCGTCATGATCTCGATGATCGCTCGCAGGAAGTTCGCCGCGCGCGACAGCGATTCGGCGAGGTAGAGGCCGAGCAGCACGGCGATCGGGATGGCGATGAGGCCCGCGAGTCCGTCGATGATGAGCGAACCTTCGATGGCGTTGCCGATGCCGCCGATGGCGTTTTGGGCGATGAGGCTGGGCTGGGTCGGCAACGCGTGCAGGAACGTCCAACTGATCGACGAGAGACCTCGTTGCAGCAGGGCGAATATCACCGATCCGAGCGGCACCAGCGCCAGGATGAAGGCGGCGACCAGCACGGTGAGGAAGATCTTCGACAGGAGCGTGCGACGGCCGATGGTCTGCGCGGCGCGCTTCTGGATCTCCTGGCGACGTTCGAGAATCGGGTCCGGCGGCAGGTCGGTCAACGTGGCGCTCATGCGTGCGCCCTCGCTCGCTTGGTCAAGATACGCGCACCGGCGTTGACGCTCGCGGTGATGATCATGAGGATCAGCGCCAGCGCGGCGAGGGCACTGCCGGCCGACCCGGTGGCGTTACCGAACTCGGTGGCGATCGTTGAAGCCAATGTGGCGCCGGTTGAGAAGAGCGAGTGAGGAATCTGGGGATTGGAGCCGATGACCATGGCGACCGCGATCGTCTCGCCCAGGGCCCGACCGGCGCCCAGCGCGATCGCGCCCAAGATGCCCGTGCGCGCGCTGGGCAGGACCACTTTCAAGAGCACCTGGCTGCGCGTCGCCCCGAGCGACAGACCGCCCTCGATGAGGTCGGTCGGAACCACCGCGATGACGTCGCGAGAGATCGCGACGATGGTGGGCAGGATCATGATCGAGAGGACGATGCCGGCGAGCAGGACGCTGAATCCCTCGTGGGGTCCACTGAAGGGCCACGAACTACCCGTCAAGCCGGAGAGGAACGGCTGCAGCGTCTTGGTGAGCCACGGGATCAGGTACCACAGACCCCAGAGTCCGTAGACAACCGAAGGAACGGCCGCGAGCAGCTCGATGAGGGCGGTACCGGTCGCGCGGAGTTTGCGCGGGATCAAGAACAAGAGCGCCAGTGCTGACGCGAGACCCACCGGAACGGCGATGAGCAGGGCGATCAGTGTGGTCAGGACCGTATCGGTGATGAGTGGCAGGGCCCCGTAAGGGCCGGTGCCCGACACCCACGACTTTCCGGTAAGGAGGTGGTACCCGTACGTATGGACCGCCGGCCAGGCGGTCGAGACCACGCTCCAGACGAACAGGACGATCACGGCCCCGAAGAACAGCGCCGTGCCGCGAAGTAGGAACTGATACGGACGGTCCGAGGTGGCCGAGAGACGAATTCTCTCGGCCACCTCGGACGTCGGTCCCTGGGAATCTGTTTCCGTAGTTCTCATGTATCCTTCACAACTTCGCTGTAACCTATGCGGCCGTCTAGCTCAGACCGAGCGGCTGGGCGTTGTACTTCATCGAGGCGATCTGCTGCTCGGCGACTGCCGCCACGTAGGACGGCAGCGGCACGTAGCCCTGCTCCTTCGCGACGTTCTGGCCCCCGTTGGAACCACTCTGCACCGCCCAGTCGAGGAACTTGGCAGTCAACTTCTCCGAGTTGAGCGAAGCCGTCGCGCCGCCGACCGTACCGAGACTGTTCCAGTCCTGGCGCACGATGGCCCAGCTGTAGCCCGCGATCGGGTAGTCACCAGTGTTCTTGCCGTTCACGATCGAGAAGTTCGACACGACACCGGCAGCGGTCTCGCTCGGCGGCGTCGCCGAGAATGCGGCGGCGTCAGCGGCGACGCTCGTCTGGCTGAGCGCGACGCGCTGACCCTTGGCATTGACGATCAACGCGGCGGGCAGCGTGTGCTGGAGCAGGATGTAGGAGTACTCGACGTAGCCAACGGCTCCGACGGTCTGCTCGACGTCACCGGCCACACCGGCGTTCTTCTGTCCACCGAGTGCGCTGTTGGGCACTTCACCCTGGTTGAACGTCGTGCTCGGGAAGACCTCGGCGCTCGTCGTGAGATTCTTGAAGCGGGCGCCCTGGGTCTGGTTGAGGTAGTCCATGAAGATGAACGTCGTGCCCGAACCGTCGGCGCGGTAGACGGGAACGACCGGGAGGTTCGGAAGCGCGCAGGTCGAACGGATGATCTTGTGCTTCTTGTTCCTCTTGACGTTCACGATCTTGGGGTTCAACTTGCAGATCGCGGGGTTGTTCCACTTCGTGATCGCGCCGTCGTAGATACCGGCGAGGACCGCGGAGCTGAGAACCACCGGGAACTTGCCGAACTTCTTCGTCAACGACGGCAGGTTGTACATCATCCCCACGCCACCGAGCACCACGGGAACCTGTACGTACGAGTTCAGGGTGTGCGCGGGGTCAGCGTTGGTGAGCAACGACGAGTCCAGGTTGGTGCCGTTGACGACCGTACCCATTGGCACGTCGGACGCGCCGACGGCGTAGGTGCCGGCGATAGCGCCCTTCTTGCCAC
>OCZT010008230.1_pt1 | contig 10171 bp, 14 predicted proteins | sample 1539031 | NCBI WGS metagenome assembly OCZT01 (sample SAMEA3539308, study PRJEB22396) | soil metagenome | biome: tundra; feature: field; material: soil | place: USA | collected 2010-05 | depth 0.15 m
CCGGCTTTTACAATTTGGGCAACGGCGACGGCTATTCCGTCCGGCAGGTCATCCAAGCCTGCGAAAAAATCACCGGCAAGAAAATTCCCACGGTTGAAAAACCGCGCCGGTCCGGCGATCCGCCCAAACTCGTGGCGTCCGCCGAAAAAGCCATTCGCGATCTGGGCTGGAAACCGAAATTTCCAAAATTGGAAGACATCGTCGCCACCGCCTGGGCCTGGCACAAAAAACATCCGAACGGCTACCCGGATTGAGCGGTAGAGACACGAATTGTACGGATTGACGTGGATTTAACCACCCACCATCATCAATTTTGCGCGCGTGATCCACTTACAAAACTTTGTCGCATATGCGACAAAGTTTTGTAAGGTCAGGTTAACGTTGAGAGTGCGCCCACGGCACAGGATTGTCTTTGCCCGGCAAAGGCGGCAGGCTCGCCACGTTCAGCAGACGTGGCCACCCGGATTGAGGCTCCATCGTGTTTTACGGCAGAAAAGGGCTGATTTTTGTCAATTGGCGTGTGGTCGTGTTTGTTTGCAGATTGGATACTGAAATGACAGGATAAACGGGCGAAGTTTCCTTTGCGCTGGAAGTGGGATTCAGGCAGCTTCGCCGGAAGCAGATTTATGATTGCAGCACTGACCGGATTAATTGCCGGCATCATTCACGTGTGGTCGGGGCCGGACCATCTGACGGCCATTGCGCCGTTGGCGGTCCGCCGGCCGGAGCGCGCCTGGGTGCCGGGGGTGCGTTGGGGGCTGGGCCATTCGGCTGGCGTGGCCGTGATAGGGTTGTTGTCGCTCTGGTTGCGGGATTTGTTGCCGGTGGATTTGTTGTCGTCCTGGGGTGAGCGACTGGTGGGGGTAATGCTGTTTGGCATCGGCCTGTGGGCTTTGCACAAGGCGCTCAAGAGCAACGTGCACGTCCATGAACACGACCACGACGGCCAGCGGCACGCGCATATCCACGCACACGGCCATCGTGCCGCCAAAGCGCATGAAAAACAGCAGGCGCATCAACACATGCACGCGGCCTTCGGCATCGGCATCCTGCATGGACTGGCCGGCAGTTCGCACTTGCTGGGGGTATTGCCAATTCTCGCTTTTCCAACCAAAGCCCAGGCACTGGCCTATCTGGCGGCGTTTGGCGCCGGCACGATAATGTCCATGGCTGTATTTTCTTACGGCATGGGCTGGCTGGCCAGACGATGCAACGCCAGCGGTCTGAACGTTTACCGTGGTTTGATGAGCACCTGCGCCGTCGCGGCGATGGCCGTTGGCTGTTTCTGGCTGGCAAATAGTTTTCGTTGAGCCGAAAAAATTGTCTTGCCAAACCCGCCGGTCAGTCTTCATTTTCTGACATGGCAGCGACGCGCAATTCCGGTTTTGACGATCCGTTCTACCAACCGGCGGATGAGTTTTTCCCTGCAAACAACAAGCTCGCCCTGACCTTCGACGACGTCACGCTGGCGACGCTTTATTCGGAGATTCTCCCGCGCGACACGCAACTCGACACCCAGCTCGCGGAAAATCTGCGCCTCAATATCCCGGTCATTTCGTCCGACATGGACACGGTGACCGAGTCGCGCATGGCCATCGCGATGGCGGCCAACGGCGGCCTTGGCCTCATCCATTACAACATGCCGGAGCGCCAGCAGCTTTCCGAGGTCAGCCGCGTCAAAAACCACGTTCACGGGCTGATTCAGGAGCCGATCCAGGTCGCCCCCGACCAGCTCATCGGGGATGTGCTGAAAATGATTGAGGAACGCAAATTTGCGTTTGGCACATTTCCGGTGGTGGATGACAAAGGCAAGCTGGTCGGTTTGCTTTCCGGTCACGTCGTCAAGCCGCGCTACGCCAAGCGCAAAGTCGCCGAAGTCCTGACGCCGCGCGCGCAGGTTCATACCATCCGCCAGAAGGAACTCGGCAAAGACCCCATCGCGCGCGCCGACAAATTTTTCAACGAGCGTCCCGGCATCCACAAACTGCTCGTCGTGGACGACCATGACCATTTGCGCGGCCTGTTCACGATGAGCGACATCGAGCGCATCACGCAGGAACGCAACGCGCAGTTCAAACCGGCGCGCGACGCGCGCTTTCATCTCATTTGTGGCGCGGCGGTCTCGGCCACGCGCAACGCCTTTGGCGAACTCGACCGCGAATGCATTCTGAACCACGTCGGCGCGCTCGTGGAACGCGGCGTGGATGTGGTGGCGGTATCCACCGCGCACGGCCACAGCCAGGGCGTGGGCGACACCGTCCGCGTGTTACGCGACGCGTTTCCCAAATTGCCCATCATCGCCGGCAACGTCACCAGCGCGGCGGGCGTCGAGTATCTCGCTGAGTGCGGTGCGAACGCCATCAAAGTGGGGCAGGGGCCGGGTTCGATTTGCACCACGCGCATCGTCGCCGGGGTTGGCATTCCGCAGATGACGGCGCTTTACGTCTGCTCGCGCGCGGCGGCGAAGAAAAAAGTTTCCATTCTTGCCGACGGCGGGATTGTGAAATCCGGCGACATTGTGAAGGCACTGACGCTTTCACAAGCGGTGATTTGCGGCGGCATTTTTGCCGGTTGCAACGAAGCGCCCGGCGACGTCATCGAAATCGGCGGCAAACTTTACAAGCAATATCGCGGCATGGGCAGCCTCGCCGCGATGAAATCCGGCTCGGCGGCACGTTATGGCCATGCCGCGAACCCGACGCAGAAAGTTGCGCCCGAAGGCGTCGAGGCGCTCAAGGAGGCGTGCGGTTCGGTGGATCGCGTGCTGGCGCAACTCATCGGCGGCATCCAGTCCGGCATGGGTTATCTCGGCGCGGCAAACCTCGGGCAACTCCGCGACAAGGCGCGATACATCCGCGTCAGCCCCGCCGGCATGCGCGAAGCCGCCCCGCACGACGTGGTGGAATTGAAGACGGGGAATTAAAGCTCCAAGCTCCAAACATCTGTGATATATTTCCAACGTGATTGAACTGATTCAGCAAAAACGTGCCGCCGTGGCGGATGTCTGCCGTAAATTCGGCGTCCGCCGGTTGGAGGTTTTTGGCTCGGCTGTGCGGGGCGGTTTCAATCCGCAAAAGTCCGACCTGGATTTCATCGCCAACTTTCTACCGCCGCTGCATCCGGGCGTGGCCGACCGCTTTTTCGGGCTGACTGAGGCGCTGGAGAAGATTTTTGCCCGGCCCGTGGATTTGCTGACGGACTCCATGCTCCGCAATCCCGTGCTGCGCGACGAGGTCAACCGCGACCGCACTCTCATCTATGACAACGGAGGCCAGGAAAAGGCTGCATGACATCAGGCTGGCCGCCGGGGCGCTCCGCCGCTTCACGGAAGGAAAGTCCGTGGAGGATTTCAAGGCCGACGAAATGTTACAGGCGGCGGTTGAGCGGAAGCTGGCGATCATTGGCGAGGCGTTTGTTCATTTGTGCGAAGAGGATGCTGCCATCGCCGGCATGTTCACCGACCTGCGGCAGATTGTCGGCATGAGAAACCGGCTGGTTCATGGCTACGACCAGCTTGACTTGGATGTGGTTTGGGACGCAACCCTCAAACATGTGCCAAAACTTCTGGCGCAGGTGGAAAGCATTTTGAAATAGCAACCCCTGCCGGCAGGCGCGAAGCCGCCCCGCACGACGTGGTGGAATTGAAGACGGGGAATTGAAGCGCGCGATCATCTTTTCCACAAGCTGGATTGGAATGGTTGAAACTAGCGGCATGGGTTCGGTTTGAAGACAAGTATATTTGCAGCCTATCGAAAAAAGATAGCCATTAGTGGGTCAGCAGGATGGTGCAAAATCGACATCGAGCTTGTATTGAACGATCTCTATGTGGGGAAGAAATCTCCGAGCTTCGCGCCAGACCTTTTGGTCCACCTTTTTCGCCCCGCCATGCACCAGTTTCCCGCGTCCGGGCTTACCGGTCTCTTTCTTCAAGCGTCTGAGGTAATGCCGCAACTGGCTAACATCCTCAACAATTGGGGATTCTCGTTTGCATTCGACAATCACGGGTTTGTCATATTTGTCGAGCAGCAATACGTCCAGCCGTGAACTGTCTTCAAATACTTTTTCGCGAACAACATCATTCGGGTAGGGCACCAACCCGTCTTCGAGCCTGTGCGGATACAGCGCGATATAGTCGGATAACGCCCGTTCATACCCGAAGCAACCAACCAACCCCACCCAATTCGCTTGATCAGCCATGATCTTCCGAAGCTTCTTGGCAGTGGTGGTAGTGGAATGGACACGGTTCAGAGTTCCACGTCCGAGGGCAATGCCCTCTGGAAGTTGGACGACCAAATCCCAGTTGTCAGGGCTGTGTTCTAAGTCCCAACGGACCTCTATTCTTCGCCCCATATATCCTTCAGGCCATTCTGGATCTTCGATGCTCTCGACCAGAGGGTTCCACTCCTTGTCACCAACCTTCTTACGGATTACCTCACCGATCCTGCCAATCCGGCGTCCTGGAAGTGCGGCCACGATTTCGTCCCCGGTTTCAATCTCATTTAGCGCGTTTCTCGCTTGGATCCAGTCCCTCCCTCCTTTCGTCTTGCCCTCCAGATGGCATCTCTGATCGGGCGAATGGCCATCGGTGACGCACTGATGCTTGAGCCACAAACGCCACAAGCCGGGGTATTCGTCCTCCATGCAATAAATCTTCCACAATTTTTTAGGAGCGCTCATAGTTTTGACGGCTAACGATCCAGCGCGGTTAGGTATTTGACGGTGAGGTGAACCACTTAGCTAGGTCATCCCAACTCATCTTCTTAGAGACCTTACCATTGCATGGCCACCATCGTAAACCGCCGACGCTGATGGTTAGAGTGCCAAGCTTGCGCCGATTTTTCTTACTCCACTTGTCCCATACTTCAAACTCGACTCCGGGCTTCCCGATGGACACGTATTCCTTAACATTTGCCGAGACCCACTTGATGGGGCGGCCCTTTTGTCTGCCTTTCATGTTTGTCTCTTTCTACCTTTCATGTGCTGTTCCTGATGCCTAACGAACTGAGTCACGCCGGATGTGTGATGTCAACCGCGAATGCGGAACTGAAAGCGCCAACCGGCGTTGGCTCCAGTGACTTAGCCGGCGTTCTTGTCGTCATGTGCTTTCTGGATAAGCATCTCAATCCGCCGTAAGCGTTGCGATGACTCTTTAGTATGCTCAATGACTTGTGCGAATCCGAGTAAAATAAAGCCGCTCAAAATTCCGCAAGCGAAAATCAAGAAACCAACAAGGCCGGAATTCTCGTTATGGCCATTCCCAACTCCTAGTCCGCCGATACCAGCTCCAATAAACTCTAATGCTGCAAAAAAAAATAAGGGCACGTGCAACACTCGAACCCTCAACTGGCGGCAATGAAAATGCGGGCTTTGGTGCTGGCACAGTTGGCGGTGGCGGTGCGGGTGCAGCAGGCTTTGGTGGCTCAATGACTCCCGGAAAGCTGTTAATCGGACTCCACTCACCTGTGCTGTCTTCGGGATGACCAAGTGTAACAGCGGCAATGCTGCCTCTCTCAAGCATCTCACGAATCTGTTCTGGCTCGTAAGGCCCGTCCTGCTTTCCGTTAATCCAAACAAAGTATTTCATGCGCGAGGTGTCCAACGCCGCCAACGACGAGGTTAACTGAGCCACGCTGGGTTGGTGATGTCAACCGCGAAAGCGGAACTGAAACGGCCAACCGGCGTTGGCTGCAGCGATTCCACAATCAATCAATTTAAAAACGTAACGCGTTCCTCAAAGTTGGCTGGTTTTCAATGATTGCCGCCACAAATCGCAATCAAACAAAACCATGCCATGCAAAGCATGAATCCAATGGCAATTAATTCACCACCCAGAATAATACAAGAAAGCAAAAGCAAAGAACACGTTCGTGCCGCTCCTGTAATCTCCCGATGCCAGCAACTGCGATAAAGAATGATAAAAGTCACCGATATTGGAATGATGGCATAAACCAACAATTCGACCCAACGAACTTCGAGCAGCTCTACCGCAGGTCTAGCGACCCAATAAATGAATGCCAGGGAAACAAAGCATGCGATTGAAGCAATGACAATAACTCGTTGTAAAGGAGACTGAACCTCTGGTGTTTGTTCGTTATCGTCCATAACACTCAAATGGCCTAAAAACATTGTGAATCGTTTAATAATGCATTTGACATCACTGAATAGACACCGACCCTCTACATTTTGCATATCCAACCGATACACTTAATGGCCTAACAGGTAATGGACGCCGCGTTGTGCAGCCTGTCCTTTTTCATGATTGCCAGTGTGTTTCGCATTTAAGTTTCTGTCCAGCAACTTTTGAAACTGCCGACTACAATACCCCATTACTCCGACACTCCGTTTTTTGTCAAAACCCAATCGGCTCGTTCAGTTTGCCGCATTGCGAACAGCGCGAGCATAGCCGCGATTTGGGGCAGCAAGAGATCAGGCCGAGATCGGCTGTTTCTTCCGCAACCGGGCGTTTTCGGCGAATTTGCGCGCTTCCTTGATGCCGCGCAGCAGGCAATCCGAACTGATGTCGCAGTCGAGCTTCGGCCAATGCACCGAGGAATGGCAAATCTCGAATTTCGCCCGCTCTGCCGGCGTGGCCAGCATCAGCGTGGGATAAAACGCCAGCGGCACGCTTACCGTCCGCCCGTCTTCCAGGTCGAAAGCCAGCCGTTCGTTGGTGACATGCACCGCCGCGACATCCGGCGGCGGGGTGTTATTCAATTTCATTCCAGGCCTCAATCAGTTCGGTTTCATGCGCCGCCAGAATCCGCGCGATTTCCCGCAATTCGGCTTCGCGAAAACCCTTGTTCCAGCTCAACTGCACCGGATTCAGCCAAAATTTCGCTTCGCAACCGGCCTTGACCACGTGAACGTGAACCGGTTCATCGGGTTCGGAACTGTAAAAACCGATGCGATAACCTTTCTCGCGCAACACCGTTGGCACTGGGTTATCTTAAATCGTCATCGCCGCTTCCGCAAGCGGCCAATTCCCAACCCGCCCCGCACGATGTGGTGGAATTGAAGACGGGAAATTGACCGGCTTGAATCGAACAACAAAGCAACCAAGAAACAAAGGACTGATGAAAGATTTTAACTTCGTTGCTTTGTTTCTTTGTTGTTCATCTGAACCAGTTCAAAACACAATCGGCTCGTTCAGTTTGCCGCATTGCGAGCAACGCGAGCGGTCCACGTCCGCGTCGTCCGTGTATACGTAACCGCACTTCTGGCAGCGAAAAATCCTGTCCTCCGTGTGCGTCGGGCCGAAGCGGCGGCGGCGCATTTCGGAATAGATCCCCAGACCACACAGCGCTCCGAGCAGCAGGGTCACGTAGATCACGATGAGGGTGGCGGCGCTCATGGCACTTTGCGCGTTGAATCGTGAACTCCGATAAACTCCGTTTCCGCGAGCACGCGACAAAGTCGGTGTCGCGAGCGGGCCGTTGAACTGTTGAACCGGCCCAGCAGCAAACCGATGCAACGATTGGACATGTTATACCATTTCCCGATAATAATCGGCACATATTCCAGACGGTAGGGCCGCGTTGCTGCGCGGCCATCATACCCGGCGGCGCAGCTCCGATAGATCGCGAGCAGGCAGCGCCGCCCTACCCATTGTACCGATTGTCTCTGGGAATTGGTATTAACGGCTTGGTTCATTCGTGTTTATCATCGGCACGGTGTGCCAGTTGAAAATCATCCGGCCAACGGTCAAGTGCGATGACGGGGTGAAGCGCACGGCGCGGGCGAGATCGAGCGCGCGTTGATCGGCTTTTTCATACTGATCGGCGGCGGTAAAACCGCTGTCGGGAGGGAGCAAAACGGTTGAAACGACGTTGCCCGCCGCGTCCACGAGCACCTGCACTTTGCTCGGCGCAATCACGTTCGCATACGGCCAATTCGTCAGGTTGATTGGTGAAGGCGACTGTCGTTGGGCCAGTTCGCCTTCGACGCGCAACGTGGAATTTTGCGCGAGCATGGGTTTGATCGGCAACAGGGGCGCGCTGAGTTTAAGCGGCGGTTTTAATTGAAGCTCAAAGCTGGCGAAACGGTTGGTCTGCATGAATTGATTGAAAGCCATTCCCAGCTCATCGGCGGACAATGACAGCCAGCGCGGCGGTTCGGTCCAACGGAACGATGGTTGTTTCAAAGCGGCCGTTTGCAGCCCGATGGCGGACGCAAAATCCTTCTGATGCGGCAGCGCAAAGAGCGTGGGGTCGTTCAGCGCGATCCATTCGCTTGAATCGTCCGCGAGTTTGAGCGTTGGCACATTTGTCACCGCGCGCGGGACAATTTGTTTTCGCCCGCCGAATACGAAAAGCAATGCGACATGCGCGGCGAAAACAAGCGCGATAAGCGTCAACCACCGGCCGCGCGTCCACGGGCCTTTGCCTTGCGGCTCCCGCCTCGGCGGGGCCTCCGGCGCAGTCCGGGTCGTTCCCGCAAGTCCGGTCGGATGCGGTTCGGCGGAAGCAGCGTTCATGGTCCGGCGGGCGCGGTGACGACGCGCGGCAACGTCGCGAGCAGCGCGTTTTGGATGCCGGCGTCGCGCGCGAGCAACGTCAGATGGATGAACTGGTCGTAAGTCACGGCTTTGTCGGCCTGAATGACGAGCGTGAGCGGTTCGCGGGAATTTTGGACGGCATTGGTGAGGGCTGATTTTAATTTATCTTCAGCGACAATTTGATTGGCGAAATAAAATCGTCCATTGGCGTCCACGGCAACGGTGACCGTCGGTTTGTCGGTCCCGGGCAGGTTGTCCGCCACCGGCAATTGCAGCGGCAGGCCGGATATGGGCACGAGCGCGCCGAGCATCAGGAAAATGACCAGCAGAAACAAAACCGCGGCGAACGGCGCCATGTCAAACGGGCTGCGCAGCAGCCGGGCATTGCGTGGAAATTTCATGAAGGTTTGCCGTTTCCGTTCTCGGTGACGATGTTGACGATTTCGGCGGCGGCGCGTTCCATGTCGAGGACGATTTTATTGATGCGGCTGACGAGATAGTTGTAGCCGGCGTGAACGGGAATGGCCACGGCGATGCCCGCTGCCGCGCAAATGAGCGCCTGCCAGATGCCGTGGGAAAGCTGCCCAAGGTGCGCATACAAACCGGCTTCCTGCATCTGGCTGAAAACATCCATGAAGCCGATGATGGTGCCCAGCAAACCCAGCAGCGGCGCGATTTGAGCGATGGTGGCGAGCAGATTCAATTTCTCTTCGAGCCGCGGCACTTCGGTGAGGCCGGCTTCCTCGACCGCTTCGCGCACGCGCTCGCGTCCGCGATCGCGGTTGAGAATCGCCGTTTTGACGATGCGCGCGACCGGGCCGGGCGTGGCGTCGCAGATGGAAATGGCCTCGACGACGTTGTCGCGTTTGAGCACGGTGCGGACGCCGTTGAGGAATTCGGCGGAATTGATTTGCGAGCGGTGGCAATAGAGCACGCGCTCGATGAAGGTGGCGAGGGCAATGGCCGCGGCGAGCATAATCAGCCAGATCACCGGGCCGCCATGGGTCAGAAGCGTTGGCATGAAGTTTTTATAGGCGGTCAGGCGACAGGTGACAAGTGACAAGTGACGGGTGTGGTGTGAAACGTGATGCGTGAAACGTGATGCTTGACTGAAAAAGATTCACGTTTCACGCCTCACGTTTCATGCCCTACGTTTTCGGCTTGCTTCCCGCCTGCCGCCAACAAATGCTTGGCGCATGGAAAAACCCGACCAATTCCGCGAATTGTTCCGCATGCAAAAGGCCCTCAACGAACGCATCGGCGTCAAAACCGGGGGCATGAGCGAGGAGGAAAAAACCAGGTGGATTTTGAATTATTGCCGCGCCATGACACAGGAAATCGCCGAACTCACCGACAGCGTGCCGTGGAAATGGTGGGCGAAGTATCAGAAATTCGACGATCAGAACGCGCGCGTCGAGGTCGTTGATCTTTTTCATTTTCTCATCAGCCTCGCGCAGGTGCTGGGCATGAGCGCGGACGACGTGTTCGCCGCCTACGTCAAAAAGAACGAGGTGAATTTCAAGCGTCAGGACAGCGGTTACACGGCCAAGGACGAGCACGATTCCAAACACATTTGAATTGAACGACGTGTCTGCCAAACTCAAAACTCAGAATTCAAAACTCAAAACTCCCGCGAGAAATGTCCCCCCGCGCTGGCGCAAGGAAGTCGAGCGCGTG
>OCZT010008231.1_pt1 | contig 10171 bp, 9 predicted proteins | sample 1539031 | NCBI WGS metagenome assembly OCZT01 (sample SAMEA3539308, study PRJEB22396) | soil metagenome | biome: tundra; feature: field; material: soil | place: USA | collected 2010-05 | depth 0.15 m
GCTGCGAGCGCCATCCCGCCCAGGACCCGCAACCAGAGCCGCGACGTGCCGAGGCCGAGGCGCGCCGCCGGGAAGCCGGTCGCGGTCAGAGCCAGCGCGGCTCCGCCGAGGACCACAGCCCCCATCGCCACCCCGGGGATGGTCGAAGCGAGGGCTCGCGTCCATTCGACCAGCAGGATGTAGGCGCCGATCATGGCCGCCCGAACGGCTGGGCGCGTCGCTAGGGCCGAAATCACCGCGTCAGCGCGGGGATAGGCGCTCCGGCGCCGAGTAGACGTTGAAGCGATCACCCTTGAGGAAGCCGACCAGGGTCTGGTTGAACTCACGGGCGAGCGCCACCGCCAGGCTCGAGGGAGCGCCGACCGCGGCCAGGACGGGAATGCCCGCGGTGATGGACTTCTGCACGATCTCGTAGCCCGCACGCCCGCTCACGACCAGGATCGAATCCCTGGCGGGCAGGCGATCTTCCAGGAGCGCGCGGCCCACCACCTTGTCGACCGCGTTGTGCCGTCCCACGTCCTCGCGAAGACAGACGAGTTCGCCGCCCGGCGTGAACAGGCCGGCGCCGTGGAGTCCACCGGTGCGATCGAACACGCCCTGGCCGGAGCGCAGCTGGTCGACGAGGCCCGGCAGGAGGGCGGGATCCACCGCCGGGCCCGAAGGCAGCACTGCCAGGTCACGCCGCAGATCCTCGATGAGCACCGTGCCGCAGACGCCGCAGGCCGAGCTGGACAGCATCGAGCGCTTGGGCCTGCGGCGCGCCTGTCCTGCCAGGTGGACGTCCACCTGGTTCGACTCCACCAGCACCGATTCCACCGCAACCTGGTCCGCGTCTTCATCCGCCTCGGCGCTGATGCGGATGACGCGCACGTCTTTCGTCGCGCGCACGATGCCTTCGGCGAACATCAATCCAAGGCAGAGCTCGATGTCGTCGCCAGGTGTGCGCATGACGACCGACAGCGGCTCGCCGTCGAGCATCAGCTGCAGTGGCTCCTCTGTGGCCACCATGTCAGGCGATTCCGACCACCGCCCCGCCGTCCAGCGGCGGATCTCGATGCTAGGAGCGGAGGGCTTGGTCATGTCTACTAGGCCTGCGCCACTCGGAGGTGGCGGGCCGAACGAGGAACGGCGGTCGCGATCGCGAATCCGCGCCAGGACGTCACCCGCTCCGGCCGAAGCTCAACGGCCGTCGGAATCTCGTCGAGTTCGATCCCATACCGCTCGGCGATGCCCGATCCGTCGACTGTGGCGCCGAAGGTGCCACGCACGCACGCACCGACCATCAGTGACGGCCGGAAGCGGTGGTGCGACTCGACGACCAGGGCCCCGACGGAACCCGACTTCACCCGGCCGGCGCTGGGGGCGACGGTCACCTCGCCGCGCTCGACCTCCCACAGGGCCGGCCGGAGGACGGGCATCCCACCCTCGAGCCAGCACGCGTAGCCTCGCGCCACACCGGCCAACCGGCGGCTGACCTCCGCGGGCACGGCGGGGACGCGCGCGGCCTGCGCCGGGGGGAAGGGGCGCAGGTCGATCAGCTCCACGTCGCTGGGCCGCAAGCGCATCACCACGCGGTTGTAAGGGAGCCACTCGCGAGGGATGTGCGTGAGGTCGAGCAGATATCCGGCGAAATAGGGAGCGTTCTTGAGCGCGTAGCCGGCCATCCCTACGAAGTAGCCGGGGCCGTCGAGCACTGCACGGACCTGGCTGGACACGGACAGCGGGTCGTACACCTCGAGCGCGCCGCGCAGCACGAGTGCCTTCGAGCCACCGTCCACCAGGAAGGCGGCTCGTGGGTCGCGCTTCGCGCTGAGGACTTTGGCCGCGTAGCGGGAAGTCGTCATCCACAGCGAACCCGAAGCGAAGTGGAATGCCGCCGGATTGACCAGGGGCAGGCGGCCCGCGCGCAGCGCCAGCATCCCAATCGGGGTATGGCCGAGGACGGCACGAGCGTCGCTGTTCAACCGCACGCGATCAACTCTAGGCAGTCAGGCTTCCAGGGTGCTCCGGATCCGTTCGAGAGCGGTCTGCAGCCTGTTGCGGATTACCCAGTCCAGGCGGCCCGCGATGGCGGCCCCGAGGATCGAGGCGGGCGGTGTGTAGGCGATGCGCATGACGATGTGCACTCCGGCGCCGACCGTGGTGAACGTGAAGCCCCCCTCCTGCTTCATGATGCCGGACTCCGATACCCAGCCGATCTCGTGTGGGCGGCGCCATCGATTGAGCCGCAGGACGCTCTTGAGCGGAAAGCCGAGCGCGACCATCTCGACCTCGTAACGGGCGCCGACCCCTTGAGACCTGGCGCCGATCGGCTCCCACTTGCTGATCCCGGCGAGGACCGTGGCGACGTGGCGATGGTCGGCGAAGTAGTCGAACGCCCGCTCGGGCGAGCACCTGATAGTCACCGCCGCCGAGAACTCGAGCTGCGCCACTTAGCCAAGATATTCCCGTGCGCTGGACCAGCGGGAGGGTGGCGGTCGAGGATTCGGTGGGAATGTCGGGCGCGGTCACCGGCAGGAGGCTCAGCGACACCTTCTGGGCGGACATTCAGGAGCTGACGCTAGGCCTCGTGCGCGGGCGGGACAATTCGCTCTGGCTCGGCCCCCTCGAGCTGCTCCGCTTCGGACGCGCCAAGGTGACGCAAACCGGAGTCGAGTGGCCGATCGAGGGCGGGCTGGCGGCGCAGGCGCCCGGCGGCCGCCTGCGCTTCGAGGCGGTGGACGGGCGCCTGGTGGCGTCGGTCGAGGATTACCAGCCGCGTCTGCCGCGAGCCCTGTACGTGCTGACGCAGCTCCCCGTCCACCACCTCTGGACGCGCCTGCATCTACTGCGCGTGCGCGGAAGGCAGCCGGCGCCCGGGGTGCCGGCGGACCCCGGAAGGCGCCTCGGCGCCGCCGCCATCGATGCCGGCGTCTGTCTCGCCCTGGCGGCGGTGATCGGACGGCGCCGTCGGGGCATCCCGGTTCTGTTCGCCATCGCGGCCGGCTATCACGTGGCCTGCTGGAGCCTCTCGGGCCGGACCCTCGGCGGCGCAGTCATGAGGCAGCGGGTGGTCGCGGTGGATGGCTCGGGCCTCAGCGCGGGGCAGGCGATCGTGAGGCTGGCGTCGCTGCCGCTGGCGGTGGTTCTGTGGCGCAACGTCCCCGACGAGATCGCGGGCACGGACGTTGTCGCGGATACGATTTGATCGTGAACCCAGGCGTCGACCTCGTCATCTTCGGCGCCTCCGGCGACCTCGCCCAGCGCAAGATCCTGCCCTCTCTGAAGCGTCTCGCGGCCAGGGACAGCACGCCCCTCCGCGTCATCGGCGCCGGCCGTACAGCCCAATCGACGACTCGCTTCCGCGAAGTCGTGAAGAAGAGAAGCGGGAGCCAGCGGCTGGCTGCAACCGCCGAGTGGGTCAGGCTGGACTACCGCTCGCAAGCCACCTTCTCAGGTTTGAAGAAGCTGCTGGCCGGCTCGGGGAGCGTGATCTTCTACCTGGCCACGCCACCCGAGACGTTCAGCGACATCATCCGCGCGCTCGGCCAATCGAGCCTGACCATGCGGGGGGACCCCACGCGACGCATCGTGGTCGAAAAGCCCCTCGGCCACGACCAGGATTCAGCTCGGAAGCTGGATGCTCAGCTGGCGAAGGTGTTCGAGGAGCATCAGATCTTTCGAATCGACCACTACCTGGCGAAGGACACGGTTCAGAACGTGCTCGCGTTCAGGTTCTCGAACTCCCTGTTCGAGCCTGTGTGGAATCGGAACCTTGTGGAGATGATCCAGATCACCGCCGCTGAGAGCGAGGGCATCGGCAAGCGCGCCGGCTACTACGACCAGACCGGCGCCGTCCGCGACGTCGTTCAGAACCACGTGCTCCAGCTGCTCGCCCTGGTCACCATGGAACCCCCGACCACCTTCGACGCCGAGTACGTGCGCCGGGCCAAGCGCGCGGCGCTGCGCGCGATGTCGCCGATCAACCCGGCGTCGGCGGTCCGCGGGCAGTATGTCGGCTACCTCGACGAGGATGGTGTGGCGAACGACTCCAGGCGCGAGACGTACGTGGCCGCGCGCCTCTCGATCGAGAACTGGCGATGGGACGGGGTCCCAATCTTCGTGCGCGCGGGAAAGGCGCTCCGGCGCAGGGTCACCGAGGTCGTGATAAGGCTCCGCGACGCTCCGCACCTGCGCATCGGCGGCAATCGCCAGCGTGGGATCCCGTCGCTGATCGTGATCCGCATTCAGCCAGATGAGGGCATCACCATCCGGATCGGGGCCAAGCGACCCGGTGCTCGATTCGAGATGGTGCCCGCGGGCATGAAGCTCGACTACAAGGCCCTCACCAAGGCGCCGCTGCCGGACGCCTACGAGAACGTGCTATCAGAGGTGCTCGCGGGTGGGCGCTCGGCGTTTCCGGGGGCCGAGGAGATCGAGCTGCAATGGGAGATCGTCGATCCGCTGCTCGATGCGTGGGAATCGGAAGGCCACCCCGAGCCGTATGCGAGAGGCTCATGGGGCCCGCAGGCGGCCGACGACCTGGTGGCTGCGGGTGGCGGCGGTCGTTGGATCATCAGTGGAGACGAGCCGGGGACGGCCTGACGGCGAGAGATTCGGTGTCCAGGTGGTCCAGCCGGGGACGGCATAAAAAAGGGGGCAGCATTAGCTGCCCCCTTGGACGCTGTTGTGTTCAGGCCTTGTGGGCCATCGTGTTGCTGGTGCTCATCCAGAGTTGAGCCTTGTTGGGGTAGAGCACGAGCAGAAGGACGGCGACGATGATCGCGATCAAGAACGGGACGATGTCGAATTTGCTGATGGATATCTGGTTGACGACCTGGTAGACGACTTCGAAGATGGCGTAGAGAATCACGGCCCTGACCCAGCTCACGTTGCCTTCGGGGTCGAAGCCCGCGATCATGATGCCGGCCCCGAAAGCGATCCCGGCGACGGACGCCGAGACGCCCGCCCAGGTGTCGAAGCCGAAAAAGGTGCCACCAATGAAGCCCAGTCCTGAGCCCATAACTATCAATAAGCCCATGACCCACATCAAGAGCTTCAACGCCAGCGGGTTCCACTTAGCCACTAGTAGGATTCCTCCAAGTTCGACCGCAATTTCTTAATCGGATTGTTAATAGGCGGTCTTTTGTAAGCAACTTGTACCTTGTTTGACCGTTTCTTGCAAGGTCACTCATGCAATTGGCACACCTCCGCGCCACACTCGACGCGGTTTCAGACCGTAAGCCCAGGCGAACGCGCCCTCGTGCTCGGCGTCCCACAGCACGAGGTCTGCAAGCATTGAAGGGGCAACCGCGCCCCGGTCCGACCGGGAGATCGACCGTGCGCCGCCCACGGTGGCCGCGAGCAACGCCTGCTCCGCCGACATTTTGAAGACGCCCACGGCCAGGGCGACCACGAGGCTCATGCTCGTGATGCCGCTGGTGCCCGGGTTGTGGTCGGTGCCGAGGGCGATCGCAGCGCCCGCCGCGGCCAGCTCTTTGACGGGTGGCAGCCTGCCGATCGACAGCGCGGTGCCTGGCGCGAGCGTCGCGACCACTCCGGCGCGCGCCAGGGCGACGGCGTCGGAGCGGTTGGCGCACAGGAGATGGTCGGCTGAGACCGCGTGCAGCTCGGCCGCCAGGCGCGAACCACCGGTGCGGGCAAGCTCGTCCGCATGGATTCGGGGGATCAGGTTCGCCTCGATCGCCGCCTTGAGGATGTGGCGCGACTGGCCGACGCTGAAGTACCCGCGGTCGCAGAACACGTCACAGAATCGGGCACCGGCCAGGTACGCCTCGTGGCACCAGCCGGCGGCCACCTTGGCGTACTTGCCCAGCTTGGCGCCGCGGTCCGGGGGAAGGGCATGGGCGGCGAGGAAGGTGACCTCGATGCGCGGCAGGTCGCCGCGCTGACCCAGGCGATTGAGGATTCGGGCGGATTCCAGTTCCCCGTCGTGTTCGAGGTGGTATCCGGTCTTCGCCTCCACCGTCGTCGCGCCGCCCTCCAGCCAGCGCTTGAGCCGCAGGGCCGTTCCCTGTTCGAGAGCCTCAGTCGATGCGGCACGCGTCGCCTTGACCGTGGCGACGATCCCGCCCCCTGCGTTGGCGATATCGGAGTACGAAGCGCCGGCCGTCCGCATCCCCACCTCGGCCATGCGGTCGCCGGCGTAGACGGGATGCGTGTGCGCGTCGATGAGGCCGGCGGTGACCAGGCCCCCGCCGCAATCCTCATCCTCGCTCACATAGCCGAGGAGCTCGAAGGGCTCGTCGCCTTCGCGTCCGCACCAGGCGATCCGCTCGTCATCGACGACCACGGCGGCCCGCTCGATAACGCCCGCCGGCGTGCCGGTGAAGAGCCGCCCGATGTTGGTCAGCCGCCTCATCGGGAGACCACGGTGCGCCCGCCGACGACCACGTTCACCACATCGCGGGCCCCACAGCAAAACATCAGGTAGCCGAGGTCCAGTTGCCGCGGCGCGGCGAGCCGTGGTTGGTCGATTGTGATGAAGTCCGCCAGCAGGCCGGGCTTGAGCTCGCCGGCCTCCCAGCCCAGGGCGCGCATGCCACCGATCGTCGCGGCACTAAAGAGCTCCTCGGGTTGGTGGAGGACGCGGCGCCCCGTGACGCGGCGCTGATCGAGCTCCAGCCCGCGTGACTCTTCGAGCATATCGATAACTGCATTGGAGTCGCTGCCGACGCAAATCCGGCTCCCACCAGCGGCCATGCGGTGAAGCAGGCCCACGCGGTCGCCGAGGTCACGCTCGCTCGTCGGGCAGGCACAGATCGAGACGTTGTGCCGGCCCAACAACGCGACATCCTCGCCGTCGACGTGGATGGCGTGGACGGCGGTCAGGTCCGGCCCCAGGATCCCCTCGCGTTCGAGGAGTTGAGTGGGAGTGCAACCTTCGACCGCAAGACACTCGTCCACCTCGGCGGGCTGTTCAGCCAGGTGGATGTGCAGGGGCGCATTGCGCTCGCGCGCCCACGCGGCGACGACCCGCATTGATGATGGATCCACGGCTCGCACGCTGTGAATCGCGGCCCCAATGCGCACGCCCTCCCCACCCTTGAGCGAATCCATTCGCTGCGCCCAGTGTTCCGCATCGCCGTCTGAGAACGACTTCTGGGCCCCTTCGAGTGGGCGGCCATCCACGCCCCCATGCAGGTAGCACGCGTCGATCAAGGTGATGCGGATGCCCTCCTGGGACGCCGCGTGGGTGAGCGCTTCGCCGAGTTCATTGCCCAACGCATGAAGGTAGTGGAACTCACCGACGGCTGTGATCCCCGCTTGAAGCATCTCGCGAAAGACCAGTCGGGAGTGCTTCAAGTAATCGACGGGATCCCAGTTCAGGGCGGCGCGGTACATCTGCTGGCGCCACTCCCAGAAGTCGCCACCACCGGATTCGGCGTTTCCGCGCAGCGCGTGTTGGAACGCGTGGCTGTGGACGTTGGCAAGGCCGGGAATCGTCCAGCCGTCCAGCCGAACCGCCCCCGCGGGCGCCGTGACGCCTTCGGTCACGGCCTTGATCCGCCCGCTCTCGACCTCGATGAGGACGTCCTGGGCTCGATGGCCCAGCCAGGCCTCCTCCGCGTGCCACAGGCCTGAGCCGTTCGTCGCCCTAGGGCCTCATCGGAATGTGGACGCCGCGCTCGTCCGCGACGTCGATCGCGCGCTGGTAACCGGCGTCGGCGTGTCGCATGACACCGGTGCCAGGGTCGTTGGTGAGGACGCGCACGAGCTTGCGCGAGGCCTCATCGCTTCCGTCCGCCACGACCACCATCCCGGCGTGGATCGAGCGCCCGATGCCGACCCCGCCGCCGTGATGCACGCTCACCCACGAAGCCCCGCTCGAGGTGTTCAAGAGGGCGTTCAGGATGGGCCAGTCGGCGATCGCATCCGAGCCGTCAAGCATCGCCTCCGTCTCGCGGTAGGGAGAGGCCACCGAGCCCGAGTCGAGATGGTCGCGCCCGATCACGATCGGCGCCTTGACCGCGCCCGACCGGACGAGCTCATTGAATCGCAGTCCCGCGCGCGCGCGCTCGCCGTAACCGAGCCAGCAGATGCGAGCCGGCAGGCCCTGGAAGCTGACCCGCTCGGCCGCCGCCTCGATCCATCGCACGAGCGCCGGGTCGTCCGAGAACTCATCGACGATCGCGCGATCCGTGGCGGCGATGTCGGCCGGGTCGCCTGACAGCGCGACCCACCGAAAGGGTCCCTTGCCCTCGCAGAAGAGCGGCCGGATGTAGGCGGGGACGAAACCGGGAAACTCGAATGCGCGAAGGCAGCCGCCAAGCCGTGCCTCCGCACGGAGGCTGTTGCCATAGTCGAAAACCTCGGCGCCATGGTCGAGAAAATCAACCATCGCGTCGACGTGGCGCGCCATGCTCTCCCGAGCGCGCTTCACGTAACCGTCCGGGTCGTCGAGCCGGAGCTCCTGCGCATCCTCGGGGCTGAGGCCGGCGGGGATGTAGCTCAGCGGATCATGTGCCGGGGTCTGGTCGGTGACAACGTCCGCGGCAAAGCCTCGGGCAGCCAGCGCCGGCAGCACCTCCGCGGCGTTGCCGTGCAGCCCGATCGACAACGCTCGCTTCGCAGCTTTCGCGTCCGCCGCCAGTCGAAGCGCGTGCTCGAGGTCATCCGCGCGAACGTCGAGGTAGCGATTCTCGATGCGGCGCTTGATGCGATCGTCGTCCGCCTCCACACAGATGGCGACGCCTCCGTTGAGCGTGATCGCCAGCGGCTGGGCGCCTCCCATGCCCCCGAGGCCGGCGGTCAAGGTGATCGTCCCGGCCAGAGAGCCGTGAAAGCGCTTTCGCGCGATCGCGGCGAAGGTCTCGTAGGTTCCCTGGAGGATGCCCTGGGTCCCGATGTAGATCCAGGAGCCCGCTGTCATCTGACCGTACATGGTCAAACCCAGCGCTTCGAGACGCCGGAACTCTTCCCACGTCGCCCACTCTGGTACGAGCATCGAATTGGAGATGAGCACTCGCGGCGCCCATTCGTGGGTGTCGAAAACGCCGACCGGCTTGCCGGACTGGACCAGTAGAGTCTGGTCGCCCTTCAACACCAGCAGCTCGCGGACGATGGCGTCGAAAGCCTCCCAGGATCGCGCGGCGCGGCCGGTGCCGCCGTAGACGACGAGATCCTCCGGCCGCTCGGCAACCTCGGGGTCGAGGTTGTTCATCAGCATGCGCATGGCCGCTTCCTGCGACCACCCGAGGCAGGTGCGCTCCGAGCCGCGAGGCGCTCGGATGGTGCGCGTCACCTCAGCTTGCCGATCGCGGCCTCGGCGGCTTCCAGGACGGCGCCGCTGCGCACGAGAGACTCGGCCGCGGCCAGCTCCGGCGCCAGGAACCGGTCGGGACCAGGACCGCCAACGTGCCTGCGCACGAGATCCCGAACGGCGGCGGTGCCGGGCGCCGGCCGCAGGGGGGCGCGAAGGTCGAGGGCGCGAGAGGCGGCGGTAAGCTCGACGGCGAGGATGTGAGTGAGGTTGTCGAGGACGGTGCGTAACTTCAATGCGGCGCCCCAACCCATCGACACGTGGTCCTCCTGCATGCCGGAGGTTGGGATGGAATCGACGCTGGCCGGGGCCGCCAGGCGCCGGTTCTCAGCCACCAGCGCGGCTGCCGTGTACTGGGCGACCATGAGCCCGGAGTTGACCCCGGGCTCCTCGGCCAGGAACGGAGGCAGGCCCTCGGAGCGATGGGGATCCAGGAGCCGGTCGAGCCGGCGCTCTGAGATCGCGCCGACCTCGGCGGCGGCGATGGCGAGAAAGTCGGCCGCGAAGGCCAGGGGCTCTCCGTGAAAGTTGCCCGTGGACTCCACCTCGCCGCTCTCGAGGACCACCGGGTTGTCGACCACTGACTCCAGCTCGATCGCGGCGGTGCGGCGGGCAAAATCCAGCGTGTCCCGCGCGGCCCCGGCCACCTGCGGGCTGCACCGAACCGAATAGGAGTCCTGGACCGCGTGCTGCGAGTGCCGGTGCGAGGCGACGATCCCCGAGCCGCGAAGCAGGCGCGCCAGGTTGGCGGCACTGGCGACCTGGCCGGGGTGCGGACGGATCTCGTGCAGCTGCGGCTGGAAGGTGCGATCGGTCCCCAGCAGCGCCTCCGCCGACATCGCCGCCGTGATATCGGCGATTCGGAAACAGCGCTCCGCGTCGGTGCAGGCGAGGGTGAGCATCCCCAGC
>OCZT010008232.1_pt1 | contig 10169 bp, 7 predicted proteins | sample 1539031 | NCBI WGS metagenome assembly OCZT01 (sample SAMEA3539308, study PRJEB22396) | soil metagenome | biome: tundra; feature: field; material: soil | place: USA | collected 2010-05 | depth 0.15 m
GCGAGTGTCTTGCCGACCATGCAGCGCACGGCAATCTTGGCAAGCGGCATTCCGGTCGCTTTCGACACGAAAGGCACGGTGCGTGACGCGCGCGGATTCACTTCGATCACGAAAATCGTGTCGTCCTGCTCATTTTTCTGAATAGCGAACTGCACGTTCATCAATCCCACCACCTTGAGCGCGTGCGCCATCGCGATCGTCTGGTGGCGCAGCTCCTGCTGGGTCGCCTGCGACAGGCTGAATGGCGGCAGCGAGCATGCCGAATCGCCCGAATGCACGCCCGCCTGCTCGATGTGCTCCATGATGCCGCCGATCAGCACCTGTTTGCCGTCGCAGATTGCATCGACGTCGACTTCGATCGCATCGTTGAGAAAGCGGTCGAGCAGCACCGGTGAGTCGTTCGACACCTTGACCGCCTCGCGCATGTAACGCTCGAGATCGGCCTGCTTATACACGATTTCCATCGCCCGCCCGCCGAGCACGTAACTCGGCCGCACCACCAGCGGATAGCCGATCTCTTCGGCCAGCGCGAGCGCCTTGTGCGCGCTCCTTGCGGTACGGTTTGCAGGCTGCTTGAGCTTCAACTTGTGCAGCAGCTTCTGGAAACGCTCGCGGTCTTCCGCGATGTCGATCGAATCCGGCGTGGTGCCGATGATCGGCACGCCGTTGGCCTCGAGATCGCGCGCGAGCTTGAGCGGCGTCTGCCCGCCGTACTGCACGATCACGCCGTACGGCTTTTCGACGTTGACGATTTCAAGCACGTCCTCCAGCGTCAGCGGCTCGAAATACAACCGGTCGGAGGTATCATAATCCGTCGACACCGTCTCCGGGTTGCAATTGACCATGATGGTCTCGAAGCCGTCTTCGCGCAACGCGAGCGCCGCATGCACGCAGCAGTAGTCGAATTCGATGCCCTGGCCGATGCGGTTCGGCCCGCCGCCGAGCACGATCACTTTTTTGCGGTCGGTGGGCTGCGCCTCGCATTCTTCTTCGTAGGTCGAATACATGTACGCGGTGTTGGTCGCGAACTCGGCGGCGCAGGTGTCGACGCGCTTGTAAACCGGCCGGACGCCGAGCGCGTGCCGGTGCGCGCGGACTTCGGCCTCCGTCGACTTCAACAGGTGAGCAAGCCGCCGGTCGGAGAAGCCTTTGCGCTTGAGCGTGCGCAGCGCCGCCGCGTCGAAATCGGCGAGTTGGCGGTCATCAAGCTCCATTTCGAGATCGACGATCTCCTTGATCTGCGCCAGGAACCAGGGATCGATCCGGGTAAGCTGATAGACCTCCCCCAGTGTAAAACCGTTCTCGAAGGCGTCGCCGACGTACCAGATGCGCTCCGGTCCCGGCTCGCCCAACTCCTTTTCGATCGCCTCGCGGTCGGTGGTCTTCTGGTTGAGGCCGTCGACACCGACTTCGAGCCCACGCAGGGCTTTCTGGAACGACTCCTGGAACGTGCGGCCAATCGCCATCACCTCGCCGACCGATTTCATCTGCGTCGTCAGGCGGTCATTCGCCTGCGGGAATTTCTCGAACGCGAAGCGCGGCACCTTGGTCACCACGTAATCGATAGTCGGCTCGAACGACGCCGGCGTGGCGCCTCCGGTGATATCGTTCCGCAGTTCGTCGAGCGTAAAGCCAACCGCGAGCTTGGCCGCGACCTTGGCGATCGGAAAGCCGGTTGCTTTCGACGCGAGCGCCGAGGAACGCGACACGCGCGGGTTCATTTCGATTATCAGCATGCGGCCGTCGTCGGGATTTATCGCGAACTGAACGTTGGAACCGCCGGTGTCGACACCGATTTCGCGCAGCACCGCGATCGACGCATCACGCATGATCTGGTATTCCTTGTCGGTCAGCGTCTGCGCCGGCGCAACCGTGATCGAGTCCCCGGTGTGCACACCCATCGGGTCGAGGTTCTCGATCGAGCAGATGATGATGCAATTGTCCTTCTTGTCGCGCACCACTTCCATCTCGAATTCTTTCCAGCCGATCACCGATTCCTCAATCAGCACTTCCTTGGTGGGGGATGCCTCGAGGCCATGCTCGCAGATCGCCACGAACTCCTCGCGGTTGTAGGCGATGCCGCTGCCGGTGCCGCCGAGCGTGAACGACGGCCGGATGACGCTCGGAAAGCCGACCACCGCCTGCACTTGCAGCGCTTCTTCGAGGCTGTGCGCGATCGCCGAACGCGCGCTCGCAAGCCCGATTTTGCTCATCGCAGCCTTGAATTTCTCGCGGTCCTCGGCCTTGTCGATCGCTTCTTTCCTGGCGCCGATCATCTCGACGCCGTATTTGTCGAGCACGCCGTGCCGCGCCAGATCCAGTGCGCAGTTGAGCGCGGTCTGACCGCCCATGGTCGGCAGCAGCGCGTCGGGGCGTTCGAGCGCAATCACTTTCTCGACCATCTGCCACGTGATCGGCTCGATGTAGGTCGCGTCCGCCATGTCGGGGTCGGTCATGATCGTCGCCGGATTCGAATTGACGAGCACGACGCGATAGCCCTCCTCGCGCAGCGCCTTGCACGCCTGCGCGCCGGAATAATCGAACTCGCACGCCTGGCCGATCACGATCGGGCCGGCGCCGATGATCAGGATCGACTTGATGTCGGTGCGCTTAGGCATAAAATCTTTAACCGCGAAGGACGCAAAGGACGCGAAGGTTTTTCATAAAATGGATTCCTTGGCGCCCTTTGCGTCCTTGGCGGTTCCGGATTTATGTTTTTCCATCATCGCAACAAATCGATCGAATAAATAATCGACGTCATGCGGCCCCGGGCTTGCTTCGGGGTGGCCCTGGAAGCAGAACGCCGGACAGTCGGTGCGCGCAAAGCCTTGCAGCGTGCCATCGAACAGCGACACGTGGGTGACGCGCACATTCGCCGGCAAGGTTGCACTATCGACCACGAAGCTGTGATTCTGGCTGGTGATCATCACGCGCCCGGTGTCGAGATCCTGCACCGGATGGTTGGCGCCGTGATGGCCGAATTTCATCTTGATGGTGCGCGCACCGCTCGCAAGCCCGAGCAGCTGGTGGCCGAGGCAGATGCCGAAAATCGGTATGCCGGCAGCGAGCAGTTCGCGGATCGCGCGGATCGCGTAATCGCACGGCTCGGGATCGCCGGGACCGTTCGACAGGAAAATCCCGTCCGGCTTGTGCGCGAGCGCGTCTTTGGCGGCGCTCTGCGCGGGAAGCACCGTGAGCTTGCAGCCGCGCGCCGCAAGTTTGCGCAGGATATTGCGCTTGACGCCGTAATCGAACGCGACGACATTGAATTTTGGCTGGTCCTGGCGGCCATAACCCTGGCCGAGCGTCCACGTCGTTTCATTCCAGCCGTACGGCTTGTCACAACTCACCACTTGCGCGAGGTCCATGCCGGTAAGGCCGGGGAACCCGCGCGCCGCTTTGAGCGCTGCGGCTTCGTCATGTGCCGTCAACCCAGTGCCGGCGATGAGGCAACCGTCCTGCGCGCCCTTCTCGCGCAGGATACGCGTAAGCTTGCGGGTGTCGATTTCGGCGATCGCAACCACGCCTTGTTCGCGCAGATACGACGCCAGATCCTGCGTCATGCGCCAGTTGCTCGCGAGCAGCGGCAGATCGCGAATCACGAGTCCCGCGGCATGGACTTTGCCCGACTCGGCGTCCTCGGGATTGGTGCCGGTGTTGCCGATATGCGGGTAAGTCAGCGTCACGATCTGGCGGCAGTACGACGGATCGGTCAGGATTTCCTGATAACCGGTCATCGCGGTGTTGAATACCACTTCGCCGACCGCCGTGCCGGGAACACCGATCGACGAGCCGCGAAAAACCGTGCCATCTCTGAGCACGAGGATGGCTGGCTGGCGTTGCTGCACGTCACACTCCCGGGACTAGGTACGGAAAGCGGGACGGGTCTGCGACCCATCCCGCTTCAGAAGCTGCGATTATACGTGAAAGACACGCGCGCTTCAACGCCAATGTGGTGGTTCTACCTGCTGATTCTACCTTGGAAACAAAGAAGTCGCTCAGCGCAAGCCCAACACATCCTGCATGTCAAAAAAACCGGCCTTCTTCTCCATCAAGAAGCGCACGGCGCGCAGGGCCCCTTGCGCGTAGGTCGCGCGGCTGCCGGCCTTGACCGTGATTTCGACGCGCTCGCCGGTGCCGGCAAACAGCACGGTGTGGTCGCCGACAATATCGCCGCCGCGGATCGTCGCAAAACCGATCGTTGATGCCTTGCGTTCGCCGGTCACGCCTTCGCGGCCGTAGACCGCGCATTCGGCAAGATTTCTGCCGAGCGCTTTGGCGATGACGTCGCCGATATGCAGCGCCGTGCCGGAAGGCGCGTCGACCTTGTGGCGATGGTGCGCCTCGATGATTTCGATATCGTAGCCATCGTTGAGCACGCGCGCCGCAAGATCCGACAGTTTGAAAAGGAGGTTGGTGCCGACGCTCATGTTGGGCGCCATTACGATCGCGATGTCCTGCGCCGCATCAGCGATGGTTTGCTTCTGCTTGTCGCTGAAGCCGGTGGTGCCGATCACCATTTTGACTCCAAGCCTGCGGCATGCGGCAAGGTGAGCAAGCGTGCCTTCGGGACGCGTGAAATCGATCAGCGCATCGCAACCGCGGACGCCCTTCTCAACATCGGCACTGATCGCAACGCCGCACGGCGCGCCGATCAGCTCTCCCGCATCCTTGTTGAGATGGGAGTCTCCCGCCTGCTCGAGCGCGCATCCCAAACGCATGTCAGCGCTGTGCAATACCGCTTCGAGCAGCGCGCGCCCCATGCGCCCCGAGCTGCCTGCAACCGCTATGCTCAACGTGGCCATCTGAAGTCCCGTAACTGGAAATCTGTCCTAAAAAAAACCACAACGGCAGTTACAACTTGTTTTGGAGATTAAAAGCCGATTTTCTCCAGCATTCTGCCAAAGAATCCCTTTTCTTCCTTGGGTTTTTCTTTTTCCGCGTCGGTTTTTGCCGTGTCGGTTTTTGCCGTGTCGGTCTTCGACGCTTCGGCCGGCGCGGCCCCAGACTTGGCAGCTGGCGTCGCCGCTACTGGAGGTTCCGCTGCGGGCTTCTCAACAGGTGTTGCCGCCTCCGGCTTAGTCGCCGGCGTTGCCGTCAGCGGGGATTTCACTGCCGGCTTTTCCGTTGCCCGCATGGTATCCATCGGCACGACGTCGCCTTCGATACGCACCAGTTTTTCTTCATCAAAGATTACCGTAATATGGCGATGCTCGGTGTCTTTACCCTGTTTTTGATACGAGTAAACGTAGTCCCAGCGGTCGGTGCGGAACGGGTCGACGACCAGCGGCGAGCCGAGCGCAAAACGCACCTGCGCGCGCGTCATGCCGGCTTTCAGCTTGGCAACCATCTGCTGCGTTACGACATTGCCCTGCTGGATGTCGATCCGGTAGGGAGCAATAACGGCGGGAAGTTCGGGCGCCTGCTTGCAGCCCGCCAGCGCCAGCACCACCAGCAACGTAGAAAGTTTTCGCATTCGCTCGATTCCCGGCCCTATCGGCCGTCCGGTCTTTCGCGCACAGTATTCGGTTAAAAGACAGTATGATAACGTAGGTTATATGACGTAAGGCGCCCGCGTGAGTTCCCCCAGCCATCTCAGGACCATCGGCCTCAAGGCGACGCTGCCACGCCTGCGCATCCTCGAGCTGTTCGAGAAAAGCGAGGTGCGCCATCTGTCGGCCGAAGACGTCTACAAGATATTACTCAAGGAAGGCACCGACACCGGCCTGGCGACGGTGTACCGCGTGCTGACGCAGTTCGAGCAGGCGGGGCTGCTGGTACGGCACCATTTCGAAAGCGGCAAGGCGGTGTACGAGCTCAACCAGGGCGGCCACCACGATCACCTGGTATGTCTGCAATGCGGTCGCGTCGAGGAGTTCTACGACGAAGCCATCGAGAAACGCCAGATCGCAGTCGCCAAGGAACGCGGGTTCGCAATCCACGAGCATTCGTTGCATATCTACGCCGAGTGCACCAAGGCGAACTGCCCGCACAAGAGCCGTGAGGGGTGAAGGAGAAGGGTGTGTAGTCTTGGCGTGCTTTGCGTCCTTCGCGGCATAGCTTCAGGCTTCAGCTAAGCCGAAACTCTTCCACCGACATCGCAAGCTGGCCATCCTTGCGCTTGAGCGCCCGCGTAACGGCCTTGGTTGCGCCGAACGTCGGAACGAAAGCCGAGTGCTTGCCCATTGCGCCTTGAGCAGCGCGGCAAGGTTGGTCATTTGGCTTGCTCCTGAGTCCCCAACATCTCCGCCGCGTGCTTGCGCGTCGTCTCGGTAATTTTAACGCCGCCGAGCATGCGCGCGATCTCTTCGACGCGCTGCTTATCATCCAGCACTGTGACGTGACTCAGCACTTTGCCGCCGTCTGCGGTCTTGGTGACCTGCCATTGCTGATCGGCAGATGCCGCGACCTGCGGCAGGTGTGTCACGCACATCACCTGGTGTTTGCTGCCGAGTTTCTTCAGCATCCGGCCGACGATCTCTGCGATGCGCCCGCCGATGCCGGCGTCCACTTCGTCGAAAATCAGCGTCGGCACCTGCGCGATTTCGTTCGTCACTGCCTGGATCGCGAGGCTGATGCGCGACAGTTCGCCGCCGGAAGCGACTTTGGCGAGCGGCCGCGGCGCAATGCCATTGTGCGCCGACACCAGGAACTCGATCCGCTCGAGCCCGCTCGAATTACCCTCGGCGAGCGGATTCAACGCCGCTTCGAAACTGCCGCCGGCCATCGCCAGCGTCTGCATCGCCGCGGTGACTTTCTCGGCAAGTCTTTTTGCCGCTTTCCTGCGGCCCGCGCTTAGCTCCCTGGCTGCGGCAAGATAAACCTCGTGCGCCTCGGCTTCGCGCTTGCGCACGGTTTCGACGTCTGCGCTGCCGCCAAGCTCGGCGAGCCGATCTCTGGCGCGCGCGAGCGCATCGGGCAGCGTTTCGGGAGTCACACGGTACTTACGTGCGCTCGTATGCACCGCATCGAGGCGTTGCTCGACCTCCTTCAGCCGCTGTGGATCAAGATCGAGGCGCTGCTGGTAATCGCGCAGCATGTAAACTGATTCCTGCGCCTGAGCCTGCGCCGACGCAATGACATCGATGATTTCCTTGAGCCGCGCGTCGTATTCGAGCAAATGATCGAGTCGCGATGACACTGCGGCGAGCTGCGTCAGGCTCGAATTGTCGCCGTCGGACAGCGCATCCATCGCATACTGCGCGCCTTCGATCAGGCTTTGGGCGTGCGCGAGCCGCGCGTGCTCGGCAAGCAGCTCCTGCCATTCGTCGGGATTGAACTTGAGGGTATCGAGCTCGCGCACCTGCCACACGAGCTGCTCGCGCTCGGCCGCAAACGCCGCCGCGTTGGTTTCGAGCGCCGTGAGTTGCTGCCGGATGCCCTGCCAGCGACGCCAAGCGATGGCGACAGCGCTCGCTGCGGCGCCCAATCCGGCATAGGCATCGAGCAGCGCGCGCTGCGCCGCCGCGCGCAGCAGCGACTGGTGTTCGTGCTGGCCGTGAATATCGACCAGATGCTCCCCCGCCTCGCGCAGCTGCGCGAGCGTCACGGTGCGGCCGTTGATGAACGCACGCGAGCGGCCGCCGCTGTCGATCACGCGCCGCACCAGACACGCGCCATCGTCACCCGCAAGTTCGTTGTCGGTGAGCCAAGATTGCAGAGACTTGAGCGCAGCGGTCTCGAACTCGGCGCTGATCTCGCTTTTCTCGGCGCCCTGCCGCACGATGCCCGCATCGCCGCGCTCGCCGAGCACCATTGCCAGCGCGTCTATCAATATGGATTTCCCGGCGCCGGTTTCGCCGGTGAGCACCGTGAAGCCGGACGCGAATTCGAGATCCATCCGGTCGACGATCACGAAATCGCGAATGTTAAGCGCACGCAGCATGGCTCGAAGAGCGGTGAATGAGTGAAGGAGTGAAATCCCCTCTCCCCAGCCCACTCCCCCAGTGATGGGGGAGAGGGAGTTTTTTCACTCCTTCACTCCTTCACTCCTTCACTAATAAAACTCCGTCCAGTGCAGTTTTTCGCGCAGCATGTTGTAGTAGTTGTGCCCGACCGGGTGCAGCAACCGTATGGTGTGCCCGTAGCGGCGCACCATCACGTGGTCCTTCTCGTGCAGGTCGAAACGCGAATGGCTGTCGAAGTGGACACGTGCGTCGGCTGCGCTGTTGATGATGATCTCGACCACGCCGTCGCTGCTGATCACGATCGGCCGGCTCGAGAACGTATGCGGACAGATCGGCACCAGCGCCATCACCGACAGCGACGGATGCACGATCGGCCCGCCCGACGACAGCGCATAGGCAGTGGAACCTGTCGGACTGGCAACGATCAAACCATCGGCACGCACCGTGTAGAGAAACTGACCGTCGATCCGGACCTCGAGTTCGATCAAGCTGCCCTGGATGCCCTTCGAGATGACCACATCGTTGAACGCGAGCACCTTGAACACCCTCTGCTCACCGTTGAACACTTCAGCTTCGAGCAGCATGCGCTCTTCGGTCACATACTTGCCATCGAGGATGGTGCCGATGGTCTCGAACATGGTGTCGATCGAGATGTCGGTCAGGAAACCGAGCCGGCCCTGGTTGACGCCGACCAGCGCGACGGCGCACGGCGCGAACGTGCGCGCGATGTTGAGCATGGTGCCGTCGCCGCCGAGCACGATCGCAAGATCGGCCTGGCGGCCGATTTCCTCGAGCACCAGCACCGGATACTTGTTCTCGCCGATGTGCGACGCGGTGAGACGGTCGATCAGCACCTTGACCCCGCGTTTGACGAGAAAATCGGCGAGCTTGAGCAGCGGCTCGGCAATTTCCGGGCTCTTGTATTTGCCGATGAGACCGACGGTCCCGAATGACGGATTCATGCCCGCATTATATGTGAACGAGTGAAGGAGTGAAGGAGTGAAAGAGTGAAATAAGTGAACGGGTGGGCGAGTCTACGGCTCCCTCTCGCCCGCACACCGGGGGTGAGGGGGTTCACTCGTTCACACAGTCACCCGTTCACCGTTTACCAATTTACCCGGCAGACGCGGGTTTTTGTGTAAAATAAATCAATGCCCAACGACATACCAATACTGAACGAACGCGCGCAGACGCTGTTGAAGGCGCTGGTCGAGCGCTACATCGCCGACGGGCAGCCCGTCGGGTCGCGCGCGCTGTCGCGGGTTTCCGGGCTCGATCTGAGCCCCGCAAGCATCCGCAATGTGATGGCGGACCTCGAGGAGATGGGATTCATCGCGAGCCCGCACACTTCGGCCGGCCGTATTCCTACGGCGCGCGGCTACCGCTTCTTCGTCGATATCCTGCTCAAGATCAAGCCGCTCGACCATGTCGAAATCCAACAGCTCGAGGGCCAGCTGCACCCCGAGAACCGCCAGCGCCTGGTGTCGTCGGCTTCCCATCTGTTGTCGGACCTCACGCGTTTCGCCGGCATCGTGATGACGCCGCGCCGCGCCGCGATGTTCCGCCACATCGAGTTCCTTACCCTGTCCGAAAAACGCATTCTGCTGATCATCGTCTCTCCCGAGGGTGACGTGCAGAACCGCATCATCCTCACCGACCGCAGCTACACGCCGGCCGAACTCAGTGAAGCCGCGAACATGCTCAATCAGCACTACGCCGGCTGCTCATTCGAGGATATCCGGCGCCGCATCCACGACGAACTCAAGCAATTGCGCGAAAACATGTCGCAGCTGATGACCGCGGCGCTCGAAGCCGGCAGCCAGGCGCTGCAGGAAGCCTCCGACGAAGTCGTGATCTCAGGCGAGCGCAACCTGCTGCAGGTGCAGGACCTGTCGGCCGACATGGCGCGTCTGCGCAACCTGTTCGAACTGTTCGAACAGAAAACCGGCCTGCTGCAGCTGCTCGACATCTCGAGCCGGGCGCACGGCGTGCAGATTTTTATCGGCGGCGAATCCGGACTGGTACCGCTCGACGAGTGCAGCATCGTGACCTCGCCGTATGAGGTCGACGGCAAGGTGGTCGGCATGCTGGGCGTGATCGGCCCGACGCGCATGGCCTACGAGCGCGTGATCCCGATCGTCGACATCACGGCGAAGCTGTTGTCGAGCGCGCTGTCCCACAGCTGAGTGAAGGGATGAATGAGTGAATAAGTGAACGGGTGAACAGGTGAACGAGTGAGCCCCCTCACCCCGACCCTCTCCC
>OCZT010008234.1_pt1 | contig 10168 bp, 8 predicted proteins | sample 1539031 | NCBI WGS metagenome assembly OCZT01 (sample SAMEA3539308, study PRJEB22396) | soil metagenome | biome: tundra; feature: field; material: soil | place: USA | collected 2010-05 | depth 0.15 m
CTCATCGCCCCCGCGCGAGTGCTCTGGTACGTGAAGGGCACCGGCCGCGCACCCGGCTACCTCAGCGCCGTCTCGGCGCTGAGGGAGGTGACTATCGGGCTCCCGCGCTCGTTGCACCAGCGCTTCGCACGACTTGGCGTCTGGGACCGGCAGGAGGTCATGCGTGCCGCTGGAAAGAACACAAAGGTGATGGCCCTTCGCTTCACAGACACCGAGTTGCTGGCTCAACCCCTCGATCTGCGCGAGTTGCGCAAGGTGTACGCCGCGCAGGGAGCAAGCTTCCGCGCGCCGCAATCGCCGTGCCACATACCCGAACATATGTTCTGTCTGCTCTACCGGCGAGCATCGACATATGGCACCTGAGGAACGCGCACTGCTGCTCTCGCTGCGGCCACGCTTCGCCGAGCTCGTGCTGGCAGGTGCCAAGACCGTCGAGCTGCGGCGCGTGCGCCCAACGATCCCTCCGGGCGCCGTCGCGCTGATCTACGCCTCGGCGCCGACCTGCGCGCTGCTCGGCGTCGCCGCGGTCGTCGCCGTCCACGTCGCCGACCGCGAGCGGATCTGGCGTCGGCACGGCAGGCACACGGGCATCACCCGCACCGAGTACGACGCATACTTCGAGGGCGCCAGCGATGCCGTAGCTATCACCCTCACCGCGGTCCACCGCCTGCCTCGGCCTGTGCCGCTGCCCGAGCTTCGCCGCGGTCGCGAGTGGTTCCACCCACCCCAGAGCTTTCGCTACCTCGACCCTGCGCAGATCGCATCGCTGGGCATCGTGCCTGGCTTGGCTTGACGGCCTTGTAGCCGGCCCAGACCCACCGTTGCAAGTCGCATGCCTCTCAGATCGCGCGGCGACGATTCTGGCCCTGAGCGAGGCGGACAGGGCCGGTAAGCACCCTTGGCGAGGGGTCAGAACCAGTACCGATCTGGTACCGCACCGTGAAAACGAGAGCTACCATCTCCGACCTAAAAGATGCCATTTGCACGCAATTCCTCGTATCGGGGAGGCAGGTGGTGTACGGCGGTCTAGTTGGGAATTTGACGCGGCGTGGGCGGTTTCGTGGGCGGCCGGCGTCGACTCGCCCACGCCGTCAGCCCGACCCGTGCTCGCGCGCGTACTGGAGCAGGTCTTGTATGGAGCTGAGGCCCGCACAAGGGACGAGCCGTCTGCTGGGCATCTACGGGTTGCTTGTTCCGGCTGGTATCGGTGTGCCTGACACCGTCGATAAGCGGCGCCACAACTCGGGCAAGGCCTGATCTGTGGGGCGAGGCGCCGATTCGCTAGATCAGATCGGCGACGACCGGCGCAACGCTCTTGCATGAGGCACGGCCCCCGCCACGGACGCTCCGCGATCCTCGGCTCATCTGCCCTTTCTACGTTAGTGGAGCCGGCAGGTTCGAGAGGGGCGAATTCAAGGCGCAAATGGCTTAGCCGTGCCGATTTTGGCATCCGGACGGGTGGTGCCGCGTACGCCACGGACTGCGCGCCCTGAGCCGCGCCCACGCAATTATGCCCGGGGCGATGCGTGCTTCCGTAAGCTCCCGACCGTATGAGGATCCTTCACGTCTCAGACCTCCACGCCCAAGCGACACCGTCAGAGGATCAGCGACTCCTCGTGGAGAAGTTCATCGAGGACATCGCACAACAGGACCAAGAGCGCACCGTCGAGCTCGTCATCTTCTCCGGCGACTGCTCATATGACGGCACCGCCGAGAGCCTGTCGGCCGCCCGCCGCCTGCTCCTTGACCCATTGGCCGCGACGCTGCCGATGCGTCGGATCGTCCTCGCACCCGGAAACCACGACGTAGACCGCTCGCGAATCAATCCGATCAACGAGCGTGGGATGCAAGATCTACTGGTCACTCGCGAGGATGTGGCGACTCTCATGTCAGACGAGGACACGGCACGGGACGCGCTACGTCGACTCGGCGCGTGGCGGGAATTTCATGCGGAGTGGTACGCCGACAGCCCCCCAACGGCAGTCCCGCTCGGAGGCGCTGTCCACCAGCTCACGATCGGCGAGAAGACTGTCGGCGTCGCCGCTCTGAATACAGCCTGGCGCTGCAGCGGCGACGGCGACCGACAGCGGCTCCTCGTCAGCGAGCCCCAAACTAGGGCTGCCCTGGAGCTCATTGCTGACACTGACATCCGATTCGTAGTCATGCATCACCCATATGAGTGGCTGACCGGCTTCGACGAGGCATTCACGAGATCCGCGATCGAACAGATCCGGCCGTTCGTGTTCACCGGCCACGATCACATCACCAATCCCACTGGCGAGGCCTCCATGCGAGGCGCGGCCATCTACTGCCGTGCCGGATGCCTATACGCCAGCCACTCCTACGCCAACAGCTACACGCTGCTCGACCTTGATGTCGATCAGCAGACCGTCCGGGCGAGCATAAGGAGATGGTGGCCCGGACGTGAGTCCTTCGGCGCCTCGGAGGATCTCGCCGCCGGAGGCCACGTCGATCTTCCCTGGCCATCGAGCGCCCGCCAACTACCAGTCGCCGCGCTACCGACCGAGAACGTCCTGGAGCCGCTTGCTGCGCTCGCTAGAGACTCAAGCATCGTCGGCGTTGGGACAATGAGCCAATCGCCGGTTGCGGGAACCGTGCCAGAGCTCCTCATCGAGCCAACGTTCTGGCCCCTTCCCGACGAGGAGGCGCGAGCGGCGCAAGAGCTCGGCGAGGATCTCGTGATCGAGCCCGTAAACGTCGTCGCCGCGCTCGACGCCAGCCGAATCACGATCATCTCGGGAGCTCCGCTCGCGGGCGTGACGAGCTCTCTCCTATGGCTCCTGGACGGTCACTTTCGTTCAATCGGCTCGCGCGTCCCACGCTACATACGTATCGACGAGCGCATCAGCACCGGCCGCCTCGATCAGGCGCTCGTCCCCTATCACGATCTGGCCAGCGCCGACGCCACCAGCTCGCCACCGACGCTGATCGGGGTTGACGACGTGCTCGCTGGCAACCAGCGAGCCGTCGGACGTCTCATCAGATTCATACGCCAACACCCAGAGGCGCACTTTGTCATCGGCTGCCACAACGCGACCCAGCGAGCACTCACGGAGGCATTCGATGCCGCGGAGCTGGCGGTCGAGCGTGTATTCCTGCGCCCACTCAGACGACGCGATCTACGAGCCCTCGCGAGCCGCGCGTATGGCAGCGGCTCCGGCCAGCTCGTCCAAAAGGTTCTCCATGTGATCGATACTCAACGCCTACCTCGAAACGCGCTGAACATGTCGGCCTTGGTCGCCGTCGCAGCACGGGAGAGCAATCTCGAGGAAGTCAACGAGACGGGCCTGCTGGACTCATACGTCTCGCTACTGCTCGAAGATGATTCGGCCGACGACCAAGAGAACCTGGGCTTTGACCCGCGACGCCGCGAGTATCTACTCGAGCTCTTTGCGCTCAAGTTGCTCGAGGTAGGGACCTCACGACTTCCACGGCCCGAAGCGGAGGGGTTCGTACTCGATTTCTTCCAGAGCGTCGGCTGGAAAACCGGCTCGCCTGGCCATCTCCTTGGGAGTCTCATTCGGCGCCGCGTACTAGTGCAGGATGACGATGGCGTCGGCTTCCGCTACCGGACATTGCAGGACCTCTTCGCAGCCAAGGCGATGCTCTCGAATTCGACCTTCGCCGGCCAGGTCTGCGCGGCCCCTCTGGCTTTCCCTGACGTCATCCGGCACGCCGCGGGCCTGACTCGCAACCGGCCCGACCTGCTGAAGGCCGTCGGAGCTGCGGTGCGGGCCGCTGCAGCGGACCTGACGAAAGGCGTGAACGTCGAGCAGTTCGACCTGTTTGAGGACCGCCATGGCTGGTCGCAGGTCGCCGAGCTCGCAGAGGTACGTGCGCTGCTCGAGCAGCCCCCACCCACGGAGCTCTCAGAGGAGCAACTCGACGAGATCGACGACGGGATCGCGCGGCCCGCCGTCGATGATCAGCTCCCGGTGACAAGAACGCAGCCCGACGAGCTGGCGGGCCCGCTCGGTACCGCGAGGGTCTACGGTCTACTCGCGGCGGTCCTTCGGAACTCGGAGCTCGTCGATGACGTCGACCTTAAGGCAGCCGAACTACGAGAGGTTATCCATGGATGGAGCCTGCTGGCAGTCATGCTCGGCGTCGAGGAGGACGAGTCAAACGAGATGCGGGGACTGTTGCTTCCCCTGATAGAGGGGGCCGAGGGCGGACGACAGCAGATGGAGGTCGCCGAACGGGTTGTCCGCCTGATCATGCTGATCTTCCTGACCGTCGCGCTGGAAACCCGAGTCGCGAGCCGGCAGATCGAGGCAGCTCTCCTCCAGGTCCTAAACGACGAAGAGTTCATGTCTGCCACGGCGCATGCCCTGTTCGCAACGTTCCTTTTCTCCTCTTTGCGCTTCTCCGGCTGGGCAGAGCGGATCCATCGCCTTAGCCAACAGCATGGATCCCATTCGATGGTGCGAACGCTGGTGCGGCAATGGAGTTTTGCTCAATACCGCAGTGAGGAAACCGGCGCCACCACACTGCGTACCCTTGAGGAGGTCCTGTTCGATCTCTCCCCACCGCCTCAGTCCGGTGCGTCAGGCGTGCTGGACCGTTCCCAGCAGCGATCTGAGTTCCTTGAGTCGCTGCGGAGAGCCCGGCTCCTGACACGCCAGCGCGCGGATGAGGAGAAACGCGACGAGGAAGACCTTCTCCTCGACGGAGAATCGACAGACCATGATGCCGAGTAGTCCGCTCAGAGCCTGCCGCAATCGAGAGCTACCGAACCGACCCAAGCTTGGTTGTAGCACTGTGGCTGACGTCTCGATGTCGGCTGACGGCCTTCAGTCCGCGATCTTCGTCGTCACGCTGCGGCTTTGCGAGCGAACGCCTCGCGATGATCCACCAACGATCGCGCACCTTGGAGGATGTCGCTGCGCTCCTGCTCACTCACGTCGGCGCTGTCTGCGACGCTCGCCATGACGCTGCCGATCAGCACAGCCAGCCGCTGGCCGGAGTGGCCGCCACGGCGAAGCGCGATCAGCGCCGCCACCTGCTGTGGCGTCATCTGCGCCAGCAGCAGCGCCCGGGCGACCGCGGCGCTGTAGTACCGGCGGTGCGTGCCAGAGCGGTGCGCCGGGATGAGATCCTCGTCAGTCCAGTGGCGTAGTTGTCGCTCGCTCGCTCCGCTGAGTACGTGCAGCTGTCCGAGCGTGAGCGGATAGCGGATCGCCTCTGGCAACTTCGGATGCAGGCTTGGCTGTGCGACCCACTCCTGCTGCTCTCGGGGGAGCTCGGCGTAGACCCCCTCCTCCCACGCTCTCGCCTCCTCCTCCTCGTCGGCCTGAAAGCCGTCCTGAGCAGCGGAGGGGCGCCTTGAGGCATCGTGCTCTGCCTCTGGCGATGCAAGAAGTTCGCGCTGAGCCCCAGAGAGCCGCTTAGGCGTGTACCGCTCGGCCAGGCGAGCCAGCCGCACCCGGGCCTCGATCGGCAGCTCCGGTCGATCAGCGAAGCCGTCGGCCGATTCGCCGGCATACGTGTAGCCCCGTCCGTCGGCGCGGACAAGCGGAAGAGGATTTGTGAGGGTGGTGATGGGCATAACAGGCAAAGCTAAGTTAACTTTGTGATGTCAGGTTAGCATGTCTAGTCTCAGGCATAGATCCCCTCGGACCACAGCCAGTTCCCGCGGCGGCGTGCCCCGATCCCGATCAAAACCAGCGAGAGATCGAGCGTCGCCGACGGTGCCGTGCGGTGTACGTACTTGCGCGGTTCGTATCGCTCCCACGGAAAGGCATCGTTGCGAAGCACCACCACGCCGTCGATGAACAGCTTCGGCCGCGGTCGCGTGAACAGCAGCGCCAGCAGCTGCTCATCCGTGCAGGACTGTGAAGCTACGGCGTCTGTGCAGGCTCGAACGCGCGAAGCGCACTCGATACGTCGTCGAGCTCTGCCGCAGCCCTGGGCCCGATCTTGATCTGTTTGCCGGTAAGACGGTTGTAGCGTGCTGCCACCACATCGTCGCGGGAGACATCGCGCACAAGCCGGCTGTACTCCTCCCACAGCATCAAGTAGACGTTGTCCTTCGTCTTGTCCGAGTTGAAGAAGAAGCCAACGATGCTCCGCTCGTCATCCCCGACCACGGGGAGGAATACGAGGCTGTGAAGCAGGATTCCGCAGAGCCTCCGAGTCTCAAGACGTGCCGCGCTCGTGTTGGCTAGGTCGTAGTTGTCTTCGAGCCGGTGCCGGTTAAGGAAGTCTACGAACGGTCGCGAGTCGCGCTTTGGAGAGCGCTCAACGCTCCACCGACTCTCTTCGATCTCGTCGGAGAGCTTGTTGGAGTCGGCGAGCTTACGGACGACGAACGCCGACCAAAACACGAACTTCTCAAACGCCAGGCAAGCAGCCTCGGTCCTGGCCGGCTCGAAGTCGGCGATACGCCCGTTTGTCCTCGTAAGGCTCCGCTTGAGGTCTTCCTTGTACGGCCACGAATCCTCGTACATGCACCTGTCATAGCAGCCTCGCAGGAGCGAATTCGCCCGCGTCGGCCGTGTTTGCACGAGCTCGTTGGCATACAAGACGATGGCGACCTGCCCTGGAGGCAACGCGTACCCATGCGTGGTGTTCGTCGCGTCGGAACGCCCGGCCGATCGTCTCTCCATCGTTTCCGAGCAGAGGTGTTTCCGACGTGAGCCTCTCGCCGAGGAGATGTGCTGCTCGTGGGCGCCAGAGCTTGCTGTACCCTGGTAGCTAGAGGCGGCTCGCTACTTGACAGTCGCCGTCGAGTCCCACATCTCGGCCGCTCGATGCGCGTCCGATGGGGCGTTTGGTGTTCGGGTTGGTCGCCGAACGTAAGATCCCGACCTTGGGACGCCGCGCGTCAACTCAGCCCGAAAATACATCGGCGAAGATCTTGTGAAGGGCATTCGTCTTGGCCGTCTTCATGAGATCCCATAGCGACTCAGGGATGTGCTCCTTCGCAATCCGTACTGGCTCGCCGAGCGCCGGCGGAGGCGAGTCCACATTGATCGAGAGATGGTCTGCGTAGTCAGGTACCTGCACTTTTGCGATCCCTTCGATGACCGAATGTGGTTGCAGCCACACGAGGAGGCCGACATCGGTGTCGATCGCGACGAGCAGCACTCCAGCTGGGTCTGCCTGTTTGCGCATGACGACTTGGTTGAAGGTTACGCGTCTGCCTCCGTCGATAGTTCCGGCCACAGGTTTGACGTCGAGAATCGGATCAGCCATGCCGGGAAGTATGGTCGGTTTCGGCTTTGCCGACTGCCGTGACCGTTCGAGCGCGTCTGCCGCCGGCGAGCCACTCGCCGGCGGCAGACGCGACCCTGGAACCTTGCCGGGCCGCAGGAGGGCTCAGACCACGAAAAAAGGACCCGCTTTGCGGGGCCTTTAGTCATAGCGGGGGCGGGATTCGGCCCGGCGACCTTCGGGTTAATGAGCCCACAGTTCTCCGGCGTGGGCGGTCAAACCCGCATCGCGTGGGCGGTTCGTGGGCGGGATGTCTACAAGCCGGCGTAGTTGACTCGCCCGTCGTCCCCGGCCACATCACTCCGCGATCCCAACTTCAGAGCCAAATTCTGCCCCGCCAGGAGGCCCCCAGCCCTTCCCAGCATCCAACCGCATTTCTATCGGGGAGACAGGATTTGAACCTGCGACCGCCCGGCCCCAGCCGGATGGCTCCTGCCCGAGCGCTATGGACCTCCTCTCACAGCCAGTACGAACCCGGCCGGGCGCACCCCCGGCTCGGCGCACCCCCGGCTCACTTCGCGCCTGAATGACGCTCTCCCACCAGCCTGCGCCCCGGCACTGCGGGGCGCACGCCCTCAACGGAGGCGGCGTGGCGATGCGAGCGACATCGACAAATTGGTACGAAATTGGTACGAAATCTCGGCGCTCGGCCGCGGCTCCGGAACGAAAAAACCCCGCATTTGCTGGGCTTTTCCTCAATAGCGGGGGCGGGATTGAAACACCTACCCCCGACGCTGTTGGCGGGCGCGCGCCGCATCAACGAGCGCTGGTATTTGCAGGCGGAGTCTAGCAGCGGCCCTCCTATTTCCTAAAGATTTTCTAGAGCCCTTGACTTTTTCTAGGACTCTTGAAATACTAGGGACATGAGCACAAACGACCTCCCCGAGAAAGGCAGGATCATGGCTACCGAACAGCGCACAAGCGAGCAGGGCAACACCTTCGACGCGACACTCATCCAGGGCTTCATCCGGAACGCCCTCAGCGACGACGCGGTCAGCGAGAGCGTCAACGACCTGCTCCTCAATGGAGTCATCAGGGGCAAGTACCACCCCTCAGTGATCGCCGAAAGCCTGCGGCCAATCATCGAGGAAGTTCTCGAGACCGCCACCTTCGCGGACTGGAGCACGGTCGCCGACGGGCTCATTGCCGACGCCCACGAGACCCTGGCCGACGCCGCCGCCGCCCCGACCAGCCGATGACGAGCGCCACCCCTCCCGACGTCGCAAGCGCCGAGGACGACGGCGGGTGCCGCCCCGAGCCGAACCTCGCCGCAGAGGTGCATGCGCTCGCGGCCCGTATCGCCAAGGCCTTCAGCGGCGAATCCCCACCCCCGGTCACCGACGCGAGGCTGCGAGAGGTCGAGGACCTCCACAAGGCCGTATCCGCGCTCAGCGACGCCGCGCGCCAGGGACGCAACGCCGTCTTTCACCAGGCCATCGCCCAACGGTGGACCTACGAGCGGATCGCCCAGGCCACGGGACTGAGCACGGCACGCATCGGGCAACTAGCGCCAGCACGCCCGCGGAAGACGACTGCCGCCACTGACGAGCCCGCCCCCGATCCGAAAGCATCAGCCGCGCGAAGCAGCTGACAAGCGGAGAAGGCCCGTAGCCGTATCGCACGCAACGGGGAGTTACGCTCCGGCCTATCGCTTTGATTCGGGGAACGGTGCTCACAGATACCGCCACCGTTCAGACGGCGACACGCGTTGAGCTGCTGCCGATCCTTGCCTCAACTGGCCTGCAGCCCCAGCGATTCGTGCGCAGTGCCGCCGCGTGGCCTACCGTCCAGACGTCCGCGTTTGACGTTCCAGCAATGGCCAGGCTGGTCCGAAGTCGCAGTGGGCCCGGGCCCACCCCGACGCTGGAGAAGATGTGGGTGGAGGCGATCTACGAGGCCGTCCGTCATAGGCTGCTCCCCGACGCGCCCAGCCGCCTGGACTGCCTCTACGCCGTACAGATTGGTTACGACGCCTTCGACATCCTGCCCGAGCTCGGGCTCACAAGGAGCACATTCGCACCCTCGGGGTTCCCCACGAGCGGGCCGGTGGTCGTCCCCGCCAGAACCAGCGGCCGATGGGTTCCGGTCGATATGCACCTGTTTCGAACCGTCCCCGCTCTTGCGCCTGACGAAGCAGCGATCGCCGCAGCACTCAACACCACTGAGCGACTCGCTGAGCGCTACTGGACTGGCGGAGCCTCCTCCGCGCCGATTACAGAGCTGCTCTGCGACGGGCTGGATGTCGACGGGTGGGCCGGCTACAGGTCGCCGTCTTCGCTGCCGCCGACCGCATAGCTGATCCCCGCAGCCAGGCTTTCATCTTTCGATGCGAAGTATCACCGCAAATCGCGCAAAGCGCCAATACTGAACGGACCTGCTGAGGAAATGGGCCGAGCGGCCAGCGGCTCGGAGGCGTGACCGCCGTTATTGACCGCCTAGCGGCAGCGGTCGAAAAATCCCGCCTATGGTCGCGTCAAGACTCCCTCGGATGGGTTCTCCTGTACAGGGTCACCTGCTTTGCACCGACGGTCTTTTGCGCCGTCCGAACATCGTTCCCAGTCAGCTCTCGCAACACCTCGTGGAACTCTGCGTCGGAAAACAGCAACCCGCAGCGTTTGCCGTACGCCTTTTTAATCTCATCCTCGGTAAGCCCCACCGACTCCTCGTCGGGAATGCACGCCAGCAAACAGCCTCTATCGATTTGATTGAGACCACGGCCGGAGCCAAAGACGTCGTCGAACTGATCTGGGGTCATTTGCGCCTCCTGGAAGGGTTGAAAATCACCACTACCATAGGAGCGCTGCTCGATCCAACCGGGCGCTGCTCGTGCCGGCGACCGGTGTTGGAGCCTCGTGACCGTGTCGTCAGGGGCGGTGCGGATCAGGAGAGCTTGGAGTCGAGGTAGTGGAGCAGACTCCGCCCGACGTTGATC
>OCZT010008235.1_pt1 | contig 10166 bp, 11 predicted proteins | sample 1539031 | NCBI WGS metagenome assembly OCZT01 (sample SAMEA3539308, study PRJEB22396) | soil metagenome | biome: tundra; feature: field; material: soil | place: USA | collected 2010-05 | depth 0.15 m
TGCGCGACGATGACCACGTCATCGCGGTCGCCGATCGCGTCGACGGCCAGGCGCGTGTACTCGGGCAGGCCGGCCCGCTCGTCGTCACCTGGCAGGTCCACGGCGATCGCCTCGTGCCCCGCCTTCTGCAGCAGCGGGACGACGCGATTCCAGTACCAGGCGGCACCGCCCGCGCCGGGGATCAGGACGTACGTGCCGGGGCGGGCTTCTCCCTGTGAAATCATGCTCCTACATTAGGACTGACAGATACTAAAAAACAATCCCTTCGGCTATAGTGGCTGCATGCCGAGCTCGCGACGCTACGACGACCCGTGCGGGATCGCTCGCGCGCTCGACATCATCGGCGATCGGTGGGCACTCCTGGTCGTGCGCGAGCTGATCTTCGGGCCGAAGCGGTTCCTCCAGTTGCGCGACGGCCTGCACGGGATCAGCCCGAACGTCCTCTCACAGCGGCTGCGCGACCTCGAGGACGCGGGCGTCGTGCGCCGGGATGTGCTCGACCCGCCCGCCAGCGTCGCGGTCTACGAGCTCACCGGCCGCGGTCACGCGCTCCGGCCGATCCTCCTCGACCTGGGACGCTGGGGAAGCCGGGAGCCCGTGGCGACCCCGGCCGAACTGAGCGTCAACGCGCTGCTCCTCGCCCTCGAGACCGTATTCGATCCCGCCGCCGCGGGATCTAACGCCACGTTCGTGCTGCGCGTCGACGGTGACTGGTTCCGGCTGACGGTTGCCGGTGACTCGATCGAGATCACCCGCGCCCGCACGGAACTGCCCACCGTCACCTTCGAAACGGACGTGGCCACGCTGCGCTCTGTCGCTTTCGGCCGTGAGCCGGTCACCGACGCCGAGCGCGACGGCCGCCTGACCGTCACCGGCGACCGGCACGCGGCCGAGCACTTCGCGCGGATGTTCGCCGTCCCGGAGGCTCGGCCATTCCGCTGAGCGGCCGGCCCAGATCGGGCAGGATACGGAAGTGGCCTCAGAGGGAATCCCCATGCACCATTACGTCCGGCCGGACGGGCTGCCGCCAGTGAACGGGTACAGCCACGCCGTCGCGTTCACCGGGCCCATGGTGGTGGTCTCGGGCCAGGTCCCGCTGGATGAGTACGGAAACCTGGTCGGGCGCAGCGACCCGCGCGCCCAGGCCAGGCAGGTGTTCCGCAACCTTACGGCCGCTCTCGCCGCAGCGGGCGCCACAATGGAGCAGGTCGTGAAGCTGACGGTCTACCTGACCGATCTGACCGACCTGGAGACCTTCCGGCAGGTCCGCGACGAGTACATCTCGCATGGCAGGCCCCCGGCCAGCTCCCTGGTGCAGGTGAAAAGCCTCGTCAATCCGCAGTTCCGGATTGAGATCGAGGCGCTGGCCGCGACCTGAGCGCGGTCACCGCGCAGAACCGCCTCGATAAGTAAGCCGACCCGGAGTTTTCCAACATCGTTTTCTGTGGGCGGGACATGTGCGCATCCCAGCATCTCGTCACGGATTCCGCGATCGGCGTCCTCCCGGTCGCTTTGCGTGACGCGCCCTTCCTGGACGAGGGTGCCCCATGGGCCGCTAGGGCGTGCCCCAGTCATCCCGCTGCTCAGTCCGCTGCTGACCTGCGGGGGTATCCCGGACGTCGGTTGTGGTCGTGCTCCGGCGCCTGGACCCCATGACGATGAAGAAAATGCTCAAGATGACGAGAAGGACCCCGACCAGCAGCAGGATGTCGCCGACCTTGTGGATGTTGAATCCAGAAGTATGGATGGAGACAGCGAACCTCAGGATGCCTCCAATGACCACCAGCACGATTCCGAACGACGTTAGGCCGATGCCTGAATTCCTATTCATGGGCCCCGAGTTTAGGACCATCTGGTCAAATGCTCCAGCGGCGCGCCGTGAAAATCCGCTGGCGGCCGTGGGTTGAGCAGCAACGCCCCGGCCGGGCTCCCGGCCTACAGCCGGAAGGTTTACCCAGGTACGCGCGGCCCGACTACCGTGAGCCACGCGCCCATTACCGCGCCGTCTCAGTAACCCGGCGCGACCCACGGGCAGATCACGCGGCATGGCGGGAGTCAGTCGGCTCTGGCCGTGCCGCGGCCTGAACGACGGCCACATGATCCGGCTGACGTGCAGGCCGATCTAATAGGCTGAGATTGTGGCAGATCCTGAGACAGCGGTTCCGCGTTCGCCGGATGGGCAGGGCGGCGTCCAGGTCATCGCGCGCGTCGGCCAGGTTCTCCGTGCGCTCGACGGCGAGACGCAGGGCCTCAGCCTGGCCCAGCTCGCGGACCGGGTAGGCCTTCCGCGTTCCACCGTGCACCGCATCGTGACCGCGCTCGTGTCGGAAGGCCTCATCGCCACCGCGTCGCCGGCCGGCCGTGTCCGGATCGGCCCCGAGTTCGCCCGGCTGGCCTCGTCGAGCCAGGCTGACCTCTGGAAAGAAGCCGAGCCGTTCATGCGGCGCATCTTTGACGAGATCGGCGAGACGGTCGATTGCTCGGTCCTGGATGGGGACCATGTCCGGGTGGTCCATGGCATCCCCGCGCATCACCACCTGCGCGTGACCGCGGACGTCGGGACGACCTTCCCGCTGCATTGCAGTTCCAAGGGGAGGGCGATCCTGGCTGCGTACGCGCCGGACGTCGCCGCCCGGATGCTGCCGGACACGCTGGAGCGCTACACCGAGAACACGGTGACGAATCGCGAAGAGCTTCTGGATGTGCTCGCCACGGTGCGCAAGACCGGGATCGCGTACAACCGGGAGGAGGCCACCCAGGGGATTTGCTCGGCCGCCATCGCGATCCGCGGGTCCTCCGGCGCCCTGCTCGCGATATCGGTCCCGGTGCCATCCCAGCGGTACTGGGGCCTGGAGGAGAAGATCACCCGGGTCCTCCTCGAGGTGCGCAAGGAGGCGCTGGCGGCGCTCGACCCGCCCGCTGCCTACGCTTAGCGCTAGATGTCCCGGATTAAGGGACTTCTGTCCCGTATCATGGAAGCTTCATCGTGGCCTGGCCCCGCTGCGGTGTCCCGGGGCGGCCACTCGGGCGCGTGACGGAGGTTCGGGTGCGGCTGTGCACGTTCAGGTCGGCGGACGGGCCACCGGAAGGCTGGCCGGGAAAAGTCGATGGCGACCGTATCCTTCGGCTGGATGCCCCCGACCTGGCCGCCGTGCTCGCCCACCGCGGGGAGGTACCGTCGGGCGCCGCGTTCAGGGCCGCCCACGTCGAACTGCTCACGCCGGTGCCCCGGCCGCCGTCGGTGCGTGACTTCTTCGCATTCGAGCAGCACATCGCCACGGCGCGGGCGAACCGGGGCTCTAGCGTGCCAGCCGAGTGGTACGAGTTTCCGGTCTTCTACTTCTCCAATCCAACTGCGATCTTCGGTCCCGATGCGGAGATTCCCTATCCAGACGGAACGGCGATGCTGGACTACGAGCTGGAGGTGGCGGCCATCATTGGTGCTGACGGGGAGATCGGCGGCTTCACGATCATGAATGACTGGTCGGCGCGGGACATCCAGCGTAAGGAGATGCGGGTCGGCCTCGGCCCGGCGAAGGGTAAGGACTTCGCGACCAGCCTCGGCCCGGTCGTGGTGACTCCGGACGAATTCGACTGCGCCCGGGCGGTGATGACGGCCCGGGTCAACGGCGAGGAGCGGTCCCGCGGGAACCTCGCCGACATCTACTACTCATGGCAGGCCATCCTGGCCCAGGCGGCCCGGAACACCGTGCTCAGGCCAGGGGAGATCATCGGCTCCGGGACGGTGGGCACCGGATGCATCCTCGAGCACGATGACGGCCGGTGGCTTGTCCCGGGGGACACGGTGGAACTCGAGGTAGCGGGCATCGGGGTGCTGCGAAACCGGATAGGGCCGCCGCGCGCCACCCCCGTGCCCGGCGCTACCACGCCAGGCGCCGGCATACCAGAAGCTGGGGCCTGAGATGACGGACGACGTGACCGGGCCGGCCCCGGCCGAGCCGACCGTGTCCGAGCCGACCGTGTCCGAGCCGACCGTGTCCGAGCCGACCGTGTCCGAGCCAGCCGTGTCCGAGCCCGTCCCGGCCGGGGCGGCAGGCGACCAGTTCGACGTCATCGTCATCGGCGCGGGGTTGCTCGGGCTGTCGACCGCCATGGCGCTGCTGGCGGAGCGTCCTGCGCTCCGGGTGGCCGTCGTTGAGAAAGAGCCAGCCGTCGGGACGCATCAGAGCGGCCACAACTCCGGCGTCATCCACGCTGGCCTTTATTACAAGCCGGGAAGCCTGAAGGCCCGGTTCTGCCGTGAGGGACGGCAGGCGATGACCGAGTTCGCGGATTCCCACCAGATCCCCTACCGGGTGACCGGGAAGCTCGTGGTAGCCACGGACGAGAGCGAGCTGGCCCGGTTCAACGACCTGGCGCAGCGCGGACGCGAGAACGGGCTGGCGGTGAAGGAACTCGGGCCGGAGGACTTCGCCGAGATCGAGCCGGGCGTACGGGGCATCCGCGCGCTGCACATCCCGGAGAGCGGCGTGATCGACTACCGGAAGGTCTCCGCCGCGTACGCCGACGTGGTGACGAGCCGCGGCGGGGCGGTGCTGTGCGGCCGCGGGGTCCGCAGCCTGACCCGCGCCAGGGACGGCTGGATCGCCGAGACGGACGCCGGCCCGATACTGGGCCGGGCCGTGGTCGCCTGCGCCGGCCTGCAGGCTGACCGGATCGCGGCGATGACCGGCCACGGAGGCAATGAGTACCAGATCGTCCCGTTTCGCGGCGACTACTACACGTTCCGTGCGCACGCCAGCGACTACGTCCGCGGGCTCGTCTACCCGGTCCCCGATCCCGCGTTCCCCTTCCTCGGCGTGCACTTCACGCGCGGGATCGACGGGACGCTGCACGCGGGTCCGAACGCCGTGCCTTCCCTGGCCAGGGAAGGCTATGGCCGGATGTCGGTGAATGGGCGGGACCTTCTGGACACCCTGCGCTTCCCCGGCCTCCGCAAGCTGGCGCGGTCCTATGCGGGCACGGGTGCCATGGAGATCTGGCGCGACCTGGTGAAGCCGGCCTTCCTGGCCGAGATGCGGCGCTACCTGCCGGCGATCCGGTCGCGGGACGTCACGTTCGGGCCTTCCGGGATCCGCGCCCAGTGCCTCAGCCGCTCGGGGGCGCTCGTGGATGACTTCCTGATCGAGGAGTCGGACAGCGTCATCCACGTGCTGAACGCGCCGTCGCCCGCCGCGACCGCATCGATCGTCATCGGCCGGCACATCGCGTCACGGGCGGTCGATCACTTCGCCCTCTGAGCTCGCTCTCCGGGTACCCACGTTGACGAACGCCATCGTGACTGGCATGTCGCCCAGGTTCCGCCACGCATGCCGGGTGCCGTTCTGGATGACCGTATCGCCTTGGCGAAGCTGCGTGAGGCGGCCGTCGTCGAGTTCGAGCCAGACCACACCTTCCAGCACGATGCCGTAGTCCACCGAGTCCGTCGTGTGCATTCCCGGATTGCCCGGCTCGAAGAGATCGAGGATTCCCGGTGAGGCCACACGCTGCTCGGCATCGGCGGCCACCGGGTCGAAGGCGGGATCGCGGAACACGGAGTCAGGGGGGAACCGGACGATCGTGAAGCAGGTTCCGCCGGGCTTGGGAATCTGGCTGCGGGTATGCGGCGTGGGGTCCGAGCCGTCCAGCCGGATCGGCTCGCGGGGACCGCTGGCCCAGAGCATGACCGAACTCATCCCGGGGACGTGTACCAGGTCGTAACCGCGCGGGGCGGGGCCGTCGCTGGCGACCACGGCCTTCCCGTCGGCGTCCCGGCCGGTGACCACTCTGCGTATCTCCATGCGCACTCCGTTTCGGATCAGAACCCCGCGGCGGCAGCGAAGCTGGCGAGTTCGCGCGGGATGTCCGGCCCCATGGGCCCGTACAGCACACCCTGCGCACCTGAGGCGGCTATCCCGGCGAGATGCGCGCGCACTTCCTCGGGCGTCCCGGTGCCCGTCGTCCGCGCGATCAGCTCAGCACTGATGACCGGACGTTCCCATTCGGTCAGCTCGATCAGGTGCCCGCGGTGGATCTCCAGGTGACGGCGCCGCTCGTCGATTCGCGCGACGGCCCGGCTGAACGCGGCCCGCTCAGCGGCATCGTGGGCGATGCCGTGCTCCCCGATGTGCAATTGGAACGCCGCATAAGGTCCCGCGGCACTCTTTACCCGCTCACTGGCCAGGCTTTCCCCCGGGTCGAGCACCGTGCCGTAGTAGAGAACCTGCACGCACGCCATGTCGGCGGGGCCGGCGTTGGAGCCGCGGTGGGAGACGTTGGTGACGATGCCGCTGCCCAGCCGCCCGGCGGCCGCGTAGCCGCGCGGCCCGTGCGCTGCGATCCGGATCGTGACCTCGGCCGGCAGCCGCACACCGCAGAGCGCCCCGTGCTTGAGGCCGATGATCGCGCCGTCCCACTCGGTCTCGCCGCCCGCCAGCAGCGTCCGCAGCGCCGCCGCGTAGGCCTCGACCTCAGACCAGCGGGCAGGCCGCTGGGCCAGCATGAGCTGGCTGGTGAAGCCGGACCCTACGACGACCTCGACCCGTCCAGGGGCGAGCGTGGCCAGCGTGGCCAGCGCGCCGGCGGTCGAGACGACATGGCGCAGCCGGGGGGTGATGGCGCAGACGCCAAGCGAGATATCCGAGGTGCGCCCGGCAGCGAGCGCGAGGGTGATCCATGGGTCGGCGAGGAACGCGGGGGAGTCGTAGACAAGCGCGCGCCGGTAGCCGAGCGCCTCGGCCCGCTCGATGTGCGCCGGTGTCTGCGTGCCGGGCGGGAACAGGCAGCCAAGTTCCACCTGCGGCTCCTCGCGCTCATTTCCGGGGACTCCGGGCCATCGTGCGGTAAACCCCAAGGCAGCTGGCTGACCAGCGATTTCCGGACTGTGTCTGTGCCTTGACAAGCTTCGCGGGCCGACCCTAGTGTCTCGTTCTGCGGATTAACCATACCGTATCGTGGGAGGAACGCGATGGTAACGGAGTCGGCCTCCGGGCTCACCTTCGTCGAGCTGAGCCATGAGTGGGGGCACTACACTCCCACTTTCCCCGGCTACGCCGACATCCAGATCCACCGCGTCGCGACCATCGCCAAGCAGGGCGTGCTCACTCAGCACATCGTCACCTCGATGCACCACGGCACGCACCTGAACGCGCCCATCCACCTGGCCCAGCGCGGCGCAGGTGTGGGCGAGCTGCCGCTGGAGGCGTTCTTCGGCACCGGCGTCGTGCTTGACGTGCCCAAGGGCGAATGGGAGTACCTGGAGCCGGCCGACCTCGAAGCGGCAGGCGAGGTCCGGCCGGGCGACATCGTGGTGCTGAACACCGGCTGGCACCGCAACTACTCGGACAACATGGAGTACTTCGGCCACAGCCCCGGCCTCAGCGAGGCGGCCGCGCAGTGGCTGGCCGACCGGCAGGTGAAGATCGTCGCCATCGACACGGCGACGATCGACCACCCGCTGGCGACATCGCTGGCCCAGCAGCACCGATTCGTCGGCCCGCACATCGTGGAGCTGCCGCGCCGGTACGCCAAGCGCACCGGGGGCGACGTGCGCACCGATTTCCCCCGCTGGAACCCGGCGCACAAGCTGCTGGCCAAGGCCGGGATACCCACGATCGAGAACGTCGGCGGGGACGTCGACCTGGTCAGTGGCAAGCGTGCCGCCTTCCATGCCTATCCATGGTTCTGGCCGGAAGCCGACGCATGCATCATCCGGTTCGTGGCCATCCTCGACCCCTCAGGGGCCTACCGGCTGGAGAGTGGATCCTGATGAGCACCGATGGCCTGCGGTTTTACAACCTGAGCCACCAACTCGGCCACAACATGGTCCAGTGGCCGTCCCCGTTCAGCAAGCCATTCGTCGCCAACCGGCTCTATTACCACTCGATGCACGACTTCTACGCGGTGGAATACGACGGGATCATGCACCGGGGCACGCACATGGACACCCCCGCGCATGTCGAGCCGGACCAGCCCTACCTGGACGGCTTCGGCGTCTGGCGGTTCTTCGGGACGGGCGTCGCGGTGTCCATCCCGAAACAGAAATGGGGCGTGATCACCGCCGAGGACCTGGAGCGGGCCGAGCCGGAGATCAGGCCGAACGACATCGTGATGATCAACACCGGCGCCCACCATCTCTTCGGGGACAACGATGAGTACTTCGCGTACTCGCCCGGGCTGTACACCGAGGCCGCGCAGTGGCTGGTGGACAAAGGCGTGAAGCTGGTCGGCATCGACGTGCAGGCGCTCGACCACCCGCTCGGCACCCGGATGGCCGAACACGGCCCCGGGCCGATCATGCCGCACCTGCTGGACGAATACCGCGCCGAGACCGGCCGTGAAGTGAGCGACGATTTCCCGGACTGGGAGCCCGCGCACAAGGTCATGCTGACCGCCGGGATTCCCGGCATCGAGAACATCGGCGGCGAACTCGACGCCATCACCGGGAAGCGCTGCACGTTCATGGCGTTCCCGTGGCGGTTCCCGAAGGGTGACGGCTGCCCGATCCGGGTGGTCGCGGTCATCGACCCGGAGCAGACGTTCCGCATCCCGACCGGGAACGAGTGAGATGACCGACGACATCCTGCGCAACCCGCTGTCCCTCTTCGACGTCTCCGGCAAGGTCACGGTGATCACCGGCGCCTCGGGAGCGCTCGGCCGGGCCGCGGCCATCGCGCTCGGTGCCCTGGGCGCCAGGCTGCTGCTGGTCTCGGGCTCACAGCCGGGGCTTGAGGAGGTGGCGGCCGCAGCCAGGAAGGTCGGCCCGGGTGGTGGCGGTGAGGTCACCACCCTGGCCCGCCGCCCCGACACGCAGGCCGACGCCGAGGACATCCTGGCGGCGGCGGTCGCCGCGTATGGCGTCGTGGACTCGGTGCTGGTCGCCTCCGGCTACAACAAGCCAGCCCCGATCGAGGACATGCCATACGAGGACTGGCAGGCGATCATGGACGCCAACGTGCGCGGGCCGTGGCTGATGGCCAAGGCGTTCGGCAGGCACCTGGCCGCGCGGGACGGCCGGGGCAAGCTGGTGCTCGTCTCCTCGGTCCGCGGCCGCCACGGCAGCCCCGCCGGGTACTCGGCCTACTGCACGTCCAAGGGCGCCACCGACTCGCTGACCAAGACGCTGGCCACCGAGTGGGGTCCCCGCGGGATCAATGTGAACGCCATCGCCCCGGCGGTTTTCCGGTCGGCCCTCACCAACTGGATATTCTCCGATACGGATGCGGGACGAGCGTCCCGGGAGCGCAATATGGCCCGCATCTCGCTGCAGCGGCTCGGCGAGCCTGAGGACTTCGTGGGGATCGTGCTGTACCTGCTGTCGGCGGCGTCCGATTTCGTGACTGGCCAGGTCATCTACGTGGACGGGGGATACACCGCGGCATGAGCACCGGCCCCGATCCAGCCCGCCCCGATGCAGCCCGCCCCGATGCAGCCCGCCCCGATGCAGCCAGCCCCGGTCTCCGGGTCGCGGTCATCGGCGCTGGCCTGATGGGGGCCGGCATCGCCCAGGTGTTCGTGACCGCTGGCCTGCCGGTGGCCATCTATGACTCAGCTCCGGCCGCCCTCGAGTCGGTCCGGTCCCGCGTGGCCGAAGGCCTGGAAATACTTCAGATCCTCAACGAAAACCCGCTCCGGCTGCTCACCACGGCCGGCGTCCTCGCCGATGCGGTGCTCGGAGCCGACATGGTGATCGAGGCGGCCCCGGAGCGGCTCGCGGTCAAGCAGGCCATCTTCGCCGAGCTTGATCGTCTCGCTCCGCCCGGCGCCGTCCTGGCCAGCAACACGTCCGCCATCCCCATCCGGGACATCACCGCCGGACTGCGGCGTCGGCAGCGGGTGATCGGCACGCACTTCTGGAATCCGCCGTACCTCGTGCCGCTGGTCGAGGTCGTCCAGGCTGCCGCGAGCGACCTGGCCGCGGTCGACTGGGCGATGGCGCTGCTCGACCGCATCGGCATGAAGCCGGTGCACGTGGCGGCCGACGTGCCCGGGTTTGTGGGCAACCGGCTCCAGCACGCGCTGAAGCGCGAAGCGATCGCGCTCGTCGCCAACGGGGTCTGCACCGCCGAGACGGTGGACACCGTGACGCGGTTCGGTTTCGGGCGCCGGCTGGGCATCGTCGGGCCGCTCGAGCAGTCGGACCTGACCGGGCTCGAACTGACCCTGGC
>OCZT010008236.1_pt1 | contig 10166 bp, 7 predicted proteins | sample 1539031 | NCBI WGS metagenome assembly OCZT01 (sample SAMEA3539308, study PRJEB22396) | soil metagenome | biome: tundra; feature: field; material: soil | place: USA | collected 2010-05 | depth 0.15 m
CGGACTTCTCGGATGGCTGCTCGTTGGGCCAGGCAGGTCGTTGCTCGTCCCCACCGCTGAGGTCGCCCTCCTCGTCGTCCTCGCATCGGTCCTAGGCACCGTCGTCCTCAGCTTCTCCGACAATCGACAACTTCATCGTCTCTTCATTGGCCTCTTCGCTGTCCTTGGAAGTATGGCCATTGCGTGGACTTACTTTGGAGTGCTGCCAGCCAGCGTCGTCTGGAACTCTTCCGGACCAGACTTAGCCGCCAAGGCCCTCCAAGGTTCAACGAGTGGGTGTCAACTCGTGACAACGGGTTCCGTCGGACTTATCAGTGCTCCCTACAAGGAGTGCGTCGATACATTCAAAGGTGCCGTCGCCGTCCGCTTCGCCAAAGTGGATATGACCATGGGGTATGTCTATCTGACCGCAACGAACACTTCCGGATGGTTCCCCGATGAGTGCAGTCGTCACCTCGTAGGGAACTGGTGGGCATATTCGGGACCGGCGCCATCCGCAGGTTGCCCAGTTGGTTACCAATTCAGTGGAGCCGCGTAATACCTGTCCCCGAACGCTGCCGGTTTACTGCGTGCCGCGTACTGTCCGACGCCGAGAGTGCTTGCGGACCGCGAGCGCACGCGTAGGTGCTGTTCTGCGCTGCGGCCACAATGCCGATGGCCTCGTTCTGGCACGTTGTTCGGCGCCCGAGCGGGTCCGGTCGGCGGTACCCACAGCACCGGATGCCGAGCGCGGTTCTCTATGCTTTCCAGTCGGGGCAGGCGGCCTCCGTGCCTGCTGACGCTGCGCATAACGGCACATTGAGGACGGCGAGAAGGGCCAGCGGCGGCGCGCATCCTGGGACAGTCCGTTGATTCGGACCGACCGGCTGCGGATCGCAGGTTGCTAGTGGGGGCCGCACTGCCAAGTTCCGGTACCGTCGGACACGATCGCCATGGTGGTCTTCGTCCGAGAGCCGAAGGGATGGTGGCCGGGAGGAATCTGGCGCGGGGCGCCACCCCCTTGCATTGAGTGAACGTCGTCGAAGGCGCTGCACGTCAGCCAACGCCGCCAGGGTGCGGGAACCCTTTCGGAGGATCTAGCGACGGCTCGACGTAGCTGCGGATGGCAGCGTCGGCCAACGCATACCCCCAGTTGATAAGCCGTCGGCGGACAGGGACAGGCATCCGGGCGAGGCGCGTCGGGACCGCTGCGAGCTCGGCCGTGAAGACTCGCGGGCATGGCAGCGTGTCACGCGCGGGATACCTACTCATGTCGGTCGAGATCCGCCAAAGGGCACCCAACCGCCGTTTTGTGTCGAGTTCCTGAATGAACTGCCGATTCCGAAGTCGGCAGACCTGGTCGTACATAATCGATACCGAGCGACGATGCTGCGAATACAGGTTCCTGCCGACGGACTCCTGGTACCTAAACGGAGCACCGCCGTCGCTTGCGAGGACCGTGTGGAAGCTTTCTGTGGTCTGGATGCCGAGGTTGTCGTAGACGCCACCGTCAGTGAGCCACAGATGCTGGGGTTGGTCTGGCACCGGCATCCCGGTGTTGTGGTCGACAATCGGTGACGGAGGACGGAGTGGCATGGGCGAGAGGAACGGCGGAAATGCTGAGGACGCGGCGACGATTTCCGCGAGTCGAACAGCAGGAGCGTCGATACGTCCCAATCCGTGGTCGGCGGCGTACTCTCGCGACCAACGGAGGAGATTGCCGGTCGCCATATTCGTCGTGTTGAAGACGAACCTCGGACCTCGGGGCAGGTCCTGGAGCGTTAGATCGCCGAGCACCCGTCGGTACGGTTTAGCCAGCTGCTCTCCACCGGTGGTCCCTGGAAGCATCCCGGCGGCGGTGCTTATGACATCGAACGTGTGGCCCGCGACGTTGAAAACCTCACTCTCGACATCGTCGAACGCTTGGGCAACGCCATCCTCGTCAAATCGAAGGTCCTGCCATTTGACCGCTAGAACGGCGGCGGTTATTGACCCACCGGACACGGAGGAGAACCTCTCGACCACCGAAAGGAGACCGAACTCGTTGAGCCTCCTGAGGGCGCCGACGTGGAACAGCATCGCTCGGAACCCGCCACCGGACAGACACATGGCCATCTTCGGACCTCGGCCTCGGCTGGGTGCGTTCTCCCCTACGCGGCCGGCGATCTCCGCACCCGTGACGATCATCGGACAACCGATAGGGCGCCGCGTTGCTGGAGCATCTTCAGCAGCTTGCCAACGAAATAGCAAACAGAGTGCCTTTCACAGAGCGCTCTCGATCAGAGGTGAAATGCTTGTACTTCGTCCGCCCAGATTTCTTCAGGCCGAGCTCCATCGGTCGGTATACCACTTTCAGTCCACTTCGTAGTGGAACGGGACTTCGTCCGCCGGGGAGAACCCAGCGCGGTCGGGAGCGTCATGGTGCAATCGCTTTGTGGATCCAGAGGTTGTGTATACCTTGCATCCCCGGCGGTAGAACGCATTCGTCACTCGCCTCGAAGGGTGAAGCGGCTCGCCGTTAGGTGAGCAGGACACGTAGGCTTGCTTGATTCGCTCCGGTTGGACCTTCGGTCCGAGATATCGGTCGAGCACCGACGGTGTCACGTTCTTGCGTGAACCATGATGAGGCACCTGCATGGCGCGCAGCGTTGACCAATCGAATTCGTTTTCGTCGAGGTAATCAGCGGCCCTATTCAAGGCGTCTGCACCAGCGTCTCCTGTGAGGATGACAGCCCGGTTATCCACTTGGATTAGCGAGATGACGCTGGAATTGTTCTCTGGTCCCGTCTGAGCGTCCTCCTCGAGGGTTTCGCGCTCCATGGTCTCGCGGAGGAGCGGTTGCCCGGTCTTGCGCACAAGACCTTCCTCGACCATCGAGGCGAGGGAATCGCGGGACCGATACGACCGGAACTGAGGCATTAGCTCCCGGTAGTACTCCTCGGTCGGTCCGACCACGCAAAATGCTCCATCCGCCGCAGTGAGCCCGGCGTTGGGGGCCACAATCTCAATGCCCCGGGCACGAGCCAGCGAGGCGAGATCGTGACTGTCGGCCAGAGAGGCCGTGACGAGCCCCAGCCGTTCTTTGCGCTCTCCGCTCGCCTCATCGAAGGCCTTTCGCATCATCTCCTCTTGCTCCACCGATGGCTCATGCATCCATAGCTGACGAACGTCCATTTGCTCGACAACAACGCTGAGTCCCTGGATGTGGTCACGGTCAAGGTGCGTTGAGACGGCAACATCGATCACGTCGGTCTTGTAGTGCTTCTGTATGTGGGCGACGAGCTCCTCGCCGCTGGAAGAGAATCCTCCGTCGACGACGGCAACGAACTGGTCCCCACCCGTTCCCGTCTTGAGATCACCGATGCGCAACGCAATCGCGTCGCCGCCGGGCCCGGAGTGACCTACTGGTAGGAAGTCGATTTCGTACCCCATGCTCTTCCGGAGGTTATCGGGCTCGACGGAGTGCCGTGACGGTGGTCTTCCGTGCCGTCACCTCAGTCCTCGGCTGCTGGACCTGCAAGCGGACGGCATCGAACAACGGATGCGGAGCAACAGAATGTGGAGACAGATCGCGGCTCTGCGATCAAGGGCCCAGAACGCACCGACGGCACGCCCGCGTCCGGCGGGGTGCCCCAGAAGGCGCGCGCCGAACATCTGGCTGCGCTGCCCCTAATCGCTCGATGAGTGAGGTACTTTCCGGGCTACGTCGTCGACTCCTCACTATCGCGAACCCCGTACCCCGCTCGTTTCCGAAGCGCAACTAAACCAGCCGAAAAGCAGGCCCTAAGGTGCTTACCTTGGGGGATTGTCCGGGTCGTTGTCTCAGTCGGATCTGTCCCATTAATCCACCGTCTTCTTCGATCCGAGTGGCCACATCTCGGGTCATGGTCCTAGCAGTCTTGACCGCCGCTGACGCCGAAAGTTCGCCGGATTGGGCCGTTGCCCAAATCGGTAATCTGTGGGATGCCATGAGGGCCACGACGTCGTCTCGTGGAAGTCGTGACGGCCTGTACGGGGCCAGCATGTTCACGCAATCCGCGCCGAGCCACTGATCCCAAATCTGTGGCTCGTAGGCATTCTTTGACCCGTGGTGTGGAATCTTGTGGGCCGTCACTGGGCGGTCCACTGGAAAATTGGCAACGATGTGCCGCCAGCCCCATTGCGTCGTTCCTCGCCGCACATCTCCGCCGAGAAGAACGCTGAAATCGCCAATCGTGACAAGCAGGGCAATCGAGAAGGTATTCGGATCGCGAGCGGACACTCGTCCGCCTGGCGATTGAATCGCTGCTCTTAGCAGGTGTGCGAACGCACGCTTCGAGAGACCTATCGCATAACCTGATGGCGCCAAGAATGAAAGTTTTAGGATGGGCTCCGCATGATTTCCTACACCCAAGGGCAAGACGGTTCCAGCACTCGCGTAGTGGACCGACCGTCCCGGCTTCTTGAGCTCGGCGAAGACCCGCTCGTATTCGCGATACACGGTCCATCTCGTATCGTAGAAGCTGAGTTTCTTGTCGATTTCTTCAATTGCCAGAAACTCAACGACGTCTGAAGCGGCCGGCAATACGACTTCAGCATTTGCACATTCCGCAACGACTTGTGCAAATCCAGACACATGGTCATCGTGGGCGTGTGTAGCAACGATCCAATCCACACATTCCGCTGGATCAAGGCCGAGTTGCCGAAGATAGGCGAGTGGAGCGACACCGCCAGAGCGATCTTCACACGAGTCGATGATCATCCAACGCCCGCCAGTCGTGTGAATCACGACAGATTCGCCCACCCCTGGTCCGAAGACTGAGACTTCCAACTCGTCGTCGGCGGGAGGTTTTTGTTTGGGGACCACCTATTCAGAACGCTCTGTTGCGAGCGCTTCTCTTGCTCTTGCCATTGCCGCCTCAATGTCCTCGGGCTGAATTCGAGGCATACGCCGAAAGCGAATAGTTGACGTCGCTTGTGAATGGTAACGCGATACCTGGAATCGACCTGCGACGACATAGAACAGGGCGCCAACCCGCAAGAGTTCCCAGTCATCCTCGCTCACTTCCTCGATAAGAAATTCTCCACGAAGAACGGGCTCGACTTCCCCAAGGGGCACAATCTTTGCCTGGAAGACATCGCTCCCAATACTGGTAACAACGCCCTCCCACACGTGCTTTACCGCGATACTCGTCCTGGGTGCAGGTGCGGCTTCTGATGCAGTTGTGGGCCGCCGGGTCAATAGCCTTGATACAAGACTGAGAGCCTCTGGAGGACTCTTCGTGATGTCGGAGATTGAGATGTCACTGGTCAGTAAACGAGGACCGCGGGGCTCACCAGCTACGTTCGTTGCTGGCAGCTTTTCGTCGAGCTCGTCTCCCCGTCTCCAATCCAAGTTCTTGGCGAATTCGAGGTCGTGGTCTGATACTTGTCCATTGGCAAGCGGCGACCGGACAGCGAGGGAATTGGCGTCCGTCATCTCGTGTTGTCCCTTCCGGTTGCATCTCCACTCAACGCTCGTACCATTCCGATGATTCGGTCGCAGTCATCGAGTCGTCTGGACCAATCGTCGCGGAGTATTCGCAATAGGTGAGGAATAAGTGTGGAGGACGGGGTGGGCGGGTCAGGGACCGACGCAGGATCTCCCGGCGCTCCACGGGCACTCGGCTGGTAATCCACCTCGACCAGCCAACTGTGGTCATTCACCCGCGTGTAGATTCCGAACGGCGAAACACGCAAGCTTGGTTGAATCGTCACGTCGATCCAGCCTGCCCAGTTGTCGGCTCGGATCCCTCGCACGGTCAGATCCTGAGTGCCAGCAAGTTCAAGAGCGCCATCCCAGCGCTCCTTTGGAACCAGGATGTCGCCAAACTGGTCATAGGTGTCCCGATCCTTCGCCGTCCAGTGCGCTTCTCTGTTGATCCCGATTGCCTGGATGGGCGTCTGATCGAGGATCGTCATTACACCCACAGCAGTATCTCGAAGGCGCTCGAACTCTTGACGCATGATGGTCGCCAGAACTAGACGGTCTTGTGTGACCTGAACGGATAACCAGTCGGTCGCGAATATCGCAACTGGTGGCACAATCATCTGCACCTGAGCTTCGTCTGCCTCGCTTTTCCCAATCAGATTGTGCAATCTGAACCATGCGGGGGAGAAGATTGTGGGATTGAAGTTCCCGAGGACAACAATCGAAATGCCGTCCAACTCCGTAGTCGATTGTCGAGAAGCGATATCGGACACGCAAGGCTCCACTTCTTTGGTCCCTGCGAGGGTAGCAGGCGGGCCTCCGATGGTCTCTGACGAAGATCGGTCGGGGGTCAATCTTTGCCTTGTCTCTCATGAAAGCTAGCCAGGGAGACCACCGGCTTCACTCCGGTGATCAGGTCCTTCGAGTGGAGCCGATGGTCTGAGCCGAAGGGGTTCAGACCCACGAACCTCGCGACAGCCAGATGTTTCTGAGTCCCGATCCCCCTCGGCCGGCAGCCATGAGGGCGGGCGGTGATCCGTCAACCGATGTCTGGAACGCCGATGATGCAAGCCGACACGCGTTGATCAAGGGGCGTCGCCATCGGTAGCTCCAAGAATGCCCCGACAACCTCTTCGTACGGTAGGGGGTGAGCAATGAGCCGAGATTGAATGTCTCGCAACAAGATGTAGCGAGCTTTCCGAGTCTCCGCTCGGTGCTCTTCGAACACCGGCGCGATGAGCCCCAACCAACGCTCCGCCACGAGATAGGGATCGACGGCCGGCGCGTGTGGCGAAGCCAGTTCTTTGAGGTTGAGCCATTCCGCGGCGCGGTCCTCATTACCGGCTCGCCGCTCCTGGGAAGCCCAGGCGTTTAGCACCTCGGACATCTGCCCGAGTGCTCGGAGCATTCGCCGAGGGAGGAGCCTCTGTTCCGCCGCCGTCGCCACATCAAGGAATCGATTCAAGGATTCGACAGCCAGCTTGTCGAGTTCACGCCTGGGGGGATCCTCGGACAGAAGTGTACGAAGACGCCCGGCAACGTCGTTGAGGTCAGTCACACACTGATCCGGTAGATCCGAATCGATAAGAATCCATCGCGGCGCACCGTGGGCGATCGCTGTCACCGAGAAGAACGCCCAGGGTCGCCGCGATCTAAGCGGGGTCACTCGTGCAACCACACGGTTCCGCCGGTCGCGGTAGTGGTCGTACGTATCTCTCGTGATCAATGGACTTGGGCCGAAGATCATCTGTCGGACAGGGTCGAGGGCGTCCTGGATTCCATCCCATGGCTTCGGGCTCGACGTGTCCAGGCTTGCGATCTGCGTCTCCACCAAGACGATGGTGGTGTCCTCGACGGCCGTCTCGAAGTCTGGAAGACGGAGATTCGAGCCAAGCAGATCCTCGCTCTCCCGTGCTCGTCGCACGAGCGTCTCGTAGGCCCTGCTCGCAAACGCGTGGCCGTCGTTGGGCCACCAGGCCTCGATAGTGGAGTGGCGACTGTCCATGCGATCCACCCTCCCCACTCGTTGCTCGGCAACGCGCAACGTCGTCGGCAGATCCAAGTGGACTATGCAGGAGGCTCCTTGGAGGTTCAGCCCCTCGTTCATGGCGTCCGAACAGAGAGCTATGGCCCGCCCCTCCGCCTCGGGCGCGAAGAGACTGATCACCCTCTTGCGCTGAGCTGAGACGCTCGTCGCGACCAGGATCTCCGTTCCGTCGACCGCGTCGCCGAGCATTGCCTCAAGCACGGACAGGGTAATTGGGTGCCGGTCGAATGCCAGGACTCGATCGTGGCGAGCGCAGAGGCTCGCCAGGAGCGCCACCTTCGTCTCCTCTCGAGCCGGAGACAGTGCGGCGACCTCCTGGCCGATCGCTTCATAGCGAGCCAGCTCTTCTCCGCACGCTTCAGCCCAGAACTCGGGCTCGACCAGCCAGGGGTCAATCTCACAGGTCAGATCAACCTTCGGTGGTCCGTCCTGCGCGAGCCGGTCAAGCTTCGCGAAGACATCACCGGTGTCTGTCGCCTTGAAACGTGGATCAATACCGAACTGCTGTGCGGCAGCAGCCGTCCCGGACAGATGCTCAACTACAGCAGCTCGAGATGAGCGGAGAGCCTCAAGGACATGGTGCCGTGCCAGGCCACGAGCGGACCGGAGTCGGAAACGCAGCCACTCCTCATCGGAGTACACGCGCTTAAGTCCTGGAGGCACGGCAAGCCGCCGTTCGAGTAGAGCAACCCCGAAGAACGTGTCCGCAATAGGTCGGATCCGGTCTGCGATCGCGTCATCCTCGGGCGTCTCGCCCGTTGGGTAGATCTTCGCATCGTGCTTCGGGTAGCGGCAGACCCGTCCGGTCACCGGATGGACGTAAGCCTCAGGATCACGATCCACCATCTCGTTGATCTGAGACTTGGTCCGCCTCACCGTGAAGCGCTGGATCTCCTTGCGGAGGGCCGCCACCTCATCACTCGAGAGCATCCCTCCCAGTCCATGACGCCGTTCCAACCGCTTCAGGACATCGAGTGTGCCGTCGTCGAAGTTGTCCGGTCCAAGCAGCCCGACGAGGTTCAAGAGATCAGAGGCACCTCTGCTTATGGGAGTGGCAGTAAATAGCATGACGTTGTCCGCAAGGCTGTCGCGCACCTGCTTTGTCCGATTGGCGCCGGCGTTGAGGAAGTTGTGGGCCTCATCGACGGCGAGTATCTGCGCTCCCTGGACCACCGTCTCCTCCCGCCGCACACCACCGTCGGTGGAACGTGAAAGCAGCCCGTGCGACACCTTGCTGATCATCAGCCCAATGCTTATGGCCTCGCTCTCCCAGGTGTCGATGACTGCAGGGGGCCCGACGAGCACGGTGAGGTCACGGCGGACCCGCCCGGTGCTCCAGAGTCGATCCCGGACCGCTCGGACCAAGTGGGCGCCCATTCGGGTCTTCCCTGAGCCCGTGGCGTCGGCCACCAGCACGCTGCCAACGTTCTCGGTGATCCACAGTGCCTCCGCGATCCCCGACCGCTGAGACGGCCAGAGCGGGAGGTCGGCACTGATAGCGCCCCTCAGGTATCGATCGGCCCAAGCTCCTTCGAGCAGCTCGGCACAGGCACGGGCAAGGGCCTCTTGCCACGAGACGACTTGAAGCAATTCTTCCAGCAGAGCTCGGAGTTCCGCGTCCCAGGACTCCCCGGCCTCCCAGAAGTTCTCGGCGATGGACTCCAACTCGCGATAGCGCCGGTGTTCGCGGGGTAACTCGAAACGCGCATTGGCCTCGAACTGGTGGCTGAGCCCATAACCGGTGAAGTTGCTTGATCCGACGGTTGCCGCGTTGGCACCGACGAACACCTTGGCGTGGAGCCGCGTTGCCCCGTGCACAAAACGAGCCTGGACAGCCCCATGCTCCAGCGCCTTGATGGCTTGAAGCACCTTGGCTGACAGCCGAAGCGAAATCCCTCGCTCCTCGAGCCAGTACTGCCGTGCCTCGTCGGTGAACTCCTTCCGATCCGACCGAAAGGTGTGACGGCTTGTTGTGAATGGTTCAGCTCCGAGAACGAGGCGTACACATCCATCGGGATGTCCTCGGCTATCCCAGTCCGTAACGAGTTCCACCAGTTCGGCGATCGAGGAGTACCCGGCCACGAGCAGTGGACGAGGTGAGGAAGCCAAGTCGTCCCAGACAATGTCTCGCACGTGGGCACTAGCTCGGTTCGTAGGAAAACGCTCAAGGTCGGGCCACCTCCGGCTCGCCAATACATCGGATGCCCGGGTCGAGGGTCCCGTGCCGAAGAGATCGAGTTGACCCAACAAGGCAGCCGGCTGGTCAGCGGAGCGTTTGCGCTTCCGAGAGTTCCTGTCGACGGCCACCATCCTCTCACCGTAGATCGAAGCTGTGACCTGGGGAATCGATCGCGTCGTCCGGCTACAAGCCAGGCGGTTGGTTCATGACCTACGACACCCATCCGCCGGCCCTCGATCGGTAGCGTGTGGCCACAGAGTGCACGCCACCACGCATAACGACGCCCCATGTGGCTGCGTCACCGGCTCCCTGCGCACGCGGAACCGGCGATCTACTCGCGTTCTTCCAAGCTTCATGTGGCACACCGACCGACGGACCCAGCGGTCGGTTCATCGGTGCAAGCTGTACATAATGCAATTACGGTCTTAGAGACCACCGAGCCGGATCTTGCCGCTGAACTGGTCCTTCCCGATTTCGACCGAGTCGATGATGGTCTCAACGAGACATGGGTT
>OCZT010008237.1_pt1 | contig 10165 bp, 4 predicted proteins | sample 1539031 | NCBI WGS metagenome assembly OCZT01 (sample SAMEA3539308, study PRJEB22396) | soil metagenome | biome: tundra; feature: field; material: soil | place: USA | collected 2010-05 | depth 0.15 m
TCTTGTATGAGAAACCGCCCCCCTCTCCAGGCTCATCTTGTATGAGACAAGACTGGCACTTGCCCGACAGCGGGCACAAGCGGTATAATCCCCCAATTACCCCATTTCAGCTTAGGCGATGCGATTGCGTTTGTTTGAGTTTCGGTTAGAGTCGGCATGGGTACTGTATGCGCGCTTTTTCCTGGCCTCGGAGAACGGCCCCCCTGCAAGCGACGCTGTGCCGCTGGACTCGATCTCGCTCAATTGCGGTAGCACTCGGTCTACTCAGTCTTGTCTGCCCCCATTCATGCAACGCGGAGGGTGCTGACGGTCAAGACTATCTGCCCCTCGGACCTCATTTCTTCGCTTCAGCATCGACAGGTGGACCGCTCAACTATCGGGACATCATCCTGAGCACCGCGCCGTCCGCCAGTGAGACGGTAGGGGCTACGTACGGGGGTTTTTCCGTCTCCTTTTGGAATGGCACTGACCTAACGGACTCTGGCAATCACGCATTCGAAGCGCTTGGTACTTACAGTCATAAGCTTCCTCTAGTTGACTTGCACCTAGGGGGATATTGGTGCTCCACTTCCGGCTCTTTGGACCACCGCAGTTCTGGTATCCGATTCTCGGCCACTTCGAACACTTTTCGGAGCGCAGAGATCGGGCTGACGTTCGACCAATCCTTCAACGGGCGCGATCGTACTCTTGGGGCATCAGGCACAAAGTCCGTCTACCACAAAGGCGCAGTAACAGTTGATCTGAAGGCGAGCGGCACCCATTGGAACTATAGTGGCTTCTCGGCTGGAGGCATCTCTGGCAGAGTTATGATTACTGATCAACTCAGCAAGCACGCTGCCATTCACTTTTTCTTGGGTGGGATTGGAAGCCGTGTTACACGGTCAGAAGGACAGCAGAGCAAAGGAGCGCTCATTGCCGGTGCAACGATTTCATGGTCCTTCTGAATTGAGTGTTCTTCGTCTCAAAACGAAAGGCCTAATATCAGGTCCGGTCATATTACGGAAACTTCTGGGATGACGACGCTAAGGAATTGGGATAAGTTGCGGCGAACAAGAACTGGAACGTGCGGGAGCCTCCTGCTGGCCGCCGCATTTGCAGCAATTGCGCCGAATGCCGGCTGGTCAGCCGACACACCAGGGAGCACTGACGGCCAGTTTGCTGTCACGCCGGATGGTGCTGGCACGTATTCCGTTCCAATCAAGGTTCCGCCAGGTACCGGCGGCCTCCAGCCCAAGCTGTCTTTGGCCTATTCAAGTCGTGGAGGGCCTGGTGCGGTCGGATTCGGCTGGATGATCGGCGGCGTGTCAGCGATCCAACGCGGGCCGCGAAATCTGACCGATGACGGCAAGGTCCGGGGGGTCTTTCTGGACGATGGAGATGGCCTCTTCATTGATGGCGAAAAGTTGGTTCAGGTCGCACACGACGCGCAAGGAAACCGAGAATTCCGCGGTCGCATTGACAGTTACGCGAGAATCCGCGCGTATGCTTGGACGCCGGGGGGGCCAGATCGATTCGTCGCGGAAACCCGAGCTGGCCTGAGGATGTTCTATGGGTCGACTGATGCATCGAAAGTTAAACTCAGCGGCGACCGTACACTGATGTGGCTATGTGACAGGATCGAAGACAACGTCGGGAACTACATGCAGTTCGTCTACACGGCGGACGGCTTGGACTATCGACTGGTGGAGGTACACTACACAGGGAACGACAAGACCGGGTTGAGGCCATACGCCAAGGTGTCATTTCAGTACGAACAAGTGGAGCCGTACGAACTTCGGTACATCTTAGGAGATCGTGTCGAACCGAAGTTCCAACTAAAGAGCGTCCGCTCGTTCTTTCGAGAGAGACTGCTGCGACAATACGATCTAGCCCACCAACGGGTAGACGGAGTTCGCAAATCCAATTACTTGGTAGCTCTGACGGAATCCGGCGGCGACGGGCTGGCCTATCGGCCACTTAAGTTCACGTACTCCGTGGCGCACTCAAACTGGCAGAAGCAAAACCGGCTTAATCTTCCGGTGGAACTCTCTAAACTGAGCGGCGTTTACGGGGGGTTTCGGTTTCTTGATCTGAACGCAGACGGCAGAATCGATCTGATGTACAGGGCTAATATTTCCGGAACCGTAACCAGCGACGCGTATCTAAATGACCCAGCTAACGGCTGGATACGCGGCCCGCAATGGCTGCCGCCTATTGATCTGGCGACCGATCAAGGAGTCAACCGGACCGTGATTCTGCGGGATGTGAACGGTGACGGCAAGAAAGATCTGGTTGTCTCGAACGACCGGGAGCCGGGTCGCGTCTATACGCTCGGGGCCAGCGGTTGGGTCACCGCCAATGTCCCTCCGCCCTTTCTATTCGAGAAGGCCGGCTCGCCCGACAACCACTATCTGTTCCTCGATGTCGACGCCGGAGCCCACAATGGTGACGAACTTCTTTGGAATTCGCCAACACAGGGCAGGGGCGCCGCAAGATTTACCGCAGCAGGATGGACGAGCCTTCCGAATCTTGCGCCTCCTTTGCCATTTCCGGTGGATGGGGACGGTAGTTTAAATGGCGTCTATTCCGTTGACGTGGACTGCGATCACCAGAACGAACTCGTCTACCTGACCCGCCGTCCAGATGGGACGAAGACTTCGGTGGTCTACAAGGCGCAAGGTGGTTCTTGGGTCGAGATAAACAACCCCGCCTTCAGACTGCCGTTCGATCCGGTCCCCGACAACGCTGCCATCCGGTTTGCCGACCTGAACGGAGACGGATGCCAAGACGTGATCTATGCCTATGAGACGGGCGGCATCCGCGTACGAGGTGCCTACATAGCGACTTCCACTGGCTGGAAGAAAGATCCACGTACGCTACCGGATTTTGTTCTGTGGACGGATAGGGGCTCTGAGTCGGTCGCCGAAATTGCTGACATCAATGGAGATGGCCGTGCTGACATCATCTGGAATTCATCCAGTGCGACTCCCAACCACGATGCATACTTGGGGCGCACCAACGGTTGGCAGGAAGACTCAAGTTCAGCACCACCGCTGGAGTTGCCTCGTAAACAGGATGATCGCGCGATCACTTTCCAAGTACTCGATCTCAATGGGGATGGGCATCCCAGGTTGGTGTATCTAGTCCCGGGATCGGCACCGTTAGTTTACAACTTCGGCATTTCCGGGACATGGACCAAGGACGCCTCGTTCAACGTTCCCACCCGAGTGGCGCAATTCGACAAGATCGACCTGGGCGTGCGATTTCTAGACTTGAACGGTGACGGACGTGCCGACGTGGCGTACGCTAAGCGAAGGACCGATGGCGGTGTCGAGAAGGCTGCGTACATTTTCGACCCGACGAGCGCGAGTCCGTGGGTCGACGACAAACGCTACCACTATCCTGTCCCCACATTCTCGGAGGACCTGAAGGACCTTGGTACAGCCCTCGTCGATTTTAATGGCGACGGTCTTACGGACCTTCTCGTCGGCTACCGTCCTGCTTCCGGCGGTCCAGCGCAGTTGCTGGCATATGAGAACTGCTCTCAGAAGCCTGCGTGCAAGAGCAAAACCGGCGAAGGAGATTTTTGGAGGCTCGTGCCAGCTATGGCACCACCTGAGCCGCTGGCCGAGGTTGGAACTGGTTCGCTCGGGGCTAAATTTCTCGACCTTAACGGTGACGGACTCACGGATATGGTAGTCTCGCGTTCGACTGCGGACCCTCTGAGTCCCACCCAAAATGTCCTGTACTCAGCCGTATACCTCAACACTGGGAGTGGGTGGGCGAAATTCGATCAGCTCAAGCCACCAATAGAATTTGTCCGCCCGTACATCACAGGTGCCGAAGAAGCCCCACCTTATGCAACGATCCGCGATAATCGCGTTGAACTAATCGACCTCAATGGTGATCGGCTGCCTGACCTTGTCTATCATTTCAGGGCTTACGATCCGCAGCGTGGATTTATAGACAAGAAGGGTGCGTACCTGAACATGGGCAATTCGTGGAAAGCGATTGACTCGTATGCACCCCCCAAACGAATCGACTCAGATGAAACAAGTCCCTTTAGACAAGCATATTTCCAGGACGTGAATGGAGACGGCCTTCCGGACCTGATCTATGCCGAAAAACAAGGCGGCACATCCCGTTCTGAGACGTACCTCAATACAGGCGCGGGCTGGGTCCGCGAGCCAGCATACGATTTGCCGGCAGATGCGGTTTACGCGTCTCAAGGCGACCAAGGCTTCCGCTTCATGGATCTAAACGGAGACGGGTTGGTAGACATCGCCTTTCACTGGAAAACGGCGGACGGCACCGACGTCTCAGGGGCTTATCTAAACACAGGTCGCGGATGGCAGGCGACCGCCAATCGGGATTTCGCTCCACCTCTAGCGTTCACTGAGGAAGGTCGGGGCGATGTGGGTGTCCGCCCATTAGACCTCAACGGAGACGCGATCGTCGATCTCGCGCAATCGTATTTCGGCGACCAGAATGACAATCGCCAGGCCGTCTACTTAAATCTGACCGATCCCCCAGACTTGCTCATCGGTATTGAAACTGGCTTGGGTGGAAAAACCAGCCTAGACTTCCAATCTGTACTCGCGCTCGAGCCGGCTACTCTCGTTCCTTCCGGCGTCTATCAACCTCCGCCAACTCGTGACGCGGCTTATCCAGTTGTGAATTCGCCGATGCCTGGATACGTAGTCACCAAAGTCGTTTCGGATGCCATCAGCGTTCAGCCGAGAGCGTCAAACTACCGCTACGGAGATTATCGCGTCGACATATTAAGCGGGCGTCCGTTGGGTTTCGGTTTTCAGGAAGTTCGGGATGAAGCACGGCATCGCACGACCCAGATCACATACCTGCAAACAGAGGGGTTAGTCGGTTCAGCAGCGACAACAGAAGTGTTCCAGGGCGCGACATCTCCCGTGACGATCTCTTCAATGGTCACGGATTGGTCTACGGTTCTCGATCATGGTGAAACCACAACTCTTGGCTTCCTCCCGCCGATATACCGCCCTATTCAGAGAAAGACCAGCACCCACTCCTGGGATTTAAATGGGGCCGACCTGACGGCACAGACTGACGCTTATGAATACGACGCGTTGGGGAATCCTACGAAGGTTCTATCGACTTACTTCGACGGTTCGGCATCTGAGGCGGTCAACACTTATGTGGATGACGTCGAACGGTGGCATCTCGGCCGACTTGTCGAGGCTAAAGTCACTCTGTCGGCGCCCGGCAACGCACCGCAGGTCCGGACGGCCAGGTTCGTCTACGATCCGGAGACCGGGGCACTAATTGAAGAAGTCATGCTTGCCGGCACTCCATATGCGGTTGAAACGTCCTATAAGAGAGACCCTTTTGGCAACGCGATCCAGTCCGTCAGTCGAACGCAAGATGGTAGTCTACCCAGACGCGTTGAAACTAACTTCGACGTTCTTGGGCGGCTTCCACTCACGGCTGTCAACTCAGTGGGCCAGGTTTCGACGACAGTGTATGACGTAGCGTCGGGAGTTGTGCTTCAGCGCACGAATCCAAACGGTGTGACCATCCGAAGCGCCTACGATACACTCCAACGCGAGGTCGGCCAAACGAATGCGACCGGAGTCCAGACGCGCACAACGGTTCTATTTCCCAGCGTAGGGGCACCTCAATTCGTAGCTTTTTCCGTAGTCAAGGAAACGGCAGGACTGCCTCCCTCTCAAACGGACTACGACGGAGCCGGGCGCCCGCGACTTGAGCGCGTGATCGGGCCCAAGGGACGACCGGTCATTGCCACTCACGAGTACGACGTGCTCGGGAGGCTCATCCGTTCCTCTGTTCCGCACTTTCAAGGACAGACGTCGGCTTATGTCGATCAGCGTTTTGACGATCTGGATCGCGTCGTCGAGCAAACACAACCGGGTGGAACCCGACTGACCAACCTCTACGCTGGCCGAATCACTCGTAGCACTGATGAAATGGGGCGAATGTCCGAGACGGCCAAAGACGGTCGCGGCCGCGGAATATACTCGATAGATCCCATGCGAGGCAAGACCTCGTTTGTTTATGACGTCGGTGGTCACATTATCTCCACTACTAACGCCCTCGGTCAGGTTTCTCGTGCAGAATACAACTTGGCGGGTCAAAGAGTAAAACTGATTGATCCGGCGCTAGGCACATGGAAGTACGAGGTCGATAGCTATGGACATCTAACCGCTCAGACCGACCCGCGCAATAAAACCGTCAGATTCAAGTATGATGCCCTTGGTAGAGTGACCGAACGCACCGCGGACGGAGACTCGGCCTATTGGCACTATGACGGCGGGAAGAGCGGGCTGGGTCAGGTATCGCGAGTTGAGTCTGCAGCTTCGATCAAAGAGTATCACTATGACGACTTTGGCCGACTAGCTGACGTAGGGCTCACTTCGGGCCAGGATCATATACTCGTAAATCAGGAATACGACACTCTGGGACGACCGACGCGCCGGCACTACTCTACGGGGCTTTCAGTTCGCAGCTCGTATGACCAGTATGGCTCATGGGTCCGGCTTGCGATCGATGATCGGGCTGGATCGAAAGTTGTTTGGGATGGGTTAGAGTTTGATGCCTTAGGACGGGTTGTCAGCGAACGGCTTGGCAACGGTGTGGTGTCGACGAACACATTTGATCAACGCACCGGTCGGTTGATAAGATCACAATCCGTCGGCCCATCGGCCGGAATTGTGCAGGAGTATTCGCTTGAGTACGACTTGGCCGGTAACGTAACGCGCCGCATGGATGCCGTCATCGGTTCCACCGAGTCGTTTCAGTACGACGCGTTGAACCGCTTGGCGGGCACCACAATCGCGGGGTCAAATGTCTCGCTCTCTTTCGATGCACTTGGCAACATTCTTTCCAAATCAGACGTCGGTATCTACCGGTACTGCGGAGGCGCGGACGGTCATGCCTTGTTGTGCGGTGTCGCGAAGCCAGACGGAACTAACGTCGGGTTCACATATGATGCGGCTGGTAACGTAACTCAGACAGATAAGACCCGTATCTCAATCGATGCCCTCGGGCACGCCGAACGAATCACAGAGTCTTCGCTGAACTACTCCACGTTTCGTTACGGGGCCGAGGGGGAGTTGTCCCGACAGGAAACCAGGGAAGGCTTGAACAGATTTACGTCCGTCAACCTTGGCGATACACAGATTCTGCGAGAAGAGTTCGCGCCCCCGTTGTTCCCTACGCCGGAGAGAACACGCGTTCGCCATTTCTTGCAATCGCCGAGCGGTGCGGTTGGATATTACGAATTCACGTTTTGGCATTTTCCAGGCAGGTTCGTCGAGCCGTCATACGAGGAGCGCGTCTACCCGACACCTCAGCGTTCCACCGAACTGACGACGGGCATCAGTTATTTCTTACAAGACCACATTGGCTCTGTTCGCGCCGTGCTGGACAAGTTCGGACTGGTAACCGACCGGTTGGACTTCGACGTCTGGGGTCGACGAATCGGGAAGCAACATTACCGTTCGATGACTTCGGGCTACGCAGGCCACGAACACTTGGATGGGCTGGGGCTGATTCACATGGGAGGCAGAATTTACAGCCCTATTTTCGCCCGGTTTCTCAGTGCCGACTCCCAGGTGCAGGTCGCCGCATTTTCGCAGTCTTATAACCGGTACAGTTATGTATTGAATAATCCCCTTAGGATGGTCGACCCGAGCGGGTTTAGCTGGCTGGGGGACGTTTTCTCCGGAATCGGCAATGCAATCTCGGGCGCGTTCAACTGGGCTGTTGACACATTCATTAACAAGCCTCTCAAGTGGCTGCAGGAGAACTGGCGCACAGTAGTGGTAATTGCGGTCAGCGTGGCGCTAACAGCGGTGGGTGTCCCCCCCGTGTTTGTCGGCATGCTGGCTGGTGGCTTGAACGCAGGATTATACGGAGGCTCATTTGACGACATAATGAAGGGGGCGATTATAGGCGGTATCTCGGGCGCTCTCTTTCAAGCCGCCGGCCAGATCGGTGACGGCGGAATTGGCACTAATTTGGCTGTCGGAACGGCCGGTGGAATTAGTTCGTACGTGCAGACGGGCAACTTCTGGTCGGGCTTCGGCGCTTCATTTTCCGCAAGTTTACTGGCACCGTTAGGGAGGATGTATCCGGGAACAGGTTATCACGCTGCATTCGCGGCGGTCGCAGGCGGCATAGGGTCAAGTTTGTCTGGTGGCAGCTTTGAGAATGGCGCGGTCACGGGCGCTTTTGCGGCTCTGTTTTCAGAGGTCGGCGGACAGGCTAGGTCGAATACGCTTTCGAGTAAACTCTCCAAAGAGGATATGGCGCTTCTGAAGTCTGCCGTTGTGGCCGAGCACGCTTTAGATCCCGATTTTGATGCTCGTTTTTTGGATACGCTCGACTCCGTGAAGGTTATCAACGGACGATTTGTGTTTTTCCAGGGCGATGGGACAATTATGGCCCCGGACGGAAATATCTATTGGCCCGGCTTCTCGGGCGAAGGGCGACTGAGCAACGGGGACTTTGCGACGCTCACCCACGAAATTGAACATGTCTATCAGTTCTCTCAAGGTGAAAACGTGTTGGTTAAGGGGCTATGGACACATACGTCCAATTCGTATCCGTATGTTCTGGATCTGAATGCGCCCTATAGTAGTTACAGCATAGAACAACGCGGAGAATCGATGCTTTACAACTTGTTTAAAGGTGCTTTTCGGCCTGTCAATCCGTCGACTCCGTCAATCGTTTGCGAGCCGGCCAGGGGATTCTGTCCGAGGTAGCTGCTGCGTTTGTTCGCGCGGGTCTCGAGACAGAGAGGTTGTCGTTGGGCTTCGCTCTTTAGAAGCTGAATATCAGGTTTGAGTAGGTGGAATTCGCGCTTCTGACAATCTCACCTCCAGGTTAGCAACACTGAGAATGGAGCGGCTTTCGGTTTCTCCAGACGTGTGTTCCCAACAGGGTTCCTGTCGGGAGTCGACCTCGCATTTGGGATATATCGCTCGGCTGTTCAAGCAGTACATCGAAACAGAGAATCGTTAGGCTTCGCCCGCGCCTGTTTGCACGTCGCGGATTTTGCCGAGGTGGTCTTCAAATCAGCGACATACAGACTCTCCGGTCGAGGATGGCCATTTCTATCTCTTGCAATGTCGCGTTCGGGGAGCCAATTCCAAACCACCCGAGCCGGGAGTCCCCAACCGTTTACGCGCAGGCTCTCTCCGGCCGGCTTTCGCATCTCTGCTTTTGGCCAATATCCACAAGGACTTGCGCGCTTTTGCGCGAGCGTGGCGTTTCTCCGTTTCGCGCCGATTTGCCTGGGGTCCGAGTGCAACCTTGGCGGTTGCAGTCGAGAGTCCGTCTTTTTTGCATCGAACTCTCCGTTTCTCCGTTTAGCGCCCGGCCTTAGTTAACGCCCTGTTGCACTCGGATGGGCCGAGTGCAACCCTGGCCGCCCGGTAATCAAAGGCGGCGATGTTACGGCAGCGGAATTCTTAGGATCCGGTTCTCCCACTCCTCGGCATCCGTGGCGCCCCAAATCAGCACAAGTTCTTCGATTGCCTCGCCAATGGGCAAAGATTGCGGTACCACAATCACGCCTGGGCTGGAACCGCGAGTCTGAAGGAAGTCGCCAACGTGCTGCGGCATGGTCTGGAAATCGTGCGAGACGAGAATGCGATCCTGCTCAGCCGCCAGCGCTAGCACCTCGGGGTCGGGAACCCCCACCAGGTTCATTTCATTCGCATACAGGAAGTCCATCGTGGGTTCCCTGCGCAAACAGCCGGCAACGATCCCTTCGTTGAGATCGGCGTCCGCCAAGAAACGGATCATCTCGTCAGGTTCTTCGCGCCAGCAGTTGCTGCCGCGCGCGCTCCAGCTTTTCCTTGAGGTGGGGAGGCGCCGGGTGCGTCTTCGTGAACTCGTCCTCTACGCGCTCGCGCTCCGCTATGTCCTTTTCCACTTCTTCCTTATTTCCCAGGTAGAAGGTGATCGCGCCGTAAACCTGCTCCAGGCTAAGCGTCGGGTAATGCGATCGAGTTGCTTCCGGAGGTTCGCCGTGCTGGAATTCTCGCACGAGGTGGGCTAGCGGCACACGACTCCCTATGAGGTAGAAGCTGCCATCCCGTCGTTCAACGAAGTCTCGGTCCATGGTCACACCCACTTTCAGTCTATCCCACGGGGGCTCCCGGTTGCCATGGGATATCCATTTCAC
>OCZT010008238.1_pt1 | contig 10165 bp, 9 predicted proteins | sample 1539031 | NCBI WGS metagenome assembly OCZT01 (sample SAMEA3539308, study PRJEB22396) | soil metagenome | biome: tundra; feature: field; material: soil | place: USA | collected 2010-05 | depth 0.15 m
GTTGAAGGTACGCCGCCGCTAGGCATTACCGAGGCCGGACTTTGCGCCTATGACCGTACAAAAATGATCGCCGGTGCGGCGGCAGCCGGTCTCTGTGCTCCGTTCACGGAATATGCCAACGGTTCAAATATATTCCCGGCTGACAATGAGGGGCCTGTTCCGCCAACCGACACGACTCGCGGGGGCCTTTTCTTGCGCCAATCTACTGCTCCGGCCTTGCGGTACTTGCGGCTGCTGCCGGACTTTGTAGGCAATACAGTTACGATCACGGACGGCTACGGCGGCGCGACAGGATCTTATGTTGAACTCCCCCTCCCGGTCACATTGCGGGCGTGCAACGGCAGCGGCGGCACCTGCGTAGCGCAGCCCGGAACAACGACTACCCTTGATACACTCGGCGACAGGCTTATGTATCGTGTCGCATACCGAAACCGCTCCGGGGTCGACAGCATAGTCGTCACTCAATCCGTCGACCCTGACGGTGCCGGTCCTCGCAGTTCCGCCATTCGCTGGTACGAGATCAGGAACCCGCTTAATAACCCGGCCGACCCAAATCCGGCTAACAGGCCATTCATCTATCAAAACGGGACCTTTGATCCGGGCGGCACCGGTGACCGCTGGATGGGGTCCGCGGCCATGAATAAGAACGGCGACATCTTTATGGGATACAGCATGGCGAACGCGGGAGCGAGTATATTTCCTTCGATCGTGGTGACTGGCCGTCAGCAAGCGGATGCACTCAATACGCTTCAGGCGGAACAGATCCTCTTCACCGGGACCGGATCGCAGACGGTGTATGGTGCGGGGAACACCCCATTGACCCTTTGGGGAGCTTATACGACCGCTCAGGTCGACCCGACGGACGATACGACGTTTTGGTTCATCGGCCAGTATATAGTGTCGAATGGGACATTTAATTGGCATACGAGGATCGCGAGTTACGCATTTGCGACGGGGACGCCTACCCCAACTCCGACACCAACGCCGACACCAACGCCCAGTCCGACACCGACCCAGGTTTATGGTGATGTCGCACCGCGTCCGAATGGCGATGGTTTTCTGTTGTCACCTGACGTGATCATCGAACGTCAATTTGTTGTTGGGCTGCTTACTCCGAGTGCAAACGAATTTTTGCGAGCTGACTGTGCACCGCGTGCAACACACGGTGATGGCATGCTCACAGCCGGCGACACGATTCAGGTGCGAAGATACGTGGCGGGGCTTGACCCGGTCGATCAGCTACCCGGAACCATTGAAGCCGTGATGCCATTCTTCAGCCCGCAGGGCATAACGGACGATTACCTAAAGACATTGTGGACCAAGCGAACCGTTCGAATTGTTCCGGCGCCAGATTCACCTCCGGGAAAGTTGGTTATTTATATCGACATGAACGGTCTCGACAACGAAGCGGCAATCGCGTTTACGCTCGGCTTTGATCGGAGCACGTTAACAAATCCGGTTGTAAATCTCGGCTCGACTGCATCCCAGGGAACGATCCTGACGACAAATGTTGGGGGTGACGACGGACAGATTGCTATTCTTGTGGATTCGAATGAAGCGTTGGCTAGTGGGCGACTTGTGACAATTACGTTCGATGTTCTGCCGGGTGCTATGGGCTCTACCTCGCAGATAACGTTCTCTAACGCTATTGCGAAGAGTAGTACGTCTGATGACCATGGCAATTTGCTCCCGACAAGGTTTGTTGATGGAGCGGTAACGATCCCTCCGATAGGAAAGCATCGCTGAAGGGAATCACACATAGATGTACACCAGGTGGGCGCCCTTGTGGCGCCCTTTCTGTTAGCTCCCGTTGCAAGCCGAGCCTCTTAGCCTCGTATCGAAATAAGGTTTCGATGATGCATCTTACATATTGGAGCTGAGACGTTTGGAGAACTGGATTAGTAACGGCGTGATAGAAAAAGGGTGTACGATCGTAATGCTTGGACGGGTTGAAATATTAGAAAAATGAAACAGATCGCCGTCGATAGTATTGAAAATCAACTGAAGGACGTTCCCTTTGCGGCGATACGGGTCTATGTCCGCTGCTCCGTCGTCAAATGGTTACGACAGGGACAAAGTGAAAATGTGAAAAAGTGAAAAAGTGAAAAAGTAAGAGTGAGACGAAGCCCTAAACCACGAATCATACGAGAGGCACTAAAAGAAGACATCAGAACCACTTGCTTCATTAAGCGTGCGGAACGCGCCGACACGTTAGAAAAGAAATTCTTATTTTATAAGGCGAGCTAAATGAAACGTGTTCGTGTTGGTCCGCTTCGCGTCCACGCCGGTTATGCCGCGGTTAGCGTGACCTTGCCGACGTTGCCCAGATTGACATGCTGCTTAGCCTGCCACAGATCATGATTGTACTGCATCGCAAGCCAACTCTCAGGCGACCGACCGAGAGCCTTGGACAGACGCAGAGCCATTTCCGGACTGACACGGCTGGTACCCTTTAAAATGCGGCTTAGCGTCGAGGCCGCGACTCCAAGCTTGAGGGCCAGCTCACGGCCGCTCAGATGATTGGGCTCCAGATAAACCTCGATGATAAATTCGCCGGGATGCGGCGGGTTGTGCATAGCCATTAGTGATAATCCTCGTAGTCAAGGATATGTACGTCTCCGTTTTGAAATTCAAATGTTAGACGCCAATTTCCGCTGACCCAGACAGCCCACCGACCGCGCTCCGGACCTTTGAGTGCTTGCAGTCGAAACCCCGGAATATTCATATCCTCAGTTGCCAACACGTATGCGATACAGAATATCGTCAGTTTCCATTTGGAGATAACCGTGTGGTCTGGGATTTTCAGCAAGTCCATCAATGGCATGAGCGATCCGGCGTTGAATATCTTTTGGCAACCGCCGTAGTACTCGCAAGGCCGAACGCTTTAGTTCGACATTGTAAGTCATAAACCGAGTTCAGCTTTGACGGTTTTCCATTTTACCGAGCCTTTTTCCTTTTTTGCCGCTTTGGCGGCTTTTATATCGAGGATATCTTCAGATGTAAGAAAATAGGCGGGGCTATCTTTTAGACGTTCCGCGTTGTTGTCCAAAACGTCCAACAGCGATTCGATCTGGTCGGCATCCGTTAGCTCGTAGCGGCGTTTTATTCGCGAAGGCAACTCGATAATTACGTATCCCATAAGGAAAGTTTTAACACAACTCTGAGGTTTCATACGGGCTTTACAAGGAGGTCCGGACAACGTTGGAAGTTGAATCGATGAAGTGAAAGAAGTGAAGTAGTGAAAATAGTTCGTTGGTTTGCGTCGCGGTCTGAGACCGCTGGCTTAACAATTCTTTATGGTGGGACCAGGCAGTCTTCGATCGGCGATCCGCAAACCCCTCGCCGCTAAAACCGGACATATCATCTGCTAATTCAACCGGACATATGATGTGCTAGCTACAAACACATTAAGAATGGCTTGACATTTCGCGGCTCTTGAAGTAGCATCCTCGAACCCGTAGAGAAAGTGAGCATTTTGCGCGTTTGATTGTATATATCATCATTCGCGAGCTATCTTATCGAAACACTGAACCGCCCCTTCGCGTTTTTCGATCCCGTGCTTACAAGCCACAGAGTTTGAATTTTAAACTCAAGGACAATCATTAACCTTAGTTACAAGTATGTTTTGGCTACTTTCTAGGAGAATAGAATAAACAGGAGAAAATTATGAAAATCAAGATTCAAGTACTAATGCTTATCGTCCTGGTTGGGTCGATCGCGTTTGCCGCGATCGCAGCGCAAGCCCAGACGATCTATGTTTACAATCTGCAACCCAACTGGACCGCGCCCGGCGGCGGCGGTGTCTGGTCCGCCTACTACGGCCCGCCTGCTTACAACGCCGTCTCCCCAGGTTCGACGGCCATTTTCGACGGGCGTTCGGCCGGCATTATCAAGGCTGGTCTCGCAATCGACCCGACTTATCTTGACTACGAGGACGAAGGTCTCTTCGCCTTTCAGGTGCCCAACGTAAACTTCCCCTTGTTTGCTACGCAGACGCTCTCGTATGACGTGCAGAACCAGTGGGGAGCGAACCCAGTGTGGGTACGGATCAGGCTGGTAGGTGGTAATCAATACCAGTTCGTACCCACCAGCAATCCTATGAGCTGGCACACAGTGAACGCCGCCGCTGGCATGTGGCAGCAAATGGACACCTCTACTGGCAACGCCTTCGGCCCCCCCCTGCCACTTGCATTGTTTGCTGCGGCCAACTCCTCGGCTCAGGTGGACCGCGTTTACCTGACGTTGGGTATGGGTAACTCGTACCACGACAACCCGAACGGTACGGTTGGGTGGGTCGACAAGGTCACGATCGGCAGAGTGACTTATGACTTTGTGGTCCGTAATCCCGCAACGAATAAGGACCAGTGCAAAAACAACGGATGGAAGACTCGTACACGCCTTAATGGTTCTCCATTTAAGAACCAAGGCGACTGCATTGATTACGTAAATGGAGATCACCATGACAATGGTGATGATGGCGATGACAATGACCATGGCGACGACGATGGCCATGGCGATGGTCACGGCGATGGTCACCGCGATCATTAGACGGCCATCTGCAGATATTCGGCGAACACAGCAACTTTAACGTGCGGCCGAATGATGGAGATGCCTGTAAATAAATAAGGGCGAAAGCCATGTCGGAAACCACCTGCCCGAGCGGGTGGTTTCTTTGATTGGAGCTCATGCATCCCGCTTGCTTACACCACCCGCGGTGACCCGGTTTGGCCATGTCGCGGCTTCGTCGCTCGATATGCGGAAAGTTGCGCCTTTTCGAAAGCCGTTATCTTGCGTTATTGAGGCTTTGCATCCGTACGACGGCATAGCCCGGAAAGGTGAGTGATCTTCTGATATTTTCCGGCCTTCTTACGGGACCGAAGCCGATGGTGATGGTAGAACCCCCGCGCTCACTTAGCCACGTCGTTTACGGCGCGCGGATTGCGTAAATAAGCGAAAGGGCGACGCGATCTTCTTGCCCTGATCGAGACTCATGAAAACTGATCCGTTAACGGTTTGCAAGAGAAATACGTGCTAGCTGCACGTTCCGACGAAATGTCTTGACGCTAAAGAGGTTACGGTTTATTGTATGAGGTCTGATCAAATAAGAAGGAGATAAACTATGTCGATCCCAAGAGATCCGAATGCTGAAGAGTTTCAAGAACCGAATACCGAATCTTTTCAGGAGCCAAACACCGAGTCGTTCCAGGAACCGAATACCGAGAGTTTTCAGGAACCGAACACGGAAAGTATTCAGGAGCCGAATACCGAGCCAATCTAACGCTACTTTCGGGGGCATCCTAGATATCTAAACCGATCTTTCTTAAAAGGTCAGCCCATCGTTTGTCGTCATGCATTGCACGAAAACGGGGGTTTGCCTTGGCGTGTGTCACGCCCGGGTCCCGTTCCGCCACGGCGTGCTCCAGCCATTCAAAAGCCTGATCGATATCGCCGTGCATGGAATAGATCTCGGCGATCTGGTAGGCGTTCCCCTCGGCGTGTTTATCGAGAAGGTTTTTGAGCGCTTGTTTTGCGTCTTCGTCGCGCCCCGCGGCGTGGTAGATGATGGCGAGCGACCACAGCTTCCAAAACTCATCCGGTTCCCGTATGGCCTGTGCCAGCGCATCCGCGAATCGTCCTTCGTCCATCAGCACAAGCGCGAGCAGGGCGCCGGACACGAACCTTTGAGGCGCAAGCTCCAGCGCTTTCCTGAATGCGTTTTCCGACTCGGTAAGCCTGCCCGCCGCGTGACAGGTTAAGCCCAAATTGTGCCAAAAGGGAGAGCTCAGCGGATCTTGTACCGAGACGCGGCGGCTTAGCTCGAGAGCTTCTTCAAACCTACCCAGTTTGTAGGCCAAAACGCTTGCCCGGTCGAGTACCGTCGAGCTGCCGGGTGCGAGCTCCATTGCCCGACGCATTGAGATCTCTGCGGCGGCAAAGTCCCATTCGTATGTATCGTCGATCCGTTCACGGATCGCATAGCCTTCAGCCAGATCCGGTTCCAACTGAAGGGCTCGGTCGATCGCGTCGCGGACCCGATCATAACCCTCTTTTACAGGAACCCAGCCGCGGCCCGCCTCGATGGAATAGGCCCGGCCAAGTTCTGCCCAACCGAGCGCGTATTCAGGATCCAGATCCACGGCCTGACTGAGATATTGAATGGCCTTGGCCGTGTCTTCACGCGTCGTACGGTCAAGAAAATATCTGCCGAGCAGCATCAGGCGTTGCGCTTCGGCATTGTCGGCGCGTCCCTTGACGGCCTCAGCGATCTCGGAAACTATCATCCTGTTCGCTTGTGAGCCGCGATCTTCACCCAGGAATCTTGTCCTCAGTTCTTCGACGACCGACTGCGCGATATCGTCCTGCACAAGAAAGATATCGTCCATCGTCCGGTCATACGTTTGCGACCACAAATGAAACCCATCAAACACGTTTACGAGCTGGACCGAGATTCGAACACGGTCACCGGCCATACGAACGCTGCCCTCGAGGACCGATTCGACATTCAGTGCCTTTCCGATCTCGGCGATCGTCGTCTGCTTCCCCTTAAAGGAAAACGTAGATGTGCGGGCCGCAACCCTTACGCCGCGTATCTTTGAGAGTACATTTATCAACTCTTCGGCAAGCCCGTCTGAGAAATAGTCGCCGTCCTCGCCGCGGCTCATGTTTAGGAACGGCAGGACGGCTATCGTGTTTGCCCTTTCTCTTCCTTCGTTAGTATCGCCCGGAAATATCTTTGTCGTGATGCCGGTTGGCTTATCTGAACCCGAGAAGCGTCTAAGCTCGAACTCAAACTCGAGGCGTTTTCGAAACGAGCGAACGTCATCAAGCATCTCGCCGGCCGTCTGGTAACGGCGTTCAAGGTCTTTCTCCAATGAACGGGTTACGATCTTTTCAAGCTCAGCCGGCACGCTGACGCCGCAATCCGATATCCGAGGCGGATCTTTTTGAAGGATGGCCGCCATCGTATCCGACGGGGTCTCACCCGTGTAGGGTTGGCAACCGGCCAACATTTCATACAAAACCACGCCGAAGCTAAATATGTCAGATCTTGCGTCTACAGTCTTACCACGAGCTTGTTCCGGGGACATATAAGTCACCGTCCCCATGACCAACCCCGGCGTTGTTTGCATCATTACCCTGGTAGCGCCTTCGCTTGCGGCCTGTTCGGAAGTTTGGGTTAGTTTGGCGAGTCCGAAATCCAGGACCTTTACCAAACCATCGCTCCGGATCACGATATTCTCGGGCTTGATATCGCGATGGATAATGCCCGCTTCATGAGCGGCCGCAATAGCCGATAACGTCTGGACCGATATATCCAATGTTTCATCCAATAACAGTCGTCGCGTCTCGAGCCGCTGGCGCAATGTGCTTCCTTCGACAAACTCGGACGCGATATATCGAACACCGTTATGATCGCCGATCTCGTAAATGGTCAGGATGTTTTGGTGATTGAGCGCCGAGGCGGCTTTGGCTTCCTGTGTGAAGCGTTTTAGACGGAGCGGATCCTCGGCATGTTCGGCCGGCAAGAACTTGAGCGCGACGTTCCGGCCGAGCCGTGTGTCTTCCGCCAGATACACCTCACCCATGCCGCCCGCTCCGATCGGCGAGACTATCTTGTAATGCGAAAATTCTTCGTTACTGAGCGGCATCGTATGGGGGATTGGTCGAATTATAACACTTTGTACGATGTGCTATTTTCATATTTGCCGAGGTGCAAAGCCTGTCGCGGATCTGCTTTTCTGCATCAAAATTAAATTGGGAACGCGAAACGTGGAAACCTATTTTCCGCGTCTTTGCGTGGTAGATACGCGGGTTGATTCGAAGCGGCGACGCGTCTGATACAATTCTTAAAATGATCACGAATTCGGAGGGGATAATATGAAACGTGCGATAGGACTTCTTGTCACCCTGGCGGCACTTGTGTTTTCGGCAAGTGCTCAGGGAATAAAGATCGGAGATACACTTGAAAACTTCTCGATGCAGGACACGAACGGCAAGACACAGACCTTGAATGAGCTGAAAGGTAAGAATGGGGCCCTGGTGGTCTTTCTCTCGGCCCAGTGTCCCGTTGTCCGTGCCTATAAAGACCGGATAAACCAGATCGCTGCTGATTATCAGGCAAAAGGAATCAACTTCATCGGAATTAATTCGAATGCGTCGGAGTCGCTCGATTGGGTAAAATCGAATATCGTCGAATTCAACTATACGTTTCCGATCCTGATCGACAAGGGCAACGTTCTGGCTGATAGACTTAATGCTCAAAGCACGCCCGAGGTATATTTTCTCGATGCCGGCGACAAGCTGGTCTACCACGGCGCCATCGACAACGATCGTTCGGGCAACCGCGTTACCGAGAATTACCTGACGGCGGCGTTTGATGCCACGTTAAGCGGCAAACCGATAACCAAAAGATCAACGAGCGCTTTTGGGTGTACTATCCGAAGGGTGGGGCAATAAAAAGGATCATGAGGGGGAACATGTTTATACGGTTGGCCGCGGTCGCGGCGGTGATTTGCATTTTCGGCATTGCGGCTTTTTCGCAAGCTACGGCGGGCGTCAAAGTCGCGGACGTCAAACCTGTTGCCGCCACGCAGCACGTTACACAGATCGATCTTGACGGTCTGAGAAAGCTATTGAAACCAAACGGAAAGCCGTTAATGATCAATTTCTGGGCAACGTGGTGTGATCCGTGCCGGGATGAATTTCCCGACGTCGTAAAGCTCGACAACGACTATCGCGGCAAGATCGACGTTATCACGATATCGCTTGATGAACTGGCCGACATAAATACATTCGTCCCGAAATTCCTCGCCGAAATGAAGGCCCGGATGCCCGCGTATCTGCTTCACACGACGGACGAAGATGCCGCGATTAAGATGATCTCGAGCGATTGGAGCGGAAACTTGCCGATGACTGTGGTTTACGGTTCCGATGGCAAGCTCGTGTACAAGCGCAATGGAAAGATCTTTTACCAAACGGTCGCCGCGAACCTCGACAAGCTGTTAAGTTCGGCAACCGACAAATAGAAGGCACGGTTCTTAGGTGAAAATAAGAGCTCGCTGGGTTACGAATCAGAAAATCCGTAACCCGGGGAACTCTTTATTTATATATGGCGTCGAAATCTGTCGTGTTTTGAGGTAACATCAGTTCGCAAGAAAATCACCTGGTTCCAAGTGAGGCCGAAAATAAACATTATGTTCACTCGTAGAATATTTCCGATCCTTCTCTTTTTGGCGGCATTCGTGTCTTTTTTGACAGCCCAAAACACCGCGATCGTTCCCGATCCTCCGATCGGCAAAGGGGTGACCGTGATAAAAGCGGCACGACTGATCGACGGTACCGGTAAGGCAATTATCCGGAATGCAGTTGTCGTCGTTACCGACAACATGATCACGGCGGTCGGAAGCTCACAAACGGTGAAAACACCTGCAGGTGCAAAGGTGATAGATCTCGGCGATGTCACTTTGCTGCCCGGTTTCATTGACGCCCATACGCACGTTATCGGGAGGATCCTGGGCGACCCGGCCGGAAATGACGCCGCTGTAAAGGATTATGATTCTTTCGCGGCGATACTCGGCACCCGCAACGCGAATAACTTGCTCCTCGCGGGGTTTACGACCATTCGAAACGTCGGTGCACCTAATTTCGACGACATGGCGCTTCGAAAAGCGATAAACGAGGGATTCGTGCCCGGCCCGCGTATGATGGCCGCTGGTCATGCGATCGGGATAACCGGGGGTCATTGCGACGAGAACGCGTTTAGACCGGGTCTTTTCGATAACGGGATCAAAGACGGCATAGCCAACGGCCCCGAAGAGGTCCGCGCGGCCGTTCGCTATATGGTCAAATACGGAGCCGACGTTATCAAAACATGTGCAACGGGTGGCGTACTGAGCGAAGGCGACGCGGTCGGGGCCACGCAATATACCTATGAAGAAATGAAGGCCCTTGTTGACGAGGCCCACAAGCTTGGCCGTAAAGTCGCGGCCCATGCCCACGGGACCGAAGGGATCAAGATCGCCGTGCGTGCCGGCGTGTCGTCGATCGAACATGGCTCTTTTTTGGATGAAGAGGGTGCTCGAATGATGGCCGAACGTGGGACTTACCTCGTTCCGACATAGATCGGAAGAGCACACGTCTGAACTCCAGTCACGCCAATATCTCG
>OCZT010008239.1_pt1 | contig 10164 bp, 17 predicted proteins | sample 1539031 | NCBI WGS metagenome assembly OCZT01 (sample SAMEA3539308, study PRJEB22396) | soil metagenome | biome: tundra; feature: field; material: soil | place: USA | collected 2010-05 | depth 0.15 m
CCGAGGAGAGGTTGTTGATCAGCGGTTGGGTGGCCGACTTGCCGATCAGCCCGAGAAGCGAGATCAGCGCAAGCAGGGCGGGAAAGATCGAGAGTACGCCGTAATAGGTCAGCGCGGCCGCCCAGACGGTGAGGTTGTCCTCACGGAACTCCGCCACGGTGCGCTTGAGCACTCCGCCCCACGCTTCGCGCTTTAGATCGGTCGGACCCTCAGGCGCGCGATCTTCTCTTGATCTTGACGGCTCGTCGTCCGCGCGTGTCATCGCAGCCCTCTTCCGTTTCGCTCATGCCTCGTTTTGGCCTGGTCGGTGCTGGGCGTTGTCACTCACGCTGACGCGTCCTCTGGACGGTCCTGGTAGACGGTGACGATCATCTCCATGAGCATGTGATTAGGGATCCGTACGCGTCGACCTTGGCCGGTGTCGAGCACCGTGCTGGTCCCCTCGATCGCGGTGATGCGCCCGCGCACCTCGCCGATGGCGATTTCCTGGCCGACGGCGTAGTCGCTGCGTACGTAGCGGCCGGCGCTGAGCGCGCGGGCGACGTCGCGTCCGCCGAGGCCGAAGGCCAGGGCAACGGTGGCCGCTGCGCCGGCGAGCAGGATCGCGAGGAGGATCAGCAGCGCGAGCGCGGAGATCGCTAGCTGTGCCGCGGCGGCTATGAAGAAGATGGCCAGTACCGTCGCGTGCGCGAACGCGCCCAGCGGTATCGGCAAGTCGAGCTGGTAGGTCAGCCGGTCGACCCGCTCGCGGGCAAACCCGGCCAGCACCACGCCGGCGAGGATGAGCGCCGCTGCGATCATCAGCTTGGGCAGCGCCAGGACACCCTGGTTGAGGGACTGGCTGAGAAATTGCAGCCCCAGCAGCGACAGCGCCGCGAACACGACCACGATGCTCACGGCGATGCGCACGGCGATCCCGATCACGCGGGCCAGCGAGCGGCCGAGGCCGGCGCTGTCCAGGACGTCGTGGATCCTCCAGCGATCGGCGAGGCGGTCCACTCCGGCTGCCTGCAGTGCCTTGATCAGCAGCCGGGTGAGCAGCCGGGTGAGCAGCAGGCCGATGATCAGCAGCGCCAGCGCGCCGCCCAACCGCGGTAGGAACGCCCCTACGGCGTCGGCGGCACGGTTGAGCACGGAGGCGACCGGCGTGCTCATGAGCGCGTACGAGCTTTGGTCTGAAGCAGCGCCTGTATGCCGTTCGCAAGTGCGGCCGCGAGCCGGGCGACGGCGAGCAGCGGACCGCGCGCCGCGCGTTGCCAGCGAGCGGCACGCAGCACGCTCACGACGAGGGCCCGGTCGGAGCGCGGAGGATCGCTGCGCAGCAGCCCGAGATGCTCGTTCAGACGGATCTCGGCCGGGCTTGCGTAGTCGGGATCGAGGGGATCGCCGTTCACTCGGGCAGCTCCCAGTCGTAGGTGTTGGCGCGCAACAGCTGGATCAGCTCCTCCCGCGCGCGGTGCAGACGTCCCTTGACGCTGCCGAGCGGCATCTCGAGCACCTCGGCGATCTCCTCGTAGCTGAGACCCTCGAGGTCGCGCAGCACCACCAGCGAGCGGTATGTGGGATGCATGCCGCCCAGCTTGAGCGCCAAGCGCTGCCGGCGCTCGCGGGCCTGCAGGAGCTCAGCGGGCTGGCGCTCTACTGGCATGGTCTCCGGGATCTCCTCGACGACGGTTTCGGGATCGATCGGATGGCGTCGTCGGCGCTGCAGCGTGCTCAGCGCCGCGTGGTGGGTGATCTGCAAAAGCCACGCACGGAAGCTGGCGTCTCCGCGGAAGCTCGAGAGACGGTGAAAGGCACGCAGGAACGCGTCCTGGCTGACGTCATGCGCGTCCTCAGGGCCAACGACGCGCGCCGCCACACGGAACACCACGTCGCGATGTCGCTCCACGAGCGTCTCGAAGGCACGCAGGTCCCCGCGCCGCGAGCGCGCGATCAGGGCATCGTCGGAATCCATGACAGGCACGGAAACTACCGCGGAAGCCAAGCCAAGGCTGACCGAAAGAGCATGGATTGAGGAGCCCCAGTGAACGCGGGCGGAAGCGCAAGAAACCGTCGCCGCTTGAGAGGAGGCGGTCATGGCCAAGGGTTGAGATCGCCGCCAGGTCCGGAAAGTTACGCGACCACGGGTCGGCCGGGGGCGAAAGCGCGGCGAGCGCGTAACCAAATCGCCATGCGGTCGGTCTGATGACTTGACGTCAGCAGGGAGACTGATGATGGGCACGGAGATAACCGAGGCGTACGACTGGCGTGAGCTGCTGGACGCTGAGCGCGAGCAGCTTGGCAAGGTGCGCAAGGCACACATCGAGACCGAGAGCGATACCGAACGGTGACCAGAGAGAGCGAACAGGGCGTCAAATTCAGCGCGAGAGCGCACGGATTGCGTGGCAGTCACAGTTGCGGGGTAGGAGCAACATGCCCCAAGGGAACGAGAGGTAGATGATGGGTGACTCCGATCGTCCTGTCGGAGAGCTTTTGAAAGAGCTCTCCGAGCAGACCACGATGCTGGTGCGCCAAGAGCTCGAGCTGGCCAAGCTCGAGTTGACCGAGAAGGGCAAGAAGGCCGGCATTGGCGCTGGGATGTTCGGCGGTGCGGGCATCGTGGGGTTCTACGCGGTTGGTGCGCTGACGGCGTGCTTGATCCTGGCGCTTGCCACAGCGGTCGATGGCTGGCTGGCTGCTTTGATCGTCGCCGCGCTCTATGGCCTTGCGGCCGGCGTGCTCGCCTTGTCAGGCAAGTCGAAGGTTCAGCAGGCCGTTCCACCGGTACCCGAGCAGGCCGTCGACAGCGTGAAGGAGGACGTGCAATGGACCAAGAGCAGAGCAAAGCAGGCCAGGAAGTAGCCGGCGAGCAGGACCGCACACCTGAGCATGTTCGCGAAGAGATCGAACAGACACGTGCCGAGCTGGGTGACACCGTCGCCTCGCTCGCCGAGAAAGCCGATGTCAAAGGTCAGGCAAAGCAGGCGGTCAACGAGGCCAAGGACACCGTGAGCGGCAAAGTCTCTGACGTCAAGGACACGGTCGTCGGCAAGAAGGACGAGTTCGTCTCCTCAGCGCGGGAGGCTACGCCAGACACGGCAAGCCAGGGCGGCCAGCGGGTGGCGTCAGTGGCAAGAGAGAACCCGGTCCCGCTGGCGGCGCTCGGTGCCTTCGCGCTGGGCTTCCTGATCGGAAAGCGGGTCGGTCGGTGAGCCTGGTTTTTAAGCCGGTCGGGATCCTCAGCGGCGTTGTGGCTGGACTGGTCGGCAAGAAGATCTTTGAGCTCCTGTGGAGCCTGATCGACGATCAGGAGCCGCCGGAGCCCAAGCATCGTCACGTCCACCTCGGTAAGCTCGCCGCCGCGCTGGCACTCGAGGGCGCGATCTTCCGGGTTGTTCGCGGGTTTGCCGAGCACGGCGCGCGCCAGGGCTTCTCACAACTGACCGGAGAGTGGCCGGGCCAGGAAGCGCCCGCGGAAGAGAGCAGCTCGTGAGCGCCGTCGATCAGCTCTCCCGCCTTGGCCCCTATCTGGGCCGCCTGCTCGAGGACGAATACGTGCAGGAGCAGATCGGCCAAGCAATCATCGGGTTGCGCCGGTCCTACCGTCGCGCGAGCGGTCGCCGCGCCAGCGACGCGCTGAAGGACAAGCGGCTCAGGAGCCAGGTTCGCGAAACGGTCAACTCGCTGCTCAAGGCTTCGTCGGCCCTGCAGGGCAAGCCCGCCAAGCGCAGGCGCCGCCGCTTCCGCCGCGCGCTGCTATTGGCGGGAGCTGGTGCCGCGGCAGCGCTGGCGTGGCGAGCAAACAACAATCAGACAACCTGGCCAGGAGGAGATGATGGCTGAACCCGTTCCCGCAGGAAGCGATGTCTCTCCCGGCACTACATCTGCACCAGCTGCGGCTACGAGCTCCAGGGCGGCTCGACCCACCATGCCGCAAGCGCGACCCAGATACCGGCGCTTGCCGCTCTCCACACAACGAGCAAACGCCCGACCCCATCAAAGAGAAAGTCCGCACGGACGTCGAGCACACCGCCGGTTTTGGAGGAATCTGAGCAGTCTGATCAGGCGGAGCCAGACTTCCGCATCCACGAACCACCGGAACGCTGGCCCGGGGCCACGGCCCGCATCCGGTCTTCTGCTCCGATCCTGACATGAGCCGGAGCGGTAGCGACGATCCGGTGGGGGTCGGGCGACAAACCAGAAGCGTCGCCGCGCTTTTGATCCCCCGGCGGTGGTGGTGCTGGAGCCCCATGAAGGGGTCCTACGCGGTGTCGCATCGCGGTGAGGAGGAGACGCTCGGCTAAGAGCAGCCGCGGTTGACTGCGGCACCGTGGGCTACGTCGGATGGCCACGGCTGCGGAGCGGTGAAGAGGAACACGACGCGCGGCGAGGCCATTGAGGCATCCCAGATGTAGCTGGTACCCGGCGGTGTGGTGTCTGCTTTGGAGGACCCAGCCTCCGTTCCGGCTCCGCGCCATTGGATGGTGAGCTTGTCGGCTTTGAGCACCGGGAGCGCGTGGCTGACGCGTGCGCCGAGCAGATGGCTGCAGTGCAGCAGTTCTCCGGGCGCGAAGGCGCTGGCCTGCGACTGATAGGTCTCTCCTGGCTTAGCGGGGCGTCCGAGCCCGATGTATCCCTGGCCGGTGAACGTGGTGGGGATCTTCACGCCGATCGGGCAGCGCCCGCCGCCGGTCACGCAATGACCACCGTGAAGAGCTTGTATCTCGCTCATAGCGCCGCCGTAGCCGCCGGTGTAGATAACGGTCCCGACGAGACTTGGAGAGACGGGCACCAGGGTCACGGTGATGTTCAGATGCTGCTGGGCAAACGCCGCTTTGAGGCGGCTCTCGGCGGCGAAGGGGTCGGTGACCGTCGCGGTGATCTCGTTGTCGCCGGCGTTCCGAAACGACACCACTGTCGCAGTGGTGGGAGATCGGTCGGCTGAGCCCGCGATCACCGCGACTGCGACTACGGCCGCGGTCACCGCCGCGAGCGTCCAGACGATCGCCAGACGCCTCGCTCCCTGGACCCGGAATCGCCAATGTCGACTGGGTCGCGCCCCCCGCAGTCCGCGGCGCTCCGTCACCGCGTCCAGCAAATGTTCCCGGCTGATGATTTCCTCAAAGAGCTCGGCCCGTCGCACCGGCAGGAGCTTGCGTCCCCAGGACGCCGACCATGTCGCTGACTGGTCGGGACGGGTGCTTGTGCGCGATATTCGGCGCGGATCAGCCCGCGGCGCAGCGCGAAACCACGAAAGTCGAGTATCGGACCATCAACGCTGTATTTCCGCGCGCGCGTTCGCGGGCCCGGGACCGTCGATGTGGCGCCGGAACCGTCGAGCATGTGGCGCCGGGACCGTCTAGCATGTGGCGCCAGGGACCTAGTGAGCGTGAGAGGATGTTTATGACGAACCTTGTCGATATCTCGGGTATCGCTGACACCTATGCGGAGAAGTTGCATGCCGCTGGCGTGCCGACGGTGGAAGCGCTGTTGGAGAAGGGGGCCACGCCCGAGGGTCGGGAGCAGATCGGGGAGGCCAGTGGTGTCGGGCACGCGCAGGTCCTCACATGGGTCAACCACGCCGATCTGTTCCGCATCAACGGCGTAGCCGGCGAGTATGCGGAGCTGCTCGAGGCGAGCGGTGTCGACACCGTGGTGGCACTCGCTCAGCGCAACCCCGAGCACCTGACCGAGAAGATGGGGCAGGTCAATGAGCAGAAGAGCCTCGTGCGCCTGCTCCCGACCGGGGAGCAGGTGGCGGGCTGGATCCGGGAGGCCAAAGACCTTCCCCGAGTGGTGACGTACTGAGGGTTCGCTAGGGAGGGTGGACATGGGTCTCGAGCGCATAGCAGAGAGGGCCGGCAAATCATCGATCAGCGCGTTCTGACCGAGACCGGGAAGCCGCAGCCCGCGGCGCTAGCCCGTCACTTGCGCGTTGCGGCCGACGCGCGGCACCCCGGCGTCAGGAACGACACGCCGTACGAGCCAGGAGGAGAACGATGAGCGCAGGAGCCATCATTGCCATCGTGGTTGGAGTCGTAGTAGTGATCGTGCTGCTGGCGCTGCTGAGCCGTGCGGCCCGTGGACGCCGGTTGGAGGGACGCCGTGAGCAAGCCGCCGAGCTGCGCAGCGATGCGGCGGACCGGGGCGTGATCGCGGAGCGCGAGCGCGCGTTGGCCGACGAGCAGGCCGCGCTTGGCAGGCAGGCCGAGGCCGAGGCTGAGCAGAAAGCTGCGGTCGCCCGCCGTCACGCTGCCGATGCCCAGCAGCAGGCGCAGGTAGCCGAGCACGAGGAGCGATCCGTCCAGGAGAAGCACGCCGAGGCCCGCGAGGTGGACCCTGACGTGACCGACGACGCCGGCGAGGAGACAGACGCGAAACGCCGCGACTAGTCGAGCACCGGCAGCGTGCGCTCTCCGGGACAGCTCGTCGCGCGCCGTTAGACGGACTCGGGTAGCTCGTCGCCCGCCCCTCATCATCCACTCCGATGACATGCAGGCTGCACTCCGCAGGGACGCGACTTCTCTTGAAGCGCCGTCACGGGCGTCGAACGCGGGGCCTTGCCCAGCTTGAGCGTCGCGTTCAAGGCCGCGCTTCTAAAAGAACAACTCGAATGAGCCAGCCAGCGTTGCGAATGACCGCGATCGCGTACGCCTCCATGACGATGTCAAGGGGAGTCGTCGGCGGGGCGAGATCGGATTCTTGTTTCGTCCTCCATCACTTGAGTTGCCGTTGCCGTGAGCAGGTACGCTGGAGCTATGGGACTACTTGAAGTACTCATCATCATCCTGGTGCTCGCCGCCATCTTCGGCGGTATCGCCGTCAGCCCGGTGCTGTTCGTGCTGCTGATCGTCGTGGTCCTGATCCTGTTTACCAGGGGCGGGTTTGGCTATCAGCGGGGGTCGCGTAGACGGGGGTCGCGTAGATGAGGACGGCGAGGCGCCCCGTCTGTGATCAACTCTCTTGACCGGCTGCGCAAGGCCTTCGAAGTCGCCCAGGCCGCGCTGACCGCACCGAGACGCCTGAGTCTCTCCCTGGCGTCCTGAGGGCCGCGCAGTGGCGGTTCTCGCGGTGGTCCTAGTGCGGCGGTTCGGTTGCGCGGACGCTCCCCCGGTCGGCGGCGACAGACCCGCACCACGCTCGGAGTCGCGCCGCAGCAAATCCTGCGTCGTCGCTGGCATCCGAGCACCGCGATGGCTCCAATCACGTCAGCTTGGATTCGGTCCCGCGCCGATGGTGGGTGAGACGGGCGGGTGGGCGCCCACCGCGATGTTGGCTCCCTTGGCGAACACCCGGTCGGGCACCGTCTCGTCGGCGAGCGCGTCGAACGCGACGAGCTTGCCATCGTCTGATCCTGGTCGACCAGCTCGGCCGGCAGATCGCTCGGGAGCTCAAGCGTCTCGGTGCCCACCACCCGTACGTGCCGCTGTTGATGACCGCACCGGGTGTCGGCTGGCTCGTTGGATTCTCGATCGCCACCGTGATCGGCGACATCGAGCGGTTCTCCTCGCCGAGCAAGCTGCGCGGCTACACCCGGAAGGCCGCGCGTAGCCTTGCTCGGCTCGCGATCCCGGAGTTCGTGCAGCCCTGACCGCGATCGGGGAGTGCTTCGGGCGCAGCTCCCGGTCCACTGCGTTCAAATCGTCGACGTTCGGCGCGACCGCTGGCTAGGGGGGTAGTCTTGTGGGAATGCGAGTGGGAATGCGAGGAATCATCCCGCTGATTTACGTGATTATTGGCGTGGTGATTGCCCAACAGCATAATTACTTCGCGCACGTGAACAGCCTCGCCCACGTCGCTTCTGCGGCTCTGGCGATCGTCCTGTGGCCGCTGGTCCTGCTTCAGGTCAACCTGCAGATCAAATAGACCAGCGCGGGGGGTTGTCGCCGGGTCGGCGGTGTCGTGCCATCGGGGACTCCTGTGTGACAGCCAGCGTTCGGTCATGCGCGACCGGAGCGTCGGCCTGCGCGAAACGCGCCCCTCACGGCGTAAGCAGCAGTGGCGTCCGGCATCGTTCCACGGAAAGCGGTCGAACGCTCAAACGCCGTCCCCGGGGGCTGTCTGAAAAGGATCGGCCCGGAACCCGCGAGATGGGTTTCCTTCCGAGTTGGTAGCGACTCGGGCCCATGAGCAGCCCGAGCGCCGGCGTTGCGGCCAGCCGGCGACCCCCCGCTCCGCCAGCTCTCGGGTGTCTCGCGTCGCTCGATGGCCATCCTCGGGCCCGCTCCAAGGCTTGGTCGTCAACGGCTCAGTGCGTCTCGGCCGGAGGTTCGGTCGTGATTTGGAGGCGGTTCACGGTAAAGCCGTCGTGGGATCAGGCGCCCAGGGACTCCGCCCAGCGGCGCATGGCGTAGCGAAACTAGTCCTCGCCGCTGCTCGCGCGCGCCTTGCGCCGCGGTCATTGGAGGGCTGGCGCAGCGCAACAGCTTGCAGACTCGATCGTTAGTCGCGCTTAGGCTGTGCCGCTCGCGGTTTGACTGCTCGTGGGGGACGCCGAGCTGACGATACATGGATGTATATGGCCAGCGACCTGGATGTTCCCACCGCCCCGCTGCCGGACACGCCCTCGACCTCGGCAAGGGCCTTGTGCCGCATCGGGCTGAGTCTCCCAGCACCTGCCCTGCTGGCGCAACCGCCCCGCTGGCAGCGGACGTCCACAGACGGGCCTCGGCGCCAGCTCGTGTTCGTTTCTCGCGTCGTGCGCCGGATCGCGCTATGGCCCGCGCGCCGGGCGGGCCTCGCCCGGCTCCGGTGTTCGCTGAGTCCGCCGGCGAGCCTGAGTGCATAGGCCGCACTGAGAGCCACCGACCGAAGCACGCAGGAACGCTGCTCGACGCCGAGAACCAGCGGCCGGTGGAGTTCGGCCGCCAACGCCCTCAAGCGGGCACCGGTCGCCTCCTCGTCAGTGCACGGGCTTGCACAGCTATCTAGGATTCATTAGTACCTACTGCCACAAACCAGGAGACTCCATGTCCGACGACGACCAAGCGCAGGACCCGGTAAAGCCGACTAAGCAACGCGGCGGAACCACGCCGGACGACATGGAGGCCCGCGAGAAGGGACAGTGGGCGGGGACGGCGGATGAGGGCGTGGTCCCCGCCGAGCTTGGAGGATCCGACGCGCCGCGCGAGATGCTGGCGGAGGATCCGGAGCTGGGCAGCTCGGTCCTCGGGGTGACGACCGGCTCGGACGAGCCGGCGACCGAGAGCGGCGTCGACCTGAGCGGCGGCGATGACGCCGACGCGACTTCTGATAGCGGGCCCGACCTACCGCCCCCGGGAGTGGAGCCCGACCTGAAGGACGCTGCCGCCGGACTCCAACAGACGGACGTCGAGTCGGGCAGCTAGTAGAGGACCGCCCGACCGCCTTCGAGCGCTGAGGGGTCGAGGCGCGGAGAACTGCAACAACCGATCTCTTCAACGATCAAGCCTCCGCCGAACGGCTTCTATGCCAACCCCGGCGAGTAGCAGCATCGCCGCTATAGCCTGAGACGCCCGCCCGGGACGCGTCGGAGAAGCACTAATGCTCATCGCGACATTGCCGCTCTAGCCATTCGGCGGCCGGGAGCAGAAGGCTCGAGCCGCCCGTTTGGGGCCTCGTGACGCTGCTCGGTTGGAATGAACGCGAGCGCCACCGCTGGCGATGTTCAAACTTCCGCATGTCCGGAGCGATCCAGCAGAGATCGTCGGCAACGGCGACGCTGATGCTCAGGACGAGACCCAGCACTCCGCCGCGCCGGTCGCCGGACTGCTCCTCCGCGACGGAGCGAAAGTACCGCGCGATTAGCAGAGCAGGTCTTTGGCCGAAGTTGACCGCGCTCCTGGTCCTCGCCAGAACCAGGGACGCACTCGCCTCCGGCGTCGGCTGGAAGGTCGATCGAGACTTCCCCATTCACGAACATCCGGCACTCTCGTGGCCCTCAGCCACCCCGCACGACGTGGCTGCTATCGGCTGAAGGCGGCCACCAGCTCCGCTCGGAGCGGGTGCCTCGTCTTGGTGCATCTCGATCACGCGGTCAGGCTCGGCGTCGGCTGGCGCGGGACTGCCGCTTCGACGCTCGGCGGCCACGGCGGACCTTCTAAGAGTTAGCCGATGCACGGCACGCGAGCTAGCACTCGGAGACGGTTGGGTGCGGCTCTAATGGAGTGACCTGGGACATATCCGCTGAGCGTCACAAAAGCC
>OCZT010008240.1_pt1 | contig 10164 bp, 10 predicted proteins | sample 1539031 | NCBI WGS metagenome assembly OCZT01 (sample SAMEA3539308, study PRJEB22396) | soil metagenome | biome: tundra; feature: field; material: soil | place: USA | collected 2010-05 | depth 0.15 m
ACGTACCTGCGGGACGCAGCGGGACGCCTAGATCGGCAATTCGACTTCGGTCGCCGCCGGTCTTGTCGGACTGCTGCGATGGAGCCCCTCCTCACGCTGACGACGACGTTGGTACGAGCGCTGTGACAGCCGGGCCCGCGTACTAGGCTCGTCCGCACCGCGTGGAATCCCGACCGCCCACTGCTCGACATTCGCCCCGGACTCGTACCAGGGTGACAAGGAAGAACGACCTCAGGAGGTCCGATGACGGCAGACAACGCTGACAGCTCGACCAATGATGATGTGAAGGCGCGGATGCGTGAGGCGCTCGCGCGCAAGCAGAGCAACGATCGCGGGGTCCAGCAGAAGGGCCACGCACACGGCAAGGGACCCGAGACCCACGGCGCCGTAGGAGGCAAGCGGGAGTTCCGCCGCAAGAGCGGTTAGGTCTCGGGGCAATCACCTCGGCCCCAGCGCCCTCGCCGGGCTGCCCCTCCCCCGTGTTCTCGCCGTACATGTCGACCTTCAGCCGCATTCAGTTGAGCTCAGTGCCCACTGGCAGCCTGCGCCGCGTCGACCATGCGCCCCACCATCGCGGTCACCCTTGCGATGGGCCAGTTTGGTTGCATCAGGTGGCTGAGGGTCAGCCGCACCACCGCGTCCATGAGGTCGAGCAAGTCCTGCTGCGGTGACACGCACCCGGTCCAGTGCTCCTCGGCGAACGCCGTCAGCATTGTCACCGCAGCCTCGAGCACGGGCTCGGGCTGGGTGGCCAGCAGCGGGAGCAGTATGTCCGCCTTCGCTTGGCCGGGAGCGATCACGGCCTTCAGCAGGGGGTTGTCCTGCCCCTGCAGGAGCGCCGCCTCGACAGCCACTGTGATGGCGGCCGTCATATTGCGCTGATTCTCCAAGAGTCGTAGCTGCACGACCGACAGGAAGCGTTCGTTCTCGCGGAGAACGAGCGCGACAGCGAGTATGTCCTTGCCGCCCAGCTCGTTGTAGACGCTCTGTCTGCTGACGTCCACCGCCGCCGCCAGCCTGCTCATGGTGACGTTGGACCATCCCTCGGCGATCACGATCATCGCCGCAGCATCCAGCAGCCGATCACGCCGACTGGCCCGGCTCTCGGTACGAACATCGGCTGCGGTCATGAACCCGACATTATCGCGCCGGTCCAGGACCATGACAACCGTCCGCGATATCCGTCTTCCCTCGGGCACTCGGTCCCGAGGAGGTTGTTCAGGTCGTCGGCGTGGTGGGGTGCGTGAGACGGCGTGATGCACGTGCTGCGACCGTCACGGCAAGAGTGGCCGGCGGCCGCTCGACGAACACCGCCAAGAGCAAGGCCAGCACCTCATCATTTCTGCGGGAGGTGACAGCGTCGAACCAGGCGTCTGCGAGCTGTTCACCCGCGCCCGCGGCCCACCGAACAACCACGCCCGTGCGCCGAATCAGTGTCCCATCCAGAGCGATCACTACCGACACTGTTCACCGGTGAATCGAGGATAAACTCGGGCGATGTCTGATCGAAGTCCTGCGGCGCAACGCCGACGTAGCGCAGGGCAGCAGGCACGCCGACGTCCGCGTAGGCCAGGCTGGGTTCCGAATCAACACGGGGCGTGGGCGATGCTCATCGTGCCGTTCGTCGTCGGCGCCCTTGAGGCGGGGCCGAGCTGGCGACACCTGCCGCTGCTGTTCACCTGGCTGGCCGGGTACTTCGTGTTCTTCGCCGCTGGGCTCTGGCTGCGATCCCGAGGCAAGCGTCGCTACTGGCCGCCGGTGCGCGCCTACGCGGTCCTGACCGTCGTGCTCGGCCTGGTCGTGATTGCGGTTGAGCCCGACCTACTCCACTGGGCGGTTGTCTTCCTGCCGTTGCTTGCCTTCAGTCTGTGGTTCTCCTGGCGACGGTTGGACCGCTCGTTGCTCAACGACGGGGTGACGGTTCTGGCCGCGTGCCTCATGACGGTCGTGGCCGCCGGATTTGGGGAGCGGGTCGGTCAGTGGGGGGCGCCCAGCCTCGCGGGACTGGCGTGGCTGCCCGGGGCCGATCAGGGGAGAACCTGGGTGCTGGCCGGGCTGCTCCTTGCGTATTTCGCCGGCACGGTCCTCTACGTCAAGACGATGATCCGCGACCGTGGAGACGTCGGGAGGTACCGGCTCTCGGTGACCTACCACGTGGCCGTATGTGTGCCCGCGGTGATCGTAAGCCCGTGGTTGGGGGCGCTGTTTGCTGCCTTCGCAGTACGGGCCGCCGTCGTGCCCAAGCGGTGGCCGGGGCTGGCGGCAGCAAGGATCGGCGTCGGCGAGATCGTGGCGAGTTTCACCCTCGCCACGATGCTGTTGCTCGCCTGAGCCTGGTCCTCACCTGGAGTTCGGTTAGCGGTGGCCAGTCAGGCCGGCTGTCGATGCCCGACACCATCCCCCGACGAACCGCACGCTACAGCGGCGGTTGCCGTGGACCGTCCAGCACTACCGATGGATTTCGTTCCGATGTTCCCCACGCGCCAGCTACCGCAAGGAGTGTCGGCGCATAGTGATCTGGTGGCAGATATGCACGCCCGCAGGACGTCCCTGCCCAAGAGACGAGGAGTTCCCGGATGCCCAGGTACGCGGCTCTGATTCGTGGCGTCAACGTCGGCCGCAACAAGAAGCTTGTGATGGCGGAGTTCCGCGAGCTCCTGTCGACGTTGGGCCACACCGAGGTTCGGACGCACCTCAACAGCGGAAATGCCGTCTTCTCCAGCGGAGGCAAAGATACGGCCGAACTTGCCCGCGAGATCGAGCACGGGATGGCTGAACAGCTCGGGCTGACCATTCGCTGCCTCGTCCGCAGCAGCGCCGAGATGCAGACGGTGATCAAGGGCAATCCCCTGACGACGGACACTACGAACGGATCCAAGATGTTGGTGCATTTTCTCTCTGCGGCACCGGACCCGGCGTTGCTCGCCACACACGATCCTCGCGAGCTGGACCCGAACACCGTCGCTCTCGGCGAGCGGGTGATCTACCAGTGGTGCCCGGATGGCGTGCTCCAAGCCGTCCCTGCCGGTGGCTTCGCTGAGAAGCATCTGCACGTCACGGTTACCGCCCGAAACTGGAACACCGTCTCCAAGCTTGGCGCGCTCCTGGATGAGTGAGGCTTCAGGCCTTGGCGGCGCGCTCCGAGGTGCGCAGGTTCTGCAGTCGGACCTGACCCTTGGCGACCAGACGGTCGCTGGTGTCCGTGATGACCACGCCCCACAGCTGCTGCGAACGACCTCGATGGATCGGTGTGCCCACGGCCTTGATCAACCCGCTCGTGCACGCACGGAGGAAATCGGTCGAGTTTGAGACGCCCACGACCTGCCCCACGTCACCGAGCCACAAGGAGGCTCCGATGCTGGTGACGCTCTCGACGATGGCGCAGTGCACGCCACCATGCAGGATTCCGTTGGGCTGCATCAGCTCCGGACGCAGCTCGAGTTCCGCGCGCACCTCGTCACCTGAGGCGGCAGTGATTCTCAGTCCAAGCAAGCGGTCGAAGCCTTCACCCAGCCGCTCGTTCAGCTCCTCGATGGAAATTGCCGCTAGTGCCACTGCTGCTCCCTCGTCCAGTACCTGTGCGGCATCTCCCTTGATGCCCACGTTGACCTTGCCATCAGGGGACGTTTCGACTGTGATCGGGTCACCGCCTCGACGGCTAGAGACAGGCAAGACTCGTACTACTTAATGTTTCCTGAGCGTCGACCCCAGGTAGCCTATTCGAAGTCTCCGCGTGTTCGAGCAAAGGAACCGGTGCCTTGATCCAAGACCGCAGGGTGATTGATGCCCATGTGCACGCGCCCCAACTGTCGACCCTCAAACCGGCTTGGCTGGAGTGGGCGGACACCTTCGCTGGTGACCATCCGTGGCGAAACGCCTACGACGAGCGCGGCATCGTCATTCCGGAAAGACTCGACGCCCTGCTTGCCGCCGAGGGTGTCGACCATGCGCTGTTGTTCTGCGAATACAGCCCGCGGGCAACCGGTATCCAGCCTGTGGAGCATCTGCTGCCGATCGTCGAGTACAACCCGGACCGGTTCAGCATCGTCGCGAACATCAACCCCCACCTGCACTTCCCGCTCGTAGAAGAGCTGGAGCGACAGCTCGATCTGGGGGCGGTTGCGCTCAAGCTCCACAGCGTCCACGGGGGTTTCGACCCCGGTGACAAGGAGCTCTATCCTGTCTACGCGCGCTGCCTCGAGCTGAACATGCCGGTCATCTTCCACTCCGGGGTTTCCAGCTTCCCGGGTTCGCGAACCAGCTGCGGTAACCCCGAGCTCCTGATGGACGCAGTGGACTACTTCGCTGACCTGAACTTTGTCTTCGCCCATGGCGGCCGCGGCTGGTGGTACGACGTTGCCGCATTCATGGCCCAGTCGAAGCCGAACGTGTGGCTCGACCTCGCCGGGCTGCCACCCAAGAAACTGCCCGAGTACTACCGCAACTTCAGCCTCGCTCGGATCGCCGGCAAGATGATCTTCGGGACCGACTGGCCAGGCGTGCCTGGTGCCCGGCGAAACGTTGATGCTCTTGCAGGACTGGGGCTTTCGGAAGAGACACTCATCGGCGTACTCAGCGGAAATGCCGCCAAGGTGTTCCCGCGGCTCGGCCTGCGACCGTAGAGACACTCCCCCACACCGCCTTCGGAGGAAGCAGGACTGAAACGATGCCGATCTATCAGCTGGACGGACCCAAGCCGCGAATCCACCCCGCCGCATTCATCCATCCGGATGCCGTGATCATCGGTGACGTCACGATCGGATCGCAGAGCTCGGTGTGGGCAGGCGCGGTGCTGAGGGCGGACTTCGGACAGATCCGCATCGGTTCCCGCACCTCCATCCAAGACGGCACCGTCCTGCACACCACCGCAGAATGGCCCACCGTCATCGGCGACGAGTGCATCGTGGGCCACAACACACACCTCGAGGGTTGCACTGTCGAGGATCGCTGTCTGATCGGCTCCGGATCGGTCACCCTCAACCGTGCCGTGATCCGCCGAGGGTCCATTGTCGGCGCGCAGGCGCTCATCCCGGAGAACTTCGAGGTCCCCGCAGGACACATGGCGCTGGGCGTCCCGGCCAAGATCCGCGGACCGGTCGACAACACCGCCTGGATCGACTACGGGGTGGGTGAGTACGTGGCGGGAGCTCAGCGATACCGGCAGCACCTCACGCCGGTGCCTCTCGAGGAATGCCTCACCGAACCCGACTAATGAGCGCTCACCTGACCACAACGCTCAATCGGCGTCGGCCTGACCAGCACAAACTATCTGACTCTACAATCGTATAGACGCGACGCGCGGCGGCTGTAGACTATTGCTACCCGTCGAGAAACCAGACTCGTAGTCAGGCTGACAAGGAGAACACCATGGCCATACAGGAACGGACCGGCGCAGCACCGGAGCCCACCGGACCGGTGAGCAAGATCGACTACAGCGAGCGCATCCCCAACAACGTGAACCTTGCCGGCGACCGTCGTCTGCAGCGCGCGCTCGAAAGCTGGCAGCCGAAGTTCCTCGACTGGTGGACCTCCCTCGGTCCGGAGCTGCCGACCAAGGACGTGTACCTCCGTACCGCCATCGCGGTGGGTCGCGACGGGTGGGCGCACTTCACCCACGTTCCGATGGAGCAGTATCGCTGGGGCATCTTCCTCGCGGAGCAGGACCCGGACCGCAAGATCAGCTTCGGCAAGGACAAGGGTCAGCCGGCCTGGCAGGAAGTGCCCGGCGAGTACCGCGCGGAGCTCCTGCGCCTGATCACAGTGCAGGGCGACACCGAGCCCGCCTCGGTGGAGCAGCAGCGCACCCTCGGCAACACCGCGCCCAGCATCTACGACCTGCGCAACCTCTTCCAGGTCAACGTCGAAGAGGGACGCCACCTGTGGGCGATGGTGTACCTACTGCAGGCCTACTTCGGCCGGGAGGGACGCGAGGAGGCCGAGCAGCTGCTCAAGCGCAACTCCGGCGACCTCGACTCGCCCCGAATACTGGGCGCGTTCAACGAAGAGACGACCGACTGGCTGCAGTTCTTCATGTTCACCTACTTCACCGACCGGGACGGCAAGTACCAGCTCGGCACCCTCAAGGAATCCGCGTTCGACCCGCTGGCCCGCACCTGCGAGTTCATGCTCAAGGAAGAGGCACACCACATGTTCGTCGGCACCACCGGCGTGCAACGCACCGTAGAGCGCACCGCAGAGCTGATGGTCGAGCACAAAACCGAGGACATTTGGCAGTACGGCGGTATCCCTCTCGATGTCATCCAGAAGTACCTGAACTTCCAGTTCTCGGTGTCCATGGACCTCTTCGGATCCGAACAGTCCACGAACGTGGCCGCTTACTACACCGGTGGCCTCAAGGGCCGTTGGCAGGAGACCCGGCGCAAGGACGACCACGAACTGAAGGACGCCACCTACAGGGTGCGCACGATCAGGGACGGGAAGTTCGTGGCGGAAGAGGTCCCCGCGCTGACCGCGCTGAACCTCGACCTGCGCGACGAGTACGTCGCCGACTGCGAGAACGGCGTCCGACGCTGGAACCAGGCCCTCGAGGACGCGGGTCGGGAGGAACGTCTCTTCCTGCCGCACGAGGCCTTCAACCGCAAGGTCGGCAACTTCGCCGCGCACTTCGTCTCCCCCGGGGGCACGATTCTCGCCGAGGCCGAGTGGAACGAGAACAACGACCAGTGGCTGCCCTCGGCCGCGGACCGGGCCAAGGTAGCCGAGCTGATGGTTCCGCACTACGAGCTCGGTGAGTTCGCGAGCTGGATCACGCCACCGAAGACCGGGATCAACGATCAGCCCGTGGAGTTTGACTATGTCCACCTGGCGGAGGAATCCCTGGTCTGAGCGTGAGGAGGGGCCGGGAATACCCACCGCGGCGAGGTGGTTAGAGTCAGTTGACGGTGTCCGGACATGCCCCGGGCCCACACAATGTCGCTTCGAGCGACCACTCGCCGAGAGGCGCACTGGCGGGCACCGTCCCTAACGTCTGGAGCAATGGGTCGAGGCCGTGCGGGGTTGCGGTTCAGCCTCTCTCGGACTCGCTTTCCCATTCGTCCCACCGTCGCTGTGCCGTCTCGCGCCAGTGCTCATGGCGGTCGCGGAACAGTTCGGAAGCGGCCGACCCTGGCCAGTCGTGGTCCAGCAGCCGCGAGGGCAGTGCGGGATCGAGGAATGGAAACCGTCTCCAGGCCTGCACCAGGTGCACCTGCGCGATGAAGGCCTCGGTTTCGGTGGAGGTACGCAACAGCGAGAACGTGTTCGCGAAGGTGCGGTACTCCTCTTCAATCTCATCGAGTGACCACGCCGCCGAGATGAGCGCGCCCTTGTCGCCGATGGGCGCCCAGTGGCCGACCCACGCAAAGGCTTTCGACCTGAGCCCGAGCTCGCCCAGCACCTGGGCAACCGCATCTTCCTTCTCCGCGTCCGGAACGACCCAGAGCCCAGGGACGGGCGAGCCCATGCCCAACCAGGTGAGCTGGGTCCGCAGCCTGTGTCGGAGCTGGCGTTGGGCCTCGGGCACGGCCACGGAGACCAGCAGCCAACGCCCATCCCATTCGGGCTCTTCCTGCATGAAGCTGTAGATGCGCTGGGTGCCCTCACGTAGGAGCGCCACGCCGGGATCGGTCAGCGACCAGCGCACGCGGCGGCCCGCGCGCTCGGAGGACAGCAGGCCCTCGGCTGCGGCGCGGGAGATGGCTTGGCGGGCGGACTTCTCCTCGACGCCCAGTTCACCGAGTGCCCGCAGCAGCGTCGAGGTCCACACGGCACGTCCCCGCGGGTAGACGAACTCACCGAGCACGGTCAGCAGCAGCGAACGCGCGCTCCCGGATCCGAGGCTCCGGCGCCGCGAACTCACCGCGGCGGACACGTTCAGCTCCGTGTCATCGACGACTGTCACCTCGACCCTCTCCAACCTGTGGTCCTTGTGTAAACCCTAATGGAATCGACTATCTACATACGCTTTGCGCAACACAACTGTGACGTAGACTGTTCGCATCGCCGAGGACCTCGCCCGACAGACCCCGATGACCGAGAGGCAGACCCGATGACCGTGACCGACTCTCCTGACACCCTCAGCAGCGCGCGGCAGTCCCCGAAGGTGGATTTCGACCGGGAACCCTCTCGGTACAAGCACTGGAGAATCGACTTCGACGGGCCGATCGCCACGCTCTACCTGACGGTCGACCCGTTCGGCGGGCTGGTTCCCGGCTACGAGCTGAAGATGAACTCCTACGACCTCGGCGTGGACATCGAGCTCTACGACGCCACTCAGCGCCTCCGGTTCGAGCACCCGGAGGTCAAGGCCGTCGTGGTCACCAGCGGCGTGGACAAGATGTTCTGCGCAGGCGCCAACATTCGGATGCTGGCCCAGTCGCAGCACTCGTGGAAGGTGAACTTCTGCAAGTTCACCAATGAGACCCGCAACGGCATCGAGGACACCACCGAGAACTCGGGACAGACCTATATCGCCGCGGTCAACGGCACCGCCGCCGGCGGCGGCTACGAGCTCGTAGCCGCGTGCGACCAGATAGTCCTCATCGACGACGGATCCTCGGCTGTCTCGCTCCCCGAGATCCCCCTCCTGGGCGTGCTTCCCGGCACCGGCGGTCTGACGCGCGTCGTGGACAAGCGCAAGGTCCGCAAAGACCATGCCGACATCTTTGCGACGAAGTCCGAGGGCGTCCGCGGTGCGACCGCCGTGAAGTGGGGCCTCGTCGACGAGACCGCTCCCCGGGCCCGTTTCGACGACGCAGTGAGGGCGCGCGCGCAGGCCGCTGTCGCCGTGTCCAAGCGCCCGTCGGATGCGAAGGGCGTCAAGCTCATTCCACTCGAGCGCACCGAGACCGACACCCACATCAGCTACCGCTACGTCGACGCGAAGCTGGACCGCGAGAACCGGCGGGTCGAGATCACCGTCCGCGGTCCCGCGTCCACCCCGCCCGCTGATGGCGACGCCGCGGTCGGGCAGGGCGCCAACTACTACCCACTGCAGCTGACCCGTGAGCTGGACGACGTCATCCTGCTGCTTCGCACCAACGAGAACGAGCTGGGCACCTGGGTGTTCCGCATCGAGGGTGACCCGGCGAAGGTGCTTGCCTACGACAAGCAGCTCGAGGAACTGGCTGAGCACTGGTTCATCAACGAGGTGCGCCACTACTACAAGCGCACCCTCAAACGACTGGACGTCACGAGCCGAAGCCTGTTCTCTGTCATCGAGCCGGGTTCTGCGAATGTCGGTTTCCTCTTGGAGATCACCTTGGCCGCGGACCGCCAGTACATGCTCGACGGCGTCTACGAGGACGTCGACGACGGCGCCGGTCCCGCCTACCTCCAGCTGACGGACGCGAACTTCGGCAGCTACCCGATGGGCAACGGCCTGACCCGCACGCAGTCGCGATTCTGGGGTCATGACGACCAGTACGAGCGGGCCCACGGTCAGATCGGCGCACAGCTCGTGGCTGGCGAGGCCGATGGGTACGGCCTGGTGACCTTGGCGCTCGATGACATCGACTTCAAGGAGGAGCTGCGCATCGTCCTCGAAGAGCGCGCGTCACTGTCTCCCGATGCGCTGACGGGGATGGAGGCAAACCACCGCTTCGTCGGACCGGAGACCATGGAGACCAAGATCTTCGGCCGGCTCACCGCCTGGCAGAACTGGATCTTCATTCGCCCCAACGCAGCCGGCCCCGAAGGTGCGCTCCGGCGTTTCGGTACTGGTGAGCGGGCCAACTTCGACATGAAGCGGGTGTAGGGCCGATGGCTTCGGTCAACAGCGGGTTCAATGCAGCTGACTTCCTGGTGCACCGCAGGCTGCGCGAAGGGTTGACGAACAAGACTGCGGTGATCGGCACGAGAAGCCGAACCTACGGCGAGCTCTCCGACGACGTCGCACGTGTCGCCGCGAGCATGCGAAAGCTCGGGCTGCACACCGACGACCGCGTTCTGTTCGTCATGGCCGATGACGTGGATCTGGCGACCAGCATCCTGGCAGCCTTCCACGCCGGTCTGGTCGCGGTACCGATCTCCACCATGTACAGCGGCCATGAGCTAGCTGAGATTCTGGTGGACTCCGGGGCACGGGTGGTGATGGCCAGCGCCGAGTTCGCTGCCGCAACGACCGAGGCGGTGTCGATGGCTCCGGAGGTGGAACACCTTGTGATC
>OCZT010008242.1_pt1 | contig 10163 bp, 6 predicted proteins | sample 1539031 | NCBI WGS metagenome assembly OCZT01 (sample SAMEA3539308, study PRJEB22396) | soil metagenome | biome: tundra; feature: field; material: soil | place: USA | collected 2010-05 | depth 0.15 m
AGTGCAATACGATGCTTCTGCAGCCTAAAGGCTGCGCCCCTATGCGGTGGTAGTAGTCCTGCGTCGCGTGGTGGTAGTAACAAGATACGACCGCCTGCCTCCTGCTGTTGTGATTTGAACCGGTCTTGGAGTATTGCGCTTGGCCCCGCAACCAAGCCGCTGATACAATCCCTCCCCATGACCGAACAGTCCTCTGCTTTGACGCCCTTCGCCGCAGTTGATACGCCTGCCTTGCTGTTGGATGCGAGCGCACTCAAGGCCAACCTCGAGCGAATGGCCGCCTTCTTTGCCCGCCGGCATTGCAAGCTGCGGCCACATTTCAAGAGCCACAAATGCACTGCCATTGCCAAATTACAAATGCAGGCGGGCGCGGTGGGCATCACCTGCGCGAAACTGGGCGAGGCTGAAGTCGTGGCCGATGCGGGCATCCGTAATATCCTGATCGCCAACCAAATTGTCGGACCGCTCAAGATCCGCCGCCTGGTTGAGCTCTGCCGCCGTGCTGATCCGATGGTGGCGGTTGATTCGGCCGAAAACGTGCGGATGCTGTCGGAGCATGCCTCAGCGGCCGGCGTAAAGATCGGCGTGCTGGTGGAGGTAGATGTCGGCATGGGCCGCTGCGGCGTGGTCCCGGGACAACCAGCCCTGGAGTTGGCGCGCCTGGTAGCCGCGTCGGCCGGGCTGCGCTTCGAGGGTTTGCAGGGCTATGAGGGGCACTGTGTTGACCTGCGCGATGAGACCGAGCGTGTCGCACAGACGCGCGAGTCGCTAAAAGCCCTGGTCCAGTCGCGCCGGCTGATCGAACAGGCCGGGCTTCGCGTCAACTTGGTCAGTGGCGGAGGGACGGGGACTTATACTATCACCGGAGATTGTGACGGCGTGGACGAAGTGCAGGCCGGCTCCTACGCCGCGATGGATTGGTGGTATGGCGATATCCGGCCGGAATTCAAGCAGGCGATGAGCATTCTAACCACAGTGATCAGCCGGCCACGGCCCAACCTGGTTGTCATTGATGTGGGCCGAAAAGGAGTCGGCGCGGAATGGGGCCCGCCTCGCGTGAAGAACCTGCCGGGCAGTGCGGTCGCAAGTTTTGGGTCCGAGGAGCACATGATGCTCTCGATACCGCCAGATTCGGCGATCAGGATTGGCGACCGTCTCGAAATCATCCCCTCCCACGGTTGCACGACGAGTAACTTGTATGCGGAGTTCATCGTTCACGAGAACGGGTTGGTAACCGATAAGTGGCCCATCGAGGGCCGCGGGAAGCTCCAATAACGCATGCCGCAAGCGGACGCGCAAAACCAGGACGGCGCGAGCGGCTATTTCATCCCGATCTTATAGAACCCACCACTCGTGGGCCCGGTTGCGCTCTGGTAAACATTAATCGGAGGCGTGGCGGGAAGGTCCGTTGCCACCGGCACAAAAGCAGCGTGCAGATTGGTCGCATACAAAACGTCGTAGCTCTTTCCGGCAACGCTTGGCCAACGCAGCACCATCTGGTTCTCGCCGGCCTGAGACTCCACGTTCGCGCTCACGCCGAACGGGGCCCAATTCCAGGTAAGCGTTGTGTTCGCCATGAGTGAGAAGCTGGTATCCGTGGTGGTTCCACTGCCGGCGGCGCTGCCCGTGCCGGTCCAGCCGGTAGAAATGAACGCCGTCCCATTGGTCTCGACGTCAGCCGGGACGCTGAGCGTGAGATAGGTCCCATGCGGCAACCAGCTCGCGCCGTAGTCGATTGGCGTGGGCGCTCCGTAAGGTCCGGGGTTGCCCGCCACCAGCAACCGGTGGGTTAGCGGCAAGTTCAGATTATGCCGCAGATAGCTCACCCCGCCGCTGACCGTGACAAAGATGACCTGCCCATCGGGGGATATGCGTATCCTGCCGTTGCCAAACGCGTGGTTCCCGGGAACGCTGAACGCCGTCTGAAAGTCGAATTGCGCCAGCATTTCCCACGTCGTTGTGCTGTAAGCCCGCACATAGGTGGTGCCGGTGATAGGGAAAAACACCGCATCCGCGGCGGGATGGAACGCCGCTCCGATCGGTTGCACGCCGGCATAGACACCGATGTTGGTGACCTGATTGAATGCGCGGTCGTAAACCAGGGTGCCGTAGTAAGTTGGAAGGGCAAACAAGGAACCATCTCGGCTGGCCCCGCATTCATAATTGAAATGACCGGTACCACCCGTCCTGGTAATGGCGCGGGTGGCGACATCGTAGAGGTCCATTTCTCCGCCCGAAATGTCACTTTCAGCAACGATTATAGTAGTGCCGTCGCCGCTGCTGCTCACCATGCTGTCCTGCCGTACGGAGGCGACCGTCGTCACGGTGCCGCTGGCGGGGTCGTACCTGCGCAGGGGTACCCAGCCGGAACCGGCGAAACGGGAACTGATCAGCGCCGCGCCGTCTCCCCCATAGGCGACGGCAAACGTACCCTTCTCGCCATCTGCGATCGGGAAGAATACCTGGTTGGTTTGGCCCGTATTGAGATCAATCACGTGTACCCACACGTTCGATGAGCTGGCCGAGGAATCCGCCACCATCAGGGTATTGCCATCCGGCGACAGATCGGACCCCATGAGGCTGCCACTGAGTTCGAACGGTGGCAGGAACGAATCGGATGCCAGTTGATAACGCAGAACCGTGCTGCCGCTGGTAATGTAGAGAACGTCCCGGCCCGCATCGTAAACCATGTCCACCCGGCTCGGCGCGGGGATCGAGGTCGGCGGCGGCGGACCCGCGGGCTTGATCACCAGCGTGCCCCAGCCGGAATAGCCCCAATCGTCAGTGTAATCATAACTCCCCGTCTTTGTCGTATCGAGGCGCACACCATAGCCAACGTCCACCGCCCCCGAACTCCAGGGATAGGTGTAACTGCGCGTGGAATGGTAATCATAGAAATCGTAGTCGTCGTTCCACCAGTACACGCTGTCGCCCACCGTCACCTCCAGGTAAGACGGCGAATATCCGTCGGAGGTCATTGAAATATCATAATCAGTCGCCTGCGCCGAGGGCACAACCGGGCCCGTCAAACAGCCTAAGATTGTCAGCCCAGCGAGAGTAGTGAGGTTCAGTAAGTCCTTCATAAGCGTTAACAACAGATAGGGATTTGATTCTTTGCGCCGCGCAGGTACCCAGCGCGGCACGGGAGGAGAGAGACAATTGCTTTTCGGCCCCGCTCAGTAATGCCTCAGTCGTTGCGGGAACAGGTAGGGCGGTCAGTCCTCTGCGCGCCGAAACAACGCGCTGGGTGAGCCGCGGCGTGCAGAGGACTGCCCGCCCTACCCTCCGTGACTGACCCATTACCCCACTCATTGTGGTCCGATGCTGCCAGACGGGAGCCGAGATGTCAACGGCTGAGTTTTGACACGGCTGAGTTTTGCCCGTTTTCGGGCACTCGCGGTGGCAGTAACGGACCCGCTGGCTCTTCCGCGTGCATGCCGTGGCCGAAGTCAATCTGATGATTCATCCGCAACGTGAAACTCGAACGCCGTCTGAATATCATCGCGCTGGGCAAATCCACGCAATCGCTTGGCTTCCGCCAACGCAGCGCTGCTGCTGTCACGCCATCCTCGCTTGGTCATGAACTCGTTCCAAATCTCGATGTCCTCCTCGCTCGGTCGGCGGCCATGCCCGAAGCACCATGCCAAGATCTCCTCGTCCGTGCCCCCGGCCAGCACCCGCTCGGCAAGTGCCTCGTAATCGACGGCGAGAAACCGCGTGCATCGAGCGTCGAACCAAGTCCATACCTTCGTGCCCAAGTTGTAGCCGGCAGGGAGCCGACCAGCCGCGTGCAGGCGAATCTTATCGAGCATCCGCCCGAAATAGACAATGCCGCCCACCTTCTCGTACGAACTTCGTAAACCGGGAACTTTCATAACAGGGGCGCAGTCGGAAATCCCTCGGCCAGGCGGGCGCGGAACCAGGGGGTGAGGTCGAGGCCGGCCCAACTGGCAGGGTCATGGCTAACCACAAAGACTTTGCGCAAAGATTCGTCGTAAGGGACCAGCGCGGGCCAGAGGCAGCCCGCCCAGCTTTTCTGGCCGGCTTCGTCCAGCCGCCCATCAACGCGCTGGAATTTGGCGCCAACAAATTGCTGATTCCACATTAAGTCGCGATTTGTGGCGATAAGGCGGCGGAGCTCTTCCTTGGTGAAGACCAAACCGTGTTCAAACGCGGCGACGATGCCCTCGAGGTCCATCTGCTGATAGCTGCCATTGCGATGGACGCCGATCCAATGCCGGGGCGCCCGGTTGGGTTCGTAGTCCCAGGGCCCGGCGGGGTCCCAGTAGTTCCAGGTGTAGTACTTTCCCTCCCCGTGAGTGCGCATGCGCGATTTCATGAGGCGGAACCATTTTTCGGCGTGCTGCTTGTAGATCGGCTTTTGCGTGGCGTCCCACATCGCCAGGAGCCAGAGAGCGATATAGTTTTCCTTGTTGGCGGGATTGGAGAAGCCGTCCACGTTCCGCCGCGCGTAGCCGCTGGTCCACTGACCGGTTTGGCGGTCAATGGCGAACTCGGGAGCAACCCATAACCCGCCGTCCATGACTTCGCGCCAGCAGCCACGCGCGACCCACTTCTCGAAGATTTGTTCAGCGAGACCAAGCCACGCCTGGGCCCGGGAGCCGAATTTATCTTTGAGGGCGGGAGTCTTGAGGATCTTATCCGCCATGAGGACTACTGGACGCAAACACGTGGCTTCCCCCAGCATGCTGTCCGTGAGAAACGCCTCCTCGGCGGCGCTGCCGGTGCCCTTTTTGGGCCAGCCGATGAAACCGTCGGGCTCTTTCACGCCACGTTTGAGCCATGAGTCTGCCCAATCGATGAGCCGCGCGACCCAGGAGACATCGCGGGTGGCGCAATACCCATAATAAAAGCCATTGAGGAATGGGGCTGTGAGCCAGGCAACGGTTTCGCCCAGCTCGGTGTCACAATAACGCGTATTGGCCTCCTTGAGAATACTCTTCTGCCATCGAGCCAGCCAATCAGTGGTGTGGAGGAATTCGAACCCGGCGGCCACGCTGGGGCCCGGGAGATTATTCGTGTCGGCACCCCAAGCGCAGCGAGCCAGGGGCGCGAAGGCAGCAGCACGGGCGAGCTGATTGAGAAAAAGACGTCGTTTCATGAACAGTGTCTCAGCCGTGCTTTGGCCTGAATGCGATGAACTATGAGCCGTAAAGGGGTCAGTTAATGAGATTGATTTTGCTGAAGAACCCCCCCTTTTTGAAGATGAGTGAAAATGCATGAAAAGTGTCGAGAATTCTTACGCGCTAGCTTCGTCTGTACGCGATTTGAATTGCCGGGGGATACATCTGAGATGGTCTTTTTCACTGTCACTTTTTGACCAGAGAGGTTCTTCAGCAGAATCGAGATTGTCATGTTCTCACCCAGTCCTCTTGTACTGCCCGGCTGAACGAATCGCAAGTGCGATCATCTGCGATGCCCTATATGACATTCTCATTAACTGACCCCTTTTAGGACACTACTTTCATAATGAGCACCTCGCCGAACGATTTGCGTGAGCTGCGGGGACCAGCCGCCAGTGGCGTCCGACATGCAAGCGAGCTGAACGGCTGGTCCCCGTCAGCTCAACGCAATGGTTATGCCAGAGGTTCATTCGTGGCCGCCGTACTGGCGCATCAGTGCCGCCGCCTCCTTGTGGCCATTCTGCGCCGCATAGTGCAAAGGCGTATAACCGTTGTTGTCCTTGGCATTAACCTCGGCTTTGTTCTGTAGCAGCGAGAACACCGCTTCCTCTTTGCCCTCATCCGCTGCCCAGTGCAAAGGAGTATAGCCTTTATTGTCCTTGGCATTGACCTCAGCTTTGCCGGCCAGCAGCAGTTTCACCACGTCCCTGTAGCCCTTCGACGCCGCCAAGTGCAATGGAGTCAGGCTGGACTTGTCCTTCGCATTGACCTCGGCATGATTGGCCAGCAGAAACTCGGCCACCTCGTTGATTCGCTCCTGCTCATCATCAAGACGGAACACTGTTGCGACCAAGTGCAAAGGCGTTCTGCCGTCGCTGTCTTTGGCATTGACCTCGGCCCCGTGGGCCAGCAGCAATTCGGCCACGTCCTTGTCGCCATGACCCGCCGCCCAGTGCAAAGGCGTATAGCCCCAATTGTCCTTGGCATTGACCTCGGCCTTGCTGGTCAGAAGGAATTCCACCACGTCTTTTTGGCCGGTACTCACCGCAGAATGCAAGGGTGTCGCGCCCCCCTTGTCCCTGGCATTGACCTCGGCCCCATTAGCCATCAGCAAGACCACCGCATCTTTGGGAAAATACCTCGCCGCAAAGTGCAAAGGGGTCTTGCCGTCGGTATCCTTGGCATTGACCTCGGCCCCGTTGGCCACCAGCAATTTCGCCATGTCAATGTGGTTATGTATCTCCGCCTTCTGTAAAGGCGTCGTCCTGCCGAGGAGCAAGACCGCGGCCACGTCCCTGTAGCTCTTCAACGCCAAGTGCAAAGGCGTTCTGCCGTCGCTGTCTTTGGCATTGACCTCGGCCCCGTGAGCCAGCAGCAATTCCACTATGTCCTTGTGGTCCTTACTCACTGCATCGTGCAAAGGCGTCGAGCCGTTGATGCCCTTGGTATTGACCTCTGCCTTGTTGGCCAGCAGCAGTTCTACGACGTCCTTGTGGCCGGCCTGCACGGCGAAGTGCAAAGGCGTAAAGCTGTCCTTGTCCGTGGCATTGACCTCGGCCTTTTCGTCCAGTAGCAAGGCCGCCACGTCCTTTTGTCCCTTCACCGCGGCCCCGTGCAAAGGTGTCCAGCCGTAGTTGTTCTTGGCATTGACGTTGGCCTTGTTGGCCAGCAGCAGTTCCGCCACATCTTTGTGGCCAAACCACGCCGCGTAGTGCAAAGGCGTCCAGTTGTTGGTGTCTTTACTGAAAACCAATTCAGGATTGTCTTTGACCAATGCCTTGACCTTTGCCGAGTCGCCGTCACGGACCGCCTCGTCAATCTCACCCCCAGAGGCGAGGCAGCTGCAAGCTAGTGCGATCAGCAGGGCGGCCGCGCAGCGCGGAATTGGGGAGTGGCAGGACCGGCTAAAGAAGGTGTGATCGTTATTCATGGCCATTACCTAGCATAACAAGTGATTATACAGGTCTGGATAACATCCCATTTCGGGGTGTTATCCAAATGCCCCGCTCCGCGGATGAGAGGTTTCCCTTCATCTGGGCCGTGTTTACTCCTCCCAGCCTGGGCTGTAAAGCCGATTCGAGCGTTCTTTTGTCTTGCTGCCGTCCGGATGGTTGAGGGTTGAGGGTTGAGGGTTACGATGGGCTTTGCGATTTGCGCAAGCCGACCACTTAGTGGTTCCGGTCACAAATCCGGGGCACATTGCCTCAGGAGGCACCCCGGTCACTGCACCAACCCCGCCTAAACGTCGTATTCTTCGTAATTTACGCCATGCTTACGGCAAACGGGCGGAAGACACCCCCTGGAACAGGCGCGGCGGGCTGTCCCGCCCGGCGGCACGTGTGCTGGTCGGTCCGGAAGCCCGCAACTTGCTGCGCCAGAGCAGGTTGCGAACATCCCACGCCCAACACCGAACTTGGGGGCTGAGTGGCGTACGGCTAGTGTATCTCTAGCGTATCCCCGGCGTACAGCTAGCGATCACCTAGCCATTCCCTATAGGGTACCTAGTGGTTCCCTATACAACACCTAGTGAACACCTAGTGAACATGCCGAAAATGCGTGAAAATCACGCATCCCGGATAGCCGGAAAACCATGGTCAAAGCTACATCGATGCGACATCAAAGCCACCCCAAAGCTCCCCCAATGCGACCCCAAAGCACCCTAACCTATTCTGCTCCCGCCGGCGCCAGTTTGCGCAGACGCTCGACTATCTCGGCGTGGCTGGGGGCCAGGTTCGTTCGTTCGCCCACATCTGCGTCCATATTGGCCAGGAACCATTCCTTGTCCGGCGGGGCGAGCTTTCGGGCGTCGGCCTGGTCATTCGGGTTATGGAGCAGTTTCCACGGGCCTTGGCGCACGGCCCACTGGTTGCCGAGGCGCCATTGCAGCACATCATGCGGGCTTGGGGCGTCGGCCGACCGGAGCACCGGCACCAGGCTGCGCCCGGTCAACTCCGCCTTGGGGAGTTCCACGCCGCACAACTCCGCCAACGTAGGCATCCAATCACAGCCGTGGGCGACCTGCCCCCGGACCTGCCCCTCGGGCAGATGGCCGGGCCAGGAGATGATGGCCGGCAGCCGAATGCCGCCCTCGAACACACTGAACTTGGCGCCGCGATACGGCCCGCTGCTGCCGCCGCCGAAATGGGCCCGTTCCTCCACCGAATGGCCGTTGTCGGATTGATACACAATGATGGTCCGCTCCCGCAAACCTGACTCCTCAAGATACTGCACCAACCGCTGCACCCGCTCGTCCAGGGTTGATACGAATGCGGCATACAACCGCCGCGGAAACGGCAGGGGCTGGTAGTATTTCAGCCACTTCTCATCACCCTGGTAAGGGTAGTGCGGCATGTTGATGGCGAAATACATAAAGAACGGCTGCTCGCGGTGCTGCCCGATGAACGCCTTCGCCTTCTCCACCATCAGGTCCGGGAAGTAATGCCCCGGCAGCCGCACCCGCTGGTTGTTCTCCCAAAGGTCGTGCCGGCTGGGGCCGGCCCAGTAAAAGAAGTGCGAGTAGTTGTCGATGCACCCGCCCATAAAGCCAAACGAATAGTCGAAACCGTGGTCGAGCGGCTTGTGGCCAACCCCCGACCCCAGATGCCACTTGCCGAGGTGTGCGGTCGCATAGCCCGCGCCCCGGAACATATCAGCCAGCGTGCGCTCCCCGGCCAACAGGCCCTCACCCGTCAGGGTGTCCAATTGGTCGTCAGCCTCCGTCGGCGGCGCGGCCCCGTTGTTGGGCATCCCGACCAGCCACGGATAGCGGCCCGTCAGCAAGCCCGCCCGCGAGGGCGAGCAAACCGGCGCCGCCGAATAGAACTGCGTGAACCGCACTCCGTGCGCTGCCAGGGCATCAACCCCGGGCGTAACGAGGTCTTTCGCACCGTAACAGCCGGCATCAACGCTGCCCTGGTCATCCGCAAGTATGATAATGACGTTGGGCATTGCCTTCTCGGCGGCCCGGGCAACGGGAAGCAAGTTGAGCAGCCCACATAGTGCGGCGACGCAAATGACGAGAGCACGCTTGTTTGGATTTGAATATAGAGTCATCTTCATCAGGTGGGAGGGTGGCGCATCGTTCGCGGCTCTGCCAGACCGATTTGCCATGTTCCAGTGCTTCGCGGAGGCTTGCCGGGCAGGATCGAGAGAGTAACATTGTGCTGATGACTGACCTTGATTGCATGTCGGCTTGGAAGATGAAGTCAACGGCGTTGCTTGTGGCGACGACCCTTTGTGGCGGTCTGAGCTCAGGCGTGCGCGCGGCTGACGCGAACTGGCCGCAGTTCCGCGGGCCGGGTGCCCGGGGCGTGACCACCAACATGAGCGTGCCAGAGAGTTGGTCTGCCTCCGAGAACGTGGCGTGGAAGGCGGAGATTCCCGGGCGCGGCTGGTCCTCGCCGATCGTGTGGGGCGACCGGGTGTTTCTGACGACGGCGGTGGACTCCGAGACTCCTGAGCCGCCGAAGAAGGGGCTCTATCTCGGGGGCGAGCGGCCAAACGCGCCGCGCCCGGAGCACGAATGGAAGGTGGTTTGCCTAGCTCTTTCCTCGGGCAAAGTGCAGTGGGAGCACGTCGTCCATCGGGGACCACCGGCGGGGCCAATTCACCTCAAGAACAGCTATGCCTCGGAAACGCCGGTGACCGATGGCGAGCGTGTTTATGTCTGCGTGGGCAATGTGGGTGTGTTCTGCCTCGACTTTGCGGGCCACGAGGTTTGGTCCAAGCCGCTGGAACCGCACAAGACGCGCAACGGTTGGGGGACGGCGGCTTCACCGGTGTTGCACGGGGACCGGCTGTATCTCGTGAGCGACAACGAGGAGCAGTCCTACCTGCTGGCGCTGGACAAGCGGACCGGCAAAGAAGCGTGGCGCGTGGACCGAGAGGAGAAGAGCAACTGGTCCACGCCTTATGTGTGGGAGAATGAACAGCGCAGCGAAATCGTGACCGCCGGCAGCGGCAAGGTCCGCGCCTACGATCTCGAGGGCAAACTGCTTTGGTGGCTCAAGGGCATGTCCA
>OCZT010008243.1_pt1 | contig 10163 bp, 12 predicted proteins | sample 1539031 | NCBI WGS metagenome assembly OCZT01 (sample SAMEA3539308, study PRJEB22396) | soil metagenome | biome: tundra; feature: field; material: soil | place: USA | collected 2010-05 | depth 0.15 m
GAAACAGTTCACGACGCGATCAAGGCAGCGGGCGTCGAACCCCAGGCCGCCGAGATCTCAATGATCCCCCAAAACTATATCAAGCTCGAAGGCGCAGACGCCAAGACGATGATGAAACTCTACGAAGCCCTCGAAGACAACGACGACGTCCAAAAGGTCTATGCAAATTTTGATATAGATGAGAGCGAGATGGAGTAGGTTACGGCTTTTCGACTCCGAGATCCTGACAGATCTTTTTGGCCAAGAATTCATTTACCTCGCGATGTCGAGGTATCGCCGTAACTTTCTTTTTTGCACGATTTACATAAACGGTGTGATTCCCGCCTTCGCGAAGCTTTTCGCAGCCATTCTGCTCAAGGTGTCGAAGCAGATCGCGAAGCTTCATGCCATCAACGCAAGCGGTTCGCGGATAACGTCGGTCCCGTCAAGTGATTCCTCTGCGAGTTGTCGGTTTGCCTCGAGTACGAGTTCGATCGCTTCTTTAAGATTTTCGCGTGTTTCGTCGAGCGTCTTACCTTGCGTGTTAGCGCCGGGCAGTTCTTCGACGTAGCCAACGTAACCTTCGGGCACTTTTTTAAAGACGGCTGTAAGAGTGATGTTCACCTTTGATTTCCCCTTTCCCGAGTGTAGCACGCCGTTTGTTGAAGCAATGAATACTTCTGAAAAGATCAGAAAAGAAGAATGAAACAGGACTACTGTTCCGGTTCCAAGTGAGACCAAGCGTCGCCCTCTTCGGGTCGAAGCCAATCATCAGAAAGCGAGTCTTCGCTTACGTGAGCCGTCTCCGACAATTCGCTTTCCGCCGTCTCGTCGAGAACTGTTACCAACGCCTTACGACTTCGGGGTAAGGAAATATCGTGAAGAAGTCTCACTCGCCCGTTTGCATCGATAATTGCTTCGACTGTTTGAATCATGATCTTGCATAATGTTAGCACACTGCAAATTGCCGTAAACATCGCTTACTTGGTCAGTAACGTCAACGTCGAGAACATGGATTCAAAAGGTCCATGCGAATTTTGATATCGACGAGAACGATATGGAGTAGGGCCGAATAGATTATCGTATTGGATACAAATATGAACTATTTTAATGGATTTGAGCGAGATTGGTCACCAGGTTATACGTGAACCATCCGTCGCCTGTTATAAATATTTGCGGCTTTGCAGTCGCGGCATCGCGAATGATACCAATTCCGTCACTAAAAGGTTCGAAAGAAACGATCTTTGTGTACGGAAGCCTCACGCTTTTCCTCATCCCGGCAAAATAGATATTTCTATCGGTGACCGCGACCCAGCCGTTATCAACATGAACACGCTCAGTATGTTCCACTGAATGTCCTTTGAATGCTCCCATCCTGTAATACACACCCCTCATTACACGTATGCTGGTTCCCTGAGAATGTCCAACGAATTGACGGCGAGTCTTGTCCTCAAGATACGCTGAATTCGGGAAGGCCCATACGAGCTTTTCATTCTTTTGAAAGTTTATCGGCAAAGTTCCTTCAAGTGATATTTTCTGCGGAACTATTCCATCGAGAACTTCACGCAGAATGGACGCCTTTGCAGTTTTTGTGAAAGCACCGTTAACATCCAGTTCACTTTGTGAAAGCCCAAAATGTTCCTTGAACTGTACTAAGCGTGTCTCCTCATCTAAATCAAGAACCCCATCTTCCAAAAACGAATCGACAGAATTCTCCCAACCCCCGGCGAGAAGAGTTTTTCGCTCATAAGATGGCACGAGATTGGATTTCTCGATTTCAACGATCGTTTTCGTGAGGCCCTCTAGATCGTGTTTTTCGCGGATTGCTCGTGTTGCCTCCGCTTCAATCCGCCGCCGACCATCGTTTATCATGCTCTCACGACGAAGTTCTTGTTCCTCACACCCCGGATGCTTCGATCGGAATATTCCAGCAGATGTTCCACAATATACACAAACACCCACAAAGTTCACCTCCAATTGCCATAGTATCGTCTGGGCCCGTCTTAAATGTGGCAGTTAGCTAATGTTCAATGGTAGCTCGCCTCGTGATCCGGGGGTTTAGCACGACTGCCCATCTCAACTTTACGATTCTTCTATCGACTGGCCAAACCCGATCCGGTGGCCGTCCCGTGTTTTCCTGCAGAAAATACCTCGGCAAGCGTCTCAGGCTCATTCTCAAACAACCCTTTCTCGTACCACTCGAAGATCTGATCGCCAAAATGTTCCGGGCCGCCGACCATCGATTCAAGACCCGAGAAATCGCCGCGGTCCATCGCTGCAACGGCATAGTGAAAAAGCAGATCCATTCGGTCTCTTATTGCACCTTCGAGATCGGACCAATTGTCATACCCTAACTCAAAGACGATAATCGCCCTGGCTTCATTCAAACCAAACGTTACGTTTTGGACTTCCTCCTTTGGAAGTTGATAGATAGGGCGAACCCTGTTCCGTATATGGGTTCGGATGTGCTGATCCCCCGCATCCCACCTTTCAACAACCGTGTCGGCCAGCGTTTCGAATTTTTCGATCGTGGGGGAGCGAATATAATCTCGCCACGCGTGTTCCAGAGATTCCTTATCCATGCGATTCCTCTAATATTCCAAAGCGTCCACCCAGTCGCGAAGTACTCGTGCGATCTCGACGAATACATCTTCCTTATTTTCCCTCGAACGCTTCAGGACCTTAAAACCGTGATCTGCGGTATCGAGCAAGTGGAGCGTTGCTCGATCGCCGAGACCCGTGCAGACCGGCCGAAACAGATCGAGAGTCGCGAATTCGTCGCGGGTCCCGCTCAAAAATAACATCGGAACATTCACCACTGATAGATGTTCTGCTCTTGAGGTGCCAGGCCGACCCGGCGGATGTAGTGGAAAAGAGAAGAAGACAAGTCCTCGCACACCTTCTAATGGAGCCTCTGACGCGGCCGTCGATGTCATACGCCCGCCAAACGAATGACCGCCGGCGAGAAGCGGTAGGTCAGGCGATACTTTGTGGGCCGCGGCGACCGCCGAACGCACGGTCGCCACACAGATCGGATTGGGATCGCGCCCCTTGCCATGTTCCGAATATGGAAAGTTGTAGCGAAAGGTCGCTATTCCGGTGTCTGCCAAATGACCAGCGATTGTCTCGAGCATCGGGCTTCGCATGTTCGATCCGGCGCCGTGTGCCATAACCAGCACATGCGTGGCATTTGCCGGGCGATGCAGCATCGCCGAAACTTCACCCTTTTCCGGCGTAGCAATGAATTTCAGTTCGTGAGCTTCATGTACCATTTTGGTTTGGAATTAAGTCCGATCCACCGGGCACCGAAAGCAGATGTTGTAACCATCGGGATCGTTGAAGTAGAGCTGCGTCATTCCGTACGGCGCAATAGTGGGTGGCAATACATCGACGCCCTTAGCCACCAGAAAGTCGTAAGCCGCGTCCGGATCGGGACAACTAAAATACAGGCACGTGTCGTGATGCCATCGCGTTCGCTCCTTCGGGGGTGCATCCGGAACATGCCCGGGCTCATACTGATCGTTCAGCATTAGATCACAGCCGTTGAGCCGCAGCCACACGCAACTCGATTCATCACCGCAGCCCGAGTCGGTGACCACCGTGAAACCGAGAATGTCGCGATAAAACCGAAGCGACGCCGGCATATCGAAAACCGACAAGAGCGGTGTCATCCCGCGAATCTCAATTGCCATCCGTTCCCCCAAATGTTCAGCGAGACCCCCGGTGCGAGTAGGTTCACCGGAGGCCTAATTTATGAAATACCGCAAAAGACCGTCGGTGGCAAGGTTTGGCACGCCCGCGTAAACGTGCAAACAAAAAATGCCGGGAACCGGCCAATGACCGGTCCCCGGCTTACCGCGCTTTTCCCCCTTGATTATTGACGCTGGAACTCAGGGGTCCCAAGCACCAAACCTACAACCTTGAAAACCTCCGGATCACCGCTCGGATTAAGTAATCGAGCCTGACGATTCAAAGCACCCTGCTGCCCCGGGCTCCGCATATTCGGAACGTCCATTTGTTCACCGGTGTCTTTTGCGGGCTTTACCTCAGGCAACGGCTGTTCTATTTGTTTGTCCAACGTCGCCCTGGTCGCCGGTGTGATCTCACCGCCAAGGATCTCGGCGACCGCCTTGTCTAGTATCTGGTTCTTGTCCTTCGATTCAAAGCCCTTCAGATTGACCGTTGTTCCCGGTATACGATTGCTGGCGATCGCGATGGCGAAATTCAGCCGCTCGAGCAAAGCCCCCGTGTTTACCCAATCTTCTGCCTTGTCAGGGTAACCTGTCGGAGCCTGATAGCCATACGGCACCTCGCCGAGCTTGTTGAGCATAGCCACGAAAGCGGGGCCCCCGTTCGTGTCTGCACCGAGAGCGCGGATCGAACTCACCGCGAGTTCGAAGGGCGATTTGATCTTGGCCCGATAGTTCTGTACGGCGAAAAACTCCTTGTCGCTAAACAGCGCACGCAGCGTCGTCTTGATATCGCCATTCGATTTATGAAAGGCGTCGGCAACGCGCGAAACAAGGGCTTCGTTCGGGTTATCACTGACAAACTTGACCGCAAGCTTTTTCGCAATGAAATGCGCCGTCGCCGGGCTGCTGACAAGAATATCGAGCACGTTCAAACCGTCGTTCATTCCGCCCTCGTCGATCTTTTGACCGAGCACATACTTTGGACCGCTCTCGTGCCATCGCGGATTAAAATAAAATTCACCGCTGTCGGCGTTCTCCGGAACACCGGCTTGCCGCTGCAATCGCGTCAGACGAGCATCTTCAGTCCCGCTTATCATCGCCGCGGCCGAACGACGATAACCCTGCGGATCGACAATGGTCCATCCGGTGAAGCATTTTGCGACCTCGATAATGTCTTTCTGGGTGTAACCGCCATCGACACCGAGCGTATGCAGCTCCATAAGTTCACGGGCGTAATTTTCATTTATCCCTCGTTTCGGCTGCTTCTGAGCCGCCGGCTGCGGATTCGCACGCATTTCAGCGATGCGCTGGTCGAGTTGAGCATCGTTAACCTTAAACTGCTGCTTCAAACGTTCCCGAACCTGCGGCGGCAGTGGCTGCCCGCTGCGGATCATTTGCTGCAAGCGCTCAGCATTGGCATTGTTTGCCGGCGCCCCTGCGTTCGGCGAGACCGACTGGAAATTATCGAGGTAAAACAGCATCGCCGGATGCTTGGCTGTACCGACAAGCAAGTCCTTGAAATTGCCGAGAGCATTGGGACGCAAAACGTCGCGTTCGTAGCTGGGGATATACCAACGAACGGCGGCTTTTCCGGCAAAGACATTGAAATGGTTCTGCCAGAAATCAACCATCACTTCCTGCAGCTGCCGTTCAGAATAAACCGCGCGGAGCACACGATTGCCGACAACCTCCGGCACTATCTGAGCGGCAGGATGCAGGTCGTTTTTGGCGTATAGTGCCTGCAGCTTTTCACGCCGTTCGCGTTGCTGGTCCTGTGTCAGTTGATTGGCGTCCGCGGGTGCCGCAGGTTTGCCATCCTTTGCATTCGCGGGATTCTGGTCCTTTGCATTCGCCGTATTTTGGTTTCCATCGAGTTGCCGAATCAGAGCACCCGGATTCGGGTATTTAGCGAACAGCTCGGCGGTGGACATATTAAATATATCAAGACCCTTGACCTTGCTTTCGGCAACCGCGTCGGGGATCGACGACGGGTTAAGCTGCTGCTCGATATATTTCTGCAGCCCCATCTGCTTTACCTTTTCGACGTCACCGGGCCGCGCGCCAAACCCTAATCTGTTCAAAACGTGGAGTATCTTTTGCTCCTCCGTCAGGTTCTTAGAGCCGCTAATGCTTGTATCCGCACGCAAGACCATTGCCGGCGAGAGCATCGTGTAGATCGCGGCCAATGCGGCCAGTTTGTGTATGAATGAAATGCTTTTTCCCATTGTCTGATACCTCAAATTCATTTGAACGCTACGCGTCTGGATAGTTAGACGTCGGAGCTTCCGAAAATGGCCGAAGAAAAAAATATCGTTCTGAACGCCCCCCGCCCCGCACCCCGATACCGGACAACATACGCAAAAAGGTATTCATCTAATGCGCGATGTCTGATATCCTTGCGGTTGATCCGTGAGAGGTGAGCCCAAATGACCACAAATAAAATGATCGCGTTCGCATTTGTTGTAATGGCTGTTTTGGCTACCTCGGCCTTTGGCCAGGACCAGTTATTTACTGATCCAAACGTGCAGTATACGTTTGCTTTGCCTAATGCGGAATGGCGAATCGTCACGAGGCCGTCGGCTACGACCGCTAATGTCGAATGTGTTTATGGCGATCGCTCTCAGGGATATTTCTCGGTTAGGCGTCTAACCGTCGCGAAAGACGCGATCATGGCGGACGTCATTCAGGACGAAAAAGACAAACTTCGATTTTTGCCAGGGTACGTTTCTGAGAAGGAAGAAAATTTTAACGGGCGGATCCGCGGCAGCGTAATTGGCTACGAATTTGTTCAGTCCGGCCGCAATATGCAGGGACGATATTATTTTCTGCGGGCCAACGATACAACGGTTTACCTTCTAAGATTTACCGGCCCACGCGGAAAGCTTGATTTGATCCGCAATCAAACCGATTCCATCGCACGGACATTTACCGTCAAACAATAGTACCTAAACCTACCGAGAATTTTGCTCCGAAGGGCATGATATAGCCGCTCGGTGCGGCATCGATCATCCGCGATATTTCCGAAATATCCGCTTTTGCAATACGCATCTTCGCTAACTGATCAGCCTCGAGGATCGAGATCATCCGGATGTTGATCCTTTCAGCGTTGCGAAGCAGATTCCATGCCGTTTGACCGTTAACCTGGTATCTTTCGCATAAGGTCTCGGCAAGGGCCTTGCTATCGGCCGCATCGAACCAATCGAGGAAATCATCGCGTCCCATTCCGTCGACGCATTCCGCAAGAAACAGGACTGTGCCGCCGTCACGGCATGCGCGCGCAGCCGCATCAAGCGCTTTGTGGGCCTGGATCATATTTATGTCGTAGGGGTAGCCGCCGCAGCTGACGATGACAAGATCTCGGTGTTCTGAGATCAAGACGGTGTGCCCGGCCGCAAAAGCGTCGCATGCGGCACGATGTGATGTGATCCAGTTTCCGCAGAAAAGGTCAGTCGCTTCGCCGGCGTCATTGACAACTGTCGTGATGGCAAATGCCGGATCGATCTTCCGGACTGCCTCGATAAACGCCTCATGAACTGCGTTTCCTTCAAGCAAACCCGTGCCGACACCATCGCGTCGGGATCTTGTCCCGCAATCGAAAGCCAGCTTGTGTGTTTCCGAGACCGTCTTTGAGGATGCGAGTCCGGGACATATTAATTTACGCCCGCCCGTAAACCCAGCGAAGTAATGAAACGTAACGCCGCCGACCAATATAACGTGGTCATGCTCGGTCAATCGACGATTGAGCTCGATCGGTATGCCGCCCGCGGTCTCGCCCAAACGAACGATCTGCATCAGATCGCGGGGATCATGATCAAGGGTTTTGATACGCTGAGCGATGAATGGTGTGAGAATCGCCTCTTTTTCGTCCGCGGTAGCTTTTCGATGAATACCGGTCGCGAATATTATGCTGATATCCGCCGGTCTGATACCGTTGGCGATAAGACGCCGAACTACAAGATTGATCACCGAAGCGCAGGCGGTTTGCCGGGTTGCGTCGGGCACGACAATAAGTACGGTTTCCCCAGCATCAACGAGATCCTCAAGCCTCGCCGAATCGATCGGATGATCGAGTCGCTCGCCGATCTCGGCGTCCGATAGTGCCTCTTTCTCGATCTCGGTGCCAAGCACACGGAAACGGGCCGGGTCAAAAGCCAGTGGTACAAGCGAATGCCCGTATTTTAGATCGATCTCTACCATTCAACCGGCGTAGGTCATAAAGACTTGGTGGGCTCGAAACATCTGGCCCCGGTTTCGCATACATATACCGCCTCGGCTTCGTGCTCCATGGTTTCCATTTGTATCGTCAGATGTTTGATCCCAAATCGTTCGTGTAGCTTTTCCCGCACCCTTGCAAGCAGAACCGAGTGAACGACTGAATCACCGTGGCTGATGTGTGCCGAGAGAGCCTCCATGCCGGATGAGATCGTCCACACATGCAGATCGTGGACACCCGCCACACCGTCGGTCGCGAGTATGGCTTGTTCGACCGAGGCGATGCTGATATGCGCCGGTGTGCCCTCTAGAAGAATATTCACGGACTCGACGATCAGGCGCCAGGCCCCGTAAATAATGATGACACTGATCAGGATGCTGCACAGCGGGTCGGCCCAATACCATGCAAAGCCGATGATCAGTGCTCCGGCAGCGACGGCAGTGATCGAACCTAGCAGGTCGCCGATTATATGGAGCCAGGCACCGTGCATGTTTAGATCTTCTTCGCGTTTTGAATGGAGCAGTTTCGCGGAAACGATATTAACGACTAGTCCACCGGCGGCGATCGCCATCATCCTCGCACCATCGACGACGGGCGGTGCCGACCATCTCGCAACAGCCGCATAAATGACTGCGATCGAAAGCAAAACAAGAACAATACCGTTAACGAAAGCGGCCAGTATCTCGAACCGGTAATAGCCGAACGTCTTTTTGGCAGTTGCGGGCCGTGCTCCAAACCAGATAGCCGCCAGCGTCAAGGTCAGCGCTCCAACATCCGTCAGCATGTGACCCGCGTCGGCCATCAGAGCAAGCGAATTTGTAAGCCAGCCGCCGACCGCCTCGGCGATCATGTAGATAAACGTCAGCGAAAGGGCGATACGGAGCCGCGCTGTACGCGTCGTCTGCCCTTTATGATGTCCATGAGTCTTAGCGATGAATGACCTCCCCCGGGGCCTAATATCGGCGAAGAATGCTCCCATTTCTCAATGAGATAATGAACCCAGCCCGGTTGCCGCGATCGTCGCCTACCTCGACCGTGGTTTCGATCGACGGAGTAGATATCTGGAGCCTAAACGCACCATCCGAACCCGCAAATGTTTCACGGCCAACCGAGCGAACATTCATGCCGGGTTGAGTACGACCGGTTACGAGATAAACGTTACCGCCGACACGCTCGATGTTCCAATCGGAAACGTCTATCGTGATGTTATCGCCGGCGCGAGCAACAATGAATTTCCAGGCATCATTCCAATAAGTCGTTTGCCCGGATGGCGCGGTCGCCTTGACGCGCCAGTAATAAGAACCCGGCGTCAGACTCGAGAGCCGAAATTCGCGGGCCTGCATTCCGCTTCGGTCGACGAGTATCGCATCGGATGCAAAGATCGGCGATCTCGATATCTGCAAAAAGTAACTTGTGGCCTGACCGCCGTCAGGCGGAAGCCAGCTAAAAGAAACGCTTACGCCGGTACCGCCTTGATCGGTAAACTGTTCTGAGTTTGCCGGCGACACCGGACGTGGCGGAGCAAGCAGTTTTTCGCGAGTCGACAACTTCCCGTTGTCTACCGCGGCGAATTCGCCTTCGCCGATGACGGTCTTTTCACCGCCCATAGTCGTCTCTACGCCGCCGCGGCTGATGCGTATCTCGCCTGCGTTCTTCTGTGAATCGGCATTAAACGATGCATCCGTATTTGAAAGCAGCCGGTTTTCCGAATCAGCCACCTCAACGATATTTTGTGTATCCTGCGGCTGCTCGTCGGTGCGAACGTTCAACTGGCCGTCGCCAAGGGTGACGCGAACGTTCTTGCCGCCGAACAGCGAGGTGGTGTCTTTGACGACGATCGTACTGTTCGGACGAACGGAGTATCGCGATCCGTCGATCATCTGCAAGATCGCCCGCCCGTCCTCCTGCGTCTGGACGGTGTCGCCAGCCGAGACGTACGTTTCCCGCGTGACAAGAATGGTCTCGCGCGTCGCGGCCCGCGTCACGCGGACCTGTCCTTCGAATGAGATTATCCGGGCCGCGTCTTTGGGGGTATCGGGTGAATCCGTGCTGATAAACCAGTTGTTGCGCGACGCCCACCACAAACCGCCGCCGACCACGCCGACGATGACGATGACCGTCACGGCCGCGTAGATGGTCGTTTTTCGAATGTTCCACCATTCGAGATAAAATTTGCGAAATTTAGGATCGTCCATCGTGGGCGGCCGCCGGTTCAGCAGTGTCGTCGCGGCCTTCGGCTGATAGTTTGGGCGGAAATACGCGTGACATGATCATCGCCG
>OCZT010008244.1_pt1 | contig 10163 bp, 7 predicted proteins | sample 1539031 | NCBI WGS metagenome assembly OCZT01 (sample SAMEA3539308, study PRJEB22396) | soil metagenome | biome: tundra; feature: field; material: soil | place: USA | collected 2010-05 | depth 0.15 m
ATCGAGTCGCCCGGCGTCGAGGGCAACGCGGACGGCGCAGCCGGGCTCGCCCTCGTGGGCGCAGTCGCTGAAGCGGCAGTCCGCGGCGATCTCGGCAATGTCTGCGAACGCCGCGTCGAGCCCGCCGCCATCGGCCAGCTCAAGCGCGCGCAGGCCGGGTGTGTCGATCAGCAGGGCTCCATTGGGCAGCGCCAGCAGCTCGCGGTGGCTGGTGGTGTGCCGGCCACGACTGTCGGCTTCGCGAATTGGCCCCGTGTCCATGGCCTGCAGCCCGATCAGCGCGTTCACCAGGGTGGACTTGCCCACGCCCGACGAGCCCAGCACGATCGCGGTCCGGCCGGGCAGGAGGTGGATCGCCACCCGGTCCAGGCCATCGCGATGGAGTGCGCTGACGGCTTCGACCGGGACGCCCAGCGCCACCCCTGCCACGGCCGAGATCCGGGCGGGCACGTCCTCGCACAGGTCGGCCTTGTTCAACAGGACGACCGGCTGGACGCCACTTGACCAGGCCAGGGCCAGGTAGCGTTCGAGGCGGCGCAGGCTGAAGTCGAGGTTGAGGGCGGCCACGATGAAGGCAACGTCCATGTTGGCCGCGAGGACCTGGGTGACATTGGCACGCTGGCCGCCCCGACCGGATTCGCTGGCCGCCCGGACGATCGCCGAACGCCGGGGCAGCACGGCCCGGATCGTCGTCTCGACTGCCGCCCCGGTGCGCAGCTCGTAGGCAACCCAGTCGCCGACGGAGGGATACTCGGACGGGTCGAGCGCATCGAACCGCAACCGGCCCGAGATGCCGCCGGTCTGCTCACCGGCAGCGGTCGCCAGCTGGTATTGGCCGCGGTCCTCGACGAGGACGCGGGCGATCAGCAGACCGGCCGCTGCGTGGGGCTCGAACGCGAGCGCATCCGCGCCCGTCCAGCCCCACGCAGCGAGCCACTCGTCGGTCACTGGTTTCGCCTGCTGGTCCGTCATCTCAGCCGACCCGCTTGAGCTTGCCGGTCCGCTTGGCGTAGCGCTCGGCGCGGCCGAAGGCCCAGATCCCGAGCGGGATCAGCGTGACGCCCATCACTAGCAGCGGCCAGATGTCATCGGCGAGATTCGTGATCGGGACGCCCTCGATCAGGCCCCGGCGCACGCCGTCAAGGACATAGGTCGCCGGCGATACGTGCGACAGGACCTGCATCCAGGGCGGCAGGATCGAGATCGAGTAGTAGACCCCGCTCACGAGGAGCAGGCAGGACTGCAGGACGAACGTCATCTGCGCTCCACGCTCCACGTACAGGAGCGGCAGGATCGCCGCCATGATCCCGATCCCGACGAAGCTGAACGAGCCGAGCAGGACGAATGAGACGGCGGTGATCGGGTTCGCCCGGGCCAGGTCAAGCTGCGGGAAGAAGAGGATCAGGACGACCAGGATCACGGCCGTGTGGACGAGGCCGTACACGATGGCGTAGGCGGTCGAGCCCAGGAGCTGGGTCGCCCGCCGGATCGGCGCCATCATCGTGTACTCGAGGGTCCCTTCCCAGCGTTCGACGGTGATCGTCTCGGCGATCCACGAGAAGACGACCGACAGGTAGTTCCAGAAGATTGCCCCGATCATCAGCGACAGGAGCAGGCGCGAATCACCAGCCTGGGCGCCGATCAGCGAGATCGACAGGGCCCCGGCGACGGAGTAGACGAGGAAGGCGAGCTCCCAGCCCCAGTAGCGGCGGGTGAGGTAGAAGTTGCGTTCGATGAAGGCGTAGCTCGTCTTCATCTCCCGGCTGAGCACGGTCACGGTTGTGTCCTCAAGTGGTTGGGCCGCCCGGCCCGATCCCTCAGCGGGACCGAACCGGGCGGAGATTGGACTCGGCGGCGAGCCGGGCGCCGATGCGGACCATCGAGCGGCCGATCGCCTGGCGAATCGGGCGACGGGGCGGAAGCTGGCGGGCAAGCCGGTCGGCCTCGCGCTCGGCGATGCCGCGAGCGAGCCGTTCGGCATGGATCACCCGGGCCAGGGCGTGCTGGCTGAACATGGCGGTTGGTTCCTTCCTGGTCGTGGGCTGTTCGGGACGGCGGCGGAGCGGCAATGCTCCACTTCGGTCAGTGCGGTTCATCGGCGTCCTCCGTTGGTTCGTGGTCGTCGTCGAGCGAGCGACCGGTGTAGGTCATGAATGCCGCCTCGAGGGTGGCGGGCTGGCCGTGGCGCTCGGCGACGAGCAGCTTCAACCCCGTCGGCGTGGCCTCGACGACCTTCCGGCCGTCATTGAGGATCGAGATCCGATCACACAGACGGTCGGCCTCGGCGAGGTCGTGGGTCGTCAGCACGATCGTGGCGTCGTGGTTCGCCCGGAGCTCCTCGATGAAGGTCTGGACGTCGAGCTTCGAGCGCGGGTCCAGGCCGGTCGTCGGCTCGTCCAGGAGCAGCAGGGACGGAGAGGTCAGCAGCGCCCGCGCGATCGCGACCTTCTGCTGCATGCCCCGGCTCATCTGCTCGATCGGTCGATCGGCGCGCCGTTCGGAGATCCCCAGCCGGTGCAGGATCTCGAGCGCGGCGACCCGGGCCGAGCGTGCCTCCAGGCCATACAGTCGGGCCGCGAAGCTGAGGTTCTCGAGGGGACTGAGCTTCTTGAAGAACGCGGCGTCGACCGAGACCCGATTGATCATTCGCTTGACGGTCATTTCCTCGCGGCTGAGGTCATGGCCGAAGATCTCAACCCGACCGAGGTCGAGCGTGAGCAGGCCGCAGATCAGCCGGATCAGGGTTGACTTGCCGGAGCCGTTCGAGCCGAGGATCCCGTAGATCTCACCGCGTTCGAGGCGCATCGACACGTCGTCGATGGCCACGACCGGCCGGCGCTTGTCGCCGATCACGAATCGCTTCGTCGCGTGATCGACGACCAGGGCCGCAGGCGTCCTGCCGGCCTCGGCTTGGTTCACTTGTGGGCTGAGGGTTGCGGTCATCGAATGGCTCCAGGTGAGGGCCGGCGATCCCGGTCGGGAGGGAGTCCGACCCGTGAATCGGAAGAGCCGCGGGTCGGCTGCGACGTCATCGCGGCGGCGGTCTCGCGGCTCTGGCCATCCAGCTGGAAGGCAACAAAAAACCGTGCGACCGTTTCCGGCCCACGGCTCGTGGTACTCCTGGCGGCCATTGGCCGCCCTGGGATCTACGAGATGGGCAGGAACTTCCCGCGATCAGCGCCAGCGGCGCTGGTCAGGGTGGGGATGCGGACGTCGTAGGTCATGTTCCGACGCCTCCTCAACTCGCGATCTGCACGGGCACCCAGCGGGTGCCGAGGCAGGATAGAGTCGCCCGGCCCGATTCGTCAAGACCTGAATCGCCCGGACGGGTGGAAACATGTTCCGTGAGCGCCGGAGATGCCCGAGCGACGGCAACAGCGACCACAGCGACTCGGCACTTGGGGCGATGGTGCCGGGCCGGGGAGGGCGCCTGGAGGCAGCGCGTGCTCGGTGCATGATCTTCGTGAGCGTAGGTGGCCCGATACCGCCTGCGCCGAGGGCTGCCTGGGCGCCGGATTCATGGGGTCTGAGCACTGGCGCGGCTCGGAATCGACTGCTTCGGCCTCGCTCGTGAGGCGGACGGGCTGATCTCCTGGCCTTAAGCCTGGCGATGTGACGAGGATGATCATGCAGCGAGCACGTCGCGGCTCAAGGCGCAGTTGGCGGATCGGCCTCTGTCCGCGTTCCGTTCCCGACGATCTGGGGCAAGTCTTGGCCGGGAGGCCCTAGACTGCCGCGCGTGGACAGCGTCGAGATCGCCGGGCCGGGCCAGCCGTCGGTGCCGGCGCCCGGAACGGTCCAGCCGCGATCAATCGGACCAGGGCTGCTGGTTCCATTGACGGTCGCGCTCATCAGCTTCGCCGTCTACGTCAAGACGCTCCTGCCTGGCGTGGCGTTCGGCGACTGGGGCGAGATGGCGACCGTCCCGCACGTCCTCGGTGTTGCCCACCCGACCGGCTATCCGACCTACATCCTGATGGCCTGGCTGGCCGAGCTCGTCCCGCTCGGATCGGTCGCGTTTCGGGCCAACCTGCTGTCGGCGCTGTACGTGACCGTGACCCTGGCCACCCTCAGCCTGATCTCGCTCCGGCTCGGGGTGCGACCGGTCCTGGCGATCGCCGGAGCGCTGGCGATGGGCGTGGTTGGGACGGTCTGGGCGGCGGCGACCGTGTCCGAGGTCAACCCGCTCCACCTGATGTTCGTGGCCTTGATCATCCACCGGGCCCTCATCTGGGCGGACCGCCGGGCGCGCTTCGACATCGTCCTCGGCGGGCTGCTCATCGGCCTGGCCCTGGGCAACCACCTCCTGATGCTGTTCGTCGCGCCGTTCGTTGCCCTGTTCGTGCTGTGGGCCGGCCGCCGCGAGCTGCTGGCGAGGCCCTGGCTGCTCCTGCTGGCCGGTGCCGCGGTCGTCCTGGGGCTGTCGGTCTACATCTACATCCCGCTGGCCGCCCTGGGCTCGCCGCCCCTCCCATACAACCACCCCACGACACTCGACGGCGTGATCTGGCTCGTCACCGGCACCCAGTTCCGGGGCCAGTTCGACTTCCTGGCGGCGAAGGGTCCGGGCGACTTCGTGGCGGCTCTGCCGGCCCTCTGGGCGTTGCTCGTGGCCCGGGCCACGGTGGTCCTGCCCGCGCTCGGCGGGCTCGGCCTGGTCCGCCTCGTGTGGCGTCGTCCGGCGTTCGGGTTGATGTGCGTCGGGATTTTGGTCATCGGCCTGTACATCTGGGCGAACTACCTCGAGCTGGAGCACTACCTGCTCGTGCCCTGGCTGATCGTGGCGATCGGGCTGACGATGGGTCTCGAGGGACTGGCCCAGGCCCTCGGCAGCGCGCTCGGCCACATGGCTGAGCGTGGCGGCGCTGGCCTCAACCGGGCAGCGGGCGCCGAGGGCGGGCGATTCAGGTGGGCCGGACGGCTGAGCAGCGGCGTGGCCGGTGCCGCCGGGCTCGCCTTCGTGGTCACCCTCGGGTCGCTGAACTGGTCGACCGCCGACCTGAGCAACGACCACTCCGGGCCGACCTACGTCGACGCCGTCTTCTCAGCCCTGCCCAAGGATGCCGCGATCCTGTCCTACTGGGATGCGTCGAGCCCGCTGTGGTACGGCCAGTTCGTGGAAGGGCGGCGGCCGGACATCCTGATCGTCGACGACACGAACATCGTGTACGAGGGCTGGGGCACCCGCGAGGCCCGGATCGCCGCGCTGATCTGCAGCCGGCCGGTGTTCATCCTGCGCCTCGATGGCAGGGACCTGATCCCAACCCGGGAGGCCTACAGCCTTGACCCATTCCTGATGGTCACGGTGGCCGCCGGCGGTCCCTCGGCCGTCGTCTCGGTCGAGATCTACCAGCTGCACCCGCTCGATCCTGGTACCTGTCCGGGATCCGGCTGAGCTGCCCCGGCGCCCAGGCGGCCCTGCGCTGGCTGCCGCGCTCGAAGGCAGGCCAGGATAAGCGCGGAGTAAGGGCCCTGGCCTACGGTTGCCGTGCGCTGTTCGGCGACTCGTGACGGCGAGGAGATCCCTCCCGCGCCCGACGCCACACGCGCAACGAATGGTGTCGCCGGCTCGCTCCAGACGCTGCGCGCCCGACGATGGATGGCCGCGCGCAGGAGCGGTCCACGATGACGAACACGACTTCCGGCGGCCGCCGAGGCCGATCCGGACGAGCGAGCGCGATCGCCGCCCTGGTCTTTGGGCTTGGGCTCCTCGGCCCAGTCCAGCCGGCGGCCGCGACCAGCCGATCCAGTGCCCTGCCCTTGCCGGCGAGGTCGATCGCGGTTTCCGCCGAGCTCGTCGACCAACTGGCCGCCGGGCCGGATCCGTCGGCGCGATTCCGGGCCCTGTCGCCGGCCGACCGGCAGGCCGTCGTTCGCTACCTATCCCTTGCCTCGGTCAAGACAGCGTCGCTGGTCAGGCGGAGCGGCGCAGTTCGACGGGCTTCATCGGCAAGCGGGCCAGGCGCCGGCTGCTGGACCTGGAAGTGGGAACGTGACGCGTACAACTTCATCGGATTGAAGCTGTGGGCCTACGTCCAGCAGATCGACTGGTGCGACGACGGCTACACGATGATTGGCAACCCACAGCTGCTCAATTACGGCTCGATCTACTTCCCGTTCTGGACGTGGGTCCACGCCGGTGACCATGTCTGGGGCGGCGTGGGCCAGTCGACCTTCCGATCGTGGACGCAGGCGGATTTCAGCCTGTGCCTGACCCCGAACATTGGCTGCATCCAGAACACGTACCCCTGGCTGGACATGACCGCCCGCGCCAACGGGACCGCCAGCGGGAGTGTCGGCTGATCACGGCAGCGAGACCCAGGGGGCCGGACCCGGCGACGGTTCGGCCCCTACGAATTCGCGGGTTTGACGCTCCCCGGGCGGGGACCTAGGCTGGTCGTCCGAGCTCGACCCTTCCCACCCGGAGCGTGCGTGGACGACAACTCAGGCCAGGCGGGTGCCGTTCAGGCGGGGACCGTATCGCGGGCGGCCCTGCCTCGGGCGATCACCGGCTGGATCCAGGGCGGCGTGCTTGACGCCGAGCTCGCCGGGCTGGCCTCGATCCTGATCGAGGGCGGCCTGCCCCTGGTCGTCGCTGCCACGAGTGAGTCGCGGGCTGGCGGCTGGCGTGGGGGAGAGGTCCGCGATGCTCTCGGGCGCACGCTGCTGACCTGCGGCCTGGCGCCGGTTCCGAACACGAGGACTCCGGCGCCGGTCACGGTGGACGCGGGCTCGCTCGAGTCCGTCCTGGCCCGCATGCCCATGCTCAGCCTGGACGCCGTCGACGAGGCCGGCGCGCGGGTCGCGATCGTGGTCGTGCTCGGCCCGGACGACCGCGACGACGCCTGGCGAGTCACGGCCGCCCACCTGCTCCGTCCGCCGCTGCGCGATGGTCATGGCCATCTCCAGCGCCAGGGGCCAGCGGTGCTGGCGACGTGGGACCCGTCCCTCCGCCGGTTTGAGCACTTCTCCTGGGCCGTCCTGGCGGAGCTCGCCGTCCTGATCGCGCGCCGCGCCGGCGATCTCGAATCGGATGTCGCCGCCCGGACCGACCTGTTGGCCGGCCTCGTTGCCCATCGGGTCGAGGATCCAGGCGCCGTTCGCCTGGCGATCGAGGCCGCCCGGGCGGCGGCCGAGACGGCTCCCCAGCGCCATTGACCAGCGCCCCAGACCGGGCGCGCCCGACCACCGAGGTTCCCATGTCGACCCCTCCGTCCGCTCCGGCCGCCGATCCGGCCAGTCGCCCGCCGGCCTCCACGATTGGCGAGCTGCGCGCCTCCGGCTGGCGCTCGCGTTCGGTCAAGGCTGAGCTTCGGGCGAACCTGCTCGCTCGACTGGGGGAAGGGGCGGCGCTCTTTCCTGGGGTGATCGGCTACGGAGATTCCGTCCTGCCGGCCGTCGAGAACGCGATTCTCGCCGGCCAGGACCTCGTCTTCCTGGGCGAGCGTGGCCAGGGCAAGACCCGCATGGCCCGCCTCCTTGTCGGCCTCCTCGACCCGTGGCTGCCGATCATCGCCGGCGGCGAGCTGAACGACGATCCGTTCAAGCCGATCAGCCCTTCGGCTCGGGCGCTCGTGGCCGAGGGCGCCGAGGAGTCACCGATCGCCTGGCTGCCGCGCGACCGGCGCTACGGCGAGAAGCTGGCGACGCCTGACATCACGATCGCCGACCTGATCGGCGAGGTGGATCCAATCCGGGTGGCCGAAGGCCGTTACCTGTCGGACGAGCTCGTCCTCCACTACGGCCTGATCCCGCGCTCGAACCGGGGGATCTTCGCGATCAACGAGCTGCCCGACCTGGCCGAGCGGATCCAGGTCGGCCTGCTCAACATCCTGGAAGAGCGCGATGTCCAGATCCGGGGGTTCACGATCCGGTTGCCGCTCGACCTGTTCGTCGTGGCCAGCGCCAACCCGGAGGACTACACCAGCCGGGGACGGATCATCACGCCGCTCAAGGATCGCCTCGGTTCGCAGATCCGGACCCACTACCCGCGGACGCTCGAGGATGAGATCGCGATCGTCCGCCAGGAGAAAGTCAGCTTCCCGCCCGAGGACGGTGTGCCGTCCGTGCACGTGCCTCCGTTCATCGAGGAGATCGTGGCCGAGCTGACCCACCTCGCCCGCCGTTCGGGTGATATCAGCCAGCGCTCCGGGGTCAGTGTTCGGGTCTCGGTGGCAAATCTCGAGGTCCTCGAAGCCGCTGCACTCAAGCGCGCGGTTCGCCTGGGCGAGTCGGCCGCTGCCCCGCGGATCAGCGACCTGGGCGCCGTCGTCGCGTCGACGGCCGGCAAGATCGAACTCGAAACGGCCGGCGATGACGCCCCCGAGGACCGGATCGTCGAGCGCTTGATCACCAAGGCGGTCTACGCGACCTTCAATCGACGGGTCGCCATCGACGACCTCGAAGCGCTCGTCCGTGCGTTCGAGGACGGCCTGACCCTCGAGACGGGTGATCGCGTTCGGTCGGCGGAGTACGTCCGCTGGGCACGCGAGGTCCCTGGCCTGGCGGAGGCAGTCCGCAGGACGGGTGTCCTGACGGGCGAGGTCGCGCCCGGCGAGCCGGACCACGCCGCGGCCCTTGGGCCGCAGGCCGAGGCGGCGCTCGTCGCCTCGGCGATCGAGTTCCTGCTCGAGGGGCTCCATCTCGCCCGGCGCCTGAACAAGGATCGGCTCGGTGCGGCAGTCATGTATCGGCGATGAGCCACTGGTCACCCGATCGTCGCGACCTGGACGAGGCGCGCCCGGCCGAGCCTACGATGGCGGACGATGCCGGGGCCGCGGCTGGCCCGCTCGTCCGGCGCGCCCGCTTCGGCCGCTGGGACGGCAGCCAGGCGATCCCGGACCTGTCGGCCGACGAGATCATCGACGCGCTGACCGACGACGTGATCGCCGACGGGGATCTGGGCGAAGCGCTCCAACGGCTGCTGGAACGCGGCTGGCGATCGGGCGACCCGGCCCGGACCGACCTGCCCGGACTCGCTGACCTGCGCGACCGCCTCCGGTCGCGGCGCGACGACCTGCTCAATCGCTACAAGCTGGGTGACGTCCTGGGCGACGTCCGGGCCGAGCTGAAGTCGATCATCGAAAGCGAGCGCGAGGGGATCGACCGGCGCCTGGCCAGCGCGGCCGAAGCCGGGGCCGCACCATCGCCCGAGCTGGCTGACCTCCTTCGCGGGACGATCGCCAGGCGGCTCGACCGGCTCGACGCGCTGCCCGAGGACCTCGGCGAGCGGATCCGTGCCCTGCAGGAGTACGACTTCCTCGAGCCCCCTGCCCGGGAGCGCTTTGACGCCCTGGTCGAGCGGCTGCGACGCGTGGTCCTCGACCGCTATGCGGCAGGCATGGCCGACGCCGTCCGCGGGATGAGTCCCGAAGACCTGGCGGCCAACCGGGCGATGGTTCGCGACCTCGACCACCTCCTCCAGCAGCGGCTCGCCGGTGCCCAGCCGGACCCGGCCGAATTCCTGGCCCGCCATGGCAGCTTCTTTCCCGGGGCGACCACGGTCGAAGGGATCATCGAGCAGCTGGCCGAGCGAATGGCCGCGATGCAGTCGCTCCTGCGTTCGCTGACCGCCGCCCAGCGCTCGGAGCTGAATTCGCTGATCGACGGCCTGCTCCGCGACGACCGCCTGCGTTGGGACCTGGCCCAGCTCTCGGCCACGCTCGACCAGGTCCTGCCCGGTGGGTTGGGCGAGCGCTTCCGCTTCGGAGGTGACGAGGAGCTCGGTCTCGAGGGTGCCCTCGGCCAGCTCGAAACGCTCGGCCGGCTCGAGGCGCTCGAGGCCCAACTCGATGATGTCCAGTCGCCCGCCGATCTCGGTGGGATCGACCGGGCCGACCTGCGCGAGCTCGTCGGCGACGAGGCGGCCCGCGACCTCGACACGCTTGACGACCTTGCCGCCCGACTCGAGGCGGCAGGCTATCTCACCCGCGCGGGGGAGCGCCTCGAGCTAACCCCGCGGGGCAGCCGCCGGATCGGCCAGAAGGTCCTCGACGACCTGTTTGCCAGGCTCCGGCGCGATGCGTTCGGCGAGCATCGGCTGAACCGGGCCGGCCGGGGCGGCGAGCCGAGCGACGGGACGAAGCCGTTCGAGTTCGGCGACACATTCGATCTCGATCTGGGCGAGACGCTCAGGAACGCACTCGCGCAGATCGAGATCGAAT
>OCZT010008245.1_pt1 | contig 10162 bp, 5 predicted proteins | sample 1539031 | NCBI WGS metagenome assembly OCZT01 (sample SAMEA3539308, study PRJEB22396) | soil metagenome | biome: tundra; feature: field; material: soil | place: USA | collected 2010-05 | depth 0.15 m
ACATTCCTGCTTCTGCCGGAAATTCTTTGAGCTCCCGGAAATAACCCTTGTTTGCCTTATTAAAGTGACCCTGCAAAGGTTTGGTAACATTCTTTTGTTTTATCCGGCCGTAACCAATTTGAATAGCGTCATAGCCGTCTTTTTCCTTAGTCTTCACCTGCAAGATAACAGACGGCTCGACTTCCACAGCAGTTACTCCGACGGCAGCCCCATCCTCCGCAAATACTTGTGTCATTCCGAGCTTTTTTCCAATTATTCCTTTGTTCATCGGTTCATCCAACTTTTTCAATAACTATACAGCCAATAATCTTCATTTTGAAGAATGGCAAGAATTATTACCATCTCTTCACACTTGAAACGCATCTACGCTTTTATTTCGACATCCACACCGGCGGAAAGATCCAATTTCATCAACGCATCCACCGTTGCCTGAGTAGGCTCGACAATATCAATCAGTCTCTTATGTGTTCTGATTTCAAACTGCTCACGGGATTTTTTATCTACATGCGGTGACCGGTTTACACAATACTTATTGATTTCTGTAGGCAGGGGTATGGGACCAGCTACACGCGCGCCGGTTCTTTTTGCCGTTTCTACAATTTCTTCCACAGAACGATCCAACAGTTTATAATCGTAAGCTTTAAGACGAATTCTAATCTTTTGTTCTTTCATTGATCTGATAACCTATCCTCAGTTTCTATTCGATAATCTTGCTTACGACTCCGGCACCTACGGTTCTTCCGCCTTCACGAATGGCGAATCTCAATTGCTCTTCCATTGCTATGGGCATAATCAGCTCGATGCTCATTTTAACATTATCACCGGGCATAACCATTTCAACACCTTCCGGCAAAGTAGCCACACCGGTTACGTCTGTTGTGCGGAAATAAAACTGTGGACGATAGCCGGAGAAGAATGGTGTATGACGCCCGCCTTCTTCTTTTGTTAAAACGTAAACAGCAGCTTCAAATTTTGTATGCGGAGTAATTGATCCTGGTTTTGCAATAACTTGGCCTCTTTCCACTTCTTCACGCTTGATACCTCTTAAAAGCAAACCAACATCATCACCAGCCCGACCTTCATCAAGTGTTTTTCGGAACATTTCTACACCGGTAACAACTGTTTTAAAGGTAGGTCGAATTCCGATGATTTCGATTTCCTCACCCACCTTTACAATACCTCTGTCCACTCTACCCGTCACAACCGTACCACGACCGGAAATTGTGAAAACATCGCCAACCGGCATCAGGAAAGGCTTTTCTGTATCACGTTTCGGTTGTGGAAGGTTATCTATAGCATTCAGAAGCTCCCAGATTGATTTTGCGTCGGCTGAAGCGGAATCATCTGTTTCCAAAGCCTTAAGCGCCGAACCACGAATAATAGGAATATCATCACCCGGAAACTCATATTGAGTTAAAAGCTCTCTTAATTCCAACTCGACTAAATCGAGAAGCTCAGGATCATCAACCAAATCGACTTTATTGAGGTAAACGACAACACAAGGGACCTGAACCTGACGGGCAAGGAGAATATGCTCACGAGTTTGGGGCATGGGACCGTCGGAGGCGGCAACAACTAGAATGGTTCCATCCATATGTGCGGCTCCGGAAATCATGTTTTTAATATAATCGGCGTGACCGGGGCAATCCACGTGTGCGTAATGCCTTTTTTCCGTCTCATATTCCACGTGAGAAATATTGATTGTAACTCCACGTTCTTTTTCTTCTGGAGCATTATCAATGGAATCGAAAGGCCGAAATTCCGCAAATCCTTTCTTGGCCAAATGCTTGGTTATTGCGGCTGTTAACGTTGTCTTACCATGATCAACGTGACCGATTGTTCCTATATTAAAATGCGGCTTAGTCCTTTCGAATTTTTTCTTTGCCATGTCACCTTTCCTCCTTAACTTTGAATGGTTAGTTCTTTTTAAGTTTAAGTAATATTAAAATTTATAATGTGCGAAAGCTTTATTTGCTTCAGCCATTTTATGCACACTTTCTCTCTTTTTTACTGCTCCGCCACGGTTATTGGCCGCATCAATCAATTCACCGGCAAGTTTTTCTCTCATCGTTTTTTCCGTTCGTTCTTGAGCATTTGCAATTAGCCAGCGAATTGCCAGCGCTGTGCGCCTTGCCGGCGCGACTTCTGTCGGAACTTGATAGGTAGAACCACCGACACGTCTGGACTTTACTTCAATAACCGGCTTTACATTACTAACCGCTTTTTCAAAAAGTTCAACCGGCTGCTCTTTTAATTTTTTTTCCATAATATCAAAAGCGCCGTAAAGAATACTTTCTGCTACGCTTTTCTTGCCCCGTTTCAACAAAGAATTTACAAATTTTGCAACCAGTTTATTATTAAACTTGGGATCGGGCAAAACATCCCTTTTTTCTACTTCACGTCTTCTCGGCATTTAACTATCCCCGTTTAGCTTGGTTTTTTCGCGCCGTACTTTGATCTACTCTGTTTGCGATCCTGAACACCAACAGCATCAAGTATACCTCTAACAATATGATACCTCACGCCGGGCAAATCTTTAACTCTGCCCCCACGTACTAAAACAACTGAATGCTCCTGCAGATTATGACCAATACCTGGAATATAAGAAGTCACTTCATAACCGCTAGTGAGACGAACCCTGGCCACCTTCCTTAAAGCTGAATTTGGTTTCTTGGGGGTCGTCGTATATACCCTGACACAAACACCGCGCCGTTGCGGCGAACCCGCCAGCGCTGGTGTATTTGTCTTCTTTTGTATCTTGGTTCTACCCTTGCGAACCAGTTGACTGATTGTCGGCATTTTCCCTCCCGATCTCCATTCTCGCCACGATTTTGTAAGCAGCAGCAAATCTGCGGTAACTATCAATTCAAATCATTTATGTCAAGCTTTTTTCTCAATTTTTTTAGTTTATTCCATACTCACTTCCGAATCAACATCACCGACTTGAATACCGAGATTCCGATACATCACAAGCCCAGTACCTGCTGGTATCAGCCTGCCCATAATAACGTTTTCTTTCAATCCTCTCAGGTAGTCTGTCTTACCCGAAAGCGATGCTTCTGTCAGTACTCTGGTGGTTTCCTGGAAGGAAGCAGCAGAAATAAAACTTTGGGTACTGAGCGATGCCTTGGTAATACCTAAAAGCAATGGCTCGCCGATAGCCGGACGTCCGCCTTGAGCCATAACTTTTTCGTTTTCTTCCTGAAAACGGTAACGCTCAACCTGCTCGTCGGTAATGAAAGTTGTGTCACCCGGATCATTTACCTTAATCCGGCGTAACATTTGACGAACAATGACTTCCATATGCTTATCATTAATCTTAACACCTTGCAAACGATAAACTTCCTGCACTTCATCAACCAAGTATCGGGCCAGTTCCTTTTCACCTTTAATGGCTAAAAGATCATGGGGATTGTTCACGCCATCCATCAAAGCATCACCGGGCGTAACACGATCACCTTCTTGAACGCTGATATGTTTACCCTTGGCAATAAGGTATTCTTTTTCTTCGCCAATTTCCGGAGTCACAATAATTTTACGTTTACCTTTCGCATCTTTGCCATAGGAAACAACACCGTCGATTTCACTGATGACGGCAAAGTCTTTAGGTTTACGTGCTTCAAATAATTCTGCCACACGTGGCAGACCTCCCGTGATGTCCTTTGTTTTTGTTGTTTCGCGCGGAATTTTTGCGACAATGTCACCGGCGAGAACCTGATCACCCTCGGATACAACTATATTTACTCCGACTGACAAGAAATAGCGTGCTGCAGAACCAGTACTGGCAAGTTTTGCTGTTTTCCCCTTGCTATCTTTTATCGAAACTCGCGGCCTTAAATCACCACCTTTAAATTCGACTATAACTTTACGCGATAGACCGGTGACTTCATCAACCTGTTCTTGCATCGTTTTGCCTTCGATGATGTCACCGAATTTAATTGTTCCATCCACCTCAGCCAAAATCGGTCTGGAGAAAGGATCCCATTCTGCGATTAATTGTCCACGCTTAACTGAATTATTTTCGCTTACTTTCAGATGGGCGCCATAAGGCACTGTATATTTGCCACGGCTGCGTTGCTGATCGTCTAAAACATGAATTTCGCCATGGCGGTTCATAACAACGAAATCCTTCTCCCTTGTTTTAACTGTATTCAAATTAACGAACTTAATTAAACCATCATGACGCGCTTCCAAAGTGGAATGTTCGTCAAATTTTGCAGTTCCACCGATATGGAATGTTCTCATTGTCAACTGCGTACCCGGTTCACCAATGGATTGAGCCGCTACAATACCTACCGCTTCACCAATATTAACCAGATGACCATGAGCCAGATCGCGGCCGTAGCACATGGCGCAAACGCCATGCTTAGCGCGGCAGGTTAAAACTGATCGAATATTCACTCTTTCGATGCCGGAACGATCAATCTTTTCCGCCAACGCTTCATCAATAGCTTCATTGGCCTTAACGATAATTTCACCGGTAAAAGGATCTTTTATTTCCTGCAGGGCGACTCTACCCAACACCCGCTCTCCGGCGGTTTCTATCATTTCTCCACCTTCCATCAGCGCGGAAACATAAATACCGTCGACTGTTTCGCAATCCTGTTCGGTAATGATACAGTCCTGAGCTACATCCACGAGTCTTCTGGTAAGATAACCGGAATTTGCTGTTTTCAGTGCCGTATCAGCTAAGCCCTTGCGAGCTCCGTGGGTGGAAATAAAGTACTGCAGTACGGTCAGACCTTCACGGAAATTGGCTGTAATAGGCGTTTCAATAATTTCTCCTGACGGTTTGGCCATCAATCCGCGCATACCGGCCAATTGCCGCAACTGCACTGCGGAACCTCTGGCACCGGAATCGGCCATCATATAAATTGGGTTGAAACTTTCGATACTGCGCTTTTTACCCTCAGCACCGGCAACCTCTTCCGTACTTATACCACTCAACATTTCGGTAGCAATTTTCTCAGTGGCTTGCGCCCAGATATCAATAACCTTGTTATAGCGTTCACCATCGGTAATCAAACCATCCATATACTGTTTTTGAATCTTGAGCACGTCTTTGTCGGCTTGCAAAACGATATTCTTTTTATGCTCCGGAATAATCATATTGCCAACGGCAAAAGAAAGTCCGGAAATGGTGGCATACTTGAAACCTAAATCCTTAAGCCTGTCCGCTAACAATACAGTTGTCTTATCGCCGCATAAACGGTAACAATGGTCAATAAGGTTCGCCAATTCCTTCTTGTTCATTAATTTATTTACCGCGTCAAAAGAAATTTCTTCAGGAATTATTTCCGCAAGAATAATTCTTCCTACTGTCGTATCTTTTAATTCCGAGTTAATACGAACCTTGATGCGCGCATGCAACTCTACAACTCCAGCATCGATAGCCGAACGTACTTCTTCCGGCCCGGCGAAAACCATGCCTTCACCTTTGACTCCGTTTTTGGCGCGTGTGAGATAATAAATCCCCAAAACAATATCCTGGCTGGGAATAATAATCGGCTTTCCATTAGCCGGCGAAAGAATATTATTGGTAGACATCATGAGGACGCGCGCTTCTGTTTGCGCCTCTATGGACAATGGAACATGTACAGCCATCTGGTCACCGTCAAAGTCCGCATTGAAAGCGGTGCAAACCAGCGGATGCAACCGAATTGCCTTACCTTCAATTAATACCGGCTCAAATGCCTGCATACCCAAGCGATGCAAAGTTGGCGCACGGTTGAGAATAACCGGGTACTCGCGCACAACTTCATCAAGCGCATCCCATACTTCGGCCGTTTCTCTTTCGACCATTTTCTTGGCGCTTTTTACAGTAGTAACATATCCCTTATCCAACAGACGATTATAAATAAACGGCTTAAAAAGCTCGAGGGCCATCTTTTTGGGTAACCCGCATTGATGCAACCTCAAATCAGGACCAACTGTAATAACCGAACGGCCTGAATAATCGACTCTTTTACCTAGTAAATTCTGGCGGAAACGTCCCTGTTTACCCTTCAACATATCGGATAAGGAACGCAGCGGCCGCTTATTGGTTCCGGTAATGGCACGACCACGGCGACCGTTATCAAAGAGAACATCGACCGCTTCCTGCAACATTCGTTTTTCATTGCGGATAATAATTTCCGGTGCATTTAATTCTTGCAGTCGCTTCAGACGATTGTTTCTATTGATGACTCTTCTGTATAAATCGTTAAGATCCGATGTAGCAAAGCGACCGCCGTCCAGCGGAACTAAAGGCCGTAAATCAGGCGGAATAACGGGTAATACAGTTAAAATCATCCACTCCGGTTTATTGCCGGACTTACGCAGGGCTTCTACTACCTTTAATCTTTTGACCAGTTTCTTTTTCTTTGTATCGGAAATAGATGTAACAACTTCCGCGCGCAACTCTTCGTAGAGTTTTTCCAAATCGATTTCTTCCAGTAGTTTCCTGACCGCCTCGGCGCCGATTCCGGCGACAAAACCATTCTCGCCGAACTGGTCTCTGGCTTCACTGTATTCTTCATCCGTGAGCAATTCCTGTTTCTTTAAGGAAGTGTCTTTGGGATCGAGAACTATCCATGATTCAAAGTAGAGAACCTTCTCCAGTTCTTTCAATGTTAAATCCATAAGGTTCCCGATACGGCTGGGAAGACTTTTTAGAAACCAAATATGGGCTACGGGAGTTGCCAGAGTAATATGCCCCATTCTTTCCCGGCGGACTTTCGATTGAATAACTTCTACTCCGCACTTTTCGCAAACCACTCCACGGTGCTTCATCCGTTTATAACGCCCGCAAAGGCATTCATAGTCCTTAACCGGTCCAAAAATCTTTGCACAGAAAAGTCCATCTCTTTCCGGTTTAAATGTCCGGTAGTTGATGGTTTCCGGTTTCTTTACTTCGCCATGAGACCAAGAAAGAATCTTGTCCGGCGACGCTATGGAAATCTTCATTGCATTGAATCTGATCGGATTTTTTGGTTTTTCAAAATAACTGAAAACGTCTTCCACAGATTTTCTCCTGTACCATTAAATAACTATATGAAATTTTTGAGTTACTTTCACTATACGAGCTTCTTCAACGTATCAATATTCACGTGTGCGAAGCTTCTCCCTGCCGCCTCTGTATCCTTAATGGTGAGTACAACCAGGAATTACTCTTCCTCAACTAATTCCACGTCTAATCCGAGACTTTGGAGTTCTTTAACCAAAACGTTAAAGGATTCCGGCAATCCCGGCTCAAATGTATGTTCACCCTTGACAATTGATTCGTAAATTCTCGTTCGGCCTGCTACATCATCGGACTTAACCGTGAGAAATTCTTGTAGAGCATAAGAAGCGCCGTAAGCTTCCATTGCCCAAACTTCCATTTCTCCCAATCTTTGTCCGCCGAACTGGGCTTTACCGCCCAATGGTTGCTGGGTCACCAGTGAATATGGACCAATTGAACGTGCATGAATTTTATTGTCAACCAAATGGTGCAGTTTCAGCATATAAATTATACCTACTGTAACTTCCTGATCAAAAGGCTCACCGGTTCTGCCATCAAAGAGAACCGCTTGTCCTGTTTCGGGCAAACCGGCATTATTCAACAATTCCCTGATTTTATTTTCAGGACAACCGTCAAAAACAGGACTTGCTACGAGCATGCCTTTTTTCAAACGGCCCACAAAGCGTTTGATATCTTCGGTGGAAGCTTCATCAATAAACTTATCGAAATCAGGTGATGAATACGTTTTTTTCAATTCATTTTTAGTTTCGTTTAAGTTTGATTTCCGTTCCAGAAGTTCGTTTAAACCTTCACCTATTGATTTCGCCGCCCAGCCTAAATGAGTTTCCAGGATTTGTCCGACATTCATTCGCGAAGGAACGCCCAAAGGATTCAGAACAATATCAACGGTTGAGCCATCAGCAAAATAAGGCATGTCTTCTTCCGGTAATATTCGCGATAGCACACCTTTATTGCCATGCCTTCCGGCCATTTTATCACCTACGGAAAGCTTTCTCTTAATGGCAATATAAACCTTAACCATTTTAATTACGCCGGGTGGAAGCTCATCGCTTGCCTTAACTTTCTCCAGCCTTTCCTCGAAATGAGCCCGGACAAAATCAATTTTTCTTTCATAGGAAGAGATCATATTAATCAGTTTTTCTTCCGAACCGTCAGTTTCGGCAATAGTTATATCTTTCCAATAGCTTGACGGGATATCAGCCCAGATATCTTTAGTGATCTTATCACCCTTCTTCAAAAGAGTTTTCTTTTTGGCGTCAACTACTTTGGTTGCCGCAGTTTTTCCGACAATTAGTTTAGTAATATCTTTCTTTATCGTTTCGGTAAGGATACGAATTTCATCGTCCCTGTCTTTAGTTAACTGCTCAATGGCGTCACTTTCGATAGCTTGCGAACGTAAGTCCCTGTCCGCTCCCTTCCGTGTGAATATTTTTGCGTCAATAACCGTACCTTCAACTCCAGGAGGAACTCGCAAAGAAGTATCGCGCACATCGCTGGCCTTTTCTCCAAATATTGCCCGCAACAGTTTCTCCTCTGCAGACAACTGGGTTTCTCCTTTGGGAGTGATCTTGCCGACAAGAACATCTCCTGGTTTAACGGAAACGCCAATGCGAATTATACCGCTCTCATCTAAATTTCTTAGAGCTTCCTCGCCAACATTAGGAATATCTCTTGTAATTTCTTCCTTGCCCAGTTTTGTATCGCGGGCCATGGTTTCGAACTCTTCAATATGAATCGATGTATAAATATCTTCCTTGACTATTCTCTCGCTGACTAAAATAGAATCTTCGTAGTTGTAACCACCCCAGGACATGAAGGCAACCATTACATTTCTACCCAGAGCTAATTCGCCCGTATCCGTTGCCGGTCCATCGGCCAATATGTCTTTTTTATGGATCCGGTCACCGATATCAACTATTGGTTTTTGATTAAAGCAGGTATCCTGATTAGACCGTTGATATTTAGCTAAAGTATAAATGTCAACTCCGGTATCAATTCCATCTTCTTCGGGGCGGTCAGCACGGACAACTATATGGGAGGCATCGACACTCTCCACAACCCCTGCCCGCCTGGCAACTAATACGGCTCCTGAATCACGGGCAACAATTGCTTCCATTCCAGTACCCACAACAGGAACCTCGGGACACATAAGCGGTACAGCCTGTCTCTGCATGTTTGATCCCATTAGAGCGCGGTTCGCATCATCATGCTCTAAAAATGGAATCAACGCTGCTGCCACACTGACCAGCTGATTAGGAGAAACATCCATCATTTGAATTTTTTCCGGTACAACGGAAATAAAATCGCCGCCTCTTCTGACTGAAATTAATTCTTCGACAAACTTACCGCGCTTATCTAAAGGACGATCAGAAGGGGAAATAATTTGATTCTCTTCTTCGATTGCCGTCATGAATTTAATATCATCAAGAACTTGGCCATTTTCAACAAGCTTATAAGGAGTTTCAATAAAGCCAAATTCATTTACCCTGGCGTAGGTGCTCAAAGAAACAATCAAACCGATATTTGGTCCTTCCGGTGTCTCTACCGGACATATACGGCCATAATGAGTAGCATGAACATCGCGGACTTCAAAGCCCGCACGCTCGCGCGTTAAACCGCCTGGTCCCAACGCGGACAAACGTCTCTTATGAGTAATTTCAGACAGGGGATTGGTCTGGTCCATGAACTGAGAAAGCTGACTGGAACCGAAAAACTCATTAACAACCGCCGAAACGGGCTTAGCATTAATCAGGTCATGCGGCATCATCGTTTCGATATCCTGCAAGCTCATTTTTTCTTTTATCGCTCGCTCCATGCGCACCAAACCAATTCGATACTGGTTCTCAATGAGTTCGCCGACAGACCTCACTCTGCGGTTTCCTAAATGGTCAATATCATCAACACTGCATTCGCCAATACCGTTCTTCAAATCAATCAAATACTTGACTGCGGCCAAAATATCTTCATTACGCAATACGGTGATATCGGTAGATACATTTAAATGCAGCTTATAATTCATTTTTGCCCGGCCAACATCGGACAAATTATAAGTCTCCGGCTCAAAGAAAAGGCTATTGAAAAATTTTGCCGCGGTTTCCGGCGTGGGAGGATTACTGGGACGCAAACGGCGATATATTTCCATTATTGCATCCTCAGTAG